>Ga0068863_100000659_pt1 | contig 34872 bp, 33 predicted proteins | sample KBSSwiS62_FD_66596 | JGI IMG/M metagenome (GOLD analysis project Ga0068863, IMG submission 66596) | Switchgrass rhizosphere microbial communities from Kellogg Biological Station, Michigan, USA - KBS Switchgrass S6-2 | ecosystem: Host-associated > Plants > Roots > Rhizosphere > Soil ... | reverse complement strand
CGCGTCGCGCTGGTAGCGCCGGGCGAGCGCGACGATCGGCTTGGGCATCGTCGCCGAGAAGAGCAGCGTGCGCCGCCCCTCTGGGGTCGCGTCGAGCAGTTCCTCGAGATCCTCGCGGAATCCCATGTCGAGCATCTCGTCGGCCTCGTCGAGCACCGCGACCGCGAGCGACGACAGGTCGAGCGCGCCGCGTTCGAGATGGTCGCGCAGCCGCCCCGGGGTGCCGACGACGATATGGGTGCCGTGCGACAGCGCGCGCCGCTCCTTCGACGCGTCCATGCCGCCGACGCAGGTCGCGACCCGCACACGCGCGGCGCCGAGCAGCCACATCAGCTCACGGCTGACCTGCAGCGCCAGTTCGCGGGTCGGCGCGATGATCAGTGCGAGCGGCGCACCGGCCGGCAGCGCATTGCCCTCGGCGTCGAGCAGCTGCGGTGCCATGGCGAGGCCGAAGGCGACCGTCTTGCCCGAACCGGTCTGCGCCGAGACGATCAAGTCGCGGCCTTGAGCGTCGGGTTGGAGGACAGCGGCCTGGACCGGCGTCGGTTCGGCGTAGCCGCGCGTGGCGAGCGCTTCGGCGAGAAGCGCGAAAGGAGTTTGGAAGGTCATATTCTCTGCTTGCTTGGCCCGGCTCCACGGCCGGGCAGCGGGTCTTATCCCGGTGATGGGGCGCAGATAGGCGCTTGGCGGAAAAAAGACAATCGTCGGCGCATAACGCGTCGGCGGGCCGTTCAGCCGAAGTTCGAGGGCTGACGCGAAGCGCTCATGTAAAGCATGATCGCGCTTCAAATGCTCCTCGCCGAGACGATAAGCAGGGCGCTAGGCCTGGTACCTCGTCGGACATGCAATTGGGGGGAGCGCCCCCGTCGACCCGCTGAGCGGCAGGGTGGCGGAAACGCCGTTGGTGAAACTGATTTCCAGCCGATCGCCGCTGCGGATCGCTTGCCACAATGTTTCAAACGCGTGGATATTGTTAGGGCTGTCGGTCCTCATCAGACCGTCATCGCCGCTGTTCAGCACGATGGTGCGCCCGGCCGCGCGAAATCCGATCTCGCTGCCAGCGGGCGAGAGGCCGCCGTCGATCGCCACTTCCACCTCGGCTCCGCCACCCGGGCGGCAGGCGATCATGACATGGCTGCCGTGTCCGCGGCGCTCGCCTACCGTGTAGCGCGTGAACGCACCGTCCTGCTTCGCAGACCAATGCGTCGGCAATGCCATGATTGGCGCGGCCACCAGCAAACCTATTCCGACAGCCCACGCGGCTTTCACAACCATCCTCCCCAGCGATACCATCCGGACAAACGCATCACTGTCGAAAGGGACGCAAAATATTTCGGTCTCGACATCATGCGGTATCGCGCGGCAGGGCTGCGCGGTGCCGGTGACCCCATGCGAGTTGCAAGGTGTGGAAGTGATCGATGCGGGGCTTATCGGGCGCCGATCCCCATGAGGCGATCGCCTGATCGCCAAGATCCTTTTCAGGCGGACCTCGGCGAAGGCGGGGCTTCCTAAGCTTTGGCCCCTTCGCTACAGGGCCCGCCATGTCCATCGATCATAATCCCGATCCCGCTCTCCTCGCCAAGGCGGAGACGCTTGTCGAGGCGTTGCCCTATATGCAGCGCTATGCCGGCGAGACCTTCGTGGTCAAATATGGCGGCAATGCAATGGGCGATCCCGAGGCGGCGCGCGACTTTGCCGAAGACATTGTCCTGCTGAAGGCTGTGGGCATCAATCCGGTCGTCGTCCACGGCGGTGGTCCCCAGATCGGCCAGATGCTGAAAAAGCTCGGCGTCGAAAGCCGTTTCGTGGATGGGCTGCGCGTCACAGACGCCGAGACGGCCCGAATCGCCGAGATGGTGTTGTGCGGATCGATCAACAAGGAAATCGTCTCCTGGATCGCCCAGGCCGGCGGCCGCGCGGTGGGCATCTCCGGCAAGGACGGCCGGCTCGTCGTGGCCGAGAAGGTACGGCGAACGACGCGAGCCCCCGGTAGCGACAGCGAGCAGGAGATCGACCTCGGCTTCGTCGGCGAGCCCGCCGATATCGACCGGCGCGTGATCGACACCATCTCCAAGGCCGGGATGATCCCGGTGATCGCACCGATCGCCATCGGCGAGGACGGGCATACCTACAATGTCAACGCCGACACGATGGCGGGCGCGATCGCGATCGCCTTGGGCGCCGCGCGGCTGTTCCTCCTGACCGACGTGGCGGGGGTGCTGGATAAACAGAAGCAGCTCATCCGCGACCTGACCCCGGCTCAGATCGCCGTTCTGCGTGACGAAGGCACGATCCAGGGCGGGATGATCCCCAAGCTCGAGACCTGTGTCGACGCCGTCGAAGGCGGTGTCGATGCCGCTGTCATTCTCGATGGCCGGGTCCCCCACGCGATGCTGATCGAAGCCTTCACCAAGCGTGGCGCCGGTACATTGGTCTGGGCGGACTGAGCATCAGAGCCCGCTCCGGTCAGCGGCGGAAGGAAGTGTCGAACGGCGAAGCCGTTGCTCATGATCCTTCGTGCCATTACATCGGCAGCGTCACCATGAAGGGCCATTGATGCTTTTGCTTATCCTCCAGATCGCCGATCTGCTGCTGGACGTGCTCCGCTGGATCATCATCATCCAGGCGATCCTGTCCTGGCTCGTCGCGTTCAACGTCATCAATACCTATAATGATTTCGTCCGTCAGGTGTTGTTCGCGCTGGCAAAGATCACCGAGCCGATTTACCGGCCGATCCGCAGGATCATGCCCGATTTCGGCGCGCTCGATCTTTCGCCTTTGGTGGCGCTGCTGTTGATCATCATCCTTCAGATGATGCTGAATCATGCCGCGGCGCAGGTCGTGGTGGCAGGCATCTGACCGCTTGGAGGCGGCACGAGACCGGGATAACCCTCGCCGTCCGCGTCACTCCGCGCGCGGCGCGCGATGCGGTCGAAGGCCTCGTCACGAGCGATGATGGCCGCCAGGCAGTCGCGATACGGCTCGGTGCAGCACCCACGGACGGGGCCGCCAATGAGGCGCTGATCCGCCTGCTCGCGAAGATCCTCGCTATCCCGAAGCGCGAGATCAGGCTGGAAAGCGGAGCGGCCTCCCGCCTAAAGCGGCTGAACATCACAGGGGATCCGCAGGCGCTGGCCGCGCGGCTCGAAATCATCGCCGGGGACAAAGATGGGCGCTGACATCATCGACGGAAAGGCCTTTGCGGCGGGACTGCGCGAGCGGGTAGCCGCGGCCGTGCCACATTTTCGCAAGGCGGCAGGGCGCGCACCCGGTCTTGCGGTCGTCCTGGTCGGGGAGGATCCGGCCAGCCAAGTCTATGTCCGGTCGAAACACAAGGCTACCGTCGATGCCGGGATGGAAAGCTTCGAGCACCGGCTGCCCGAAAGTGCCTCCCACGACGAGCTGCTCGCCGTGGTCCGTAGGCTCAACGCCGACGGGGCGGTCGACGGAATATTGGTCCAGCTTCCCCTGCCGCCGCAAATCGACGAGAATCTGGTGATCGCGACGATCGATCCGGACAAGGATGTCGATGGCTTTCATGTCGTCAATGCGGGCCGGCTTGCGGTCGGTCAACCGGGCTATGTGCCCTGCACCCCGCTCGGCTGCCTGATGCTGCTCAAGGATCGTCTCGGAAACCTCTCGGGCCTAGAGGCGGTGGTGATCGGCCGGTCGAACATCGTCGGCAAACCGATGGCTCAGCTCCTCCTTGCCGAAAGCTGCACCGTCACGACCGCGCATAGCCGGACGAAGGATCTCCCGGCCGTGGTGCGCCGCGCCGACATCGTCGTGGCCGCGGTCGGCCGGCCCGAGATGGTGAAGCCCGACTGGATCAAGCCGGGCGCGACCGTCATCGATGTCGGGATCAACCGGGTAGCCGGCGCCGAGCCAGGCAAGACCCGGCTCGTCGGAGATGTCGACTATGCCGGCGTGGCGGAGGTGGCTGGCGCGATCACGCCGGTGCCGGGCGGGGTAGGCCCGATGACGATCGCGGTGTTGCTCCGCAACACTCTCGTCGCCGCACATCGGCGCGCAGGCGTTGCGGTACCAGCGTTATAGCCGTGGCACCGGCGTCGAGCGAGGCGTTCGAGATCGGCGGCGTCTAAAGCATGATGCCGTTCTTCGGGCCCGCTCATCCTGAGCCGGGCTGAGCTTGTCGAAATGGCTACTCAGGATGAGCTTGTACGATTCCGGAAAACGGCACTTGCCCTAAACGTTCGCCTCCGCTCTCAGCATCCGCAGCAACTCGGCCGCGATCGCATTCTCCCCCATCACCACCTCGCATGCGCCCCGCCGGCGGAGATGAACGGTCTCATCATCGTCATGGCTGCGCGCTATCACGCGCAGAGCGGGGGAGAGACATCGCGCCCGCTCGAGCACCGCCCCCGCTTCGAAACCTTCCGCTATGGCGATGATCATCGCCGCTGCGCGATCGATTCCAGCCTCGCGAAGCCGGTCGTCGTCGACGGCGTTGCCATGGATGACTTCCAGCGAACTGCGCGCCGCTTCGCGCGCCCGCTCGCCATTCTCCTCGAGCAGGACGACGCCGCGACCTGACTGATGGAGCGCATCGGCGATGCGACTGCCGACCCGGCCATAGCCGACCAGGATCACATGGCCCGCGGCGCGCGATGTCCTCTCATCGGGCAGGGCCGCCGGGGCACCTGCCTTCGCATCGGCATCGCCGCGCTTGTTGGTCACGATCGAAAACAAGAACGGGTTCAGGAAGATCGAAATGATCGCGCCGGCGAGGATCAGGTCCCGACCCTCGTTCGGCAATATCTCCAGACCGGTGCCGAGAGAGGCGAGAATGAATGAGAATTCGCCGATCTGCGCCAGGCTGGCGGCGATGGTCAGCGCCGTGTCGCGCCCGTGGCCGAATAGCCGCACAATCGCGAAGGCGGCCAGCGACTTTCCTATGATGACGATCGCGATGACCGCGATCAGCGGCAATGGCTGCTCCACGACGACAGCGGGATCGAACAACATGCCCACCGACACAAAGAACAGAACCGCGAAGGCGTCGCGCAACGGCAGCGTCTCTTCCGTCGCTCTTCGGCTCAGCGGAGTCTCGCCGAGGATCATGCCAGCGAAAAACGCGCCGAGCGCAAACGAGACGCCGAACACGAAAGCCGCACCGAAGGCAACGCCGAGCGCGATCGCGAGCACGGCAAGCCGGAACAGTTCGCGTGAGCCGCTGTGAACGACCCAGTGCAATGCCCAGGGGATAACCCGCCGCCCGACAATGAGCATCGCCGCCATGAATCCGGCTATTTTCATCACGGTGACGCCCAGCGCCGTGGCCACGGCCGCCATCCCACCGCCGTCGGCGTCCTTTGCCACACCGGCGAGCGCGGGCAGCAGCACCAGCGCCATCACCATCACCAGATCCTCGACGATGAGCCAGCCGACCGCTATCCGGCCGCGCTCGCTGTCGATAAGATCGCGGCTCTGGAGCGCGCGTAGCAATACGACGGTGCTCGCGACCGACAAGGCGAGGCCGAACACGAAGCCTGCGACAAGCGTCCAGCCGAGCAGGTAGGCAAGGCCCATGCCAAGCAGGGTGGCGACGGCGATCTGGGCCACCGCGCCCGGCACCGCGACTCGCCGCACCGCCAACAGGTCGCGCAGCGAGAAATGCAGGCCGACCCCGAACATCAGCAGGATGATGCCGATCTCCGCGAGTTCGTTGGCCAGACCGGAGTCGGCGACGACGCCCGGGGTAAATGGGCCGACGATAATGCCGGCGACCAGATAGCCGGCAATGGGCGGGATTCGCAGCCGGTGCGCTAGCGCGGCGGTGAAGAAGGCGGCGACCAGTGCCGCGACGATCGTCGCGATGAGGGGCGTGTGATGGGGCATGCATATCCTTGTGCGGTCCCGCACGGCCGATCGGGATCAGCCGCGCGGGATCGGTTCAGCTGACGACCGCCGGCACGACCGCCGCGAGCAACGCGGTCGCGAAGGCGAGACCGCCCCACACCGCCATGACGAACCAACGGGGCGGGCGCTTGCGCATGGTCATGATCGATCCTCTTTTGTCCGGCGCTGCGGGAAAGATCGCAGCGAGCTGAGGATCAGGGAGCGGGCGGAGGCCTCGCATAATGGCCCGGATCGGGGGGCGACGAGATCAGAAACGCATCAAGGGCCGTCGAGGGCGTGGCGGCGGAGGCCGAAGCAAGATCCGTCGCAGCGGCGGAAGGCAGCTGTTGCTGGCGGAGTTGCGGGGCCGCGCCATCACCGTCGGACCGCATCACCTGGGCGCGGACCACGACAGGCGGCTTCGATCGCAGCGCCACGATCGTCGTCGAAGGATCGAAGGCGGAACCTACCGATCTCGTCGCGGGCAGTCCGCCGGGCATTACCGCGCACATGATCGCCGTAAGAAGTGCCGCCCATAGCGAGGAGCGAAAAAAACGATGGCTGATCAGGGGCATTGCTGCCGATATAGCATCGTGGGCGCCATTTGGCCACCTGAACGCGGGCGGTTCAGGCCGCGATTGGCATCATCAGCCGACCCGCCGCCACAACCGGAAGGGCGAACCGTCGGGGAGATGCACCGGGGCGAGCCAGGACGGGACTTCACCTCTCATCAGCTGCTGATAAAAGCCCTGCGGTGCCTGCGCGGCGTAGATGGTGGACTCGGCCATGCCCGGACATAACAACAGTAAGGTGGCGCCGCGTCGCTTCATCACTTCATGGGCGACCTCGGACGAGCGAGCGCGGAAGCTGTGTTGGACGTCCAGGATCGCCTGGCCGTTGCGATGATAGGGGCCGGCAATCGCGCTCTGCCTTGTCATCGCCACCAGCCGCGGCCCGAAATCGACGAAGGTGAGGATCGTCGAGGCCGGCAGCCGATCGAGCTCGCGTAGCGACGGCAACGTCGCGCAACGTCGCGAGATATCGGTCGCTTTCTTCTGCGTGACCGAGCGGCGCTGCCCGTTCCCGCCTTGCGGAATCAGCGTCGTGAACTGCGCTAGCAGCCCCGACAGAGCAAGAAAGGCGATAAGCGTCCCGCCGACGCGGACAAGCGCCGATCGGGCGTCGAGCAACCTCGGCAGGATCGACCAGCCGAGCGCGGTTGCGCCGAGCACGCCCATGAGCTGCGCCTGCGGTCCGAAGCGCGACTGCCAGAAGAGACCGAGCGTCGCGACAAGGGCGAGCGTCGCGACCGAAGCCCAGCCGGGCGCCGTCGCCGTGCCGCGCGCGCGCCACAAGGCGAGCCATGCGCCCACCGTGCCGACCACCGGCAGCCACGCCACGTCGAGGGCGTCGCGCCAGGGCTTCGTGTAGAGCGGTTTGACCTCGCGGATGTTGACGAACCATAGCCGTTCGAGTTCGGGCGAGATCGCCTCCGGCCGATGCAAGCACTGGGGGAAGCTCAGCGCGAAGAAGGTGGCGATCACGATCCCTGCCACCGAAAGGAGTACCAGCCGCGCCACGCGCCCGCCGGCCGGCATGAAGCTTATGCCCACGAGCAGGGCGGCCGTTAGCGACAATGTCGCAAGGTAGACGGGGGAAAGCACATCGCACACCATCGCCCGATTGTCCCAGGACGCGAAGCCCGCGAAGGCAAGTGCGCAGCCGCCGCCCAGGACGACGGCGTAAGCGCGCAGGCGCGGCGTCTCGTCGGGGTCGAATGCCCAGCGCAGCGCGATCGACACGCCGGCGAGCGCCATCATAGGGATCAACTCGAGCCCGATGCCAAAGGAGACCGCAGTGGCCCCGCCCGCCACGGCCCCGCCCCGCCGGCCGTCGCGGTCAGCGAGGCCAGCGACGACCAAGGCCAGCATGGCGAGCTGCCAGCCATGATGATCGATCCGCAGCGGCATCCACATGAACAAGGTGACCTGGGCGCACATCATTATGGCGAACGCGATCGGATAAGCGCGCGGGTGTACCAGCCGTCGAACGGCGAATACGATCGCGATCAGCGCGGGCGCCATGGCGAGCATCGGCGCCACCGCGCAAGCGATCCGCGTGGCGGCGAGCTCGCCGACAAGCGGCCTCGAGATCAGCAGAATTCCCGCGATCGGCAGATCGACGATGCGTGACCAATGAATGTTGAGGCCATCGGGCGGCGCGAGCCTATGCTGGCGCAGGTCGAACCAGCTCTGGCCCGCCAGCCAGGCCTTGACCTGGGCCAGCCGCAGATTGTCGTCGGTGTCGCTGAGCGCGAGCCAGTGGATCTGACCCCAGCGATCCCACAGGAACCAGCAGCACGCGCCGACGAACACCACCAGCGTAGCCAGGAGCCAGCGCCGTTCGATCCACGCCATCATCCGTTCTTCGAACTGGGGCTCACTCATGGGTCGCGCTTAGGGGCCGGTGAAGCGGAGAGCAACGGGGCTTAGCGCCGTCCTGCGCGCGCGCGCGAGACCCGCGCTAGTCCGTTTAGCTCAGCCGCGCTCGTGGATATGGACGATGGCATCCGGCCTTCGTCCTTGTCGTCAAGGAGACGTCAGCTTGGCGCAAGAGCAGTCTTTTTATGTCTACAACGCGACATCCAGACCTAAAATAAGGTAGCGAGCCGGCACTCGCCCTCTTGTTGCGGCGGCGCCTCTTTCTATGGTGGCCCGATCGGGGCCCAGAATAGGAACTCCATGGACGGTATCGAAAAATCACCCACCGGCATCGAAGGGTTTGACGATCTCACCCTTGGCGGACTTCCCGCGCGACGGCCGACTTTGGTCTGCGGATCGGCGGGATGCGGCAAGACGCTGTTTGCGTCCACCTTCCTGATCAACGGTGCACGCGAACATGGCGAGCCAGGGATCTTCGTGACCTTCGAGGAACGCCCTGGCGACATCATCGACAATGTCGCGTCGCTCGGCTTCGAGTTGGGTCGACTGATCGAGGAGAAGAAAGTCCATATCGAACATATCGCCATCGATCCGACCGAACTCGCCGAGGTCGGCGACTATGATCTGGAGGCGCTGTTCCTCAGGCTCGAGTTCGCCGTCGATGAAATCGGCGCCAAACGGATCGTGCTCGATACGATCGAGAGCCTGTTTTCCGCGTTCCAGAACCCCGCAATTCTACGCGCCGAGATCCGCCGCCTGTTCGACTGGATCAAGGAAAAGGGGCTGCGGCGATCCACTCGAAGTCCAATCGATGCTGCTGCGTGTAGTGGATTTCCTCAAATCGCACGGCATTACCGGCGTTTTCACGCATTTGACGCATGGCATGGACGGCACTCGCACGGACGCCGGGCTTTCATCGCTGATGGACGCGTGGATTCTTCTGATGAACCACGAAGCGGAAGGCGAGTTCAACCGCGAGCTCTACCTCCTGAAGGCGCGGGGCGTGTCGCATTCGAACCAGGTCCGCGAATTCGTCCTGTCCGCGAACGGTATCAGGCTGCTGCCGCCCTATCTGGGAGAGGCCGGCGCGCTGACGGGCTCCGCCCGCCGGGCAGAGGAAGCGCGAGGCCGGCGCAACGAACTTAAACGCCGCAACGATCTGGCGAGGCTGCAGGAGCAGATCACCCATCGTCGCCGGCGAACCCAGGCGCAGATCGATGCGTTGGACGCCGAACTGAAAGCCGACGAGCTGGAGCTCCGGTCGTTGGCAGAATCGGAAGCCGCCTTACAGGAACAGATGGATAGCGACCTCGCCAGCATGGCCGAGAGCCGCCGGTACGGGAAAGACCGATGAGCAGCGAAGACATGAATGACGACTCGGGCGGCGAGCCTCTCAAGCTGACCCTCTATGTCGCGGGTCAGACACCGAAATCGGTCAACGCCATCCGCAATCTCGAACGGATTTCCGCCGAGCATATGGGTAATCGATACAAGATCGAGGTCGTCGATCTTAAGGCCAATCCGCAGCTTGCCCGTGAACATAATATCGTGGCGATTCCGACGCTGGTGCGCTCGCTGCCGGTGCCTATCCAGAAGATCATCGGCGATCTGTCCGACACCGAAAAGGTTCTGGTTCATCTCCAGCTCACGCCGCCACAGTGATGGCCTCGATCGGGCCGGATAACATGGCGGACATCGTGGAGCTTCGCCGCCGGCTCGAAGAGGCCGAAGCGACGCTACGTGCCATCCGTGATGGCGAGGTTGACGCGCTGGTCGTCAAGGGCGGCGACAGCGACCGAGTCTTCTCGCTTGGCGACGGCGATGCATCCTATCGCGCCTTTATGGAAGCCATGGATCTTGGCGCGGCCGCGCTCGATGCCGACCGCAGCCTGCTGTACGCCAACGCAGCGCTGTGCGACGTGTTCGGCCTGTCCGCGGCGACGCTGCTGAGTAGGGGCCTGCTGGACGCGCTCGATCCGGGCTCGGCGGCGCAGATCGGAAGCTTGATCGACAAGGCCTCCTCCTGCCGCCAGTCGGCCCAGCTCACGGTGCTATGTGGCGACGACCGCCGGCACCTGATCGTGTCGGTCTCGCCTTTGCCGCTCGCCTTCTCCCAGGGCTATGCGATCACCTTCACCGACATCACCGAGCGGGTGCTCGCCCAGGCCGCCGAGCAGTCGGAACGGGTCGGGCGCGCGATCATGGCATCGGCGAACGAACCGGTAATCGTGTGCGACGCGAACGGCGTCGTGACCCATGCGACCGGCGCTATCGCCGAACTCAGCGCGGGACCCGCAGTCGGCCGCAGGTTCAGCGAAGCGTTCCCGCTGCACTTCCAGATCGACAGCGGCATCATCGACGCAGAAGACATGGTGACCGTGGCGCTGGGCGGCCAATCGATGCGAGGCATCGAAGCCCGTCTTGACCGCGGCGACAGCGGCACCAGGGCGCTGTTCGTCAGCGCCGCACCGCTGCGTCTCGACGGCGGGAGTATCTCGGGCTGCGTGATGACGATGGTCGACATGACCGAGCGCAAGGCGATCGAGGAGCGCCACCACTTCCTGATGGGCGAGCTCAATCACCGCGTTAAGAACACGTTGACGATGGTGTCGGCAATCAGCAGCCGGACGCTCGCCAGTTCGATCTCGCTGAGCGACTTCAAGGAACGCTTTCCACGCCGCATCGAGGCACTCGCGGCGACCCACGACCTGCTCGTCAAGGCCGAATGGGGAAATCTCAGCCTGCAGGAGCTGATCGTGGCTGAGACCGCGCCCTATCTCCCGGCGCGCAGCGATCGGGTCACCTATCCGGAGCTCGATATCCGATTGCCGTCTCGCGTGGCGATCCCGCTTGGGCTCGTCATCCACGAGTTGGTGACGAACGCGGTTAAACATGGCGCCTTGTCGAACGCGCAGGGAGTGATCGCCATCGGCGCGCAGCGCCACCCCGAGTTTCTCGAGATCAGCTGGATCGAAAGCGGCGGTCCAACCGTCTCCCAGCCCGAGCGCTCCGGTTTCGGCCAGACCTTGATCGCACGTAGCCTGGGCAACGGCCCGAATGCCGGCGCCGTGGTGGAATTCCGTCCCGACGGCGTCATATGCCGGATGCGAATCGCGAGCGGCGACCTGCGCTGACGCAGCCGCTGGGGCTTTTTGTGCAGACGGTGCCTGATCCAGCCAGCACCAGGCCGATCCCCAGCCATGTCGAGCCGGTCCGCTTGCCGCCGGGGCTGAAGCCGCGCCAGGATCGCCGGATCGACCTGCTCACCTCACCGCCGCTCATAGCCTGCGCTTAGGCGCAGCCGGTTGCTTGTCCGGGCACCCCCTGTAAATCCGGGCTCAAATGGCCTATGTGGCGGCGATGAATCACCCACAGCCCGTCGAAGCCGCGGCCGCGCCGATGCCGATCCCCGGCCATGTCGACCCCGTGCCCGTGCCGCGGGCAGTAAAGCCGCGCCAGGATGGCCGGATCGATTTGCTCGGCCTCGCCAAGGCCGATCTGCGCATGGCGCTGGAGACCGCGCAGCTCGAGCCCAGGCAAGCGAAGTTGCGTGCGAAGCAGATCTTCCACTGGATGTATAATCGCGGCGTCACCGATTTCGCGCTGATGACCGACATCGCCAAGGACATGCGGGGCTGGCTCGAACAGCGCTTCGTCGTCTCGCGCCCCGAGGTGGTCGAGGCGCAGGTTTCGACCGACGGTACCCGCAAATGGCTGCTCCGGTCGGACGACGAGCAGGATTATGAGATGGTTTTCATCCCCGATGCAGATCGGGGGACCCTGTGCGTTTCCAGCCAGGTCGGCTGCACGCTCAACTGCCGTTTCTGTCACACCGGCACGATGCGACTCGTCCGCAACCTGACGCCAGCCGAGATCGTCGGCCAGGTGATGCTCGCGCGCGATGCTCTTGGCGAATGGCCATCACAGCCTGAAGGCCGGATGCTTACCAACATCGTGATGATGGGGATGGGCGAGCCGCTCTATAATTTCGACAATGTCCGCGACGCGCTGAAGCTGGTGATGGACGGCGACGGGCTTGCACTCTCCAAGCGACGGATCACCCTGTCGACAGCCGGCGTCGTGCCGATGATGGCGCGCGCGGGAGCGGAGATCGGCGTCAATCTGGCGGTGTCGCTCCACGCCGTCACCAAGGAGGTGCGCGACGAGATCGTCCCGCTCAACCGAAAATATGGCATCGAAGAGTTGCTTCAGGCGTGCGCCGACTACCCGGGTGCCAATAATGCGCGGCGCATCACCTTCGAATATGTGATGCTGAAGGATAAGAACGACAGCGACGAGGACGCGCGCGAGTTGGTCCGTCTGATCAAGACGTACAAGCTGCCCGCCAAGGTGAATCTGATCCCGTTCAACCCGTGGCCGGGCGCGGACTATGCCTGTTCCGACCCCGAGCGGATCGCGCGCTTTTCCGACATCATCTTCAAGGCCGGCATTTCCGCGCCCGTGCGCACGCCGCGCGGGCGCGACATCATGGCGGCCTGCGGACAGCTAAAGTCGGCCGCCGAGAAGAAGAGCCGGGCGGAGCTCGACCGGATGGCTACCGAGAAGCAGGCAGCGCTCTGACGTCCGCGCTTGGCAAAGGGAAAGAAGCCCTCTTGCATCGCCCGACCCGCCGCATTCTTATACGCGCGACGGAAGTAAGGTGATCGATGTCGCTGTTCGACAAATTCGTAGGAAATCTTTTCAAGCGCGGCGAGATGACGATCATCCTCGCCGACGGCACCGTGAAGCGGTTTGGCGGTCCCGATCCGGCGATCAGGCCGGTGACCATTCGGTTCATGGACAAGGGCGTTCCGGCGTTCATCGCGCCCAATCCGCATCTGCGCGCCGCCGAAGCGTATATGGACGGACGGCTGGTGCTCGAGCAGGGCGACATTCGCGACCTGATCGACCTCGTCCGCGCCAACGGCAAGTGGGAGGAAGGCCGCGTCACGCTGCGCGGCACCTTTGGAAACCTGATCCGCGATCGATTGCGCGCGCGCATCCAGTCGGTCAACTGGGCCGCAAAGTCGAAGAACAATGTCGCGCACCACTATGATCTGAACGACCGGCTCTACGACCTCTTCCTAGACGCCGATCGTCAATATAGCTGCGCTTATTTCGTCGATCCCGACAAGAGTCTCGACGAAGCCCAGGCCGACAAGAAGGCGCACATCGCCGCCAAGCTCCGCCTCACGCCTGGGCAGCGCGTTCTGGACATCGGCTGCGGCTGGGGCGGCATGGCGCTTTATCTGAACCGCGCCGCCGACGTCGACGTGCTTGGCATCACCCTGTCCGAGGAGCAGCTGAAGGTTGCGCGCCAGCGCGCCGAGGCGGCCGGCGTTTCGGACCGGGTCAAGTTCGAACTGATCGACTATCGCGCGCTGACCGGCCAATTCGATCGCATCGTATCGGTCGGCATGTTCGAGCATGTCGGCGTACCGCAATATGAGGCTTTCTTCATGAAGTGCCGCGAATTGCTCCAGTTGGACGGCGTCATGCTTCTCCATACGATCGGACGGCTCGGGGGACCGGGCAAGACCGATGCCTTCACGCTCAAATATATCTTCCCTGGCGGCTATAATCCGGCGCTGTCCGAGATCGTTGCCGCGAGCGAGAAAGCGCGGTTGATGGCGACCGACGTCGAGATGCTTCGGCTCCATTACGGCATGACGCTCGATCATTGGTATGATCGGACGATGGCCGCGAAGGACGCGATCGTGGCGCTCTATGACGAGCGCTTCTTCCGGATGTGGACCTTCTATCTCGCGGGCGCGCGGGCGGCCTTCTACCACGGCAATCTGTGCAACTATCAGATCCAGTACAGCCGCGACCGCCGCACCCTGCCAATCACCCGCGACTATATGGTGGAAGCGGAACGCGCGCTGCCGCGGTGATTCCGCTAAGCTTTTTCCCGACAGAGGGAAAAGGCGCGATCAGGCCGCAAAGCCGCCGTCGATCGTCTGCATCGATCCGGTGATCATCGCCGCCGCCGGGCTCGCCAGGAAGGCGGCATAGTCTGCGACTTCGGTCGCGTGGATGTGGCGCTTGATCGCCATGAAGCCGTGCATCGTCTCGGCCATCGGTCCATCGGCGGGATTCATGTCGGTGTCGGTCGGTCCCGGCTGGATCGAGTTGACCGTTATTCCCCGCGAACCGAAATCCCGCGCGAGGCCGCGCACCATGCCTTGGATCGCCGACTTGGTCATCGCATAGGCTGCGCCGCCCGCGAAGGGAATACGGTCGCCATTGGTCGAGCCGATGATCAGGATCCGACCATTGTCGGGCATGGTCCGCGCGGCTTCGACCGAGGCGAAATAGGGCGCCCGGACATTGACGTCGATCATATGGTCGATCGCGTCGGCATCGAGTTCGAGCGGATCGCCCATCGCAAGCGTGCCGGCGTTGACGATCAGGATGTCGATCGGTCCCTCCGCCCGGACCGCGGCGATCAGTGCGTCGCGATCGGCGCTGTCCACACGAACCGATCGGGCGCCGGTTTCGACCGTCAGCGCTTCGGCGGCATCGGTCGATCCCGCGAAGGTGAATACCGTATTCACGCCCCCGAACTTGCGGACGAGCGCCGCGCCGATGCCACGGCTCCCGCCGAGAATGAGGATTTTACGGTCTCCGAGGTCAGCCATGGGAAGGTCCTTTCAATTTCTATAGTAGCCGCTATATAAATAGGACTTGGTCGCCGCAAGGGTTTTTATAATGGTTGCTATAAAAAAAGATCGACAGAGAGGACGTCCGCGGGGCTTCGATCGCGACGAGGCGATCGCAACGGCGCAGCAGCTTTTCCAGGAACGGGGATATGAAGGCGTCGGCGTGGCGGAAATCGGCAAGGCGCTCGGAATAACGCCGCCGAGCTTCTACAATGCGTTCGGCAGCAAGGCGGCCCTGTTCAGCGCAGTGCTCGATCGTTACGCTGGCAGCTTCGGACGCTTCGTCCCCGAAGCGCTGGCGGCGGACGGCAACGTCGCCACCAAGATCGCCCGATTATTGCGCGAGGCGGCGCGGCTCTACGCGAAAGCCGGGGGCGTGGCCGGCTGTCTGGTGATCGATGGCGCGCGCGGCAGCGGCGACGCCGGAGCGCGCGCGTTGACCGACCGCAAGATGGCGGAGAGCCGCGCGATGATCGCCCGCCACATCGCTGCCGAGTATCCCGCGCGGGCGGATGAGCTGGCCTCGATCGTGATGATCGCGCTGAAGGGATTGAGCGCGGCAGCGCGCGATGGCGCCTCAGGGGAAGAACTTTCAAGCTTCGCCGATACAATGGTGGCGGGATTTCACGTCGCCCTCGACCGAAATGGAAAACCCTCCCCCGCCTTCGCGGGAGAGGGTTAGAGGCAGGGAAGACCGGTCTCAGCCCTGCTTGTCGCGGGCCTCGTGGCGCTCTTGCCACTTGGCACGCATCGCGTCGCGAGCGGCCTTGTGCTCCTCGGGGCTGATCACGCCGTCCTTGTTGGTGTCGACCTTGTCGAACATCGCCAGCGGGCCGGCCTGCGCCTCGTTGAGGGTCAGTTTGCCGTCCTTGTTGACATCGGCCCGTTCGAACCACTGGCCGCCAGCCATGCCCATGCCACCGAAGCCGCCGCCATGATGGCCGCGATGGCTCCATTTGCCGGGGCCGCGACCCTCGCGGCCATCCCTGACGTCGGTACGCAGCGCCAGGAATTCTGCTTTCGAAAGCGAGCCGTTCCTGTCCGTGTCGAGCTCGGCAAATCGCTGTTCCTTGCGTTCGGCGCGACGCTCCTGCCACTTCGCCTTCATCGCCTCGCGCGCGGCGTCGCGCTCGGCGGCGGTGATCACGCCGTCGCCATTGGTGTCCGCCTGCCTGAAACGCTCGGCGATCTTCGCCTGAAGCTCGGCGCGGGTCCTGGGCGGGCCCGGAGGGCCATCGGCCGGGGGCGCCGCAAATGCGGAAGCGGTGAAAGTGGCGGCGAGCGCCACGCCGGCAATCCAGGAAGGCTTGGTCATTGGTCAGCATCCTCGTGACATATCGAACAAATAGGCGGATCGGTGCGTACAAGGGACAGCGATCCGCCCTGTAAGCCTTCTGAGCCGGGAATCTTGCGGCGATAGTTCGACGGTGAAATTCTTGTTTCGAAACTGAAATATCAGCCGCCGCCGCCGAGTATCCGGACGAGGCTCCCAAGTTGCGCGCGCGCCGCGCTGCTCTCCTTTTCGTCGAGCGTGCCATTGCCATCGCGGTCGAGCGCGTCGAACCGTTCGCGGACGACCGTCTGGACCTCCGCGAGCGAGAGAAGGCCGTCGCGATCGCGGTCGACATGGGCGAGCAGCAGATCGAGACGGCCGCCTAGGCCAAGGGGACCCTTTTCATTGAGCCTGAGCCGGGGCCGCCCGTCGGCACCAACGTCCATCTCGAACAGCTCGGCTTCGCGCCGCTGCTTGAGCACCCCGCGCGCGACGCCAAGCGTGACGGCAACCTCTTCGCGATCCAGCTTGTCGTCATGGTTGCGGTCGCTGCCTGCGAAATATTGGGCCGCGACGTCGGCAAAGCCTTCGCGCGTCATTGGCAGATATTGTGCTGCGACCGGCACGGCCGCGGCCAGCAACAGCGCGGGCAGCATCGCCCGCTGAATGTCATGAGGCATCGCTACAGCTTGAATGGGCGGGGCGGCCATGGCAAGGGCCGGCGCCGCAGGAGCGCGGGTGGAGATAGCGACGATGAGCGACGTCAAGCGGGTGGTGCTGGCCTTTTCGGGGGGGCTCGACACGAGCGTCATCCTCAAGTGGCTGCAGCAGACCTATGGCTGCGAAGTCGTCACCTTCACCGCCGATCTCGGCCAGGGCGAGGAACTGGAGCCCGCGCGCGCCAAGGCGAAGCTTATGGGCGTGCCCGATCACCATATCTTCATCGACGATCTCCGCGAGGAGTTCGTGAAGGATTATGTTTTTCCGATGATGCGGGCGAACGCGCTGTATGAGGGGCTGTATTTGCTCGGCACCTCGATCGCCCGCCCGCTGATCGCCAAGCGCCAGATCGAGATCGCCAGGGCGGTCGGCGCGGACGCCGTCAGCCATGGGGCCACCGGCAAGGGCAATGACCAGGTCCGCTTCGAGCTCGGCTATTACGGCCTCGCCCCCGACATCCGCGTGATCGCGCCGTGGCGAGAATGGGATTTGACAAGTCGCACCGCGTTGATCGCCTTCGCCGAGCAGCACCAGATTCCGGTCCCCAAGGACAAGCGCGGCGAATCGCCCTTCTCGACCGACGCGAACATGCTTCACACATCGTCCGAGGGGAAGGTTCTCGAGGATCCGTGGGAAGAGGTGCCCGACTATGTCTATTCGCGCACCGTCAATCCTGAGGACGCGCCCGACGCCCCCGAGTTCATCACGATCGACTTCGAGCGCGGCGACGGCGTCGCGATCAACGGCGAGGCGATGAGCCCGGCGACGCTGCTTGAGACGCTCAACGACTATGGCCGCAAGCATGGCATTGGCCGGCTCGATCTCGTCGAGAACCGCTTCGTCGGCATGAAGAGCCGCGGCATGTATGAGACGCCGGGCGGCACGATCTATCATCTCGCCCATCGCGGCATCGAGCAGATCACCCTCGACCGCGGGGCCGCCCATCTGAAGGACGAACTGGCGCCGCGCTATGCCGAGCTGATCTACAATGGCTTCTGGTTCAGCCCCGAACGTGAGATGCTGCAGGCGGCGATCGACCATAGCCAGGAGAAGGTGACCGGCACGGTGCGCCTGAAGCTCTACAAGGGTGGGGTCTATGTCGTCGGCCGCAAGTCGCCCTTCACGCTGTATTCGGAGAAGGTCGTCACCTTCGAGGATGACGCTGGCGCCTATGACCAGCGCGATGCGGCAGGCTTCATCAAGCTCAACGCGCTGCGCCTGCGCCTGCTGGGGCGCCGCGACGGGCGGTGATCCTCCTCCCGGCACGAGGAGGGGGCACACGCGAAGTTGGTGGAGGGGGATAGTCTCCCCGCTACCTAGCGTCCGGCCTCTCGCCCCCTCCATCGCTTCGCGGTCCCCCTCCCCGTGCCGGGGAGGAACGCAACCCCTGAATGTCGATAGCTTTGTCACGATAGCGCCCGACATTCATCCTTTCGCGCGATAGTTCCTCGAGGAAGACATCGCCCTTGTCATAGGCCCAGGGGCCGAGGCGCAGCAGCCAGATCGTCGGTATCGCGCGCGTCTCCGGCGCCTCGGCGATGCTACGCAAGTGGCGCCGATCGAGCGACGGTACCCCACGCGACCCGCTGACATACCAGCTTCCTGGCGGGGGGCTGAGCGTGGGGATGGCGGTGGGGACGGGACGGCTCGGCATGGCAAGCCCCTTGTCGCGGACCGCGCGGTCGAACGGCAGCGCACCTTCGTTGGGGTAAGCGAAGACCATATCGCCCGGCCGAAAGCGAGGCTGCAGCCAGGAGAGCGCGCGGTACCAGTCGCCCTCGCTCTGGCGGCGCTGGTGGATGTCCGACCAGCCCTGCGCTGCGATCAGCCAGAGCATCGGCGCGAGCGCGATCAGGCGCATCTGGCGCGGCCGGCGCCAGCCGAGGCCGATCGCGAACAGGAGGATCGCGGGCACCGCCAGCGGGGTCATCGTCCGAACGATGAAGACCGGCGCGATCGTCGCTGAGATGATCAGCGATATCCCGAGCGGCAGCAGCGCCAGCAACAGCAGCGCGGCGAGCAGGCGGCGGCCGTCGCGTGCCCGCCACAAAAGTGCGCCGCCGCTCAGAGCCAGCAGCCCCGCCACGATCCGCGCATCGTCGCCGGAACCGGTGAACATCATCGTCGCGCGCAGCCACAGTCCCTCGGTGCCGAACTTTAGCCAGGTCGCGCGGACCCATTCGGGCGCCTGGTCGAGCAGGATGAGCAGCGCCGGCAGCCAGAGCACCAGCACGATCGCGTGGCCAGCGAAGAACCACAGCCAGTCGGCGCGCCGCATTGCCGTCACCCGGGCGACGCAGAGCAGCGCGCAGCCGAGCGCCGCCGCATAGAGCGGTCCCAGATTGTGCAGCCAGAGCAGCAGCGCCTGGCAACCAAGATAAGCGGCAAAGCCGCGCCCCGCGAGCGGACCGCCCTCCCGGCGTCGCCCGGCGATCGCGAACAGAGCGACGATCGCGATTGCATAGACGAGGATCATCAGCGGATAAGGCCGCACCTCACGGCTCATCCAGACCAGCACCGGCGACACTCCGGCGAGCGTGAAAGCGGCGAGCGCGGCGGGTGTCCGCGCCGCGCCGGCCAGTGTCGCCAGCCGATGCGCGGCGACCGCGACCACCGGCATCGCCGCCACCCCGCAGACCAGCCCGAGCAGCCGGTGCGCGACCAGCCCGTCGCCCGCCAGCAGCGTCCAGCCGCGCAGCAGCGAATAATAGAAAGGCGGGTGCGTCTCGTAGCGTGGCACCACCGTCCAGAGGAAATGCCAGCCCTTGCCCGCGGCATAGGCGCTGTACGCCTCGTCGAGCCACATCGGTGCGGTGCCGATCCCGGCCGCACGGATCCAGATCGCGAAGGCGAGTATCGGGAGCGCAGCGAGCAGGGTGAGGCGATGGGGAGCAGAGAGCGGCATCGCTTCGCGATTAGAGGCTGATGCGGCGCGGTGCCAGCCCTCGGGAGCGCGCTTTTCTTACCGGTTGTTAACCATCTCTTAGTGCTCGCGCCTTAGGGACATCCTCGGAATTCCCGGACGAGGACAATCGATGAGCCGCGCTGCCACCCATGTCGACGTCGCGATCATAGGTGCCGGTCCCGCCGGGCTGACCGCCGGCTATGAGTTGGGCAAGCGCGGCTTCACGGTCAAGCTGATCGAGAAGAATCCGCATCAGGTCGGCGGGATAAGCCGCACCGTCGAGCATCAGGGTTTCCGCTTCGACATTGGCGGCCACCGCTTCTTCTCAAAGTCGCGCGAGGTGGTCGATCTGTGGAACGAGCTGCTGCCCGACGACTTCATCGAGCGGCCGCGGATGAGCCGCATCTTCTATCGCGGCAAATTTTACAGCTATCCGCTGCGCGCCTTCGAGGCGCTGCGCAATCTCGGGCTGATCCAGTCGGCGCTATGCATGGCGAGCTTTTTTCGCTGGAAGCTCTTCCCGCACCGGCATGTCCGTACGTTTGAGCAATGGGTCGTCAACCAGTTCGGCAAGCGGCTGTTCGGCATCTTCTTCAAGACCTATACCGAGAAGGTGTGGGGCATGCCCTGCGACGAGATGTCGGCCGACTGGGCAGCGCAGCGCATCAAGGGGCTTAGCCTCGGCAAGGCTGTCTGGGATGGGGTCAAGCGCTCGCTCGGTCTCAACAAGCGCCCGAACGACGGTATGGAGACCAAGACCCTCCTCGAGAATTTCCGCTACCCGCGCAAGGGCCCCGGCATGATGTGGGACGCCGCGCGCGACCGCATCGTCGAACAGGGCAACGGCGTGCTGATGGGCCATAGCCTCCACCAGCTGAGCTGGGACGCGACCGGCGGCTTCTGGCGGGTCGCGGCAACCGGCCAGGACGGCCGGCTGACCATGCTTACCGCCGATCACGTCATCAGCTCGGCACCCATGCGCGAGCTCGCGGCCCGCCTCCACCCGGTCCCGGCCAGCCTGCCAAAGGCGATGGCGCTCAACTATCGAGACTTTCTGACCGTCGCGTTGATGATCCGGTCCGACGATCTGTTCCCCGACAACTGGATCTATATTCACGACGAGCGCGTCCAGGTCGGCCGCATCCAGAATTTCCGGAGCTGGTCGCCCGAGATGGTGCCCGACGAGGGCCTTGCCTGCGTCGGCCTCGAATATTTCTGTTTCGAAGGCGACGGCCTGTGGTCCTCGTCCGACACCGATCTGATCGACCTTGCGAAGCGCGAGATCGCGATGCTCGGCCTGTGCGATCCCCTCCATGTCGTCGGCGGCGCCGTGGTCCGACAGGAAAAGGCCTATCCGGTCTATGACGACGATTATGCCGCCAATGTCGAGACGGTCCGCGCCGAGCTCGAGGCGCGCTATCCGACGCTCCACTTCGTCGGCCGCAACGGCATGCATCGCTACAACAATCAGGATCATGCGATGATGACGGCGATGCTGACGGCCCGTAATATTGCCGCGGGCTGCCGCCGCCACGATGTCTGGGCAGTCAACGAGGATGCGGAATATCACGAGGCGGGCCGCGAGGGGGACCAAGGCGATGTCGCTGCTGCGCTGACGTCGGAGCGGCTGGTGCCGAAGCGGGTCGGCCACAGGAAGGCGGCGTAACGCGCCTATGCTCGTGAAGCACAATTTTCCGAGCCACTTCGAGCGTGCGCTACCGGCCCCGATCGGGATCGGGAGCGACTTGTCTCCGAAGGCATTCCGGATGGGCGTCACCGCCATCTGGCTGCTGACCGCGTCGATCCTCCTCTGGATGAGCTTCGACCGGATCGGGCTGCTGGTCATGTGGGATCCGGACGATTATCTTCGCCTGCTCCAGGTCCGCGACCTCCTCGCCGGCCAGAGCTATTTCGACGTCACCCAATATCGCATCGATCCTCCGCACGGGGTGCCGATGCACTGGTCGCGGCTTCCCGATCTACCGATCGCGGGAGCGATCCTGCTGCTCAAGCCGATCCTCGGGGCCACCTTGGCCGAGCGCACGGCGATCAGCGTCGTGCCACTCGCAACCTTCGCCGGCTCGCTGGCAGCAGTCGCCTCCGCCACCAGGCGCCTGGCCGGCCGGCGCGCCGCCCTGGCCGCCGCGATGCTCGCCGCGACCACGCCAGCTCTGCTCTTTCACATCCTGCCGATGCGGATCGACCATCATGGCTTGCAGACGATGCTGGGGCTTGTCGCGGTCGCGAGCTGTTTCGATCGGCGACCGCGACGCGGCGGCGTCTTCGCCGGCGTCGCGGTGGCGGCATGGCTCGCCATCTCGATCGAAGCCTTGCCCATGGTGACGGCAATCTCGGCGCTGCTCGCCTGTCGGTTCATCTTCGCTGCAGACGATCTGGGCCCGTGGCGTTGTTTCCGCGCTTTCGCCGCGGCGATGGGGATTGGCGGCATCGTGATCTTTGCATCCACCCACGATCTGGCGGCGTGGCGTCAACCTTGGTGCGACGCGTTCGGCCCCGCCTGGTTCGGACCGCTCGTCCTCTCTCCGCTGGCCGCCGCGCTGCTTGTGCGGCGCGGCTTCGCGCATTCGGCCGGAGCGCGGGTCGCGCTCCTGATACTCGCCGGCATCGCCGGAGGCGGCGTGCTGGCGCTCACCGCCCCTGCCTGTCTCGCCGGCCCCTTCGCGGCGCTTGACCCGGTCGTAACCCATTACTGGTATGAGAATGTGCTTGAAGGCATGCCGGTGTGGCGGCAGAGCGCCAGCGATCAGATCGCACTGGCGCTGTTTCCGCCAATCGGCCTCGCGGGTGCCGCGCTTGCATGGCGGGCATCGGCGACAAGGGCTGCCGCCCGCGACTGGCTTGCCCTGCTGGCGCTTGGGTGCGCCGCCTTCCTGCTCGCGCTCCTCGTCCAGCGTGCAGGCGGCTTCGCCCATGCCATGGCCCTGCCCGGCGCCGGCTGGCTGCTCGTCCGCATTCTGGGCAGGATCGGCGATTGGCGGCGGATTGGCGCCCGCGTTCTGGCTTCGGCCATGACGATCCTGCTGCTGTCGCCGGCCGGGGCAACGCTCGCCGGGCAAGCCGCGCTCGGTCTGGTTACGACTACGCCGCCCAAGGAGCCGGCAAAACCCGCGTCGGCCTGCGTTGGTTGCGATCCCGTCGCTGCGATAGCGGCGCTGCCGCGCAGCTATATCCTTGCCGGATTGGACATCACGCCCAGGCTGCTCGTCAACACGCCGCACCTTTATGCGGGCAGCAGCCACCATCGCGGTGCTGCCGGTATCCGCCGCGTTCTCGACTCGTTTCTGGGGGCGCCCGAGATCGCCCATCGCATCATGCGAGCGCGTGGCATGCGCTATGTGCTGATCGACCGCGATGGACAGGAGGCCGAAATCTATCGCAAGGCGGCGCCGACCGGCTTGATGGCCCGGCTGGTGCGGAACGACCCGCCGGCTTGGCTTGAACCGGTTCCGCTAGGGCCCGGTCCACTGCGCATGTGGCGGCGCGTCGCTTGAACCGGTCACATCGGCGGCTGTAACGCCGACGACACTGGCGGCTTCGCTTTTGCCCCGCTAGGCAGCGCCGCCATGAACCCCAGAGACCCCCGTACGCCGCTCCGCCCGCTGCCGCTCCTCATCTTCAGCTCGCGCTGGCTGCAGCTTCCGCTTTATCTCGGCCTGATCGTCGCGCAGTGCGTCTATGTCTTCTTGTTCCTCAAGGAACTCACGCATCTCGTCCAGCATGCCGCCGAGTTCGGCGAACAGCAGATCATGCTGGTTGTGCTGGGGCTGATCGACGTGGTGATGATCTCCAACCTGCTGGTGATGGTGATCGTCGGCGGCTATGAGACATTTGTGTCGCGGCTGCGGCTTGAAGGCCATCCCGACCAGCCGGAATGGCTCAGCCATGTCAACGCGGGCGTGCTCAAGGTCAAGCTCGCCATGGCGATCATCGGCATCTCGTCGATCCACCTGCTCCGTACCTTCATCGAGGCCGGCACGATCGGAACCGCCGGCGCTCGACTGACGTCGGAGGGCGTGATGTGGCAGACGCTCATCCACTCGATCTTCATCCTCTCGGCAATCGGCATCGCCTATGTCGATCGGATGACCCAGCAGAAGCATTGAAGCGCGCGGGGCCGGATCGCTCCCCGCTTATGTATCCTCGCTTCGGCAATGGCTTCGCCGGTTTCAGTGCTACGACGGCGCGGCGCTAATCCGCACCCCGGAAGGTTTCGGGCCGGGGCCGGCACGTGCAGATCGGCCGCTTCGAACAGATGCTCCGCGATCTCGCGGCCTACGCGCGGGATAAGAGCGCGACGGCCCCTGCCCTGCGAAAAGCTAAGTGCGAGCTTGCCGTGCCCCATGCCCCGACCTAGAGCCGAAAGCCGATGTTCCGCTCGACGCCCCCCGTCACTCCGCCCCAGGGCTGGTGGACCAGCAGCGGCTATATCGCCTTCCTCGCCCTTATCTCGATTGCGCCGCTGATCGGGCCCAAGGTGCCGCCGCTGATCGACCTGATGGGCCATATGGGGCGGTATAGGGTCGAGCTTGCCGACCCGACATCACCGCTGCTGACCCGCTACTTCAGCTTCCGCTGGGCGCTGATGGGAAATCTGGGCGTCGATGTGCTGATCGTGCCGATGTCAAAGATCTTCGGTCTTGAACTGGGCGTGAAGCTGCTCGTCATGGCCGTCCCGCCTCTGACGGTGACCGGCCTGATGCTGATCGCACGCGAGGCGCATGGCCGGCTGCCCGCGACCGCCGGACTTGCCGCACCTTTCGCTTATTGCTGGCCGTTCCAGTGGGGTTTCATCAATTATGTCCTGGCGATGGCATTGGCGCTCAATGCCTTTGCCTTGTGGCTCTACCTCGGCCGGGTGGGCCGCATAGGTCTGCGCGCCGCTCTGTTCGTGCCGATCGGCGGCCTGATCTGGCTGGCGCATGGCTTTGCCTGGGGCGTACTCGGCCTGCTCGTCTTCGCTGCCGAGATCGTGCGAATGCGCGATGTCGAGGGGCGCGGATTCGGTGCGTCGCTCTGGCGTGGTGCGCTTCACTGTCTGCCGCTGGCCCCGCCCATGCTGCTCATGATCGCGTGGCGGTCGGGTGACGTGCAGGGCCAGACGCTGGACTGGTTCAACTGGAAGGCCAAATATGTCTATTTGATCTCGTCGCTTCGCGCGCACTGGATGGCATTCGACATCGGCCTCGTCGCGATCCTGATCCTGCTCGTTTTGTTTGGCATCGCCTCGATCGGCTGGCGCCAATATGGTTTTCGCATGCGGCGTACTTTGGGGGTCGCGACGGTGGTGCTGATCATCGCCTATCTGCTGATGCCGCGCATCGTCATCGGTTCCGCTTATGCGGACATGCGGCTGGCCCCATATGTGATCGCTATCGGCGTGATAGGGCTCGTCCCGCGCTTCACGAACAGGGTCGCGCTCGGCGCGTTCGCCGCTGCTGCGCTACTGATTTTCGGGTTTCGGCTCTGGCAGTCATCGGAGCGATATCAAGCCTTCGCCGCTTGGCAGGAGGGGCAGCTGCAGGCGCTCGACCACGTCGCGCGCAACGCCCGCATATTCGCGCTGGTCGATCTGCCTTGCCTGTCGCGATGGGAGTCGCCGCGGCTCGAGCATCTTGGCGCGATGGCGATCGTGCGGCGCGACGCCTTTGTAAACGGCCAGTGGACCATGCCTGGCGCGCAGCTGCTGAGCATCCGATATGCGCCGGCCAAAGGCTATGCCGAAGATCCCACCCAGGTCATGCGGCCGAGGCGCTGCCGCGTGTGGAATGCGCGGACGATCGAAAGCTCGATCGCGCTCTTTCCTCGCTATGCCTTCGACTATCTGTGGCTGATCAATACCCCGCCCGACCGCTGGCCCGCCGACGATCCTTCGCTCAAGCTGATCTGGAGCGGGCCCGAGCGCGGCGCGCTCTACAAGATTACCGGCTCGGCGACCATCGCCATGGAAACGCCAAAGGGCATGGGAAACCGGGCTACCCAATGACGCTCGGCGCCGAAGAGGCCCCGCAGGATCGCGTTGACGGGCCTGGCGGGCATTGCATCGTCGCCACCCTCGCGCCCGGTGAGCTTGCCCAGCAGGCGGACGGCGGCAATCGGCGGAAACAACAACATGTTGAAGTGGGTCGCGTAACGCGGACGGAGCCCTGCCGCCGTGAAGACTCGCGACAGATGCGCGCGCGTATAGCGCCGCTGGTGGTGATGGGCGAGATCGTGGGCGCTCCACATCCATGGGCTGGCCGGCACCGTGACCATCAACCGGCCGCCCGGCGCAAGCTTGCCCGACAAATAGCGCAGGGCTCCGACGTCGTCGGGAATATGCTCGAGAACATCGAGCAGCACGATCAGATCATAGCCAGAATCGTCGAGCGGCACGTCGGGCAGGTAACCGCTCTTCAGCTTCATGCCGCTCCGCTGCTCGGCAAAGGCCCGGGCATCGTCGTCGGGCTCGATGGCCTCCACATCACCATAACGCCGCAGCAGATCGAGATTGGAGCCGGTCCCGGCCCCGACCTCGAGGATGCGAAGGCGCCGACGGTCCGGGCGGAACCGCTCGATCAGCCGGGCGATGATCCCGCGTCGGGCCACGAACCACCAATGGTCGCGGTCGATCTCGGCCATCCGGTCATAGGCAGCGCGGTCCATTAGCTGCGCCTTTCGCCGCCTGTGATCTCGCCCGGGTCGCGACCGATCCATTCGCGCACGATGTAGATCGGCCTCTTCTTGGTCTCGATCAGGATGCGGCCGACATATTCACCCAGAATGCCGAGCGACAGCAGCTGCACCCCGCCGATGAACAGCGTCGCCACCATCAGCGACGGATAGCCCGCGACATCGGCGCCGTAGATCAGGGTGCGGACGCCGAGAAACACCGCATAGACCAGTGCGATCATGGCAACGACCGCGCCGACATAGGACCAGACCCGCAACGGCAAGGTCGAGGCGGACGTTATGCCGTCGATCGCCAGCTGCCACAGCTTCCAATAGTTGAACTTGGTCGCGCCGATGGTTCGCTCGGCACGGTCATATTCGACCGCAGCCTGGCGGAAGCCCGACCAGGCGAACAGCCCTTTCATGAAACGGTTACGTTCCGGCATCCTCTTGATCACCTCAACCACCTTGCGGTCGAGCAGGCGGAAGTCGCCGGCATGCTCGGGAATCTTGTCATGAGAGAGCCAATTGTGCGCGCGATAGTAGAGATCGGCCGTCAAGCGCTTTGGCAGGCTGTCGCTGAGCCGATCGCGGCGGACGCCATAGACGACCTCATGACCCTCGCGCCACCTTTCGATCATCGCGCCGATAACCTCGGGAGGATCCTGCATATCGACATCGATCGGTACGACAGCTCGGCCCCGGGCATGATCGAGGCCTGCCGAGAGCGCCGCCTCCTTGCCGAAATTCCGCGACAGGGAGAGCGCCGTTATGCGGGAGTCCGCGCCGTGCGCAGCGAGGATCTCCGCCAGCGTGAGATCCTCGCTGCCGTCATCGATGAAGATTATCTCCCAGCTTGCGTCCGATCCGTCGGGTTCGCGCAGGGCGTCGAGCACTCCCGTCATTCGCGCGACGAAGGGCGCGATCGCGTGCTGCTCGTCCTTGACCGGGACGATGACCGACAGCAGCGGGCTCATTCAAACACCCATCGGCGATTCAGCCAGAACACCGCGAGCGGCGTCAAGCCTACGACAAGCGGATAGGGTGCCCAGATCGGCAGTCGGAGATGCTGAACGAGCATCCAGACCCAGATGCTGTTGAGCGCGAAGCTGACCAGCGACACGATCATGAAGCGGGTGATGCGCACATGCTGCCGGTCCCGCCCGCCATGACCCTTGAAGCTCCAGTTGCCGTGGATGAGATAACCGACCGAGGCCGCCCCGACGAAGCCGGCGGTCCAGGCAAGGTTGGGATTGAACGCTAACAACCGCACCAGGCCATGATAGACCGCGATATTGACGAACGATGCGAAAAGCCCTGAAATGCCATAGCGGGCGAGCTGGCCCAACAGGGCCATGCGGTGATTCGACATGAGCGGGGTGTTTGCCATGAGCCGACGCTTTTCCACAAAGGCGCCGCCGCCTCAAGCCGGGCTCGGCCATCCTCGTCGCAGGCGTGAGGAACAACAGTTTCGACGGCGCCGGCTTCGCTTGACTTGACGCCGCGCCGAATTTGGTTCCAGCCTGCGAAGAAAAGCTGCCTCGACAGAGGCCTGGCCGATCAGCTTTGTTCGCCGAAACGGGAGGAGTTCGCCCATGTCCGACGACTATATGCCGCCCCGGGTCTGGACCTGGGATCGGGAAAATGGTGGCGAATTCGCCAGTATCAATCGTCCCGTCGCCGGCGCGACGCATGACAGGCCGCTACCGGTCGGCCGCCATCCGTTCCAGCTCTATTCGCTCGGCTCGCCCAACGGCCAGAAGGTCACGATCATGCTCGAGGAGCTGTTGGCTGCGGGGCATGAGCGTGCGGAATATGATGCCTGGATGATCGACATCAGGGATGGCGATCAGTTCGGATCGGGTTTCGTCGCGGTCAATCCCAATTCGAAGATCCCCGCCCTGCTCGATCGCAGCGGACCGACGCCCTTCCGTATCTTCGAATCAGGCGCGATCCTGCTCCACCTCGCGCAAAAGTTCGGAGCCTTCCTGCCCGATGATCCGGCGACGCGCGCCGAAACGCTGTCATGGCTGTTCTGGCAGATGGGCAGCACCCCCTATCTTGGCGGAGGCTTTGGCCATTTCTACGCCTATGCGCCGATCAAGATCCAATATGCGATCGATCGCTTCGCGATGGAAACCAAGCGTCAACTGGACGTACTCGATCGCCGGCTTGCCGAAGCCGACTATCTCGCAGGGAATGACTACACCATTGCGGACATAGCGATATGGCCCTGGTATGGCGAGTTGGCGCAGGGCCATCTATACGACGCTGGCGAATTTCTTGCCATTCAAGAATATCGCCACGTCCGCCGATGGGCGGATCGGATCGCCGGTCGGCCCGCGGTGCGACGCGGCCGTATCGTCAATCGCCCGGCCGGCCGGCCGGGGCGTGCTTTGGCCGAGCGTCACGATGCCGCCGACATAGATGCGGCTCTCGCGGCGCCGGTCACCGACGGCGAGGTATAGTGCCTACCGCGTGAATGTTGGTATCACGCTGCGGTCATCGCCCGTTGCCGTCGGCGCTGCACCGAGGAGCCCAGCCCGATCGCCTCCCGATATTTGGCGACCGTGCGGCGCGCAAGATCAAAGCCTTTCCCCTTCAGCAGCTCGACCAGCTTGTCATCCGACAAAATGTCGTCTCCTTCCGCTGCGATCAGCTTGGCGATCTGACTTTTGACTGCCTCGGCGGAGACGGCGTCGCCGCCATCGGCCGCCGCAACTCCGCTCGTGAAGAAATATTTCAGTTCGAATAGTCCCCGCTCGCACATAAGATATTTGTTAGACGTGACGCGGCTAATCGTCGATTCGTGCATGCCCACGGCTTCCGCCACCGCCCTTAACGTCAGCGGCCTTAAATGCTCTACGCCATGGAGGAAGAACGCCTCCTGCTGCTTGACGATCTCGGTCGCCACCTTGACGATCGTACGCGCGCGCTGGTCCAGCGCCCTGACCAACCAATTGGCCGAAGCGAGACAGTCGCTGAGCCAGGCGCGGCTTGCCTTGTCCTGCCGCCCCCCGGCCAGCTCGCTATAATAGCTGCGGTTGACGAGCAGCCGGGGCAACGTCGCCGAATTGAGCTCAATCGCCCAGCCCTTGACCGTTCGCGTGACAAAAATGTCCGGCGATACCGGCACGGCCGGCGCCCCACCGAAGCGGAGGCCGGGCTTGGGATGATAGTTGCGGAGTTCGCGTATCATGTCCGCCATGTCCTCCTCATCCACCCCGCATATCCGCCGGAGTTGCGCGATCGCGCCGCGCGCGAGCAGATCGAGATTGTCGATCATTCGGGCCATCGCCGGATCGTAGCGATCAGCCTCCCGCGCCTGTATCGCAATACATTCGGCAAGGGTGCGCGCGCCGACGCCGGCGGGATCGAAGCTCTGGATCGTCGAGAGGACCCGCTCGACACCGAACAAGGGCAAGTCGAGCCGGTCGGCGATTTCCAGCATGTCGCCCGCGAAATACCCAGCCTCGTCGATGGCATCGATGATCTGCGCCGCGATCAGCAATTCTTCGCCTGAGAGCACCTCCCCTGCTTGCGCCGCAAGATGGTCGTGAAGCGACGTCGGCGCCGCCGCATATTGATCGAGATCGCCGCCCTCCTCGAAGCCGCCGCCGCCGGTGCCGCCCAGGCTGAGCGAACCGTCTGCACCCTGGGCGCTGTCGATCGCGCTGTCGTGATGGAAGGTTTCAGCATCATAGTCGGCATCGAGGGGCGCATCGGCGGCCGCGCCGCCGAGCTCAATCAGCCGATCGGCGGTCGCCTCGCCCACGTCAAACCCTTCCTCACCGAAACCATCGCCATCTGAGTCCGCCGAGGCCGCTTCGACCGGCCCGGCCTCCTCGGTCCCGCCGCTCTCAAGCAGCGGGTTTTTTTGGATCTCCTCCGCAAGGAAGGCCTCTACCTCGATGTTGGACAGCGCCAGCAGCCTTATCGCCTGCTGCAGCTGCGGCGTCATCACGAGCGCCTGGCTCTGCCGGAGGTCGAGGCGGGGCCCCAGCGCCATCGATCAGAGGCCCCCTTTCGTCACCATCATCATTCCGCGTTCCATCATATCTGCGAAGGCGGAATTTTCGGGACGGCAGGCCACTCGACCATCAACCGCCCCGTTGCCCTGAATGCCCGCTTTCGCGGGAGGGATGAGAAAGGGTTGGGATCATCAAAGCGAGAAACCTTCACCCAGATAGAGGCGCCGCACGTTTGGATCGGCGACCAGCGCTTCGGGTCCCCCCTGGAACAGCACCTTGCCGTCGTAGATGATGCAGGCGCGATCGACGATGTCGAGCGTCTCGCGAACATTATGATCGGTGATCAGCACGCCGATATCGCGGCGCTTCAGGTCGCGGACGAGGTCTCGAATATCGGCTATCGAAATCGGATCGATGCCGGCGAATGGCTCGTCGAGCAGCATGATCGTCGGTTCGGCAGCGAGCGCACGGGCAATCTCGCATCGACGGCGCTCACCGCCAGACAGCGCCATGGCGGCGGCATCGCGCAGATGCGTCAGATGGAATTCGCCCAATAGTTCGTTGAGACGCTGAAGACGCTGTGCCTTGTCGGGTTCGATTAGTTCGAGAACCGCCATGATGTTCTGCGCTACCGTCAGCCCGCGGAAAATCGACGTTTCCTGCGGCAGGTAGCCGAGACCCAGTATGGCGCGGCGATACATCGGCAGGGTGGTGATATCATCGCCGTCGAGAAGGATGCGACCGGCATCGGGTCGAACCAGACCCATCACCGAGTAGAAGCAGGTGGTCTTGCCGGCGCCGTTCGGTCCTAACAGACCGACCACCTCGCCACGCGCGACATCGAGCGAGATATCGGAGAGCACCTGACGCTTCTCATAGGTCTTGGCGATTGAAACAACCGAAAGGCCGCGACTCACTCCGGCAAGGTCGGGGCTGAGGTGACGTTCGAGCGTAGCGGTGTCATTCATACGGAAATTCCGGCCTTTGTCTGTCGACCTGATTAGCTCAACCCGTCGGCTGAGGAAACTGGCGAGCTTCCTGCAATGCTATCGCCCCGCCACACTAAATCGCTGAAAAACGGCAAGTGAGCGTGTCTTGGCGACAAGACGCATAGTCTGCTATTCGGGCATCGCCCGATCCGAGCATCCCTACTTGCCGGGGCCCGGGTTGCGCGGCGGGGGCGCGAACCGCCCGGTAACCCGGCCGCCGGCTCGCCCGCCGGCAGCGCCGCCGTCGAGGGTGACGTAGCCGGTGTTGAGGTTAAGCACCATACGGTTGCCCTTGGTCTCGCCCTTGCCGGCGCGCATGACCGAGACATTGCCGATCATCGTCACCAACCGGGTGCGAAGATCATAGGTCGCGAACTGCGAACGCGCGGTCTCGGTCGGACTCGTCAACGTGACTCCGCCCGAGGCGTCCATGCGGGTGACTTGCGTCTGCGCCGCCGAGGCATAGGCGATCGTGACGCGCGCCGCCATCAGCCGCATGTCGCCCTGTACCACATCGACATTGCCGGTCAGCACCGCACGATCGGCGCGGTCCTGAAGCTCGATCCGGTCGGCGGCGAAATCCACTGGTGCGCCGGCGTCGTGATTCTTCAGCGAGGATACACCCTGCGCGGAGGCGATGGCGGCGACGCCCGCGAGTCCCGCGGCCGACAAGGTTTTCGTCAGCTCAGCAAGCCTCATTTCAACGCCCTCCAGCAGGCTTCGCCACGACTATATCGGGTTTCGCATTGGCCCGACGCTGATCGATATGCAAGCGGGCATGGCCCTCGAGCACGACGACGCGGTCACGAAGATCGGCGGTAAAGCGGTCCGCGGCAAAGGTGCCGATGTTCATCCGTCCATCCACGCGCGCCCGGCTCTCGGCTTTCCGGGTTTTGAGATCGATCTCCACGTCCCGGGTGGCGATCCGATAGCCATCGGCGCTCCGGAACAGGACCGGCCCGTCGACCGCGACCTTTTCACTGTCCATGTCGTAGCGGCCGCGCCCGGCATCGATCCGGGCCGGACCGTCTTCGAGTTGGATGCTCGCGGCCAACCGGTCAAGCCGCACGATCGGGTCGCGGGATGAGACCTGCACCGCCGATGCGGCGGTCAGCTCGAACGGCTGCCCCTTCGAATCCTCGCCGCGATATGTGGCACTCGTAACCCGCATACGCTCGCGCGCGACCTCGACCCGATCCTTCGACAGAACGAAGCTGATATCGCGGCCGACGGTGAGCGGCGCCATCGCGAGCAGCGCGACGAGAACGCCGATCGCACTCGGCAGCGTGACGCGCATCAGCGCGATCAGACGATCGTGGCTGCTGCCGCCTGCCGCCCACACCCGCCGCTCATTCCGAGCCTTCTCCGCGAGATCCGACATCAGCTTGCCCCCGCCCCACGGCCTCGCAGCGACATCGGTGCGTGCGCACGCCGCACGGCATCAGACATGCGCGAATATGTCGATCTCGGGCCACCCGGCGAGATCGAGTTCGGCGCGGGCGGGGAGGAAGTCGAAGCAGGCCTGCGCGAGGTTCGCCCGGCCTTCGCGAACCAGTCTCTCGTCGAGCTTCGCTTTCAGGGCATGGAGATAGCGGACATCGGAAGCAGCATATTCCTTCTGCGCGTCGCTGAGCTCGGGGGCGCCCCAGTCGGACGACTGCTGCTGCTTCGACAACTCAGCTCCAAGCAACTCGCGGACCAGCTCCTTGAGGCCATGCCGATCGGTATAGGTCCGCACTAGCCGCGACGCGATCTTGGTACAATAGACCGGCGCCGCGATGAACCCGAGATAATGCCGGATCGCCGCGATATCGAAGCGGCCGAAATGGTAAAGCTTGAGCCGCGACGGATCGGCCAGTACCGCGCGCAGATTGGGCGCGGCATAGTCGCTGTCCGGCGCGAAGCGAACCAGATGCTCGTCACCGCCACCATCCGAGATCTGGACGAGGCAGAGCCGGTCGCGCGGCGTGATCAAGCCCATCGTCTCGGTATCGACCGCGACGGCCCCCGGACCCAGCACCCCTGCGGGCAGGTCCTCCTGATGAAGGTAAACGGTCATCCGGCCGCCATAAGACGCCGGGCTGGATTGGGCAACCTACCCCGGACGCTCTTCTTTTGCTGATGGCGGAGCGGCTAGTTCATCGCGCTGTTACGCCGCGCCCGCCGCGACAGCATGTTGAGCGCCTCGACCAGGGCGGAGAATGCCATCGCGGCATAGATATAACCCTTGGGCACATGGACACCGAAACCTTCGGCGATCAGCGTCATGCCGATCATGAACAGGAAGGCAAGCGCCAGCATCACCACCGTGGGGTTCCTTTCGATGAAACGCGACAGCGGTCCCGCAGCCGTCATCATGGTCGCGACCGCGGCGAGCACGGCGATGATCATGATCGGAACATGATCGGTCATTCCTACCGCTGTGATGATCGAATCGATCGAGAATACGAGATCGAGCAGGATGATCTGGATGATGGCCGCTCCGAAGCCAAGCCCCGGCTTGGCGGCTTCGAAAAGGCCCCCATCATCCTCCTTGTCGACAGTATGATGGATCTCCTTGGTCGCCTTCCACACCAAGAAAAGGCCACCGGCAATCAGAATGATGTCGCGCCAGGACAGCGGTTGGCCGAACAGTTCGAACAGCGGCTGGGTCAGGGTGACGATGAACGCCACCAGGCTGAGCAGGACCAGCCTCATGCCGAGCGCCAAGCCTATGCCGATCGTGCGGGCCCGGGCGCGGTAAGCCTCGGGCAACTTGTTGGTGAGGATCGAGATGAAGATCAGATTGTCGATGCCGAGCACGACCTCCATCGCCACGAGCGCAGCGAGCGCGGCCCAGTTGCTGGGATCGGCGAAAATCGCGATGATGTTGGTCATACTCTCCTGGCATTTGCTGGCGCCTGATGGCGGAAGGCAGCCCCATCGGCGCGGATGAACGCGCGACTCGGCTCATCGACCCTGCCCTTAGCGGCCTGTTTGGCGTGACAAGGAGCCTCAGCAGGCAAAAAAAACGGTAACATCGGCATCTTGGCCACAGTTTCGCCCGTATCGGCGCATGCCCCATCGTGTTTTCTCGGCGAAAGCGCTCGCCACCTGAGCGGATTTGGATTATGTCTTTTGTTTGGCACGACCATTTTTCGCGTGCCGGAAGAACAACGGGTCCGCGCCCGGCGCGCTGTTCTTTCGATGCTTGGGGCGATTCGGGAAGATTATCAACGCATGGGTTTCGATAGAGGGAAGCGCGGTCCGCGCGGCGGCAAGGACAAGCGCGACGGCTTCGGTGACGAGAGTTACGGTAGCTATGGCGGCGGCGGTGGCGACCGCTTCGGCGGCGGCGGCTTCGGCGGCGGTGGTGGCGGCTTCGGCGGCGGTGACCGCTTCGG
>Ga0068863_100000658_pt1 | contig 34894 bp, 32 predicted proteins | sample KBSSwiS62_FD_66596 | JGI IMG/M metagenome (GOLD analysis project Ga0068863, IMG submission 66596) | Switchgrass rhizosphere microbial communities from Kellogg Biological Station, Michigan, USA - KBS Switchgrass S6-2 | ecosystem: Host-associated > Plants > Roots > Rhizosphere > Soil ... | reverse complement strand
TCGATGAAGGTGATGATCCGCTGACTTTATCTACAACTTCTCGGCTCTTCGGAGCGACAGTAACTTTTACCCACAGCACATCATTTGAGAGCGTGACGTCGTTCGGTCGCTTAAGTTACGTCCGTTTAGAAATCGGTAATCCGCCATTTAAACTTGTGTGGCAACGCTTCCGGAATGGCTGTGTTATACCAGGCGTCTTAGAATTGGAGGCAGCATGATCAGGACTGTTATGGCAGGTATCGCGATATGTCTACTCTTCGGTGCGATCGCACAAGCCCAGGCGGTTCGCGCGGCGCCGCGACCGCCGGTTCTGCCCGCGGGAGGAACGCCGAACGAGAGTGCGACGCCCGACGGCTACGCCCCTATACCCGAGTGGGCGGCGCAGACACGCGCGCCGCGACCGGCGAAAACCGCCCCATACACGGTCGAAACCGTTGCCGAGGGTTTTAACGGCGCGTTCTGTTTTAACTTTCTTCCTGATGGACGCATGCTCGTCACGGAACGCCCGGGCCATCTCAAGCTTGTCGCCAAGGATGGCAAGGTATCTGAGATCGAGGGTTTGCCATCGGCTCTCTTTGCTCGCGGGCAGGGCCTTTTCGAAGCGAGGCCGGATCGCGCTTTCGCGATGAACCGCACGATCTACCTCACCTACACGGTGTTGCCTGATGGCGCGAACACTGCGGCGCTTCCGCGGTTACCGGCAGTGCTCTTGGCAGCGCGAGCCCGCTTGTCGCCAGACGACAAACGTATTGAAGATGTGAAGGTGCTGCTCAACGCTGAGGGAACAGGCGGGCGTTTGACGCAGGCGCCCGATGGGACGTTGCTGATTACCTCTTCGATTCCTGCCGGCCTGGGAATCAACTCGGTCGACTGGCCGCAGCCACAGGCGTTGGATAGCAACATGGGCAAGGTACTGCGGATTAATGCCGATGGAACGATTCCCAAAGACAATCCATTCGTCGGCCGACCTAATGCCCATCCCGAAATCTATGCGCTCGGATTCAGAGATATTCAGGGTGTGACCATTCATCCACGCACCGGCAAGCTCTGGACTAGCGAACACGGGCCCCGAGGCGGTGATGAAATTAATGCAGTCGAGAAGGGCCGGAACTATGGATTCCCTGTGATCGGTTATGGACACGAATACACCGGCAAGCCCATCAACGGGGACAAGACCTTTCAAGAGGGGATGGAGCAGCCCGTGTATTTCTGGACGCCTGATATTGCCCCTGCCGGAATCGCCTTCTATACGGGCAAGCTTTTTCCGACATGGCAGGGAGATCTCTTCGTGGCGGAGCTGGCGGGCCGGGCGCTGGTGCGGTTGGTTCTTAATGGAGATCGTGTCACCGGTGAAGAACGGCTGCTGACAGAACTCAACAGTAGAATACGCGGCGTTAATGAAGGCCCGGACGGCGCGCTCTATGTTCTGACAGACGGCAACGCCGGCAAGATTCTTCGGCTCGTTCCCAAGCGGTAACGAGGCGCCGTTACTTGTAGCGTCTTAGTTTTTGAACTCACGCTTAGAATCATGCGTGTTCAGTTTTTCGGTGGAGCGATTGCGGATACAGGCCGCACCGCGCCGAGCCACAGGATTTTCGAAGCTCAACCGGAGTGACAGTCCAATCTCTGTCAGCAGTCGTCGGTCACCAAGGTGCCTTGTCGAGATATACCCTCATGCGATATAACCGGGGCATGTCCACAGGCTTTCTGCTGGCTGCCTGGCTTATCGCGGGAACGCCGGCAGCTGCCGAGACGCCGAGCTTCACGCTGCAGGGTCGAATTACGCTGGACAAGCCCGCCACGACGGTCCTCCTGGTACTTCAGGATCCAAAGGCAAAAAATACCGAAGTTGCCCACGCGGAGGTCGATCGCAGCGGAAACTATGTCATTCCCGGATTACAGAAACGGTCCTACCGCCTTGTTGCCGTCCTGGACGGGAAAAGGCAAGAGCGACGTGAAATTGAGATCGTGTGCCGACCGGGCGCAATCGTCTCCAAGGACTTTCATTACGGAAGAATTCCCTCCACGCTGATGCTTGGCTTTCCTGCTGAAGATCCCGACATAGTCGATGTCGCCGAACTTCAGGGCGACTATACGCGCGATGTCCTGAGAGACTATGAGAAAGCCTTCCAGGACTATATAAACGGTAGTTTTTCACGGGCAGTAGACCGCCTCGAGTCCATCGCGGTGAGGGCCCCGGGCTTCTATGGCGCTCACGCACGCCTGGGGGTGATCTACCAGCAGGAAGGTTGTTACTTTGATGCGGAGTCCGAATACTCGCGCGCCAGCGAACTCAGCCCACGATCACCACAGCCCTTACTCAACCTCGCCAGTGTCCAGCTTCGCGCAGCGGATTCTCCCGGCGAACTCGAGCGAATGACTTCGCGGGCTCTCAGCACGCTGGAAAAGGCGATCGAAATCAGACCGCAATCAGCTATTGCGCAGTGCCTTGTGGGATCTGCTCACGCGAAGGCGAACTCACCGGAGGAAGCCGAAAAGCACTTCAAGCTTGCGTTGGAACTGGACGCGGATCTGGCGGCTGCCCGGCTGATGTTGGCCAATCTCTATCTTCATCAGGAGAACTGGGCAGAGGCCATCGAAAGACTCGAAGCCTACCTCCAGGATTTTCCGTCCTCGGAGAATCGATTCGTCGTTAAGAAGATGCTCGAAGACGCTCGATCAAGGGCACGCGCGAGCCATAATTGACGCTTTCAAATCCAGCTTTGGCGCCTGTCCGGACAGGCGCCTGCCCGGAAGCGCCCTGCCCGGAAGTTGACAGGTTTTCTAGTGCAGGTTATACACGATCCATGCGTTGCGACCTGCGAGTACTCGTTCTGGTGATACTTTTTGGAGCTCTGAGCGCGCATGCCCAGGACTGTGCCACCTCCGTTATCATCAAAGGGAGAGTGATTGCTCCGGGTGAAAAATGGGACGAGTACCACGAGGTTCTTCAACTCGATGAATCGCGACTCGTGGGGTGGGACTACACGGATTCTACCGGCCAGTTTGCCCTTCCACCGCAACCGCGGGGGCCGTATTACGTCGTGGTTCGCATCGATGGATTCAAGGAATACCGTGAACGCCTCAGCCTCGACGGGTGCGACAGGATATTTGATCACTTCATTCATATGGAGTTCGAAGACGAAGTCATTCGTCCCGTGATTCTGGACTTTACTGGAGAAGTGAACGAAACGGTCGACGTCGCTGAACTGAAGCGCGAGTTTCCCAAAAAAGCTGTGGACGAGTTTCAGCGGGCCCAGAGCGAAAGACTGGAGGGGCAGGCGCCTCAAGCGCGGGTCCGCCTTGAAAAACTGGTGGCGGAATATCCCGATCTTTACGATGCCCGTAATACCCTCGGGTCGATCCATCTGGAGATGAAACGGTTCCGGGAAGCGGAAACTCAATACAACGAAGCACGTCGTCTCAAACCGAATTCGGCAGCTCCTCTGGTGAGCCTCGGAAGTCTCTACGTCCAGGAAGCGGAAGCGAGCCTGCACCCTGAGCCCGGCATCGCCGGCGTCGTCGTACCCGGTGGAGATCTTGATATCATTCTCAGCGACGCACGCGAAGTTCTGACGGAGGCACTCAAGATCAAGCCGGACGCCTCGTTTGCTTATTACCTTCTCGGAATTGTTGAGATGCATGGCGGGCGCTACGACAAATCCGAACAGGATCTTCGAAAGGCATTGGAGATCGAACCCAAGCTGCGCTGGGCTCGGATCGCCCTCGGTAATCTGTTTATCAGGCAGAAAAAGTTCAAGGAGACTCTGGTCGAGTACGACGCCTATCTCGCGGAATTCCCGAAAGTCTCGAACCGTTCCGAGGTGGAACGGGCTCGCGCAAAGATCGCTTTGGAACTGGCCAAACCAACAAAGTGAAACGCTTTGTTTTCGCCCTTACGATTATTCTTAGCTGCTCGTTGACGGCGCTTCCTGCCTGGCAACAGATTAACCGTGTGCCCCCTTCGGTTGGAATTACGGGGCAGGTCATTGTTCCAGTTCCAGGCTTTCAGCAGATCTTCGAAGTCTTGCTTCTGCAGAATGCCGAACAGGTCGTCCAGGCCACCGTCGCCGATAGCCAGGGACGCTATCGATTTACCGGCCTTCCTCGTGGAACTTATTACATTTCGGTGAAGATTGAGGGATTTCAGGAAGTCCGGCAGCGCGTGGATCTGAACTCTGACTCGATTGTAAACATCATCATGGATTTCCAGGAGGAAAAGGTCGTCAAACCTGCGACGGATTTCTCTGGAGAAGACTCCGAAGTCGTCAATGTCGCCGATCTTTCAAAGGCCTATCCGGCGGCCATTGTTGAGAAAATGAAGGTGGCCACCAAAGAAATCCAAAACGGCAATTTTGCAAAGGCCCTGCCGTTTCTGGAAGAGATTGTCCGGGATGCGCCAGATTTCTACCAGGCTCAAAGAATGCTTGGCACGGTTTATCAGAAGCTGGCCCGATATCGGGATGCGGAATCCGCGTACCGGACTGCTGCTGACCTGAAGCAGACTTCGGCGGCGCCGTTAATCAACCTTGCAAGTCTGTACATCGAAGAGGCAGAGGCCAGCACGAGCCAGGGCAGCTCCGTCGTGCGGGGAATCCTGAATGAATCTCTGGCAAACCTTTATGAGGCATTGAAACTTAAGCCCGATGCTCCGTTTGCCTATTACTTGTTAGGGGTGACCTACTACAAGTCGGCTTTTTACGAAGACGCCGAAGAACACCTCAAGCATGCGCTGCAGCTGGCCCCAGAGTTGATTGAGGGGCACCTTGCACTCGCCAATGTATACATCCGGATTCAGGAGTGGTCGAATGCGATCGCCCAGCTGGACGCCTATATTGCCGCAAGTCCCAAGAATGAATTGCGCGATCAGGTACAGGCGATGCGCTCGCGCGTCGTAACGCGATCCCAGGCGCGGCTGCACTAGCGCTCTTGCCAGTTACGCGGTTCTACTCACCACTCAAAACTCTATCTAACTTGTGCTGCGTTTTCGGGCGTTATTTTGAATTCCCGCACTCTTCCGCTGGTGCCGAGTTGTCCCAGGTCCCGCCCATTGATCTGCATGGTCGCACCTGCCGCATTGCCAATGACGACGTCGATGGATCGCTCGGCTGAAAAACGTCGGTTTGTCCCTGCTTGAAGAACTTCCGATAACGCGACAGTTCCATCCGCCGTCACTCTCATCCATGTGGAATCCGTCACGTTGACGTCGATCGCAAGAGCAGACGTCGAGGGTACCTTCGGAGCCGGGGTTGGAACAGCCGTGGCTGCTGGCGGAGCTGGGGTGGAGGACGTAGCAGCCTGTGCCACAGGAGAGGGCGGAGGCGCTAGTTTAGGGACCTCCAGCGAAGCCGGAGATGCAGGTGGAGGAATGGGGGCTTCGGTTTGCGCCTGCGCCGGTTGGGCGGGCGGTGGCACGACAGCCGCCCTTTGGGGAAGCGGTCCTGTACTTGTGGTAGGAGCCCGCGTCACGAAATAGTACGCGACCATCAATGCCACGAGTATCGCAGCGGCAACCAGGTAGAGGTTCCAGTCCGAGTTCCGAGCCGGCGCACGGTCTGTGTCGTGGAGGACATCAGCGTGCTCCTCCGCCGTGGAGGAAATGCGATCGTAATCTGCCACTGCCTGGTTAGAATCAAGTCCCAGGTATTCAGCGTAAGCTCTGATGAATCCACGATTAAAGATCCCGCCCGGCAAGGATTGAAAGGCTTCGTTTTCGATCGCCGTCAGGAACCTCGTACTGATTCGGGTTTCCGCCGCGATTTTTTCGAGCGGCAGTCCCTTTGCCTCTCTCGTTTTCCTGAAAGTTGCGCCAAAGTTCGACATTTCCGACTGACTCCTCATGACTCCATAAGTTCATTAGAATGATAAGGAAGCGGCTTTCACGGCGTCAATTGCTTTTGGATGATGATTCTGGTAGGTTTGCCACCTCGTGGAAGCCCTTGGAATGATTGAAACTCGTGGCCTGGTTGGCGCTGTGGAAGCTGCCGACGCCATGGTGAAGACCGCGAACGTTGTCCTCATCGGCCGGGAGTACCTCCTCAACGGTTACGTCGCGGTGCTGGTTCGCGGTGATGTTGGGTCGGTCAAGGCGGCAACCGAGGCAGGTTCAAACGCCGCGCGCCGTGTCGGAGAATTGATTGCCACGCACGTTATTCCGCGCCCGTTTGACGAAACGGAAAGACTCCTCCAACACTGGAAAGCCGGCCGTTAGCCATGAACAGGGATCTCGAATCCATTCAGGAAGCGCGCGATCTTGCGGAAGGGGCGTTTGCGGCCTTTCAGACGTTTGAACACTTCACCGAAGAACAGGTTGATCGCGTTCTCGCCGAGATTTCGAAGGCCGGTATTGCTCATGCGTCGGCGCTGGCGAAGGCCGCTGTTGACGAGACCGGTTACGGGAATGTCCAGCACAAGACTCTGAAGAACCTGTTTTGCGCGAGAGATGTGTACAACGCTATCAGGCCAATGAAGACCGTCGGGATCGTAAGCGAAGATCCGGAAAAGAAGGTTTTTGAAGTCGCCAGCCCGATTGGCGTGATCGCTGCCATTATTCCTTCGACCAATCCGACTTCAACAGCCATTTATAAGGCGTTGATTGCTCTCAAGGGTCGCAACACGATCGTCTTCAGCCCACATCCGTCCGCGGTCAAGTGCATCAACGAAACCAGCCGTTTGCTCTCGGAAGCGGCTGATCGCGCCGGCGCGCCGAAGAATGTGATTTCGTGTATGAAGACTCCGACCCTCGAGGGTACCGAGGCGTTGATGAAACATTCGCGCACGTCATTGATTCTTGCCACCGGTGGCACGGGGCTTGTGAAAGCGGCTTACAGTGCCGGGAAGCCTGCGTTTGGAGTCGGACCGGGAAACGTTCCCACCTACATTGAGAGCACAGCCGATGTTCCGAAGGCAGTCCGAGACATTCTCACCGGCAAGACCTTCGACAATGGAACGCTTTGCTCTTCGGAACAATCGATTGTTTGCGACGAATCCGTAAAGGACGCTGCACTCGAACAGCTGCGTGCTCACGGAACTTACGTCTGCAACCCGGCAGAGAAGGCCCTGCTCGAGCAAACGATCCAGACGCCACGCGGTACGTTGAACACGAAAATTGTCGGGCAATCTGCGGAGAAAATCGCGGCCATGGCGGGATTTAAGGTGCCGGCAGGAACCCGCGCGATCGTCGCTCACGCTGATGGTGTCGGTCCGAAGTTTCCGATCTCAATGGAGAAGCTTTCTCCATTGCTCGCTTTTTATGTTGTGAAGGACTGGCAGGAAGGTTGCGCGAAGTGCATCGAGATTCTGTCTTTCGGCGGTCTGGGACACACACTGAGCCTGCACACGCGTGAGGATCGCATTGTCCGCGAATTTGCCCTGAAGAAGCCGGCATTTCGTATTTGCGTGAACACGCCTGCGGCCCTTGGTGCGGTCGGATACACCACCAATCTGTTTCCTTCCATGACTCTGGGCTGCGGCGCTCAGGGAAATAACATCACTTCGGACAACATTTCCCCGCTTCATCTCATCAATCTGAAGCGAGTCGCTTACGGCGTTCGGGAGGTCGAAACCCCTGGGCCGTCAGCGCGCGGCGTAATTGAGAAGGTTGTTGATCAGTGGTTAGATAGAAAACAGGATAAGCCTTCGGCCCAGCCGGAAACGCCTCCACTCTCTTCCTACAATCAGCTGCAGCCTGCATCCGGCAAGCCGGTCCCGTTTGTCTGTGAGGATGATGTTCGGATTGCGATCGATTCAAAGTCCCATATTGTGCTCGGCAGAAAAACAATTGTGACGCCTTCCGCAAGGGAGCTTGGCGAGGCGCACGACGTATTTGTGACGGCGGAGTGAACCGGCGCAAGGGGGAATCGCCGGTTTCCAACCGCCATTAGCCGGTAAGGCCTTGCGGGGCTCCAGTTTTCCTCATAGATTCACACGCGTTCGAAAGTCTTTCGCAATGAGGTGAGCTATGACCGAAGAGCATCCCGACCCGTCGCCGAATGCGTCTCCCGCGAACTACCAGAGATCGGCCGAACTCTGGAAGCCTGTCCTTGCGGCTGGCGCCGCCCTGCTCGTTCTCGGGGTTCTGTTCAGTCAGCCTCGCACACTAGCGCAGAACGAAGAGTTCCGAAATGGTTCAGACAGCTTTAACGACCTTGCCATCATGGGCGGTGTGAAACGAACGAATCTCTCCAAAGATTTCCGCGGTGGGGAAGCAACCGCCGTCATGGGTGGCATTGAGATCGATCTTCGAAACGCCGTTATGGACCGGGACGAGGCCGTTCTCGATGTGTCATCTGTAATGGGTGGGGTTAAGGTTCGCGTGCCCGACGAGTGGACGGTTGTATCTCGCGTCAGTTCCATCATGGGAGGCTTCGACGACAACACTCGGCATCCCGACAATTCAGACCATCGTTTGGTTTTGAAGGGAACCGTGGTAATGGGCGGTCTCAAAGTGACGAACTGATTTCGCCACGCGGTAGTTAACGCTTGCTGGGGATTTGAATGCTGGGTGTGGTGCCGACTTGTTCGTACTTAAGACCGTCGGCAGGACGATCAAGCTTTCGGACATAGACGGTCTGCGCTTTATCGTGGCCGGGGTTTCCGACAATGACAACCCGGTCCCCAGGCTTGAAGGTTCCCTCTGTCATGCCGGCGGCGACCAATTCCGAACGGTTATCCAGTTCCCCTCGCCACTGCTCCTTCGTTCCCTTTTGCGATTCCACGGCAAACGAGACGAAGGGATGCGGGTTAACAAACTGAAAGGCTGTGACAGCGCCGTTGAGTGTGATCTCGCGGCTCATGTCATAAGAGCCCGAGAGCGAGTGATGGGCGCGCACGCGGATCGACGAAACCATAATCATCAGAGCGAAAATCCACGGCAAAATTCCTTTATTCATTGCCTGAAATTGTAGTCTCAGGGCAGGGGGAGTCCAGATCCATCTTCCGGGTACCCCGCCAGGCAAATCCCCGTATACTGACCACGATGAGGCTGAAGCGGTTAGGCTTGTACCGTGTGACCCAGGTTCTTTCCTGGGTGCTGCCGGTTGTCATCTTCGCGTTTGTGTTCGTTGCCGCCTGGAGTTACCTGGCCCGAACCCGAAACGGGCAGCCGGCCGCTCGCAGTGATGTGGACGCTCTTCCTTCGGGTCTCCAGGTGAGCACCAGCGGCGTGCAGTATGTCGCTTCCGAAGGCGACAGAAACATTTTCCTCATCAAGGGCCGCAAGATGCTGAGCTTTGAAGACAATCGCACGGCGCTGGAGGATGTCGAAATCCTGATTTACGCACGCCGGCAGGGTGATCCGGACCGGCGCATCCGGGGCGCCGAATGCAGTCATGACCGTCTGACCAATCACATCGTGTGTAACCGCAATGTCAGTGTCGAACTCGAACCCGGAACAATCGCCCAAACTGAAAAGTTGTCGTACGACCATGCCGGCGGAACGATTTTATCTCCTGTTCACACGACTCTCAATCGTGAAGGAGAAATGACAGGCGAGTCCGGACGGATGGAGTACTTCCTCAATTCCGGCATGATGCGCCTCACGGATCATTTCAAAATTTATCTCAACCGTGGCGGCGGGATGAACGGAGGCGCTGCCGAATTTCAGTCCCGCGAGAACTGGGCGACGGTTTCCCAGGGTCTTGAACTTAATTCTGGCAACGGTCGAATTCGCGGAGACAAGGGCCGAGCCGAGTTGTTGCCGGGTACTTATCGACCAAGAAAAGTTACCGTGGAAGGCGGTGCGCGGGCAGAAGCTCCGTCATTCGAGGTCAATTCCGATTGGCTTCAGAGCGATTTGTCGGACGCTGGAGATATCGAACACGTCATTGGCCGGGGAAACGTCCGGACCGAACGTCGGGCGGGGACTTCAGCCAGCGCCGCCGATGACAGTTCGCTTAATGGGACACTCAAAGGACCTGAAGTCGAAGCCTGGCTCGAGAGTGGTAATCTCAAAGTCGTCGAGGCACGCCAACATCCCCACTTCGAAAGTGATTCTTCCGGCACTCTCGATGCGGCAGACACGATTCGAATCGAGCCCGCAGGATTGCGATCAGGATCGGTACGAACACAGGGCGCCTCGATTTTCGCCAGGGACGGTCTAAATATCGAGGGTAGCAACTTCGTAATCGATATGAGGGACGATAACCATGAGCAGTTATTCAACACCGCAGCACGCGCCAAGCTCAAAGCCGCCGGATTGACAACAAATGCGAACACCACCAATGCTCGGTTCGATACGAAGACCAAGACACTGACGTCAATGGTCCAGACGGGCTCCGTCACGTTTAGCGAGGAGGGCGGTCGCAGCGGAAGTTCCGGAAAACTGACCGTTCGGGACGGAGGGGATCGCATCGAAATGGAGGAAGGCAATCCTCAGTTCACGGATTCACAGGGCACGCTGTACGCATCGAAGATCATAGTGGATCGAAAACGCGAATCCTTCGTGGGCGAAGGTGGGCAAGGCAAAGTCAGAATGATCAACGCGGAATCCGAGAAGCCTCCAGTCGTGATTTTCGCGCGTCGCGTCGAAGCCCAGTTGGGGGGTGACAATCCCCGTGTCGAATATAAGGGAGAGGTCGAGATGTATCCGCCGGATCGAAGCAAAATCAAGGCGATGAGTCTGGCTCTGTTCCCGAAAGACAAACGCTTCGAGGCGGAAGGTGACGTTCGTACAGTCTCCCCCTCCGGCCAGGAAGTCACAGCGCAGCGTCTGGAGTTCAGCGATCCGGGGGATGGGGCCCAGGTTGGGCACTATAAAGGTGGGGTTTCAGTCGTGGGTGATTTCCCGCCTCCAAAATCGGGCCCGGAAAAGTCTGATAAAAAAGTGCATATGAAGTTGAAGTCGAATGACCTCGAGGTACATTCCAAGGACGGGAATCTCGAAACGATCCTTGCCACAGGCGGCGTGGACATGGTTCAGGGCACGCAAAAGGGCACTGGAGCCACCATGGAATATAACGTGGCAACCGGAGCCACGCGTCTATCGGGCACGAACGCCTCTCCGGCTGAGATTTCGGGCGGTACGGAGCGTTCCATGAAAGCTTGCATCATACGTATCGCCGCCGACGGCAAGAGGACTGCAACGAATTGCGCGAACCAGCAAGTCATAATATCGGCTCCGATGGAGAAGTAGTCTCACTCCAGACCGTCGGCATCTCGAAGACGTATAAAGGGCGCGTGGTCGTTCGCGATGTCAATGTAACCGTGGCGCAGGGCGAAGTGGTGGGGTTGCTGGGGCCCAATGGCGCAGGCAAAACGACAACCTTCTACATGATTGTGGGATTGACGCGCCCCGACGTCGGTTCCGTCATGTTGGGTTCGCACAACATCACGAATCTGCCGATGTACCTGCGCGCTCAGAATGGTATCGGCTATCTTCCGCAGGAGGCTTCGGTTTTCCGAAAGCTCACGGTCGAGGCGAACATCATGGCGATTCTTGAAACGCTTTCCATAAACGGTAGAGAGCGTCGAAAACGCCTGGACAGTTTGCTTGAGGAGTTCGGGATCACCCATGTTCGCAAGAGTATTGCCGACACATTGTCGGGAGGTGAGAGGCGGCGCGTCGAAATCGCGCGGTCCCTTGTGATTTCACCAAAGTTTATTTTGCTCGATGAACCGTTTTCAGGGATCGATCCAATTACCGTTATAGAAATTCAAAAAATCATTGCGCATCTGAAATCCAGGCATATTGGGGTGTTGATAACTGACCACAATGTGAGAGAAACCTTGCAGGTCACAGATCGCGCTTATATCATCAGTAACGGTTCAATTTTTCGGTCGGGAACGCCCAGAGCGTTGGGAAGTGACCCCGAAGTTAAGAGGGTTTATCTTGGTGAACACTTCACTCTGGACTGAGCCGCAGTAATTGCATATGGCTTTTCTCGAACACAAACTGAGCCTCAAGGTTCAGCAAAAGCAGCTACTCACACCAAGTCTGGTTCAGATGGTGAACCTGCTGCAGCTGAACAAACTCGAACTCACCGATATGATCCAGCAGGAACTCGTCCAGAACCCCGTGCTGGAGGAAGGTACCGAAATTGTCGAGAGTCCGGAGTTGGCTGCAGAAGCGCCGGATCTCACGCTGAGCCGTAACGGAACGGAGGCGCCTTCCATTGATGTCGACGACGGTGAGACTCCCTACCAGGAACTTAGCCAACGCGAGAAGACTGTCGCCGAGAACGTCGACGCAAAAGCTCCCGAGCCCGAGCCTGACGGAGATCCATACGCCGATATCGATCTTGCAAGTTTCGACAATTACCTGAATGACAGCGCCTCGCGTCCCCGCGAAACGGAAATCTTCGAGAAACCCTCATTCGAGAACTTCATCGCAAAGACGCCGACGTTGACAGATCATCTTGAGTGGCAACTAGGTCTCACTCACATCGAGCCGCCCGTTCGTCTTGCGTGTCATTCAATCGTCGGGAATCTCAATGAAGATGGTTACCTTTGCGCGGTGGATGAATCCGGTCGCGAAGTTCCTATCACGCTGGAGGAGATTGCAGAGAGCGGAGAGCATGCGCTTGAAGATGTTCAGCAGGCTCTCGAGGTCGTCCAGGCTTTCGATCCGCCCGGTGTTGCTGCTCGCGACCTGCGTGAGTGTCTGATGCTTCAACTGCACTCGCTTGGTGAAGATGATTGCTTTTCGATGGATATCGTCCGCGATCATCTCGCCAAAGTCCAGGGCAAGCAGTACAAGGAAATCGCGAAGGCTATGGGACTCCAGCTCGAGGAAATCATGGAGGCCCTCGAAATTGTCAAGGCTCTCGATCCGCGTCCCGGCCAGAAATACAACCGCGCTGCCGCGCCCACCATTGAGCCCGATGTTTACATCGTCAAGGTCGGCGGCGAATACAAGGTTGTTGCGAATGAGGATGAAGTGCCTCAGCTGAGACTGAGCGCGACGTATCGTCAGTTGCTGGAGCGCGACACGCTCAACAAGGAAGTGAAAAACTACGTAAAGGACCGGTTCAGGGATGCCGTTCAGCTTCTGAAGAACCTCGAGCAGCGCAAGCACATCATCGTCAAGGTTTGCGAATCCGTTGTTCGGCGGCAAACAGATTTTCTGGACAGGGGCATTGATTGCCTGAAACCGATGATGATCAAGGATGTTGCCGAAGAGATTGGCGTGCATCCGTCAACGGTGAGCCGGGCCGTTGCCAATAAATTCGCACATACGGCGCAGGGTGTCTTCGAACTGCGCTATTTCTTTTCTGAGGCTGTTAACGGGCCGAAGGGAATCGATACTTCGCTGCTGATCGTCAAGCGCAAGGTGAAGAAGTACGTCGAGTCGGAGGATCCCCGCGCGCCATTGACGGACGAGAAAATCGCGCTCCTTCTGCAGGAGAACGATGGCATCAAGGTGAATCGCCGCAGCATCACCAAGTATCGCGAGGACATGAGGATTCCCAGCACGCACCAACGCCGCCGAAGAGACTAAGGAGGCCACTCATGGAAGTGGATATCACGGGCAGGCATATCGAGATCACGGAGCCTCTTCGAAAGTTCACAACCGACCGCCTTGAGAGAATGCGCGGCGTCATTGACGACATCATTGAAGTCCACTGCGTGCTCACAGTGGAAAAGCATCAACGCCACGTCGCAGAAGCGAACATCAAAACCAGGCACGACTTTCATCACGGCCAGGAAGTGAGCACGGACATGTATACGTCCATTGCCACCGTGATGGACAGGCTTGAAAAGCAGATTCTTCGTTCCAAAGACAAAACCATCTCAAGGAAACGACACGGTGGTGCAAGGGAGACCGTCGAGCCCGAAGCGTGAACTCCTTCGTCATCATTACCGGTCTTAGCGGATCCGGAAAAGGAACGTTTCTCCGGGCGCTCGAAGACCGGGGATATTTTTGTGTCGATAACCTGCCTGTTGGTCTGCTCAGCAAATTTTACGAACTAACGTTGAAGTCCGGTGACGAAGCCACCAAGGTGGCGATGGTCATTGACGTCCGCGAAGGCGAAAGTCTTCGTAAGCTTCCAGCCATTTATGACGATCTTAAGAAGCAGGAAGGACTCACGGTGTCGCTCTGGTTTCTCGAGGCCTCTGACGCAACTCTCGTCCGACGCTTCAGCGAAACGCGGCGTCCACATCCGCTTAGTCCGGATCGTTCCGTCAGCGAATCCATCTCGCAGGAACGTGAACTTCTAGCCCCGATCCGAGAGCTTGCCGACCACATTCTCGACACCTCGGCGTTGAACATTCACGATCTGCGCAAGCATGCGTACACCCTGTTTGGCGAGCAGGAAGCGCGCCCGCTGATTTTGCTCGTCAGCTTTGGCTTTAAGTTCGGAGTGCCCAGTGAGTCGGATCTGGTCTTTGATGTTCGCTTCTTGCCGAACCCGCACTTCGTTCCGCACCTTAAGGCGCTCAGCGGCGAGGACGCGGCCGTTATGGAATTCATGAATGAGAAACCCGAGACCGCCGAATTCCTGAGTCGCCTTCAGGGTTTCCTGGACTTCCTTATTCCGCAGTATGAAAAGGAGGGAAAGTCCTACGTCACGATCTCTGTCGGCTGCACGGGAGGCCGTCACCGCTCGGTGTTCGTTACGGAAGCCCTTGGAAAACACTTCGAATCGCTCGGCTATCGCATCAGGGTTACGCACCGGGATTCGGAGAAGATCTGAATCCCCCAATTTCCCGTCCAAAAAGTTTGCCGGTAGTAGCGAGTCTGCCTATACTCACGCCGTAACCATAAGAACAATCTTTCAGGAGCGCTGTGTGTTTCAGCAAGGCCCGAAAGGAGCCCCATGAAGAATAAAGCATTGTGTTCCATCGGTATCGCGCTCTCGCTATGCGGCGCCGCACAAGCCCAGTCGAGCCGGACAAAAATCGATATGACGGCGCCCGCGCCACGGCTTCCCAATGGCAAGACCGATTTCAGTGGAGTCTGGGCGCGGCCTGGTGTTCAGGACATGACCCGCACCGTTCAGAACGCGAACGGAACAAGTAATATCGGCGAACCCAACCCGCTTCCCTTTACGCCCTGGGGACAAGCGCAATGGGACAATTACAATCCAACGAAGAATGGAGACTACGCGGGTAGCTGCATGCCTTTCGGGTGGATTCGTTCCTTCACACCCCACCCAATGCAGATCGTTCAGAACAACGAGTACATTACGTTTTTGTTTGAGCAAAGCACGATGTTCCAGGTTGTGAACACGGAAGGGTTGCCGCATCGTCCGGGCATGCCTCCGTCGTGGTTCGGCGACTCCCGTGGCCACTGGGAGGGCGACGCACTTGTCATTGAATCGGTCAACTTCAACGGTTTTGCCAAGCTCGGCACAATCGGGCATCCGATGAGCGATAAGGCCAAACTCACGATGACATTCAAGCGACCCGACATGGGGCATGTCGAGTTCAAGTGGGTGCTCGACGATCCCAAAACATACACACGGCCGATTACTAACCAGCGCGTGTTCACTCTTACACCCAATATCGAGATCATGGAATACGCCTGCATGGAAGGAAACATCACGGCTCTCATCGACGGCGGAATTGTGCCGTGGACAGGCCCGAAAGACTCCGACACCAATCTTGTTTACGACAAGGAGCACGAATGGAGCGCCTACGACTCAAGCAAGTCGCAATCGATCACGGGTGTCATCCGGGAATCGGGCTACAACGATCCGCTTCCGACTCTGAAAATGATGGTCGACGGGAAGAGCCTGACAGTTGTGCTCGCGCCGCCTACGCGCATGGAGTTTCGCGACCTCACCGAAGAGATGCTTAAGCCCGGAACAACTGTTAGCTTTGTCGGCTATCCCAGCAAATCTCGAACGAACGAATTTCGCGCGGAGAGCATTACCGTGGGACGGCGAACGACAGAGTTGAGGTGAACGACGCAAAGATTTGTAAGACTCCCTGACACCGCGTCGGATTTGTTTACAGACGATCTTCGGGCCGCTATCGCTAGTCTATTGATTCCGCTCGAAAGAGCTCTGGCAACAAAACTGCATTGGCATGGGCAACAACCTGTCAAGCTGTTCCCAACACTCAACTCCGTTTGGAGGTTCTCATGCGCTCTCCAGTACTTGCCAGTCTGATTCTGATGCTCTGTGCCACGACGGCAATGGCTACCACCGTCACCCTGACGATGGACGAGGTCCCCCTTCAACCCATTCACAATTTGACTGTAACGAAAAGCGGGGTCGGCTTTACTTTTACTGAGCCCACAAACACTCTCTTTTACAACTCCATAGGTCCCGGAAGCATTACCTTCGTACAAGATCCCAGCATCCAGGGGTCACCAATCCGGCCCTTCAGCGTAGCGTTTTCCCAACCTGTGGACTTCATTCAGTTTGGGTTGGTGGAATTGGCATCAGGTGCGCTTACCGGCGCCTCAGTCCAACTTTCCAACGGCACCGTCATACCGTTGGCGCTGACGCTGGTGGATCCGTTCCCCGAAGGGCAATTCACTTACTCTGGCACACCGGTTACTGGCTTTAGCCTTACACCAGCGCCAGGTGCCGTGGCTATGGCCTTCGACAACCTTACAGTGAACACAGTCTCGGTTCCAGAACCAGCAAGCTTGTCTTTTCTCATCGCCGGGATATTCACGGTAACAGCGTTACTGCACCGGCAACGAAATTTTCTTCGGGTATTACGACAGAGCTAAGGGAATCACCGGTAGCAGGAATAGATCCCGCTACCGGGTGATGGTTTGAGTCAGGACCCTTCCGTTAACGGCAACGTTCGTGAGTGCGATGTCTTTGACGTTTTCCAGCACATCAGCGCGCGCGACATTGTCGAACCTGCAATCTCGAACCCGAAGGTTCGTAACCGGAGTGCGAGCGTATCCCCGCAGCAGAAGGGCATAGTTGCTCTTGCTGCTATTGACATTTCGGACCTCGATATCGCGGACAATCGGCGTGAACGGACCTGCATCCCCTTCCTCGTAGTTGAAATCTACAGCAACGATAGCCTCGCGAACCTCGCCAACACTGACGTCCCGCACGAAAACGCGTTCGATAACGCCTCCGCGCACCGAGTTGGTCTTAATGCGAAGCGCACGGTCCAGTTGCGGGCTGTCCATTCGGCAGCGTTCCGCAAAGATATTTCGTGCGCCACCGGATATTTCGCTTCCGATCGTCACGCCGCCGTGTCCATCTTTCATCGTGCAATCCCGAATGATGACATTTTCAACCGGAACACCTAAGCGTCGCCCATCGTTATTGCGGCCGGACTTTAAAGCGATGCAATCGTCTCCGGTGTCGAATGAGCAACCCTCGATCAACACGTCGCGGCAAGACTCGGGGTTGCACCCGTCATTGTTCGGGCCGTGGCTGTTGATCGAGACTCTGCGCACGATCACATTCGTGCACAGCACTGGATGGATCTCCCACATAGGCGAATTAACGATGCTGATTCCTTCGATGAGGACATTGCGGCAACGGTAAGGCTGAATGAAATTTGGGCGAAGGAAGGAGCCTTCTCCAAAGACTCGTTCTCCTACAGGTGTGCCGTTGGCACCGAAATCCATTAGACGTCGCCTTGCAGGCGCCGCCTGACGAGTCCAATCCCACCATTGCATTGTGCTGGCCTGTCCGTCGAGAGTTCCGGACCCCGTGATCGCGATGTCGGTTTGGTCGAATGCATAAATGAAGGGGGAGTAGTTCATCAGTTCTGTCCCCTCCCAGCGTGTGAAAACCGCAGGAAGGTAGCGCTGTGGATCGGTGGTGAACTTCAGAATGGCGCCGGCCGACAGATGCAGGTTCACCCTGCTTCGCAACCGTATCGGGTCAATCGTGCGGATACCTGCAGGAACGATGACTCGTCCGCCTCCGGCTTCGCTGCAGGCCGTGATCGCATCGTTGATGGACTTGTAACGCGAGACGTCGAAGTCGCGGTCAGGGAAGACAGGATCTTTGATCCGGGCAAGAATGGCGGAGGTTTCCTGCCATGGATCGACGGGTGGGCTCTGTATCGGGAGCAGGGGCACTGCGGCCAACTTCATAAAGTCTCGGCGGGTGAGATCAAAAGCGTGCATGGATAACCTCGATTTAGCGTTCTCAATAGCATTGGCCGTGCAGCAGGTCAAGCCGGCCGGGAAATAGGGGAGATCTGGGGACAGCCTCCGAATTCGAACGACAGTACCTTCAGTCTGCGTAGATTTCTCAGTTCGAATTCGGAGGCTGTCCCCAGATCTCCCCTATTTCCCGCCTTTGCGTCGTCTTTCGGTACTGAGATACGATGCATCCTGATGAACGAATTCGCGATTGTCGTCAATCCCATCGATAACGTTGCTGTTGTAAAGAAGCCTGTTGTGTCCGGTACAGTGGTCGCGCTGGAAGACGGGCGAACGCTGACTGTGAACTCGGCTATCAGCGTCGGTAATCGATTCGCAACGCGTCCAATCCCGGCTGGAGATTTCGTCCGCCAGTACGGACAGCCGATCGGCACGTCGCTGGGCATTGACGAAGGGGACATGATTTCCCACGCAAATATGTCCGACGATGTTCCGGTCGTCCGAACTCTTCCGGACAACCTGCAGACGACCGCTCCCGATTATTTCCCGATTGACGCGTGCTCAACCTTCCTTGGTTTTCGGAGACGCGACGGTCGCGTCGGCACCCGCAACTTCATCCTGGTCGTACCGACGAGCATGTGTTCCAGTCACGAAGCACAGCAGATCGCAACGATAGCGGAGTTCACGATCTACAACCGTGACCGGTATCCCAATATCGATGGAATTGTGGCGATTCCTCACAACAAGGGCTGCGGCTGCCCCGACGGTTCGAACGTTGACGTCCTCTTGCGAGTTTTATCGAACTACGCAGCGCATCCAAACGTCGGGGGCGTTGTTCTGCTCGAGCTTGGTTGCGAGAAGACGAATCTGTCCGTTGTCGAGAGCTACCTGGAACGTTCGCAGCGGACGATCAACAAGCCTCTGGTCCGGATTGGCGTGCAGGAAGCCGGTGGCACGCAGGCTGCGATTCAACGCGGCCTCGACGCCGTTCGCGACATGCTTCCCGCGGTCAATGGTGTGCGGCGTGAACCCTGTTCGATGGGGGATTTGGTCCTTGGCGTGAAGTGCGGAGCTTCCGACGCGTTCTCCGGTATCTCTGCAAATCCTTCGCTCGGACGCGCAGCAGACTCGATTGTTCGTTCTCGCGGAACTGTTTTGATTACGGAGGTCCCTGAGTTCTGCGGAGGCGAGCATATTCTCGCGCATCGCGCGAAGGACGCCGATACCGGGCGGGCCGTCTATCGCATGGTGGATTGGTATCGCGAATATGCGAAGAAGTTCGGAACGGCAGTCGCCGAGAATCCCAGTCCGGGCAACATCGCGGGCGGACTTCTGAACATCACGATAAAGTCTCTCGGCGCGATCGCAAAGGCGGGCACGACACGGGTCGAAGGCGTTGTCGAGTATGGAGAGGCGCCCACGGGCCGCGGCCTTTATCTGATGCAGGGGCCGGGATACGATCAGGAGTCCACTCCGGCTCTGGTCGCTGCCGGCGCGACGGTTGTTGTTTTCACGACGGGTCGGGGCAGCACCATGGGGAACGCGATCACTCCAGTCATCAAGCTCACCTCGAATACCGCCGTATTCGAGCGCATGCGCGGCGATATGGACCTTTCAGCGGGCGGCATCATCGATGGAACGGAGACCGCCGAGAGCGTTGCCGCACGCCTGCTCGACTACATCCGGCAAGTCGCCGGCGGCGAGATCCAAACAAAAGCCGAAATCGTGAAACACCGTGAGTTCCAGGTCTGGGGAGAGCAGGCGGTTTCACTGTAACTGTGGCCGCGTTTTATTTCACAACCAACGATACAGGGCTGCTGACCGCACGACCTGAGCCGTTCGTCACCGCCACCGTGTAACGTGCCGCATCGCTGGCCTTAGTGTTGTTGAGCTGCAATGTAGACTGCATGGCGCCTGGAATCGGCTGCCCGTTCTTCAACCATTGATAAGTCGCGTCCGGGACGGCGGCCGCTTTCACGCTGAAGGTGGCGGCCTGTCCTATTGCCACTGTCATCCCCTCGGGTTGGGACAGAATTCGGGGGGCCATTTCCGGTGACCATCCCAGCACATACGCCGGACTGCTGTAGTTGGCGATGATTTCAGCGTCCTTCGGCAAGGCCAGTTGACGCGACTCGGGCTTCCTTTGGCTGACGTCGACAGGTTGGCCATCACTTAGATTCGTGCTGTTGTACTCCCAGTAGCGCATGTTGGTTGTGTCGCCGCCCATCCCACCCCAGCCTACGGGGCTGATGCCTTCGAGCAGGCAATTGATCAGCACCGCTTCTGCGTTGGGATACGCGCGGCCGTTGTTGATGGGTGCGCGCGCCAGTTCGGTTGTTCCGTTTCCCCGCTTTCGGAACGTGGAATTGACGAATACGTTCCCGTGATTGGCGGCCGTGTTGCGAATCCACATGAACACACCGTTGGATTGAAGCTCCGTGCGATGGAAGAATGCGGGTCCACGGCCGAGAATCGTGTCGCCGTCGCCAACGATAAGGCTGTCGGTCAGGTAAACCGGGCCATTGATCTGCAACGCGTCGCCGGAACCGACGACGGTGAGATGACTGACAATATTCCGTTCACCCATCAGCAGAAGTCCTTCAGCTTGCCCTCGGGTCGTGTTGCGGATCGTGAAGTTGATGAGGTGAATTCCGGTGGAGTTGTCGACCATAAACGCCGCGCGCCGTGAAGGGAATGTTCCCGGCCATTCGTTGGTGCTGATATTCGACGGGTGAGGATTGAAGACTTCATTGTTCGCGTACTGCACCACAACCTTTTCTCTGTCTTCGCCGAGGAAGGTCACGTTCGCCTTGTTACGGAAGTAGACGATCTCCTCGTACATACCGTTCCGAATGAAAATGGTCACGCGGCGAGGGCTCCTGTCGGGAACAAAATCGATCGCGCCTTGAACGGTGTTGAAATCGCCTTTTCCGTCACCGGAGACAACGAAACGTTCCGCATCTGCGGACGGGGGATTCTTCTTCGTTGTGAAGGTCCAGGCCTTCCCGCTTATTCCTTTGAAGCTGCCATCGGCGAGCGTGAGCGCTCCCGGGTCGATCTGCACGTAATACGTCTTCGAATACTCCAGGAGGTTGTTGTGCGGATAAATCGTGACGACGTTGTCGTGAATGATGACCGGGTAGAAGTGAAAGGCATCGGTAAATCCGCCAATGATCGTGAGTTGAAAATCCGGCGACGTGGGAACCGCTCCGCCCGACGGCGTTCCGGGTATCGTGTTGGCATTCGTATAGCGCCGGCCCACCACGTATTCATAAGGAACGGGCGTGTACGGCGCCGCGGGTCCTCCTGCCGCAGCACTCGGTCCAGGCGGAATGCTCAGGTCCAGCATGTCCACCAGCTTGTCTGTCGATGCGTCATAGATTCGGATTTGCCCCAACTTGCCTAGGACCGGGGGATTCCGAAAAGTGAGAACCAGATGGGTGTCGGGATTTACGCCCGCCGCCTTGTCCGCAGGAAATCGCGTGACCGATCCGGACTGAGCAGACAGCGTGAGTAGCAGGAAGGGCAAAGTGGCTGCTGACAATAGTGCGGCGTGCCGGGTCATGCGTCGTCCATTAGACATGCTGTAAACCGCTAACTGCAAGCAATTGCAGGCCTGGGTGGGTGTGCCAAATGTTTGACAGTGTCTGGCTCGCACAGGATTCTACTCCTCAGGTTTCGGGGATTTTTGCCGATAAGCTTTCTGTTGAAATGTCGGAAGCAATAGACAACCTGCAAAAGATCCTGGACACCACGCTCGAATCGTTTTTGGACCTCGTCCAGTGCGATGCAGGTTCCGTGTATACGGTGCGTAAGGACCGGACGGAAGAGATTCTGACCTTTGAGGCGATGATCACCCGTAGCATCAATCTTCGCGGTGTTCCGGAGCACCTCGGCAGCCTGAAATTCAGGATCGATGATTCCAGCATCGTCGGCAAAACGGCCGTGTCGAGAAAGCCGATTCTTCTGAATCACGTTTCCACGGAAAACAGAGTGTCTCCCAGCGTCGGCGAGACGCTGCAGTACACGACTCGAAACATATTCTCCGGACCATTGATTACACCGCGTGGAGATCTTGTCGGTGTCGTGCAATTGTTGAACAAGCTTCCGCGGCGAGGCCCGTTCGATCCCCACGGCACAGAACGCCTGCCTGCTTTCGACAAGAGGGACGAGAGGCTCTTCTCTATCATTTCGGGTCAGGCTGCGCTTGCCATTGAGAACAGCCTGCTGCTCGATGAGCAGGAACGGTTGATGGAGGGCATTGTCAACGCTTGCGTGACTGCAATTGAAGCGCGCGATCCGGTGACTTCCGGTCACAGCCTGCGAGTTTCAAACTATTCCGTCGGGCTTGCGATGGCCGTAAATCGAATAGATACCGGTCCGTTGCGCCATTTGAATTTTACTTCTGCGCAGTTGCGGGAACTGCGTTTCGCTTCGATGCTTCACGACGTGGGAAAAATCGGAGTCAGGGAAGAAGTTCTCCAGAAGGAAAAAAAGCTTCATCCTCACGAACTCGAGACTATTGCGCTGCGTCTTCGGCTCATGCGAACGCAGTTGCTCGTCCTCCAGCAAGCGGAGAAAAAGGATTACAGTGAAGCGATCCGTCGAATCGACGGTGGATGGATTCGCATCCTGGAAGCAAACGAGCCTTCTGTTGTAAGCCGGGCAACGGCTGACCTGGTCAACGATCTGCATTCGCTGAAAGTTCCTTTTGACACGGGTGAGATTCTTACCGCGCTTACCGAAGAGGAGAGCCGGAAACTCTGTATCCCGCAGGGCACGCTTTCCGAGACTGAGCGCGTCGAGATCGAAAGTCATGTGAACAAAACGTATGACATTTTGAAAATGATTCCCTGGAGCAAGGGTCTCGAGCAGGTCCCTGAAATTGCTTACAAGCACCATGAAAGCCTGAATGGCACCGGATATCCCAACCGAATTACTGCAGGACTCATACCGCCACAGACACGCATCATGACTATCTGCGACATCTACGACGCTCTTGTTGCGAGCGACCGCCCCTATAAACCCTCAATGTCCGCGGAGAGGGCTCTCAGTATCATCGAATCGCAGGTAAAGTCGGGCAAGCTTGATGGACATTTCTTCGAGGTCTTCGTGGAGGCGGAGCTCTTCGACACCTCGGGAGTATCGGGCCGCGAAAGGATCACTGTCGGGACGTAAATTAAAAGGCCTGGAGATCCCTCACCCGGCGCTTCGCGCCACCCTCTCCCGGCGGGAGAGGGAGTGACCTGCTGGATGTCTTTCTTCCCGCGGGAGAAGGTGGGATATCAAGAGATGCGGGGCCGGATGAGGGATCCTCAGGACCTCCGTTCCTCCCCCCTGTATAATCTCCTCCATGGTTGGCGGCCTCATTGTGACCCACGGCAGGCTTGCGATCGAACTGCTCAATGCGGCGGAGATGATCGTCGGGGAGATCCACGGCATGGCCGCGGTATCTCTTGGTTGGCACGACGATGTCGATACAGCCGCAACCATGATTCGCAATGCGCTCGAGCGCGTCCGCACTCCTGATGGAGTTCTCATCCTTACGGACATGTTCGGCGGAACACCAACCAATATCGCGTCGACATTTCTGGGCCAGGAGAAAGTGGAAGTCGTTACCGGCGTCAACCTTCCCATGTTGATCAAACTTGCTCAGGCTCAGAATGAGCAGAGCCAGGAACTCGCCAACGTTGCACGCATGGTCAGAGAAATCGGGCAAAGCAGCATCTATCGCGCGAGCGAACTGCTGGCGCCCAAAAACCGTTCATGACCGAGCGGGAAGTCATTGTCGGACACAGGTTGGGATTGCATGCTCGTGCTGCCGCCCGCGTTGTTCAGCTGTCCAGCCAGTACCAGTCGGCCATATCGCTGCTTCGCGATGATCGAGGCAGCAGGATTGAGGCGGACGCGCGCAGCATCCTCAGCATTTTGCTTCTTGCGGCTGCGCACGGTTCCGCACTCGTCGTGCGCGCCGACGGTACCGACGAAGGACCAGCGGTCGACTGCATCTGCGAATATTTGAAGGGATGAAAGAAGAGCGCATCATTCGGGGAGTCATGGCGTCCGCCGGCGTTGCCATTGGGCGCGCGATCCGGACTTTCGATCCTCTGAAGATCTCTTACAACTTCCACATCCCCCAATCGGAAGCGGCGAAGGAGGTTGCGCGGTTTCGTGCTTCAATCGACAAGTCACGCCGGCAGCTTGAGAGGATGCAGGCGGAACTGCGCCAAAGCCGGATTCCGGAATCGTCATTCCTTGTTGACGCTCATCTTCTGATCCTTCAGGACAAGCTTTTCGTGGATCGTATCGTCGAAATAATCCAGGAGCGTGCGGTCAACACGGAGTGGGCGATTCAACAGGTCAGCGATGAACTCTACGAAGCCTACGACAGGCTTCAGGACGACTACCTGAGGGAGCGGCGCAGCGACCTTGAAGACATCGTCCGCCGGATGCTCCACAACCTCCGTTCAAAGTCGAGTTCGACACTGCCCGCCTTGCCTTACGATGCGATCCTTGTCGGCAAGACGATTTCACCATCGACCCTGTTCGAACTCCGCGCGAACCGTGTCGCCGGCATTGTGACAGAAACCGGCAGTCCACTTTCCCACACCGCTATTGTGGCTCGATCCCTTGGCCTTCCCGCCGTCATGGGCGTTCACGATTTGTCGGGGATCTCATCTGGCGACCTGCTCATTGTCAATGGTACACGCGGCATGGTCATTTGTAGTCCCGATGCCTTAACCGTGCGCGAATACCGGCAAAGGATGAAGCAGGCGCCAAGCACGCATCGGCGTCGCGACGTCCACATTCCGGCGGTCACTCAGGACGGAATTCGCATATCGTTGGGCGCCAACATCAATTTCAGCGAGGAGGCTCGGCCTGCGGTTGAAAGCGGAACGGAATTCATTGGGTTATATCGAACGGAGTTCGATTTTTTCAGGGAAGGTTGTAAGCCCACTGAAGAAGAACTCATGGCCCAGTATTCACGTGTTCTCAAAACTGTTCGGCCGGCGCCCGTAACGTTTCGCACCATCGATGTCGGACCTGACTGGAATACTCGCGACGGCACGGGATCCAGTCTTGCCAGCCGTGGCCTGCGCTTCAGCCTGGAGAACCAGGATGTTTTTAAGCTTCAGCTGCGCGCTCTTTTGCGCGCTTCTCGAAACGGCCGCATGCGTATTCTTCTGCCGTTCGTCTCAACTATCGCAGATCTCGATGCTGCTCTCGAGATCATCGCGGGCGTGAAACGCGATCTCAGCCGTCACAAGACTGCGTTCGATAAGGATGTCCCGGTGGGCGTCATGATCGAGACCCCCGCGGCCGCGCATACTTGCGACCTGATGGCTTCACGCGTGGACTTTTTTTGCCTCGGAACAAACGACCTGATCCAGTACTACCTTGTGGTCGATCGCTCGGATCAATCGGCCGCACATCTGTACAACCCGTTTCACCCCGCGATCCTGCGCTGTCTGCATCAGGTGTACACTCTCCTTCAGTATTCGGGCCGTCCCGTGACGGTATGTGGCGAAATGGCAGCCGACCCGGCGGCTGCAGCTGTCCTGTTGGGACTCGGCTTTACATCGCTGTCTGTGAGCCTCACAGCGTATCCTCGGATGAAAGAGGCGATAGGCTCTCTCAGCGTCGGAAGGCTTCGGGAACTCGCCGGCGAAATTATGAAGATGGAGAGCCCGAAGGACGTTGAGGACCGTGTGCGTTCGACGATCGCATGAACGATAACCGTCGCAAACTTCTTCGCTACATCCATAAACACCAGTGGTCGCTTTGGGTCGCGCTCCCACTGGCCTGCGTTGTCGGACTGATGGAGGCCGCGACTCCGTTCCTGCTGAGTGGCGTTTTTGATACCTGGCTTGGTGATGCGGCAACGTCGAGTTCCAGGTCGTTTCTCGGCATTCCTCTGGATCTTTCTTACCTCGGCGGCACGACGCTCCTGGTACTCCTGATCGGCGTGACAGTTCTCAAGACTATCGCCGAGTACGGTTCGGTTGCTGCAACGGCATGGCTCGGTCAGGCAGTCGTTCGGGATCTGCGCAACGATGTTTTCGGCCGGATACTTCGCCAGCCTCTTCAGTTTTTTCTTCAGAGCTCGACGGGCGAACTCGTTTCCAGAGTGTCTGCTGATATTGAGCGCGTCCAGATGGCGAGTTCGGAGACTCTTGCGGAGTTTTTCAAGCAATCGGCGATACTTATTTTCCTGACAATCGCAATCTTCGTCATCGACTGGAGACTTTCTCTCGCTTCGCTGACGCTTATCCCTCTCGTCTTTTATCCAACCGTCTGGTTCGGAAGGAAGCTGCGCTCGCTGAGCCGATCCAATCAGCAGGAGCTTGGGGAAATGTCGGGCGTGGTCAGCGAGGCTTTTTCGGGAAACCGCATCGTGAAAGCGTTCCTCATGGAAGACGCTGAAAACCGCCGCTTCCAGAGCATTACGCAGCGTCTCTTCCGGACTAATCTTCGCCAGCGCATGACGCAGGCTCTCTCGTCGCCCTTGATGGAAATTCTTGGGATCCTTGTCGTCGCGGGCTTTGTGATCTACGCGCATCAACGGCAGATGAAGTCGGGATTGCTCATGGGGTTCGTGCTGGCGCTCGTCAAGTTGTATGACGGTATCCGCAGAATGAGCGGAATCAACAACTCGTTCCAGCAGGCGCTCGGCGCATCGTCGCGGATCTTTGAGATCTTGGCCTTGAATCCGGAACCTGACAGCGGGGGAATGGACCTGCGCGGGTTTCAAAGCATGATCGAGTTTCGAGACTTGGCCTTCGAGTACACGCAGGACTGCCCGGTACTGCATCACATCGATTTTGAAGTCAGGAAGGGTGAAGTTGTTGCAATCGTTGGAGCGAGCGGATCTGGAAAGTCTACTTTGGTGAACCTCGTCCCTCGCTTCTTCGACGTCACGTCGGGACGAATCCTGATCGATGGGATCGATATCCGTGATTGCAAACTACAGTCGTTGCGTGCGCAGTTGGCAATCGTCACCCAGGACGTCATCCTGTTCGACGACACCATTGGCGGAAATATCTCCTATGGCAAACCGGATGCGCCACGCGAACGTGTCCTGGCGGCGGCCAGAGCTGCCCTTGTGGATGACTTCGTTTCCGTGCTGCCTCACAAATACGAAACGCGGATCGGCGAACGCGGGCTTCGGCTTTCCGGAGGCGAGCGTCAGCGCATTTCGATTGCCCGCGCGATTCTCAAGGACGCGCCGATACTGATTCTCGATGAGGCAACCTCGTCTTTGGATTCCGAATCGGAAGTGTATGTCCAGCGCGCTCTGCAGAATCTGATGCAGGGGCGCACAACGATTGTTATCGCGCATCGCCTCTCGACCATTCGCCACGCCGACAAGATCGTCGTTCTGCAGGACGGGGTCGTGCAGGAAATAGGACGGCACGAAGACCTTATCGCAAGACGGGGAGCCTATTGGAGATTGCATAGTATTCAGGATTCGGGAGCCGTGAGGAAAATTTGAACTGTACGCGCGGTCTATGACCGCGCAGGATTGTAAATTTGAAATCTCGCGCGGTCATAGACCGCGCCTACAGTTTCGATTTCCCCCTCCACGTTAAGGAGTATTCATGATCACAAGTATGACGGGCTTCGGTTCCGCGCGGGCGGAGGGGCCGAACCTGACGGTCCTCGTCGAAATCAAAAGCGTGAATCATCGGTACGTCGACATCCACGTCAAGATCCCGGGCGAGTTTCAAAACTTCGAGAACCAGATCCGCCAGAAAGTCGCCAGCACCTTCAAGCGCGGACGCTTTGACGTCTTCGTGCGGATCGACTACAAGCGTACGTCTGTCCGGCTGGACGCGAACGAGTCGCTGATCCGCGCCTACGTGGATCTGCAGGACCGTCTTAAAAAGCAATTCCCCCTCGAGGGCGGCCTTTCCATGGAAATACTGTCGAAAATTCCTGGGCTGATCTCGATCTCTGATAGTGACCTGACGGAGCAGGAACTAGGCCTCATCTCGGCAGCCCTCGATGGCGCTACGGGGACTGCGTGCCAAAAGCTTTTTCAGATGAGGACGACAGAAGGTCAGACTCTCACGCGGGACTTAGATACACGTCTTGCCTCAATTGCGCGTCACGTTGACACCATTATGGGTGGTGCCAACGGTTTCGTTGAGCACTACCGCGCTCAATTGCTCGCGCGGATCGCCGAATTGGCGCCGGAACTGGTCAACGAGAGCAACCATCGTCTCGAAACCGAAGCGCTCCTTTATGCCGAACGGAGTGATGTTACGGAAGAAATCACCCGTCTCCGCAGCCATCTTGAACAGTTTTCGGGCCTGAAATCCCTCAATGACGAAGCTGGGAAGCGCATGGACTTCATCCTCCAGGAGATGAACCGGGAGGTGACCACCATCCTCTCGAAGACTTCCGGTCTAAATGAGCGGGGAGCGGCTATCGGCCAGGCGGCGATCGAAATCAAGGTCGAAATCGAAAAATTGAGGGAGCAAGTCCAGAATATTGAGTAGAATATAAGGCTCTTCGGATGCGCGCCAATGTCTACATTGTCTCGGCCCCGTCGGGGTCAGGTAAGACGACGCTGTTACAAAACCTTCTTAAGACGTTTAAGGATCTGAAATTTTCCGTTTCTCATACCACGCGCCAGCCCAGGCAGGGCGAGCGCGATCGCGAGGACTATTTCTTTACAGATCGAACAGCGTTCCGCGAGATGGCGGATCGCGGAGAGTTTCTCGAGTGGGCGGAATACTACGGCCAGCTTTACGGAACATCCCGGAAGTTCGTCGAGCAGCATGTCAGTGCAGGCCTTGATGTGATCCTGGACATCGACGTCAATGGAGCGCGTCAGGTGAAGGAGAAAATCAGGGACGCTATCTCGGTCTTTATTATGCCGCCATCGTTTGACGAGCTTGCGAGAAGGCTACGCCTGCGGCGGCAGGAGTCTGATGAGGCGATTCAGCGGCGCCTGGAAATCGCGCGAAGTGAAATCGCGATATGCCGCGACTATGACTACATCGTAATCAATGACGTTTTGAACGAGTCCATACAGGTTCTCGAGGCCATCGTGCGTGCGGGCCGCGCGCGACCGTGGCGACAGCAGGCCCGGATCGAAGAGATCATCGCATCTTTTGGAGGTATCGCTTGATTCAGATTCCAGATAATGTCGACAGCAAGTATCGTTTCGTTATTCTCTCCGCTCTTCGCGCTCGCCAGATCCAGAGCGGCAGCATCCCCTTGATCAAAGAACCCAGCCACAAAGCGACCCAACTCGCCCGCAAGGAATTGCAGCAGGGGCTTGTCAAATTCCGTATTCCCGATGCCAGTGAAAAGAAGAACAACAGCCAGGAAGCGCCTCAGGAAGAGTAGCCGGTGAATCCATGAAGATCGCGCTCGGGGTCAGCGGCGGGATTGCCTGTTACAAAGCGGCGGAGATTCTCCGCCGCCTGCAGGACCGCGGCTTCGATGTCGCTGTTGTGATGACAAGGGGCGCAGCGCAGTTTGTCACACCGCTCACTTTCCGCGCTCTTTCCGGCAACAAGGTCTACATGGACATCTTCGAAGGCGCCTTGTCTGGTTCCGATCCGGCCAGCCCCTACGATCACATCTTCCTCGCCCAAAAAACGGATCTGTTTCTCGTTGCACCCGCTACGGCCGATTGCATTGCGAAAATGGCAGCGGGCATTGCCGATGATTTTTTCACGACGTTTCATCTCGCCGTCCAGTCTCCCACCGTGGTGGCGCCCGCGATGAATACACGGATGTGGGAGCACCCCTCCGTTCAGGCGAATCTTCGAACGCTTCAAGGGCGCGGCGTGCACGTGATTCAGCCGGAGACGGGACGGATGGCCTGCGATACGTACGGGCCGGGCCGCCTTGCTCCGGTCGAGCAGATCGTGGAATACGTTGTTACCCTGCTCGTGCGAACACAGGACCTGAAAGGACGCCGAATATTGATCACGGCTGGACCGACGGTTGAGGACATCGACCCGGTGCGTTTTCTCAGCAATCGATCCTCGGGCAAGATGGGCTTTGCCATCGCGCGTGCGGCGCGCGACCGTGGAGCCGATGTTGCGCTGGTTTCCGGTCCGACCGACCTGGAGTTTCCTGGCGTGGTTCGTGTCCGGACTACGGAGGAAATGCGGCAGGCTGTGCTCGAGCGCTTCGGGAAGGTTGATGCCGTCATCAAGGCAGCTGCGCCTCTCGATTTCCGGCCGAAAACCGTGGCTTCTCAAAAAATCAAAAAGACGAAACCAAATTCCTCGATTGATCTTGAACTCACGCCCGATATTCTGCAGGAACTCGGTGCACAGAAGAATGGCAAGGTGCTGGTCGGCTTTGCCGCTGAGACCGAGGACTTCTCAAAGAACGCCCGCACAAAGCTGAAAGCCAAGAATCTCGATTTGATTGTCGTGAATCCTGTTGGTGGTCCTGATTCGGGATTCAACAGTGATACAAATCGAGCTTCAATCATTGATGCTGCCGGACAGGTTCAGGAAATTCCGCTGATGAGCAAAACCCAGATGGCCGGCCTGATTCTGGACCGGGTGGCAGCGCTGTTGAAATAAGGGGTTCTTCCTGTAGATCAATTCCCAGGTTATTCCCTCTCCCGCCGGGAGAGGGTGGCGCGAAGCGCCGGGTGAGGGATCCTCAGGATCAAATAAATCGCTATGGCTCTTCACGACATCATCCAACAGTTGGAGTTCTTCCGCGACATCGGGATTGAATCCATTCACCTCGGTGCCGGCGAGCGCGTGATTCCTCGCCTGCCCGCCAGTGTTCCTGTTGCCGCGCCGGAAGTTCCGAGTGCAGTAGCTCACATCCCCGCTCCAGATACCCTGGACGCCATCCGCTCCGACATCGGAGACTGCCAGCGGTGCAAACTCGCGCCCACACGTACCACAATCGTTTTCGGTTCCGGCAATCCCAATGCAGAGATCATCTTCGTGGGTGAAGCGCCGGGCTATGAAGAGGACCAACAGGGACTGCCGTTTGTCGGCGAGGCCGGTCGCCTTCTCACCAAGATCATCGAGTCCACCGGGATCAAGAGGGAAGACACCTACATCTGCAACATCCTTAAATGCCGGCCACCCAACAACAGAAACCCTGAGCCTGATGAAGTGATCGCCTGCAGCCCATTTCTGAAGCGGCAAATTGCGGCGATCCGTCCGAAAATCGTCTGTTGCCTCGGCAAGTTTGCTGCCCAGACGATGCTGCAAAGTGGTGCGCCGATCTCCAGGCTGCGAGGAGAGTTCCACGATATTGACGGCATCCGGGTGATTGCAACGTTCCATCCCGCATATCTCCTTCGTTCGCCTGAAAAGAAACGCGAAGTCTGGGAAGACATGAAACAGATCCGCGCCGAACTCTTTCGCCTGCGTTTTTAATTCATGCTCGCGGAGATCGCGGTCTGCCTTCCGTTATCGCGCACGTTCGTTTATGAACTGACGGAGCCTGCGGAGATCGGTTGCCGCGTACGCGTTCGCTTCCGTTCGAGTGAAGTTGAAGGCTTCATTGTTGGCTTCCCGATAAGTCCTCCTCCCGGGATTGAGATTCAAACCGTTGTCGAGTTGCTCGATCGATCCTCACTCTTGCGGGCAGACGTTCTTGATCTCTGTCGATGGATCGCGGATTACTACCTTGCCCCCATAGGGGAAGTGCTTAAGTCCGCCTTGCCTCCAGGCATTACGGGCAAGCACCTCGCTCGTTTCGATCCTGGCCCTGAGGTGCAGCATGAAAAGCCGGCGGCGCCATTCAAACTCACGACGGAGCAGCTGACGGCTCTATATGCCATCGAGAAAGCGGAGGGATTCTCAACCTTGCTTCTCCATGGAGTGACCGGCAGCGGAAAAACAGAGATCTACATTCAGGCCGCAGAGATTGCGCTTTCCCGAGGCAATTCCTGCCTCATTCTCGTTCCTGAAATCGGCCTGACACCGCAGCTTACCGAACGATTCGCAGGGCGCTTTCCAGGTCGTGTCGCTGTTCTTCACAGTTCGCTCACGCGCAAGCAACGGATTGAGGAGTGGCTGAGGATTCTGCATGGGCGCGCTCCTGTCGCCGTAGGGACGCGCTCCGCGGTATTTGCGCCACTGCAAAATCTAAAACTCATTATCGTCGATGAGGAACACGAGACAACCTACAAGCAGGAAGAAACGCCGCGCTATCACGCGCGCGACACGGCGATCGTGCGGGCGCAGCGCCTGGGCGCCACGGTCGTTCTGGGATCCGCGACTCCTTCGATGGAATCTTTTCGAAATGCCGAGCGGAAGAAGTTTCAGTACATACACTTGACGGGCCGGGTTGAAGATCGTCCTTTGCCGGATGTGGAAATCGTCAACATGCGCGAAGAGTATGCGGCAGAAGGGAAGCAGGCTATCTTTTCGCGTCGCCTGCTGCAAGCCATCGGAGAGCGGCTCGAGCGGCGGGAACAGACAATGGTTCTCTTGAACCGTCGAGGGTTTGCCGCTTTTCTGCTGTGCCGTCACTGCGGTTTCAGCTTCCAGTGCACCTCATGCAGCGTATCGATGACGTATCACAAATCAGTCAATCGCCTGCTTTGTCACTATTGCGGGCTGGCGAAGCGCCCGCCGGCGCAGTGCCCCGAGTGCAAAAGCGAGTACATCTACTACGTGGGGGAAGGGACCGAGCGCATCGAGGCTGATCTGCGGGAGTTGTTCGCGGACGCGCGCATTGGCCGCATTGACCGCGACACGATGAAGCATGTGCGCGATTTCGAACGTGTATTTGGAGGTTTTCGAAAAGGCGAGATCGACATTCTTGTGGGAACCCAGATGATTGCCAAGGGCCACGACTTTCCCCTTGTAACGCTAGTCGGCGTGCTGGCGGCCGATGCAGCGCTATCCCTGCCGGATTTTCGTGCCGCGGAGAGAACGTTTCAGTTGCTGACGCAGGTGGCCGGCCGCTCGGGACGTGGCGATCGTCCCGGTGAGGTGATCATTCAAAGCTTCTATCCAGATCACTACACGTTTCAGCTCGCCTGCACGCAAAAGTTCGAGGAGTTTTACGCGAGAGAATCCCGTTATCGCAAAGCGATGTTCTATCCGCCGTTCACGGCGCTTGCCGGAATCGTCGTCACGGATCGGGACAAGGACCGGGCCGCGCAAGAATCACGCGCCGTCGGTGACTTTCTCGATAGTGTCCGGGGCGATTCGGTGAGAATTCTCGGCCCGGCCCCGGCGCCTCTCGAACGTGTGAAGCGCCTTCACCGTTACCAGCTGCTGATCAAAGCCGGATCCCGTTCAACACTGCATGCGCTGCTGGTTGCGCTGCGCGAACATCTCGATGCAAAGAAGCTCGGCGGCACGCGGGTATGGGTGGATGTCGATCCGATGTCGCTGCTGTAGTTTTCTTCCTTTCAGACCACGAGAACTATCATAGAGGTTGTTGATGGCTGTATCGGGGGTTATTCCATGCCTTCACTTCTGCAGAATGGTGCTGAGATCCGGGAGAACTATCTGTCGCCTTCGCAGTGTGAAGTGCTGCTGGAAGACCTCGAGAATTACAAGGCGTCATACCAACTGCCGTTAATCGAACGGTTCGAAGCCGGCCGCTCGTTGCGTTACCGCGTCATTGACGGTGATCGGATCCTCCGTGCGCTGCCCCGTGTTGTAACGCTTTATCGTGAAGTGTTGAACTTGGTGCGACAGCTCGAGCCAAAGCTCGAGCCGCTCTCGAACCATACGGCTGGTCTGAATGTGAATTTCACGCCTCCCGGGGGCGAGTACCGTTGGCACTACGATCGGAACTCCGTAACAGCGGTACTGTTTCTCAATTCTGTAAAAGGTGGCGAGATTGAGATGTATCCGCACTATCGAATGTACCTTCGCAGATGGAAGGACACCGTATTTCAACGGTTGTGCGACAGCGCTCTTCGGCGCCTGACACGGTTTGCGCGTCCCTTGGTCGTCGAACCGTCGCCTGGTCGGATGGTTCTCATGCGTGGAGATCGATGCCTGCACAGCGTTCGCCGGGTGGAAGGAGCAGTAGAGCGAGTCAGCATCATCATGTCCTTCGACCCGCCGGGCCGAACTTTCCTTTCAGAAGGCGCTCTTGATTCTTATCTCTACTCCAAAAATGCTGCGCCGGGTAGAGATCCGAATTACCGCGGATAACGAACCGGCGACCGCATTCGGACGGGAAGAGACCATGGAGTTCCGGGGGTAATGACATGCCTAACCTACGCTAGCGAAGGAAAGTGTCAAATGGGGTACGATCGCTCCCGTGTGGATCGACAAACTCGAGGTAATTGCGGAAGACGACAGCATCATCGTCATTAACAAACCGGCAGGCCTGCTCACGATGGCCACCGAAACAGAGAGGACGAGAACGGCCTATGCCATTTTGCGCGCGTACTTGAATCACAAGAAACCACCGGAGAAGCTCTTCATCGTGCATCGTCTCGACCGGGAGGCGTCTGGGCTGGTGGTGTTTGCCAAGAATCCGGAAAGCAAGGAACGGCTTCAGGCGCAGTTCAAGGATCACAGCGCAGGGCGGCGATATCTGGCTGTGGTTGAGGGTCGCGTCAAGGAGGACACCTTCACGATGCGAACGAACCTCGCCGAGAATGCGGCGTACCGCGTTTATTCGACTCCTAACAGGAAACTCGGCAAGCCTGCCGTCACCCACGTGAAGGTGCTGAAGAGAAATTCGAAGGCGACACTCGTCGAAGTACGGTTGGAGACGGGAAGAAAGCACCAGATTCGCGTGCATCTGGCCGAACGCGGATATCCGATTGTCGGGGATAAGGCCTATGGCAGCACGGTGAATCCGATTCGCCGCCTCGCCTTGCACGGTGTGCAGCTGGAGTTCCGGCATCCGGCGAGCGGGGTACAAATGGCCCTGCAGTCGCGCTATCCGAAAGAGTTCGATAGGCTGTGAGGGATCTTCTCTGGCGATTCATTCATTTTT
>Ga0068863_100000655_pt1 | contig 35096 bp, 26 predicted proteins | sample KBSSwiS62_FD_66596 | JGI IMG/M metagenome (GOLD analysis project Ga0068863, IMG submission 66596) | Switchgrass rhizosphere microbial communities from Kellogg Biological Station, Michigan, USA - KBS Switchgrass S6-2 | ecosystem: Host-associated > Plants > Roots > Rhizosphere > Soil ... | reverse complement strand
CAGCAGCGTCCACCACTCGCCGATGTGCTGCACCGTCGTCGACAGCGGGCACTCGCGGTCCTCCAGCCTGATCCGGCTCGCCATGGCGACCCCTCCCTGGTAGCTGCTAAAGTCGAAGTCACTGACTTTTATTTTAGCAGTAGCTATGGGGTGTGGGCATCGAGGATGCCCGCGTCCGAAAGGGTCAGCGTCGTGACCTACATCGTTCCTACCGAGTCCCTGCACGGCCGCCGTGCGCTGGTCACCGGTGGTACCGGGGGCACGGGCGCGGCCATCGCCCGCCGCCTCGCCCACGCCGACGCGACCGGGCTGGTCACCGGCCGCCGCCAGCCAGACGCCCTCGACCCGAAGCTGTTCATCCCCGCCGACCTCGCCACCGCCGCCGGAGCGGCGACCGTGGTGGCCGAAGCGCTCGACCGCCTGGGCGGCGTCGACATCCTGGTCCACAATCTCGGCGGTTCCGAGGCACCGTCGGGCGGATTCGCCGCCCTCGGCGAGGACGACTGGGCCACCGAGTTGACCATCAACCTGCTGGCAGCGGTCCGCCTGGACCGCGGCCTGCTGCCCGGCATGATCGAGGCCGGAAAGGGGGCCATCGTCCATGTCTCTTCCATCCAGCGCCGGATGCCGCTGTGGAACGGCACCCTTGCCTACGCCGCCGCCAAGGCCGCGCTGACCACCTACAGCAAAGGGCTGGCCAACGAGGTCGCCCCGCGCGGGGTGCGCGTCAACACCGTGTCGCCCGGCTTCATTCAGACCGCCGCGGCCGACGCTCTCGTCGACCGGCTCGCCCAGGGCTCCGGCATCAGCCACCAGGACGCGTTGGCGGAGCTGATGGATTCCCTCGGCGGCATCCCGCTCGGGCGCCCCAACCGGCCCGACGAGGTCGCCGAACTGGTCGCCTTTCTTGTCTCCGACCGCGCTTCGTCGATCGTCGGCGCCGAGCACGTCATCGACGGCGGCACCACGCCAACCGTGTGATCCGCCCGCCCCTCACAGTCAGGACAGCCATGCGTGACAACAAGCCCCAGCCCATCGCCCCCGACGCGCTCCCCGACGTGATCCTCCGCTACCTGGCCGGGCACCGCACCCACAACACCCCGGCCGCGATCAGCGCGTTCACCACCGACGCCACCGTGATCGACGACGGCACCACCTACCACGGCGCAGCGGAGATCGAAACCTGGCTGACCCGCTCGGCCAGCGAGTTCACCTACACCATCGAACTCACCGCCGCGCACATCAGCGCCAGCGCCCGCCGCAACTCCATCGATCATCTCGTCGCCGGCAGTGCTGCCGCCGGGTTCCGTCGAGAGCAGCGATGGCGATACGCCGGTCTTGCCCGGCGGCCCCTACCCCATGATCACCCGCCGGTCGTCTGGTGCGGCAATTTCCTCATTGGCGGCTAAGCCCTATTGTGAATACCTGGGTGTAAGGTACTACGAAGGGCAAACTCACAAAGATTCTGCCGGCAACCGTTACCAGTGCCAGATTATCGATGGTAACCCACAGTGGGTCTGGATCATGGGGCCCGTCAACAACAATATGCGGGCCCTTAAGAGCCAATCCCCCGGTCTGTGTATAGGCGTCAGTGGAAGTTCTACGGCGGTGGGCGCCAAGGTCGTGCAGGGCGGTTGCGTCAACGGAGTGGTCATCACGGCGGACGCTTGACACACCCAGACCGAGTCCGCGCGCTGGCTGGTCAGCCACGGGGCGCACTACGCGCTCACGGTCAAGGCCAACCAGCCCAAGCTATATGCGCAGCTCACCGCCCTGCCCTGGCGCCGAGTAAAGACCGCGGCCACCAGCGTCGAGCGCGGCCACGGCCGCCGCGAGCGGCGCACCGTGAAGGCCACCGAAGTCCGCGCCGGGCTACCGTTCCCGCACGCCGTCCAGGCGGTACAGATCACCCGCCGCCGCCAGCCACTCGCCGGCGGCCCAGACCAGACCGAGGTCGTCTACCTGGTCACCAGCCTGCCCACCCACCAGGCCAGCCCGGCCCAGCTCGCCACCGTCGCCCGCGGACACTGGCTCGTGGAGAACCAGCTGCACTGGGTCCGCGACGTCACCTTCGGTGAAGACCTCAGCCAAGCCCGAACCGGCAACGCACCCCATATCGTGGCCAGCCTGCGCAACCTCGCGATCACGATCGTGCGCCTGACCGGTGTCACGAACATCGCCCAGGCAACCCGCCACCACGCCCGGCGACCCGAACGACCACTCGAAACGATCAAAAGCCTCGCTTGCTAACCGACAACTTTGCCGGGGCCCTGGGCTGGTGCGTTCCGCGGAGCGCGGCTGGGATGATCGGCTGTATGGCGGAGCGGGTGCGGGTCCGTGACATCGACCCGGATGAGGGACAGCGGCTGTTGCGGATCGTCAGACGGTCCTCAGGGTCGGTGGTGACGTGGCGGCGGGCGCAGATGATCCTGCTGTCGGCGCAGGGCATGACTCCGGCGAAGATCGCGGAGGTGACGTTCACGTCGGAGGACCGGGTCCGCGATATGATCCACAACTTCAACGACGACGGGTTCGACTCGCTCTACCCGAAGTACGCGGGTGGCCGGCCGCGGAAGTTCACCCTGCCGGAGCGCCGGGAGATCAAGAAGATCGCGAAGTCGCGGCCGTCGGAACACGGCCTGCCGTTCTCGACCTGGAGTCTGTCGAAGTTGGCGGAGTTCCTGGCCGCTGAGGGGGTGGTCGACGACATCAGCCATGAGGGCCTGCGGGTTCTGCTCCGTGAGGAGGGCGTCTCCTTTCAACGCCTGAAGACCTGGAAGACCTCGACCGATCCGGACTACGAGGTGAAGAAGGCCCGCGTCGAGCATCTCTACGCGATCGCGGACGGGAAGGTCACGCCGGAGGACGGCGAACCCACGGTCGTGATCTGCGTGGACGAGTTCGGTCCGCTGAACCTGCAACCCCGGCCAGGTCGGCAGTGGGCTGGCGTCGGTGGCAAGAACCGTGATCCGAAACGAGGGCCGGTCCGGCCCCGGGCGCGGACCAGCCGATGGTGGAAGCCGAGGAAGTCAAACCCCTCGCCACCGACGGTCAACTCCACGATCCGGGTCTTCGCCGCCCTCGGCTCGAGGCCAAGGTCGGCCAACACGGCCACCCCCTGATCTCTGGGCGCGCTCAGGAACTTTGTGTAAGGGCGTGGAGATCTAGAGTCACGCTCTGAGGGTGGTGCTGCCGGGAGGCATCCCGCCGACGCGTTCTGGTCTTCTTGGGCGGTGTTGGCTGGTGTGGCGTGGGATGCTGGTCGCGTGGCCGGAGGGGGCTTGGTCGACGGAGCGCAGCGTTTCTTCGTGTCGTACGCAGGTGTGGACGTCGGCTGGGTGGAGTGGGTCGCTTGGACTTTGGAGGCTGCGGGCCATCGGACGCTGATCCAGGTATGGGACTTCGGGGCCGGGCCGTCTTTTGTTGGTGAGATGCATCGATCGCTGGCGGGCGGACGGCGGACGGTGGCCGTGCTGTCGGATGCCTACCTGCAGTCGGCATTCGCGACGTGGCGCCGGCGAGCGCAGTGGATCGGTCGATTGACATGAGCGACGAAGATCCGTCGTTGAGGGATTTCTTTATCTCCTACTCGAGTGCTGATCGCGCTTGGGCGGAGTGGGTGTACTGGCACCTGCAGGAGGCTGGGTACACGGTGGAGCTCGATGTCTATGACTGGGCTCCCGGAGACAACCTCGTCGCCAGGATGAATGATGCGCTCACTCGCTCCCGGCGGGTCATCGCCCTGTGGTCTGCCGCCTATTTCAATGCCCGCTGGGCGTCGGAGGAGTTTCAGTCCGTTATCGCGATGGAGAAGGCCATGGGGCGGACAATCCTGCTTCCCGTGAGGATCTCGCCCTGCGACCTGCCAGCATTTGCCGCTCCCAGGATCTACGCGGACCTGGTTGGCCTGGCGAGAAGAGAAGCGCTGCAGTGCCTGCTAGCGGCCGCACAGGGGAGGCAGCTCGGAGGCCGAAAGCATCGACTGCCGTTCGCTGGTCGTCGGTCTCCGAAGCTGGAATCGCGCGCCCAGACTCGACGGAAGAGAATTCCTGGCCGGCCCCTTGCATTGAGCGCGGCGGAACCAGGCTTCCCGCAGAGTCCGCCAATGTGGTTCATGCGCGGTCAGCTTCGAAATCCTAATTTCACAGGTCGCGAACGTCTGCTTACGGAACTCCGCGAACAGTTGCATGCCAACCACCGGGTGCTATTGCAGGCCCTCAAGGGCATGGGTGGAATCGGAAAGACTTCGATCGCAATTGAGTATGCCTATCGTCATGCTGCCGACTATGATTTGGTGTGCTGGATCCCAGCCGAGCAGCCCGACACGATAGATGGTCGTCTCCTTGACCTGGCACAAGCTATCGACATCTCGGGCCGTGGTGGCGAAGGAATGCGGGTCGAAGAGGTTCTCGGACTGCTTCGACAGCGCAAGAACGCTCTTCTGATCTACGATAACGCGGAGGATCCGGCAGAGCTTCGCTCTTATCTACCCGGAGGAGTCTGCCATGTGATCGTGACTTCGCGGCGGTCGGGCTGGAAGGATGTCGGCAGCCAGCTCTCCGTAGAGGTGTTCAGCCGTTTGGAGACAGTCGAGCTGATCCGGCGCCGGTGCCCGGGAATCTCGGAGCTGGCCGCAGATCAGCTTGCGGAAGAACTCGGCGACTTGCCGTTGGCAGTCGCTCAAGCCAGCGCCTACATGGACCGCACTGGCATGGATCCGCAGGACTACCTGGAACGTTTCCGGCGGCGCAGCCACACCTTGCTCAGCAAGTATGAACCCGCAGACTATCGCTACACGCTAGCCACGACTTGGGCCCTGTCATTCGAAAGGCTGGCAGCCATCAGCCCCGTCTCGATTTTCCTCCTGAAGTCTGCGGCATTCATGGCGCCAGAGCCGATACCGCTCGACCTCTTCGCCAAAAAAGATGATTCGCTGCGGCCCGCTGTTGAAGATGCGGTCGGAACGCTGGTCGACTTCTCTATTGTGGACAGAGTGGGCAAGGACAGCTTCCAAGTACACCGCCTGGTCCAGGCAGTAACCAGCGACTCGCTATTGCCAGAAGAGAAGGACGAGTACCGTCTGAGAGCTCGCGACGTGTTCTCCGGAACCTTGGGGCTTGGCGACCCGACGGACCCAGCGAGCTGGACAAGGTATCGAGAGCTCGCTCCGCATATACTTTTTACCGGTGTCCACGAGCGAATCGACGACGAGCTCAGTAGAATTCGGGCCTTCGACGTGGCTCGCTACTTTGCGGCCGTCGGTCGAAAGGTAACCGCAGCCGACCTTTTCGGCCTGCTTCACGGTGGCTTCGTAGAATTCCTCGGCGCGGATCATGAAGATACACTCACGGTCGCGCAGCATCTCGCGCGGGCGTTGTCCGACCTAGGGCAGTATGCCTCGGCACTCGAGCTGGCGGAAGATACACTGTCGCGGCGCCAACGAGTGCTCGGCGAGACCTCCGAGAGGACTCTCGAGTCGAGCCGGCTCGTGGTCAGCCTGCTAGGTCGCACCGGTGATTACAACGCCAGTCTAGAACACGCTCGTCAGCTTCTGGCGCTGGCTAGAAATGCAGAAGGAAATGATCGCAAAGAAGCCTTTGAAGCGGCTAACCAGGTGGCGCTTATGCTCTACCACCTAGGCCGCTTTGAAGAATCTATAGAGGTGGGGAACCGGTACTTGGTGCGCGCCCGCGAACTATTTGGTGAAGATCACGGTCTGGTCCTGCAGATCATCGGGAACCTGGCGAACGCCTGGCGGGAGATCGGCGCATATCAGACTTCCAAGAACCTGGGTGAGGACCTGCTCGCAAGAAGGCGCCGAGTTGACGGAGAAAAATCGGAGGCGACTCTTACGACAATGCACAACCTCGCTCTCACGTACCAGTCTCTCGGGTCCTACGGTGCTGCGGTCGCCCTGGCTACTGAAACGCTCGAGGGACGACGTAAGGTTCTTGGGGAGGAGCATCCCGAAACTCTTCTTACCGCAGCATGCCTAGCAGCGATGAGACAGGGACGCGGAGACCTCGAACAGGCGAAGTACTCGCAGAGGACACTCTTGCTCGCCAGCGTCGGGTGCTCGGCCCAAGCCATCCTTCGACCCTGAAAACGATTCAGATTTTGGCGGCATGCCTGATCGGTCTCGGTCGGAACGGTGAGGCGAAGCCGCTAATTGTCGACTGTTTGGCGCATCACCGGGAAGCACTAGGCGAGGATCACCATGAGACGTTGCGCACCGGATATGTGCTCGGCGTGATCTGCTTCAATCTGGGCGAGTACCAAACAGCTAAAGACATCCTCGAGTCGACGGCTTCATCCCAGCGGAACGTCCTCGGAGAAGATCGTAAGGACAGTCTTCAATCGATGCACATTCTCGCCCTGGCCTTGGACGCACTTGGCGATACGAGAGCGGCATGTGACCGACTGCGGACGACCTGGCAAATTCTGGTCAACTCCTTCGGCCGAAATGACCCCGACACGACCCATGTGGGCAAAGATCTCGACCGCCTTTGCGCGCGCCTTGGCGAACCCCCGATCGCTGGCATCTCGCGCTTAGGCTGATGTGTTTCTCCCGACCGGGTACAACGCTTCCCCTCAGGCAGCTGCCGCTCGGACGACCTCCGCCAGTGCTGGCCGCGGCCTACTCCGGCCACCCGGATTTGTACACCCTAGCGACCGTCGACCAGGGGCCGCCGCTGATCCATCTAGCGAGCCCGCTGGCGGAAACGGTGCTCGTAAGTTGGGCGCGTCCGTTCTCATCCACGGTCGCGCCTACGGGGGCGCCCGGAAACGATCGCCGGAGTCTGTCGTGGTCGGCGCTGCTCGACTGGCCAGGCCGGCCGTCGCACGGCTTCGACGGGCAGCCGCTCACGCTGATTGTGGCCGTTCCTCGGTGCGGGGCGTTCACGGCGCGGCGCCCGCGATCTGGTGTCGCAGCGTGAGAATCTCGATGTCCTTGTCACGGTCACCGCGGGGCAGCAGGCGCTTGAGCCAGAGCCGCAAGCGTTGCAGGCCCTACTGAGGCGTCACCGATGCCACCGCGGTCGACCGAGCTGGGGACGGCGCCGGAGCCGACGTAGTTGGTGGCTGGGTAGTTGGTACCTGGGTAGTCGGCGGCGGGGTGGTCACAGGCTCGGTGACCGGCGGCGGGTTGGTCACCGGCTGGGTGACCGGCGGCTCGCTCGTCGAGGGCGGCGTGGTGGGAGGCGTGGTCGTCGGCGGCGCCGGGGTCGAGGACGTGGTCGTCGGTGTCGGGGTCGGGTCGGTGACCTCCACGGTGACGGTGTTCGAGGTGATGCCCGACCCGATGCTGACCGCGAAGGTCCACGTGCCGGGCTCGGGCGGAACGTAGGTCCAGCTCGGTGTCGACAGGTGCTGGTGGGACTCCCCGCTGCCGGCCGGCCCGTTGACGATGGTGAAGTCGAAGTCCGCGCCCGCGTCGGGAACGGCGTTCGCGCCGGTGGCCGTGAACGTCACGGACTGGCCCCGCTCGATGGTCGACGCGTTGGCGGCGATGCGCAGGTGCGCCGCCGTGACCGTGACCGTGTCGGTCGCGGTCGCGGTCGCCCCGGTGGCGTCGGTGACCGTCAAGGTCACCTGGTACGTCCCGCCGGCGCCGTCCTCGCCGTAAAGGTGCGTCGCCGTCGTCGGTGACGTCTGGGTGGTCTGGCCATGGCCGTCAGCGAAGTCGAACTGGTAGGTGAGCGCACCCGTCCCGCCGCTCGACTTCCCCGCATCCGCGGCGACCTGCAGAATCGCCTGGCCCCCGGTCTGGGACAGCCAGAGCACGGCCTTGGGCGGATCCGGCCGCTGGTCGACGGTGACCGTCGTCGACGCGGTGCCCCGCTTGCCGTTCGCGTCGGTGACGGTCACGGTCACGGTGTAGGTGCCGGCCGTGGTGTAGATGTGGTCCAGCGACGGGGTGTCCGACGCCGTCGTCGTGCCGTCACCGAGGTCGAAGACGTAGCTGAACGGCCTCGTCCCGGTCGAGGTCGGCGCGGTCACCGTGACGGCCAGCGGCGCCTTCCCGGTCCGGGGTGAGACTGCCAGCGACGGGTCCAGGCCACCGCCCACGGTCACCCGCTTGGAGGCGGCGCTGGCATGCCCGGCGGAGTCGGTCACGGTGACCGTGACCAGGTAGAAGCCGTCCTGCGTGTACCGGTGGCTCGCCGTGGGCGTCGAGGTGGCCGCGGTCGCGCCGGTCCCGTCGCCGAAGTCGAAGCTGTACGTGGCGATCGGCGCGTCCCCGCGGCTGGAGAGGGATGCGTCGGCGGTGACGACGAGCGGCGCCTCACCCTTGGGGGGCGTGACGTCCAGCCTCGCCTTCGGCGGCTCCTGCTTGGTCACCGTGATGCTGGTCGCGGGGTTCGCCGCCGTCCCGTCGGCCAGCCGTACGGTCGCCGACACCAGGTACGTCCCGGCCGACGCCCAGGCGTGGGACACCTGGACACCCGTCGCGGAGTCGCCGTCGCCGAACGACCATACGGCGCCGCTGATCGTGCCGGTGGAGGCCGATCCGGCGGCACCGACGACGACCGCCTGCAGGGTCAGCGTCCGGCCGACCCTCGCCTGCGGGGCGGAGACCGCGATCCGCACGCCTGGCTGCGGGACGCTGGCCGGCCCGGTCCGGGTCGGCGACTGGGCGTCCTGCTGCTGCTGCGGGGACGCCGTCACCTGCGGCTGCCCGACCGGTGGCGCACTCGTGGCCGGGCTGTTGGTGGCCAGGGTGATCGTCCCCGGGACGGCTGCCTGCGGGTCGGTCCGCTTCGTGTTCGCCGCTGGCTGGCTGACGGCCGAGGCGCCGCTGGCCTTGTCGGAGCCGTCGCCCTTGCGCACGCCGTCACCGCCGCCGGGGCCCAGGATGTCGAGCTTCGCCGGGTCGTACTTCTCGACGGGTCGCACGGTGCCGTTCGGGGCGACCACGCCGGCTGTCGCGGTCCGTGGGCTGTTGAAGAACACGGTGCCGCCCTGCGCGAGCAGCTCGACTGTCGTCCCGGCGGCCACGAGCTGAGGCGTGACTGCCAGCCGGCCGGTGGTGACGTCGACGACGAGGACGCGGCCCGCGGTGAGGTCCGGAACGAAGACGTGGCCGCCGGCCTCGAGGGGCTGGCCGAGCCGGTGGCCCGCCGCGCGCAGGTCGACGTGGCCGCCGCAGCGGCCGCTGGCCAGGTCGCTGATGAGCAGCTCGCCGCGTCTGCCGCTCGTCGCGTAGATGCGCTCCGAGGCCGCGGCGCCGACGACGGCTGTGGTCGAGTCGCCGGCGCCCGTGTCGACACAGGCTCCCGAGCCCACACGGCCGCCCGCGCCGAGGAGCCAGGCGCGGCCGGCGCCGAGATCGACGACGACCGGCCGGCCGGCGGCGGAGACCAGGTGGGTACGGGTGGGGCTCACGGCGCCCGGCGCGATGGTGGTGCCCGCCGCGCCGAGGTGCTTCAGGGTGCCCGCGTCGAGCACCCACAGGCCGCCCGCGCCGTCGGCGACGGCTCCGGCTGTCGGGATCTCCGCGTCCAGGGTGTATCTCGACCGCGCCTGCAGCGTGCGCGAGTCGGCGGCGGTGACCGTCCCGCCGCCCTGGTCCACCACGAACAGCGTCTGCGCGGACGGGTACAGGGCCAGCGTGCGCCCGGCCGCCCCGAGCGCCGCCGGCGGCGAGACGTCATAGGTCGCGCCGCTGATCCGCCGCACCGTCCCGTCCGCGCTGGCGACGTACTCGTCGGCGCCCGACTGCACGGCGGCGGCCTGCGCGCCGGCGAGCGACACCCGCGTGACGACCTGGGCGCTGGCGCCGTCGACCAGGTCCGACTGGCCGGCCGTGGTCGACGACAGCCACGCCGCCGCGTGCTCGAAGCTCATCGACCGGGCCGCGGTGCGCTGCACGGGCCCGGCCAGCAGCACCGTGCCGCCGCCGACGACAGCCGCGAGGACCACCCACGGCAACCAGCCACGCCGGCCGAGCATGCGTCGCGTCATGAGTCATCCCCATCCGAGCAGGCGGGACGCGTCCTGGTTGGGCCAGGCAGTCGGGCGCACATGATCCGTCGCATCAGCCGACCCACCGCCCGTGCGCCGCGACGAAGGTGGGGAGCTCGTCATGGGGCAGCAGCGCGGCGGGCGCCAGCACCGGGCCGCTGGGTGACCGCAGCAGCCTGCGGTCCGCGAGCGCGACCTCGGGCAGGGTCGCCACGGGGGCGCGGACCGGGAGGAACGCCCGTACGTCGAGCGCCGCCCGCAGCTGCCGCCGTCGGCCGCCGACGAGCCGCAGGGCGCGGCGGACCTGGTCGACGTGCTGCCACGCCTCGCCTGCCCGCGCGTCGGTCACACCGCGCGGCGAGTACATCGCCTGGTCCGCGAGGGCGGCGAGCCGCCTCAGCGGCTCGGCGGCCGCGCCGAGGCCGGGCGCCGCGGCGGTGGCGGCCACGACCTCCCGGTGCGACCAGGCCGGTGTCCGCGCCACCCCGTGCTCGCCCAGCCGCTCACGGACCTCCCGCCAGGCACCGTCGACCCGCCTGGCCGGCCCGCCGCGCCGCCGCCGCGCCGCCCGCCGGACCGTCTTGGCGGTGACGATCCCGAGCGCCGCGGCCAGCAGGACGCCGACGATCAGGATCACCCAGAACAGCGGGAAGCCGCCCGGGTCGCCGAACGCGCCTGGGGTGTCCTGATCGGCGCTGTGGTCGAGCTGGGGGGTGACGATGGGCGGGCTGAGCTGCGACGCGCTGGCGGCCGAGCCGGCGCCGATACCGCTCGTCGCCGTCAACAGCGCCGCCGGCAGCGTCTGGGTCAGGTGGCTGGTGTCGGTCGGCTCGAACGCGACCCAGCCGATCCCCGCGAACAGCACCTCCGGCCAGGCATGCGCCTGCCGCGTGGTCACCGTGAACGTGCCGTCGCCCTTGCGCTGGTTCTTGTCGAGCAGATAGCCGACGTCCACCCGGGTCGGGAAACCCAGCGACCGCGCCAGCACCGCGAACGCCGTGGCGTGCTGCTCGGCATAGCCCCGCTGGTCGCCGGGGCTCGTACCGGCGAGCAGCCGGTCGATCACGCCGTAGGAGTGACCGGGGCTCGCCGACAGGTCATAGGGAAAGCGGCTCTCGTCGTTGAGGTATGACGCGAGCGTGGCGAGCTTCGCGTAGGACCCGCTCACCGAGGAGGTGATCTGCTGGGCCGCGGAGCGCACGCCCGCGGGCAGCCCGGCCGGGAGCGTGAGGTACGGCTCGGCGGCCGGGCCGCTGGCTGGCAGCGCCTTCACCAGCTGGGCGTTCGTCGGCGTGGCCACGTCGGCGGTCAGCGTGTAGGTGTCCCGCGGGTGCAGCGCGCCCGTCGCCGCGAGGCCACCGGAGACAGGGTCGTAGGCAGTGCCGGCCCAGCTGACGCCGGAGATCGCGCTCGCGCGCCCCACGGTGGGCAGCAGGTGCCCGGTCAGGCTGCCGAGCGTGACCGTCGCGCGGACCGCGGTCTGGCTGACGGCGGTCGTCGGTGTGCCGGGGGCCGACGGCAGGGTGTGGTCGACGAGGACGAACCTGCTGTCGTCGGACCAGTTGGCGCCGTCGAAGTCGCCCAGCTCGGCGAGGGCGACCCGGATGGTCGGCAGCGTCCCGGTCGAGGTGGCGAACCTGATGGTGAAGACGGTCTTCGCGGGCTGCGTCTCCAGGGTGCCGCGAACCTGGCCGAGCGGGTCTGGCTGGCTGACCGCGTCGACGGGTGGGTGGTAATGGTCCCGCGGGTCGTACCGGTGCCCGACGGGAATGACCAACGCCACGATCGTGCCGACGACGGCGACCACCGCGACGACGGCCAGCTCGAATCCCGATGCCCTGGCGGTGCCGCTCTCCATCGGGGTGGCACGCAGCACGGCGGCGGCGAGCACCAGCACGATGGTCACCGCGGCCAGCAGCGGCTGGGCGTCCCGCGACCCGCCGGAGCGGCCGACGAGTATCAGCGTCGCGGCCAGGCCCAGCAGCGGCGGCGGCGCGGGGGCGAGCGGATGGGTCGTACGCGCGGCCAGCAGCACGGCGAGGTAGGCGGCCACCCAGAGGATCGCGCCGAGCGGCACCAGCAGCACCGCGGTCGGATGCGCGGGGATCGTGACGCTCAGCAGCCGCGGCCAGCCGTCGCGCAACGCCCGCGGCGCGGTCCCGACCGAGGCGCCGCTGGCCACGGCGAGCACCGTCCCGTAGGCGAGACCACCGACGATCCCGGTCACGCACAGGAACGCCACGGCGGCGACCCGGCGGGCCGAGAACCAGGCGAGCAGGGCCGCGGCGGCCACAGCGCCCGTGAGCGACGGGAGAAAACTGGCGCTGTCGAACAGCTGACCACCCACGAGCATCACGGGCAGGCAGGCCACCGCGACCAGCGCTGCGGGGATCATGGGTGCGCCTTCGACGCCCACACCGCGGCGAACTCCGCGGACGTGCGCACGTTGACGATCAGCGCCCCCGCTACGGGCTGGGGCGGGCGTCCGAGCCGTTCCCCCACCTGGATGAGGCTGACCATGGCGAAGCGCTGACGGACCGCCGAGACTGCGGCGAGCGCCGCGGCCGGCGGCTGCCCCGTGACGACGCCGAGAACCGCGCCGGACTGGTGGGGCACCAGGCTGGCGAGCGCGAGCAGGCCAGGGTCCGCGTCCGACGGCGCCACCTCGGCGAGCAGGTCGAGCGCCGCGTCGACGGACTCGGTGCCCCGGCCGGCGGCGACCCGCTGCCCACCCGTGGTCAGCAGTTCCACCGGGAAGTTGTTGGCCCGCCCGGAGACGGCGAGCGACGCGGCGACCCGGACGGCGTCCTCGAAGTAGTCGTCGGCGTAGGGCCCGGCGGAGGTGTCCAGCACCAGCATCATGGTCGGGTCGTTGGGGACCACGTTCTGGCGGACCATGAGCTTCCCGACCCGGGCGGTCGACGGCCAGTGCACCAGGCGCAGGTCGTCGCCGTCGGCATACTCACGCAGCGAGTGGAAGGCGACACCGCCCCGGGGGGCGTTCGTCGCCGTCGGCCCGTCGATCTCCGGCGAGCCACCGATCGGCAGCGGCGCGACCGGGTGCACCAGCGGCCGCACCCGCAGCAGGAACTTCCCCCGGCGGGTGTGGACCGCGTAGACGAGCCGCAGCGGGTCGGAGTGCCCGATGCGCAGCGGTCCGATCTCCAGAAGCCCGCGGCGGGTCGTCGGAATCCGGTACTCCTGATGCGCCTGCCGGCCGGGGCCGAGGCTGGGCACGAGCACCGGGATCGACACCGCGCCGACCCGCTCCCGAGCGGTGATCGGCGGGCAGCGCCGCCGGGACACGTTCGTCACCGTCAGCACCCCGAAAGCATCCTCACCTTGCGTGACCCGCTCAGGCCGAACCTGCCGGGTGATCGAAACGTCCGGCGTCAGCTGCAGCCAGGCACCGGCCACCAGCAGCGCGCCCGCCGCGACCGCCGCCATCATGAGGAACTCCGGATAGCCGAGGACGAACCCGGCGATGGCGCTTGCCACCATGACCACGAGCACCGCGATCCCGGAATTGGTAATCATCTGGCCGGGTTACCGGTAGGTCGGCCGCAGACCGGGCACGGGCACCGAGGCAAGAATCCCACCCAGCAAACCCTCAGCCGTCGCACCATTCAGCTCCGCCTCCGGCCGCAACAACAACCGATGCGTCAACACGAACGGCGCCAATGCCTTCACGTCATCCGGCGTCACGAACGGCCGGCCATCACCCGCGGCATGCGCCTTCGCCGCCGTCGCCAACGCGATACCCGCCCGCGGACTCGCCCCCAACCGCAACTCCGGCAACCGCCGCGTCGCCCCCACCACCGACACAACGTAGTCCACGATCTGCGGCGTCAGCTGCACACCATGCAAGATCTGCCCCATCCGCTCCACATCAGCCGTCCCCACCACCGGCCCCAGGTCCACCACCGAACGCCCCGACGTCCGCGCACCAATCAGCTCCATCTCAGAAGCATGATCCGGATACCCCAACGACAATCGCATCATGAAACGATCGATCTGCGCCTCCGGCAGATCATACGTCCCGCCATGCTCCACCGGATTCTGCGTCGCAATCACCAAGAAGGGCCGCGGCACACCATACGACGTTCCATCCACCGTCACCTGCCGCTCCTCCATCACCTCCAACAACGCCGACTGCGTCTTCGGTGACGCCCGATTCACCTCGTCCGCCAGCACCACGTTCCCAAACACCGCACCCGGCCGAAAAGCAAACTCCCGTGTCTCCACATTAAAGATCGTCACACCTGTAACATCCGTCGGCAAAAGATCCGGCGTGCACTGAATACGCCGCGCCTCACCATCAATCGAACTCGCCAGCGCCTTCGCCAACGACGTCTTCCCCACGCCCGGCACATCATTCAACAGAACATGCCCGCCAGCCGCAAGGCACAGCACCGTCAACCGCACGATCTCCGACTTGCCACGAATGATCTGCTCAACATTCTGCACCACCCGCCCACACCGCTCGGCGAACCAGCCAGTATCGACCTGGCTCACAGGCCTCTCAGTCACACTTCCCCCTCGGAGAGCATCGCTGCCACGATGTAAAAAGAGCCGATGGCATCGCACGCGGGGGCGCGGAAAGCGGCGGCAGAAGACAGTGGCGCGACGGGAGCACCGATGCCGCTGGCGTCGAGCGCCGCGCGGCGGCCCGACAGGCACGTTTCGGTGGCATCGCGTGGACGCTCGGGCGGTTGAGAACAACCGGTGGGAGCGCGACGGCCTCCCGTGGCGGCGAGCTCGCCCGCCCTGCGAACCAGCAGCGCAGCGGTCACGGCTTCACCAGCTCCGCCCCGATTGCGGCCGCGCGGCCACGGCCGCGGGCACGCCCCCCGCGTGCCAGCACTGATTCTGGCAGCAACGAGCGAGCTACACGAGAGGCAGGCGCAGTTTTTCTGAACGAGAGCCAACACGCCCGGCCGGTGCGCGAACAACCGGGGATGACAGATCCGCAGGCCGGTAGATGTTCGGTGGGTAAGCAGACACCGCATCCTCCCCGCGAGGCCGCCCGGCCTGCCACAATGGGTGCGCGGCGCCGGGGGCGCCGCCGCGGCCGAGCCGCGTGCGCGGGTGAATGGTAGAGGGCGTGCTGGTCGACCTGAACCAGGTGGCGTCGGCTTTGCCCGGCTATGTCCTCGGTGAGCAGCTGGGCAAGGGCGCATTCGGCATTGTTCTCGCGGCCACCGACCGGCTGGGTCGCGACGTCGCGGTCAAGGCGCTGCCGCTCAGCGGCGACGAGGCCGAGGCCGAGGCGCGCATCCTGCACCGGCTGCGCCACCCGCACATCGTCGAGGTGCTCGACTACGTCCCCGCCCATGACCTGGCGCTCATCGTCATGGAGCGGCTTTCCCCGAAGAACCTGCGCGCGCGCCTGCGCGCCGGGCGGCTGCGCACCGAGGAAGCCTGCGCGGTTGCCCTCGCCGTGGCCACCGCCCTGGATTTCGCCCACCGGCAGAAGCTGCTGCACCGGGACGTCAAACCGGAGAACGTCCTGTTCACCGCCACCGGCCGGCCGAAGCTGACCGACTTCGGAATAGCGAAGGCCATCACCTCGGGCACCTCCACCTTCGTCCACACGGTCATCGGCACACCGCTCTACATGGCGCCCGAACAGTTCCTCGCCGACCGGCTCGGTCCGACCGTCGACGTCTACGCCCTCGGCGCGATCACCTATGAGCTGCTCGCGGGCCGGCCGCCGTCCGGCACTCTGCCGCGCACCTATGAGGCGCTGCGCGGATTCCACCTGGATGTTCCGCCCGCCCCGATTCCGCAGATCCCGACCGAGCTCGAGGCCGTGGTGCTGCGGGCCCTGACGAAGAGTGCGGGCCAGCGGACGCCGACGGCCCAGGCCTTCGCCCTCGAGCTCGCCACCGCAGCCCGCGTCCTCGGCCTCGGCTGGCTCGACCGCGCCGGTGTCGACGTCGCCTTGGACCCGGAGGTCAGCGCGGTCCTCGCCGCCCCCACGGCGACGCAGCCTCGGCCGCGGACCGGCCTGCCCCCACTCCCGGCCCCCGCCTCGCGCCCGGCCGGTCTGACCACGGCTCCCCCTCCCACCCCACGCCCGACCGGCCTGACCCCACTCCCTGCTCCCGCCCCTCGGCCGGCCGGCCTCACCCCAGCTCCCACATCTGCCCCACGCCCAACCGGCCCGCTCCCGCCCCCCGCTCCACGCCCGGCGCCGGCGTGGAATCCGGCTCCCGCTCCGCGTCCTGGGCCGGCTGTGTCCGAACCCCCCCGGCCGAGCTCCGCGCCGCCAGCTCCCGAACCGGCGGCCGCGCGGCAGGCCGTGCCTGCCGGGCCCCCGCCGCCGGCTTCCGGTCCCGGGCACGTCCTCATGCGCCCGCAGGAGCTGCCGCCCGCAGCGCCGGGCATCGAGGCGAAGCTGCGGTCGCCGTGGCAGACTGCCCCGGCGCCCGAGCCGGCGCAGCGCCCCGCAGATGTGCAGGTGCCGGGCGGCCAGCCCGAGCGGACGGATCTCGCGTTCAACCCGAGCCAGGACGAGGAGTACCCACGGGCCGGCCGCCGCGCCGGCCTTCTCACCATCGCGCTGACGCTGACGGTCCTGACCGTGCTGGCGGTGCTGGCGGTACTGCTGCACTGACCGGCATGACCTCCGCGACGGGATGCCGAGGCCGGGCGTCAGTCACGCAGCCGGAAATTCAGCGCCGTCTCAACAGTGAGCCATTCCCGGCAACGATCCGTGACGCCTGGTGACGATCAGGCTCTGTGACGGTGTCGCTGCGGAGCTGGGTGACGAGCCCGCGCGCGGTCGTGCGCCGACGTGCTGTCGTTTCCGAAGGGCCTCGGCGGAGATGGGACGTCGGTGGGCTTGCCAGTGCAGAACGCGTCGCGGACAGCCGAGACGCCATTTCCCTCGGCACTGACCTCCGTCGGGACTGGCGGACCAGGAGATCGCCCAGGGGCCCCCGGAGCGCCTTGACTGGGCGCATCCGTCATTCCCTGGGCGTAGCCGGCGAGCCCGGCGGCGCGGCGCGCACGGTCCTCGTCACGTCATGGTCGCTCGGGTTCGCGTCGCCGTGGAACTGCCATCCTCGTCCGCTCGACGGCATTGCGCGGCGGGCGAGGCCGTCGGCCCCGAAGGTAGGGGGCCGACCGGTCTTGCTTCCGAGCCGCCGCGACCGCTGTCCGCAGGTGAAGCATCCCGAACAGGCTCAACGCCGCCGGGGCGGACTGTGTAAATAAGGTCATGGCGTGAAGATGATCCGGGCGGGTCTGCGCGGTGCCGCCATGCTCGTCGCGGTCGGTTCGCTGGTGGGGGGGTTCGGCACGCTCCTCGGGGCGGCATTCCACGGCGACGTCGCCGGACTCACGACGTTCGCGGCCGATGCCTTCCGGTCACTCGCTTTGCTGTTACCGGCCGCGGTGCTCCTCCTGCTCGCTGACACGGACGACGAGCGGGATGCGGGATCCGGACGCCTGACCGCACGGGAGGACGCCGCCGCCGCCCTCGTCGCCGCGGGCGTCGGGGCGCCGATCGCGGCGCTGCTTTTCGTCGTCGTGTCGTCGATTGTCGGTCCGGTGGTGCGCGGGCTGGACGCGATCGACTACAGCGTGAGCCTGCGGGCCGGTATCGGCTGGGGATGGGCCGCGATCGTCGTGGCCGCCGCGTTCGGTGCTGGGGCGGCCGTCGCCGTGGTGCTGGGCCGCCGACACCGGTAGGACGGTCCGTTTTTCACTGCGAGCTGAGCTTCTCCGAACTCTTGGCGAGCGCATCGAGCGCGTCGGAGCTGGCGGCGAAGCCCTCGCCGATATCCCGCGCGTTCTGCCCCTGCCTGGCGATCCGTTCCTGCAGTTTGCCGAGCTGCTCCAGGACGAATTCCTTGAGGCCCGCGCCTTCCTTGGCCGTGCCGGCCGCGGCGACCGGTACCGACCCGCGCGTCTTCCGCGGCTTGCGTCGGACGGGATCCAACGAAGCCACCGGCACGCTGGTCCCACCGCGCCGTCTCTTCTGGCGCTTCGGGTGCCGCGGGAGCGGAGGCAACGCATCGTCTGGGATCACACTCGGCGGGGTCAGCTCCAGCTCGAACGAGTCCGACTCCCAGCCCGAATCCGACGCGGACTCCGACCCGGGCTCGTAGGTGTTCTCCTCTTCCGGGTCGAGCGACACCGCCTCGTCGGAGCCGTCCCCTTCCAAGTTGACGACCTGTGCCGACCCAAAGGTGCCCTCCCCTTCCAGGTCGACGACCTGTGCCGACCCAAAGGTGCCCTCCCCTTCCAAGTTGACGACCTGTGCCGACCCAAAGGTGCCCTCCCCTTCCAGGTCGACGACCTGTGCCGACCCAGAGGTGCCCTCCCCTCTCCGGTCGAGGAGCGGCACCGCCTCGTCGGCGTCGTACCCTCTCCGATTGCGGAACTGCGCCGACCGGAAAGTGTTGCCCCCTCTCCGATTGCGGAATTGCGCCGACCGGAAGGTGTTGTCCCCTTCCAGGTCGACCAGCGACTCCCGCCGGGCAGCGTCGTCCCCTCTCCGGTTGCGGAACTGCGCCGATCGGAAGGTGCCGTTTCCTTCCAGGTCGAGAAGCGACACCTCCTCGTCGTTGCCGGACGGCACCGACCGGAAGAAGTCGTCGTTGTCCAGGTCGGCGAACCCCTCCGAGAACGGCGACTCCGACTCGGCCGGCGCCTTCCGACGGCTCGCCGCCTGGCAGAACTTCGCGATCATCAGGAAGATCTGCGCGATGGCCGCGAGCGGGTTCACGAGCAGACCGACGAGGCCCTTGAGGCTCGTGCCGGGCGGGCCGGCCAGCGATTCGCGGGGCACCTGAGTAATCCCCTGGTCCAACACCCATCGGAGGTTCAGCTCGTTGACGCTACCGATCATGTTCGCGCTGAGAAGCAGCTGGAGGTTCGGTTTGTCCTCGAGCGTGTTGGTACCGACGTTCGAGAGCGCGTCCTTCTTGCGTTTTTCCAACCGCCCCTTCGACATCCACGTGCCGGCATTGCCGCTGATCTCCTTCGGCAACACGTCCGGCACCCTGGACCCGAGGTCCTTCATGCCCTGTTTGGCCAGATTGAAGGTGCCATAGTCCGCGGGACCGCTCGTCACGAACTCGCCGACGGACGTGAGCTTCTGCGCGGCGCCCAGCTCGAAGGCAGTCCCCCCGGCGGCGGCTCCGCTTCCGGCCAGCACGGCGCCCAAGGAGACCTTGAAGACGTCGTCGAACAGCTCACCGCGGGTCTTGCGGTATTCCTTGTACGCCTCGAAGTAGTCCTTGACCGCCTGATCGTTGAGGTTCACCGTGTCGCCGAGGGCGAGGTACCGGGTCCACGCGAGCACATGGGTCCAGGTGTTGGTCACCAGGTCGATACCGGCCTTGATGAGCGTCAGCAGCAGGCCGACGGCGCCGCACGCCGCTGCCACGGGCAGCGCGGCCTGCATGCCCGGGGCGAGACCGACGAGGCCGGCCCACAGCCCGATCGTCCCCGCGTAGGAGGCGATGCGCTTGAGGTAGCCGCTGCCGAACACCCGCAGGAAGTGCAGGACATGCCCGATGCCCTGGACGCCGTACCGCTTCACGGCGTCCTCAGGGGGAAGCTTCTTGCCCCTGCCGTAGTACTTGATGATGTCCTTGAAGGGGTGCAGCTCGACCTTGGCCTTCTCGTCGGACAGCGCCGCACCCTGACGCCGGTATATCAACAGGTACTGGATGAAGAAGTCGTAGAGCGGGCCGAGGATCGCCTTGCCCACGCTGATGCCGACGTTGGTGAGCCCCACGCGCAACCATTTGCCGGCGGTCCTGGCCCGTCGGCCGCGCCGCACCGTCGTGGCCCCCTGCTGGACCGTGTGCGCGAGTTCGTGCGCGAGCAGCGCGTCGCCGCCGGGGGTGCCGGGGCGGTAGTCGGCCCGGTGCACGAACACGTCCCGCCCGACGGTGAACGCGCGCGCTTCGAGGGCGTCGCTGAGTGCGTCGACGTGCCCGCCGACGTGCAGCCGGACGTCGCCGAGGTCGGCGCCGAGGACCTCCTCGGTTCGGGCGAGCAGTGACGAGGGCACCGGCAGCCCGCCTGACCGCGCCGCGAGCACCGCGCCCGCGGTGGCGCCCGACAGGACGCCTCCGGCCTCGCCCACCTCCGCCGGCATGAGGGGCGCCGGCGCGGGACCGCCGTCCGGTACCGCGACTCCGGCGACACTGCGCGCGACGTCATCCGCGGCCTGCTCGTGCGCGTCATGCGCCGGGCCGACTCGCAGGCCGACGCCGGACGAGACCGGGGGCGCGGCGGGGGCGGCCGCGCGCGCCGCCGCGACGACCCGCTGCACGTGCCGATTACCGTACGACCGCTGCAGCCGCAGCAGTGCGGGCCCCGACGGGCCCCGCACGGGCTCGCGCGACGCCGCCTCGGGGGCAGCGCTGGGCCTGGTGGCGGTGGCGGTCTGCTGCGGGTCAACCGTCGTCGCGTGCACGTGTACCCCGTCCGTGGTCGTGGCGACCGGTCACGGCCGCGAACTCGCCGTCCGCGACGATCTTTCCGAGCATCTCGTACTCGCTGCGGGTCGCCTGGACCAGATGGGCCATCGTGATGACCCCGCCGTCCGCCGCCGCGAGAAAGGCCCCGCCGAGCACGATGTTGCGGATGTGGCCGCCGGGCAGGTCGACCTGGCGGGCCAGCGCGACGAGGTCGACGTCGGCGGCAAGGGGCGCGGCGGCCGGCCAGATCCGTTCCCAGATCCGCAGCCGCTCCGCCTCGCCGGGCGCCGGGAACTCCAGCGTGGCGCAGAACCGGCGCACGAACGCCTCGTCCATGTTCTTGCGCAGGTTCGTCGCGAGCACGATGACGCCGGGATGCGTCTCGATCCGCTGCAGCAGGTAGCTCGTCTCGATGTTGGCGTAGCGGTCGTGCGCGTCCCGCACCTGAGTGCGCTTGCCGAACAGGGCGTCGGCCTCGTCGAAGAAGAGGATCGCGTTGCTGTCCGCCGCCGCCTCGAACACTCCGGCGAGGTTCTTCTCCGTCTCGCCGATGTACTTGCTCACCGTCGCGGCGAGGTCGATCGCGTAGAGGTCGACGCCCAGCGTGTTGGCCAGCACCGACGCCGCCATCGTCTTGCCCGTGCCAGGCGGCCCGGCGAACAGCACGGTCAGCCCGCCCGCGGGTGCCACGGCGCGGCCGAAATCCCAGGTGTCGTGCACGAGGCCGCGGTGGCGAACCTGGTCGGCGAGCGAGCGAAGCTGCCGTAGCTGGGCCGGCGGCAGCACCAGGTCGTCCCAGCCGTACGGCGTGACCACGTGGCGGGCGTGCCGGGCCAGCCGTCGCCCGGATCGCAGCCGGCAGGCCCTGGTGAGGTCGGCCTGCCGCAGCCTCGGCGCCCGCGGGTCGCGCGTCACCGCGAGTGTGCCGGCGGTCGCGATGGCCTCGTGGATCTGCCCGGGGGTGAACCGGAACGCCGCGGCGAGCGCCGCGGCGTCCGGCGGGTCGGCGTCGTCGGCGGGCAGTTCCAGTAGGCCGCTCCAGATCCGGTGCCGGGCCGCGGCGTCCGGCCGGTTGAGCCCCAGGCGCACGAACGGGCGGCCGACGGGTTCCGGCCCGGCCCAGTCCGAGAGGCCGCCGAGGAAGACCGGTCCGGGCACGTCCGCGAGCGCGTCGACGAAGGCGTCGAGCCGGTCGCCGACCGGGAACGCGTCCGCGTCCCGCCAGTACGTCGCCGCGCCGCGCAGCCGTGCCTCCCGCGCCACCAGCCGGACCAGGTGGGCGCATCGCGCCTCGGTCTCCCCCGCCAGCGCGGTGCACCGCACGACGAGCAGCGGCCGCGCGGTCGCCCAGCAGAACCGCGCCGCGGCCGTGTGCCGCCCCGACCCCCGCGGCCCGCCGAGGTGCACGACGAGCTCCGGCCCGATCCGCGCGACGAGAGCCGCGACGAGAGCGACGAGGTCGCCGAGGTCGTCGGTCTGGCCGGCTGGGGAGGAGGAAGCGGCCGGGGGTCGCAGGAGCACGTCGGCGAGGCGCTCGTCCGGGTCATCGTCGTCGAGCAGATGCCGGGCGATGCGCGGGTCCAGCCGCAGCGCGCACTCGAGCATCGACGCCGAGCGCGGCTCGCCGTCCTCGTCGAGCCGCACGAGGCCGTGCCGCCGCAGCGGCGCACCCGGGGCCAGCCGGGCCTGCGCGGCGATCCGGGTGGCACCGTTCGCGCACCACAGCGTGAGCACCAGGTCGACGCTCGGCGCGCGGCGGGTCACGTCGTCCTGCAGATAGGCGTAGAGCCGACCGAACCGCCGGTCGACCTCCGGCGCGAGGCAGGTGAGCACCACATCGGTGTCGAACGGCGTGAGGCCGAACGACTCGGCGAGGGCGGCCAGCCGGTCGCGGTCGACGTCGCGCAGGTCCAGCCCTGGTGTGGCGAGGAGCCGGTCGACCTCTGCCTCGCTGACGTAGTACCCGGCAAGGGGATCATGCGCCGGGTCGGGCGCGTCGCGGGCGTCGGTTCGCACCTGACCGACCCGCTCCCGCAGGCGATCGTCGACCCGGGCCAGACCAATGCTCACCTGGGCCTCCGAGCCGGCGGGTGCATCGCCCGCCGCACGCCACCCACCGCGCCGTGCCCGACGGCCCGCAGCAAGGTGTCGAGCGTCGCCTGGATCTCCGCGAGCCGCTCGTGCACCGCCGCGATCTCGGCCGCGCCCGCCTCGACGTCGGGCCGCTCGGCGCGGCGGTCATGCCGCTGGCTCGCGTGGTCTCTCTCGTCATCACGCTCGTCCGCCCTGATCCGCTGGTGCAGCAGGGTGGTCGGCGCCGACGGGGCGACGCCGTACTCGGTGGCGAGCGCCTCGACGCACCGTCGGTACTGCCGCAATGCCGCCGCCCGGTCGCCGTGCCGGTGGTGCAACCGCATGAGCAGGCGGTGCGTCGTCTCCCGCGCGGGTTCGAGGTCGAGCACCGCGCGCCCGTGCGCCAACGCCCTCGCGACGAGGCCGCGCGACTCGCAGTACCCGATGAGCTGGTCGCGTACCGACAGGTGGATCTCCTGCACGCGGGTCCGTTCGGGCAGGCACCACTCCTGGTGGAAGCTCGCGAGGAAGTCGCCGCGGTAGCCAGCGACCGCGGCCTCGAGCCGCGCCGCCTGTCCGTCGCTGAGGTCAGCGCCCGCGATGTCGGCCATCGCGGCGTGCGCCTCCTCCAGCACGACGAGATCGATCGACGCGAACGCCGCGACGTCCACCTGCAGCCGTCCGCCGCCCAACGTGTGCAGGAACGGCGTCCGCAGCAGGGCGCTGTTGAGTCGCCACAGCGCCTGGCGAAGCTGGCGGCGGGTCGCCTCCGGACGCTCGTCCGGCCACAGCGCCGTGGCGACGGTCTCGCGGGCGAGCGGGCCGTTCCGGCGGGCGATCAGCAGGCCGAGGAGCTCCAGCGCCTTCGCGGAGGCAACCCGCACGACCTCGCCGTCCCGGCGAATGGTGACGTCACCGAGCAGCCTCACGTCGAGATCGGCCATCCCGCAGCAGCGCTCCCCCGTTGTGCCCAGCCCGAACTGACCGAATTCATGAGCACACTCACGGTGCCGCCGGCCTCCGGAGAAAGTAACCGGTTCCCTTGGCTGTCGAGGCCGATTCAGTGAGGAAGCGCGCGATCTGCCACAAGAGTGGCTCATGGTGGCCCTTGTCCGTTTTCCGGCCGTTCAGGCCGCCCGCTCGGCGGCCGGGGTCGCACGGACCGCGCCGGCCGAGGGGCGCTCGGGTGCGAGCAGCTCGTCGAGCACCTGCAGCGCACCGCTGATCCGCAGCAGCGTCTGCTGGAGCTCGGCACGTCGAGCCTCCACTTCGGCGAGCATCCCCTGCCCCTGCCGCAGTTCCTCGGCCAGCTCCTCGCGGCGCTTCTCCACCTGCTCACGCACGGTCGTCCTCCTGACGCCTCTCCAGGGCCGCCATCCGGCCCTGGATCGTGATGATCGTCTGCTGCTGTTCCTTGATCGCCTGTACGAGCACGGCGGTCAGCTTGCGGTAGTCGACCGCCCGCACGCCGTCGGCGTTGGTGGCGACCAGCTCGGGCAGGACGGCCTCGACGTCCTGGGCGACGAGGCCCACCACGCGCCGCCCGCGCATCCCCGGGAGCAGCGCCTCGCGTACCTCGGCCCGCACCGCGGCGTGCTCCTCCTCGGTCGCCGCCGGCCCGGCGCCGAACTGTTCCTCCAGCGGGCGGGTGTGGAACCGCAGGCCTTCCTCGTTCCAGCGGAACGTGACGCCGCGCAGCTTCGACACGAGCGCGGCCGCGCCGTCGATCTCGCGCAGGTCCTCCTTGAGCCGGACGTCGGAGACGTCGTACCCCCGGCTCTCGTCGGGGGGAGTCGCCAGGAGTGCATCGCCCTCACCCGGCATGTTCGCGGGTGCATCCTTGAGGCCGAACCTGAACCACCAGCGTTGGGTCAGCTTGAGCTTGTGTTCTGGGTCGGGAATCGGAGGGCCCATGGCGGGCCTGATCCACAGCGTGCCGAAGCAGAAGACGTCGCCGTTCGGGGCAACCGTCAGCTGGGTCGCGCCATTGGAGACCAGGCTGACAGCGTGGTTCGACTCGGTGCCCACGACCAGGCCGCTCGCCGCGCCATAGCCACTCCTGTGCGCCCCGACGAACCCGAGGATGTTGTTGTCCTTGTCGTTCTCCGAACGCACCACAAGACGCGCCGCGGCGCCCTTGGCATAAACGTCGAGCGCCCGACCCCAGAACTGGTTCACCGTCGGGCGGACGGTACCGATCCCCACGTCGCCGGCACTCGTCACCGTGAGCCGGGCCGTTTTGCTCGTGACGAGGTTGACGGCATGGGCGGACTCGGTACCGACCAGCACACCCGGGGCACTCGCGAAAACACCGTCCGGGTGCGCCGCGAGAAAACCGAAAATCCCACTCTGGTCGGCGCGGACGAGGTACCGCGCGTTCCACTGCTGAACAAGGTCGACCACGCCGCCCCAGTTACCCTGGTTGTTCGGTGCGGTCGTACCGATCCCGACCTGGCCGTCGCGTGTCACCGTGAGTCGGGCCGCATTGTTGGTGACGATCGACGCCGCATGGTTCGACTCCGTGCCGGCGACCCAGCCGGTCGGCGCGCCATACCCACCGGGATGAGCACCGACAACGGCGGTGATGTCCTTGCTACGCACCGCCAGGCGCGCACTCGCCGCGCCATACACATCAAGCGTCCGCGTCCACGCCCCGTTCACCGCCGGGCTGGCAGTACCGATCCCCACGTCGCCGGCACCGGTCACCGTGAGCCGGGCCACCCTGTTCGTGACGAGGTTGACGGCATGGGCCGACTCGGTACCGACGAGCACGCCGCCGGCGCTGTCGAAGACGCCGTCCGGGTGCGCCGCCAGGAAACCGAAAACCTGGCCCTGACTTGCACGGACGAGGTACCGCGCGTTCCACTGCTGGACAAGATCGACGACCCGGCCCCAGTTACCCTCGTTGTTCGGCATGGTCGTACCGATCCCGACCTGGCCGTCACTCGTCACCGTCACCCGGGCCGCATTACTGGTGACGATCGACGCCGCATGGCCCGACTCGGTACCGGCAACCCAGCCAGCGGCCGCGCCATACCCACCCGGATGAGCACCGACTACCGCGGTGATGTCCCTGCTACGCACGGCCAGGCGCGAACTGGCGGCACCATACACATCGAGCGTCCGCGTCCACGCCGCGTTCGTCGAGGCCTGCGCGGCGCCGACCGCGAGATCGCCGAGCACGCCAACGGAGCCGCGGAAGGGCCCGCGGGGATCGAGGCCGGCCCTCGGCGCGGGCGACGCGGCGTCGACGGCGACGTCGCCGTGGGCGCTCACCGAGATCCGGCCGAGCAGCACCCCGTCGGAGTCCCAGCGGGTCGGCGCGTCGGCCGGGGCGACGGCGATCGCGTCCCCCACGATCGCGGCGACGACGGGCGTCTCGTCCCAGCGGGCGTAGCCGGCGTCGTTGGGCGCCGGCTCGGCCTGGTTCTCGCGATAGAACAGCCGCAGATCGACGCCGGTGACGCCGGAGAACTGGTCGGTGGGCAGCGCGAGCGTGACGGTCCCGGTTAGCAGCAGGTGCCGGCCGACCTCGTCGACCGCGCTGCCGGGCGCCACCGTGATCGTGTACGGCTTGCCGGCGTCCGCGTTGACGGCGAGCCCGTCGACGACGCCGGCCAGCCCCAGCGAGCGGGCGACGCGGCGTTCGCGGTCGAGGTGGTAGTGCTGTTCGTCGATGAAGTCCTGGTCGATCAGGTATTGGCCGTCGAAGAACCGGACGCGTCTGAGTACGTCGGCCGGCTGCGTGTACTCCGCCATCGGATTGGTTCGTCCCTTCTACCCGACGCCGCCGAGCCAGCCGGCCTCGGCGGTGCCGAGCCAGGTGTTCCTGCCGAGCCGCAGCATTTCCCCGCGGCCCTCGCGCCGGATCAGCTCCTCGGACATCAGCCGCATCGTGGGGATCACGATCTTGATCGCATAGACGGTGTGCGCGGGCTTCTCGCGGTCGATGATCGCCCGCGCCGTCTCGCGGACGGCCCTGATCCGCTCGGGGTCGTGGTCCAGCACCCGCAGCCGGACCTGGAAGTAGTGCGGCAGCCCGTCGAAGGCGTCGTAGACGATGACGTCCCCCGGCGCGACCTGGCTGCCAAGCGGCCGAAGGAAGATCTCGAGCATCCGGGTCAGCGCGCCGAGGGTGCCGCGCCGCGCGTACAGCGGCACGATCTCGCGGATGAACCCGCGCGTCGTGTCGGTGTCCCAGTTCGCCGGCACGGCGAGCGCCAGCCAGCCCGCCAGCCACGGCAGGAAGTCCGCCGGTGCCGTCCCGGGGTCGAAGTGGCGCGGGATGTCGTCGATCCGCTGCTGGAGGCCGGGCGCGCCGGCGTCGTCGCGGCCGGTGAACAGCGCCTCGAACGCGAGCAGGAAGTCACCGAGGAACGGGTCCGCGCGGAACGCGGCCGGCAGGTGGTCGAGGTACGTCTCGCTCATCCTGTGTCCCCGGCCGTTGCTGGGTCCCCCGCGTCCCAGGTCAGCTCGTACGAGTGCCGGTTGCGGTCGTACCCGACGAGCTCGATCCGGTGCAGCATGGCGAGCTCATGCGGCGCGAGGCCGATCGCGGACACCGAGTCGTCCTCGGCGATGACCGGCCGGCCGCCGCTGAGCGTCACGTCCTCGGCGAACTCGACGAGCGGGAGCGCGTCGAGCACGGCGTAGACGTAGGACAGGTAGACCGGCTCGCCGAAGGGCGGGCCGGTGCCCCGCGGGCCGCCGGTGAACAGGTCGAACGCGGCGCGCAGCGCGGCGGCGGTGTCCGCCAGTGCCTGCTGGGGCGGCGCGTCCGCGCGCAGCCCGAGCCGTGCCGTGATGCCGACGTGGACGTACGCCGGCCCGACGACGTGCAGTCGCGTCGTCAGCAGCCGCCGCGAGTCCAGGAAGGTCGCGATGGCCGCCAGCAGGTCGTCCGACGGCGTCGGATGCGGCTGTCCCGGCGACCGCGGCGGCATGACGATGACGCTGACGTGCGCCGGCGCGTCCAGGTCCGCGCTCTCGGGCGGCCGGGTGAGGTCCCGCCGGGCGACGGCGTGCACCCGGCCCACGCCGGCGTCGTCGAGTCCGGCCGCCTCGGGGCTGCCCGGCCACTCGGCCAGCAGCAGGTGCTCGTAGTCGGCGACGGTCACGGCCCGCTGCCGGCGTTCCAGCTCCCGCAGGGCGCCCGCGACGGCGGCGCCGAGGTCCGCCACCGCGGGGTCAGGTGGCGGGCGCCAGTCAGGGCCGCCGAGCAGCGCGAGGAACGACCACGTGTACGCGTCGGGCACCTCCTCCACCTGGAAGGCGAGGATCTCGGCGAGCCACGCGAACAGCTCGACGAGCGCGATGCCGGGATCGCTTGGGTTGTGGTCGGTCCAGCCCGGGTGCAGTCGCGGGATCAGGGCCCGGGCCTCGGCCACGAGCGCGGCGTAGGTGAGCCGGTCCGGCTCGGTCGGGGTCATCGACATCGCCGTTCCTCAGCCTCGCAGGGTCATGGTGATCTCGTGGCGGTCGGAGAAGACCAGCGCGCGATCGAGCCAGCGCGCCGCCTCGACATCGGGTGAGTCGTCGTCCTCGCCCGCGGACAGCGGCCGGTCGACGAAGCTGGTGATCCGTGCCGCGAAGGCCTCGGAGTCCACCTGGGGTGTCGCCCGGACCGCGAGCTGGCGCAGGTGGCTGACGCCCGGCACCGCCTGCACGAGCGCGAACAGGTCCGAGCGGTGCGGCTTGCGGCCGAACTCCCAGCCCGTACCGTCGACGCCGCCGGTGAGCGGATGCAGAAACGTGCGCAGCCGGTCGTCGATCGCCCGCCGCAGCGCGTCGGGCTCGGCGCCCGCGACCGGCACGACGGTCGCGACGACGCCGACCCCGAACCACTCCGGCCCGGACACCCACACGTCCGCCGTCGCCGCGGCCCGCGCCGCCAGGTACGCGCGGACCTCGTCGAGCAGGCCGAGGGTCGGTGTGGGCCGGTCGCCGGGGGTCGCCGGGACGACGATGACGCCGACCTGGCCGCCACCCAGCGCGGTGTGCGCCTCCGTCGGCTTTGGGTTGGCCGGGTCGAGCCACAGGTCGAACGGGACGTAGCCGCTCGGTGGCACCACCCTGACGCGGGCGACCTCGCGGGTGGCCGCGAGCGCCAGGTCCTCCAGGTCGGGTGCGGCCACCGCGCGGCCGCGGTGCCGCAACGAGCGCGACCCACGGGCGCGCAGGGCGTCGAGCGACTCGCGGTCGGCGCCGCCGGCGGCGGCCAGGTGGTTGACGGCGGCGGCGACCGACGGGAGCGCGACGGCGAGCTGGTTCACCTCGCCCGCGCCGGCGTTGCCGGCCGCGCCGCCGCCGAACCGGTAGGAGATCCGGATGTTCCCACCGCCGGGCGGCGGCACCCGGCCGGCGAGCCCGTCGCCGAACCGGATCGCGCCGGTCAGCCGGTCGAGCGCAAAGTGCCGGTCCTCGGGGCCGGACGCTCGCAGGTCGGTGACCGCGGCCCAGGCCACCCAGACCTCCTCGCCGGTCGCGGGCAGCGTGTCCTCGCGCACGACCAGCCGCTCGCCGGGGAGCACCGGCGCGTGTGCCGTGCGCAGCGCAAGACCCGGCGACCCGGTGGAGCTGCCCAGGATCTCCTCGGCGACCGTGGTCCCCTCGGTCGCCCACATGGTGTCGGGCAGGACACCGCGCAGCCGCGGCCGGGACGGCAGCTCGCCGCCGTCGACTCGGGCCCGCACCCAGTACCCGTCCCGGCCGGCCACCGTACCCGCGGCCTGGTCGGGCGGCCCGACGAAACGCACCAGGCCCTGGTCGGCGAACCCCCCGGTCCCGTCGTCGACCGCGAGTGGCTGCCAGCCTCGCGGGCCGGCGTACTCCCACACCACCGCAAGCGCCGTCCCGCCCGGCTGGGCGACTCTGCCCTCGCCCGCGACCTCCCGCGGCAGCGGCGGCTCGACGGGCAGGAACAGTGTGACGGGCTCCTCGCCGAAGTCGCGGTCGAAGCCGAGGTTCAGCGCCGGGTCGCTCTCGGCGTCGGCGACGTACGGCACGAGTCCGCCGCCGCCCTCGCTCGTGATCGTCGTCAGGTCACCGTCGGGCGGCACCCGGTCGACGGTCACCCGGTCGGCGTTGCGGGTCACGAGCACGTGCGGCCGCTGCGGCGTCCCGGTGACCGGTCGCCAGCGCAGGTCGGCGAGCATCGGCGGGGCGAGGGTGTCCCGCCTGTACTCGACCGTCCAGACGCCGGCCCTGTCCTGCGTCGCGGTGTACGCGGCCGGTGTGCCGTAGTCGCCGAGCAGCCGGGCCCGCACCCAGTAGGCGGTGCGTCCGTCCACCTCGACAGGCCGGCACGGCGTCACGGGCTCGAGCGTCACGTCACCGTCGGCGGTGAACGCGTCGGTCCGGCTCACCGAGCGGACCTGACGCCAGGCGGTGCCGTCGTACGTCTCCCACTGGATCGGCGGTTCGAGCTCGACGGCCGGCAGCGGCGTCGCCTTGCCGGCCGCGTTCGTCACCGTGACGACGAGCGTGAGCCGCGGCGCGGCGGCGAGCGCGGCCGGGCACTCCAGGTAAAGCACGTCGTCGTAGGCCGGCTGCTCGCCGAACGGCCGCACGGCGCGGCTGAGGTCGAGCTCGGCGCCGCCCGCGAACGCCGACGGCACCGGCTGCGGCGTCGCCTGGACGCTGTCGCGTTCCAGGGTGAGGTCGATCAGCCGAGCGAGCGGCCGCTCGTAGGCCACCTCGATCTCGTCTATCAGCGGCGGGACGTCGTAGCCGCCGCCGTCGTTCTGGTTGAGCTCGACCCGCAGCCAGTGCCCGTCGACGCCGTTGTACAGGGCGCCGGTCAGGTCGGTCGGAAGGTCGAAGGCAACCCAGTCGCCGCCGGCCCCGGTGAGGGCCCGCGTCGCGTCGAGGAAGTGCAGCGGGCCGTTCGGCTCGGCCACGTCGCCGGGTGACGCGTCGCCGCTCGACGTGCCGAGCGGGCGCCAGGAGTCGCCGACCCGGTAGGTCCAGTCGAGCCTCAGGCTGCCCGTGCTCGCCGGCTGGCCCCAGCGCGCCGCGGTGAACGTGATCCGTACCCGGGCGCCGGGCGGCCGGTCCGTCGGCTGCGGAACGCTCAGGTAGAACCACTTCACCTGACCCTCGGCGCCGAACGGCGCCAGGCCCGGGGCGAACGGCTCCGGTGGGCGGCGCCCGACGGCGACCGCGGTCGGCGCCCGCGTCACCGCGCCGCCCGCGAGCGGCACGGTCAGCTCGGCGCGCAGCCAGTGCCCGGTGACACCCTCGACGTCGCCTTCCTCGACGCCGGGGGCAGCGGCGAACCGGTGGCGGACCTCGCGCCGGTCCGGCGCCGGCGAGGCGAGCGTCACCGGCTCTTCGGCCAGCGCCGTCCAGCCCACGCCGTCCCACCGCGACCACTTGACCTGCTCGGCCACCCAGGGCTCCGCGGCCGGCGAGGTCACGACGACGGTGAGCGGCAGCGGCTCGGCGGCGGCGAGCAGCGGGTGCTCGACGTAGAGCTCGTGCACGACCGGCGTCACGCCGGTGAACGCGCTCATCTCGTCGCCGAGCCCACCTTCCGGTGGTGGCACGACGTCGGTCCAGGTGTCGTGCACGGGGTCGGTGACGACGAGGGCACGCAACCGGGCGGGCGAGAGCACGACCGGCTCGTCGGTCTCGAATGTCACGCCCTCGGGCCGGCCCTCGCTACCCGGCGTGGACACCGGCGTTCGCGCCGGCACCGCCACGCCGGCCGGACTGCCCTCGGCCGGCGTGAACGTCACCGCCACACGCGCCGGGTGGGCCGGCGTCGGCCGCTCCCCGATGAGGTCGAGGAACGCGAGGTACGCCCGGTCCGGTGCCTGGTTGAGCCGCTCGGCCACGAGCTCGGCGAACCGCGCGGCGACACCGATCAGCGCCGAGCCGGGGTCGGACGAGCCCAGCGGGTCGGGACGCCAGGCGCTGTACCGCTGGGCGATCGCGGCGGTCCACGCGGCCAGTTCACCGCGGTCACGTGGTTCGAGGGCCGGCGGGAGGCTCGTCATCGTGGCACCGTCATTCCAGCTGGCCTCTTCATTGCAGGTAGAAGGGGTAGACGAGGTTCTGCCGGCTGTTGGTGGCGCGCAGCTGGTACGTGATCTCGACGAGCAGCACGGAGCGGTCGCCCGGGTCCAGGCGGGCCTGGACGTCCAGCAGGTCGATCCGCGGTTCCCAGGCCCGCAGCGCCTCCGTGACGTCGCGCACGATGCCCGCGGTCGTCGCGGGACCGACCTCGCCGAACACGTGGTCGTCGATCCCGCACCCGTAGTCGGGCCGCATCACCCGCTCGCCGGGGGAGGTGCTGAGGATCATCCAGATCGCGTTGCGGACGGTCTCCTCCTCGTCGGCCGTCGGCCGGATGGTGCCGTCCGCCGTGACGGCGATGGGGAAGGCCCATCCGCGGCCACCGAATCCCGTGTCCACGCCGCGCCCCTAGCCGATGGTCACGGAGCCGGCGGCGACGATCTTGCCGGCCGGCAGGTCGGACGGGTCGTTGCAGGTCTCGACGGGGTCCCCGGCGCGGGCCGCCGGCTTCCCGTTGATCCGCACGGTCGGGCTGCCGACCTTGACGGTCCCCTTGTTCGACGGCGGGCGTTGGAAGGTGCCGCCGGGCGGGACGTGGACCGGGACGTTGTCGGCGGTGCTGCCGACCGTCGCGGCGGGCCGGCCGCAGATGGTGACGTCCGAGCTCAGGTTGGCCTTGAGCGCGCCCGAGAAGGGCAGAGGCATCAGCACCGGTGGCGCGGACGGGGGCACGACGACGTGCATGTCGACGCCCACGACCAGGTCACCCTGCTTGGCCGCCGGAAGTCCCACCACTGCCTCCCGTTCCGTGAACCTTTTCCTTCGCCGCCGACGAGCGGCCCCGACCGTGACCAGAAGACGCACCAGGCAACAGGCTCAGTTGATGTCGACGACGCCGCCCTTGAGGGTGAGCTTCGGGCCGCCAGTGATCTTCACGCCCTGCTTGCCGTTGACCTTGACCTCGGCGTCGGAGGCGATCTCGACGCCGGCCGCGGCGCGCAGCGTGAGCTTCCCCGTGGTCGCCTCGATGACGACGTCCTTCTCCCCGGTGATCGTCACCGTCTGCTTCGCGACGTCGACGACGATCGTGTTCCTGGCCCCCTTCGCGATGATCTCGACGCGTTCGGCGTCCTTGGTGTCGTCGAGGCGGACGACGTGCCCCGAGCGCGAGCGCAGGACCTGGACGTCGCCCCTGCCGCTCCTGTCGGGCTCCGGCTGCGCGTCCTTGCCGTTCCACAGCCACCCGATGACGTAGGGCCGGCCCGGGTCACCGTGCTCGAACGCCACAAGTGCCTCGTCGTCGATCCGAGGCTGGAACTGGGCGCCCGTCCCGGCGCCGGCCATCGGTGCGGCCACCCGCGCCCAGTCGGTCTCGATGTCGTCCGCGAGCCACGGCAGCCGCAGCTTCACCCGGCCCAGGGTGTCGGGGTCCTTGACGTTGGTCACGATGCCGACGGCGACGCCGGCGAACACGTCGCCCGTGCCGACGCCGAGCAGCCGTTCGTAGACCTCGTTGCTCATGTCGCCGGCACCCCCGCCACCGTTGCTCCCGTCGCCGTCCTGCCCAGCCGGTATGCGGTGCGGAACCGGTGGTCGGCGGTGCGGGTGTGCACGACCTGCACGACGTAGTACGTGCCACTGAAGGTCGTCCCGGCACCCTCGACCTTGATCGTCGTGCCGGTCCGCAGGGAGGCGAGCCCCTCGCCTTCCGCCTCGGCCTCGACGTACCTCAGCGCGGACGTCGTCAGCCGACCCACCGCCAGGTCCTCGGCCTCCTGCTGGCCGCGGACCCCGACGGTGGCGGTCGTGACGGTCGCGGCCCCGAAGACCCGGTCCGCCTGCGCCAGCCCGACCGTCGCGGCACCCATCGCCGAGACGACGGGGCTCTTCCGGGTGAGGACGATGTTCTGCTTGGTCGGCACATCCCACGAGCGCACGGTCTCGGCGCCGGCGCGGCCGGCCGCGCTCAGCCAGGCCGCGAACTCCTCGATCTCCTCGCCGACCCGCAGCGTGTGCGCGACGGGCTCGCCGAGCGCGGGCTGGCGGAAGTGCAACTCCTTGCCGCGCACGAACACCTCGTAGCCGCCCCGGCGGGCCCGGGACCGGAGAAAGTCGAGGTCGGTCTGGTTGGACTGCAGCACGTGCCGGTGCTTCGTGCCGGTCCTCGGCACCTGCGCGCGCAGGCCGGCCTCCCGCGCGATCCGCGCGGCGATCTCACCGTCGCTGAGGTCGACGAACGTACGGGTCGCCGTCGATCGGGTGAGCCGGTGCAGGAGGTCGTACGCGCGCACGGTGACAGTCGGCGACCGGTCGCGCGACCAGAGCGGCTCGATGCCGACGATCTCGCCGAGGAATGTCGGGCTGCCCGGGGCGTACTCCCCCAGCCAGACCTCCACGCCCGCGCCGACCCTCAGCAGCGAGGAGTCCGACCAGGTGTGCCGCTGCGTGACCGGGTCCCAGTTCGCCAGCTGGATCGTGAGCATGCCGATGGCGCCCAGGTCCTGCTCGACGCGGATCTCGATGATGTCCCAGTAGGCGTCGGACGGCAGCGAGCCGCCGTCGACGCGGACGGTCCATGTCGGTGAAGTCGGATCGTCCCCGAGAGCGGGCATCTATCCGCCCAGCCGGGGGATGGTCAGCACCGTGCCGGGACCGACCCGCATCGGGTTGGTGATCTTGTTGGCGCGGGCGATCTCCCGCCACCGCCCGGGGTCGCCGTATTCCTGGGCGGCGATGTCGTGCAGGGTGTCGCCGCGCCGCAGGACCCGTGACGTGGGGGCGCCGGCCGGGAGCGACTCACCGGCCTGCGTCGGGGCCGGCGGGCGGTACTCGGTGAACCTGCACTCGAGCGTCGCGCGTACCGGCGTGCCGTCCGGCAGGAACATCGTGAACCGCTGGTCAAGCTGCACCAGCACGCCGGTGAAGATGTGCGCGTACTGTCCCCAACTGATCAGGCACACCGGTGGGCGACCGGTGCCGGCGTCGATCTCCGCGAGCGCGACGACCTCGTCGGTCAGCCTCGTGACGTCGCTCGCGAACGCGTTCGCGCCGCCCGGGTTCGGCAGCGACCCCACTACCCGGCTGTCGGTGTATCCGCGCGACTCGTACGTGTCGAAGAGCAGCGACACCGACAACGTCTCCGGTGCCACCGCGAGGAACTGCTGCCGCCGACCCGGCACCGTGCCGGCCAGGCCGCCGACCGGCCCCTCCCACTCGACGGAACGTGACCGGCTGATGTCGGTCGGATTGAACAGCGCCTCGATCGGCGTCCGCGTCCGGCCGCCCTTCCAGTACGTGATCGTCAGCTTCTCCAGGCTGTCACCGCGCGGCGTGCCGCTGGCCTGGCCGATGAGAGTCATCGCGCCATCCCGCGCCGTTCCGCCTCGATGCCGAACCGGCGCACGATCCGCCGCTGGACGGCGTCCGCGAGCCGGTCGAGGTCGACCTCGGTGCGCGCGGCCGAGGTGCGAACCTCCGAGGTGCGAACCGCCGAGGTGGCGAGGGCTGGCGCGGGACGCGCGTTGCCCGCCGCGCTGGTCGGCTGGACCGGGCTGGTGGGGTGGACCGGGCTGGTGGGGTGGACCGGGCTGGTGG
>Ga0068863_100000652_pt1 | contig 35176 bp, 32 predicted proteins | sample KBSSwiS62_FD_66596 | JGI IMG/M metagenome (GOLD analysis project Ga0068863, IMG submission 66596) | Switchgrass rhizosphere microbial communities from Kellogg Biological Station, Michigan, USA - KBS Switchgrass S6-2 | ecosystem: Host-associated > Plants > Roots > Rhizosphere > Soil ... | reverse complement strand
TGAGCCGCCACGAGTGCGTCCGCATACTCCCGCAGTGAATCTTCGGCATCTACAATATTCGAGCCATCGAGCTCGGACTGGATTTCCTTCTCGACCAGGCGCGTACCTTGTCCCACATGACCGAGACCGATCTGCGCGATCGCGATGTTGAATCGGACCGTCTGCTCGAAGCCGTTGTGGCGGATCCTGGGTGCCAGCGCGAGCGCCTGTTGGGAGTACCTGAGAGATGTGGCGAAATCCTTCATCTTCAGGTAGGAATCGCCAAGATTGATATACGTGATCGCCAGCAACTGCGCACTGCCGATTCTCTTTGCGTGGGTGAGTGCTTCCAGCATTGCGCGCAGCGCCGCAGATGGATCCCCGCGCCGGCCGAGGATATCGCTTTCGTGCTGCAGGATCGGCACGAGGGACGCCTCGTCATTGATTTGCCGCGCGAGCTGCTTGGCCAGGGTGAGTTGTGCAGTCGCCCGGTCGAAGTTGCCGATGCGCAAAAGAAACTGGCTGGAGGTCAGCAGCGTGTGAATCGCGTAGGGTACGTTTTTCATCGCATACGCGAGGTCCAACGCGCGCTCGAATGACGACATGGCCTCCTCATGTTGGCCGAGGAAGCGCAACACGCAGCCACGCAGGTATTCAAAGCGATAGTGATCGATATCCGAGTGCAGACTGCGGGGATCAATCGCGTCCAGTTCCGCCTTGGCATCAACGTAGCGGTCGCTCTGCCGGAGAAAATAGGCCTGCACCACGTGACGTGAGAAATCTGCGGCCGAAGAACCCTTGCGCGCAAGCTGCTGCAGGCGCTCGAGCGTCTGCTGTGTTTTCTCATCCTGTTTGCTGTCCACGTACGCAAAACCCCGGAGGGTCAGCATCTCTATCTCCGCCTCCTCACCGTGGATTTGCGGCTGTAACAGGTCGAGTGCCGCGACCGAGGCCTCCGGATCAAACCAGCCCAGCTGCTCCGCGTGCTGCATCTCAGACGCGATGGAGGGGTTGTCGGCCTGTGCGGTTGCGATGCCTCCCAAAAAGAACAGGCAGGCCAACCAGGCGTTGGCAAGCCTTTTCATGGATTCGCTGGAGGGTCGGGCGAGGCGGAAGGGGACATGGCCCTTTATGGGCTAATCGGCGGACCGGTACAGTGATGGTCATCGCTGTTCGGTCGTGACGCGCAATTGTTACCGGTGCATCGTGATGTGGCCGATGTTTCGGGGGCCGTCGCGGGGTGTGACTTCGCTCACATTGCGCACCGGCTGCCGCAAAGCCCGAGCGTACAAAACTACGGTTCTGTCGCATCGGTCAGCTCGAGGACCGACAAGTTGCACCTGAGCGGCTGTAAACGTTTTCAAGTTGATCAGGGGCTGCGCCCATACGGCGACGTTCTGTCTAACGGTTTCGGTGGCCGCGCTGTGTCGAAGCACATGGAAAGAAACTCGCTTTTGCTTCAGGGATGCACAGCGAGTCCGTGCGACGTTGACATACTTGCGCAGGAGGTACTGGACGGCATCTGCGCTCAAATGACCGCCGTGGACACTGGGGAAAAGTGCGGACCCATCGACTCGCCCTTCCTTCAGCCAGACGCGCAAGATGTTCTGAGTCTTTGTTGAGCTGGACAATCTCCGACAGGCGCAGACCCGTTTGCACGGCGAGCACCAAGAGCGCCCGATCCCGCCGACCCACCCACGTTATCGTATCGGGTACGGCAAGGAGCTCCTCGATCTCTTCGCGGGTAAGGAAATGAACCACTCTCTTGTCATGAAGTTTAGTGGGGATTAACAGAATGCGCTGAATCTGAGCGCTGTAGGCAGGCTCCTCGAGGGCAACAAATCGAAAGAATGAACGCATGGCGGTCAAGCGCAGGTTGCGAGTGCGTGCTCCGATCGAGCGACGACTCTCCAAGTCGTCGAGAAATGCGCCAACCAAAGATGAGTCAATTTGTCGCAGCTCAAGGTTTGACGGGTGTAATCTTCAGGTGTCGCTGCGTGAACTGCAGCAGCAGCCGGAAGGTGTCTCGGTAGGAGGCAATCGTGTGGGGACTCACATTGCGCTGACGAATCAATCGTCGGGTGAAGAAGCGCTCGATCAGTGCAGGCAGGGTAATAGCGCCTTCATGGCCTGTGCTCCTGGCGCTTCTCCAAGCGACTCGTGGCGTGCCCAAGGAGTTCGGGGCATGCGGACAGATACCAATAGGTATCGCGCACGCAGACATGGCCCAGCTAGGTTGAAAGCACAGGGAGTATGAGTTCAACTCGCTCCCCGGATCGATAGCCGTTCAGCAGCGTCTGCACCGCAAATCGGTGCCTGAAATCGTGCAGACGAGGACCGTTGTGAGCCGATGGAGCTCTGAGTCCGGTTTGCCGAGACAGTCTCCAGAACACCGCGTACACGTTCTGAAGCAACAGTTGGCCTCCACGTACCCCGACGAAGAAATATGGACTCCTTGGCGGGTCGACGTGAGTGTCTCGCTCTCTCGCATATCGTCGCAGAACCGATCGCGTGGTGTGACGGACAGGGACCAATCGCGTCTTACCGAATTTGGTATCGCGGATATCATGACGCCAGACTCTAAGTCAACATCCTTGCGCTGAAGGTTGAGGGCTTCGCTGATCCGCGGGCCGCTGACGGCCAAAAGGCAGAACAGACAATGATAGGTCCAGCGACGTAAACTCTTTGACGGAGCGAGAGCCAAGGCGGCGGTCAGCAAACCGCCAATCTCCGCGTCGGTATACGGGGCGGCTTGCGACGAACTGGAAATGGCAGAGTGCCGGATGCTGGAACCTCGTGGCGAAGATCTATGTTACGAAGGTAATGCGCAAATCCTCGTACATCCGACAGGCGAAGCGACCATGTAGCCCCCCCGGTCCGTGGGTTGCATAGCCCACTCGAGTGCGAGCTCGCCGGTCACAACTCTCGCGCGGCGTTGCTCCATGAACGCGATGAAACGACCGAGGCGTTGCTCTGGCTGAATGAACTTGTACCCGAGTCCACGGCGCATCGAGATGTAATCGGACAGTGCTGAACGTAGTGTGCTCATTTCGCACCTCCCGGCCAGCGCAAGCCAAGGGCACGCAGTGCAGTGACATCGACCTTTGCATAAATCCGAGTCGTGTCCGCGGCCTCATGGCGCAGCACCTGGCCCATGTCCGTAAGTGTGGCACCCGCTCGCAGCAGATGCGTTGCCAGGCTATGTCTGAACAGGTGAGATCCAAGTCGCGGCACATTAATGCCCGCGCGAATGAGAGCGCATTTGGCGATCACGGAAACGTTCGATGCCGTCGAGAAGCCTATGTGGGGCGCCAACTCGCGCAGAAACACACGGCGGCTGTTGCTCGTTACGGGGCGCCCGTTTTGTAGGTAATCGGCAAGAGCAGCACCACTTCCGTCGGCAGCGGCATCTGAGATCGCTTTCTGCCCTTGCCTCGCACAGTAAGTTGACCCGTAAGCCAATCAACATCATCCAAAGACATCGTCGTAATCTCGTGGGCCCGGAGAGCGAGCGTGGCCAACAGCAGCACGATGACAAAATCTCGTCGTCCAAACGCGGTGCGGAGGTCAATTTTGACTCGACTTACCTGTTGCACAGTCGGATGACCGGGCACCGACTGCATCCGCCATCTCCTGGTCGAAGATACCGCCGTCGAAAGATCTGACTCAATAAGTCCCTTGTGTTGCAGGTAACGCATGAATGCTCTCAGGGTCCAGCACATCGATCGCGCAGATCGTGGGCTTTGATCGTGCGCGCGCCGCACAATGAATCCCGTAATATCTGCCGAGGTTAGCTTCGGAAATGCCAGAGAACCCTTGAGACAAAGTCCACGCAAGAACAAACGCAGCGGCGGGAGGTGTCGAATAACGGAAACCGGCCTGAGTCCACGCTCTCGAAGAAGGTAAGCGTTGAACTCGTCTTCGATTTGTTCGTGTTCGGTCCGAGGACTGAGTCGCGGTGGTGGTATTAGATCCAACTCCCGAAGCACGCAAAGAAATCTCCGCAATGCGGGCCGATCGGAACAATACGGGTGTCGATGGCGCTGCCCAAAGCGATGATACTGCTCCACTGTTCGCTCGTTGACATCACGCGGACCCATCCTTGCGGGCGAGCCAACGGCTATAATCTCCGGCAACGCGCAGGTTGCGCCAACCGCTCTGCTGACAATGCCCCTCCCTGAGTAGTCGAGCGGCAAAGAGATCCAGGAAGCCACTTAACGGCCCCTGGTGAAGATGGCGCAGATTCTTGGGATGATGGAATAGGCGGACGTGGACATGGGTCTCTCCTTTGCATCAAGGTGCGAGGAGAGCGCATCAAACTGTGCCGAATGGATGTTCCGCAAACCTGATGCAATGCCGCCAGAAATGAAGGGGGTTCGGCATAGTCCGGGGCTCGGCATGAATAGACGAGATCAAAACTGTCTGGAGATTCAGATCGAAGAGATGTGTTGCGCACAAGCCGACGCCGCAGCCCCCCCACTACGCCGCTGCTCGCACCGCGTCCCCGCAAAATGGCCCTCCGCCCAAATTCGCTCTGCTTCACTCCCTCACCCCCGACCGCGCTCGCCAACAAAGTGCTGCGAGCCTCGGTGCGATTTCTTGAGCACCTAGGCCATTGCCATCATCTTCTTCGAAATCTTTGGACGTAACCGCTCCGTATCTCGTTTCCGGAAAAACACGATTGACTCGCTATAAGTACCACGCGATCCCGGGCGCGCAGCGAAATCCATTTTGAAGAGCTCGAGATCTTGTACGCGATCCAGCTCGAGTTCGATTCCATAGGTTGCTTCTGTCGCGAGTTGTGTGACCGCTTCAACCATGTCGAATCGCCGGAGTACTTTGCGCGTAGTCATTTCGTAAAACATATGCTCTTTGCTGACCACCAGGGCGATGACCCCACCTGGCTTCAAGACGCGCTTCATTTCGCTCAGTGACTGGCCCAGTTTCTCAAAGTACGCAGCAGTCGGCTTTGCCTTTGATGTGCGCTCTCGCTGTGGCAACATCCAATTTACCAGTTCAACGACGCTTTCCGGCAGCGGCCCGGTGTTTGCAGGCACAGCTAGAATGCTTCCTACGATTTGAATTTCGCACTGGTGTATGGCCTTTTCGCTCATCAGACCTAGCCCCATAAGTGACGCAGCGCGGCTCCTTAGATATGTTTCTCGCCCAGACGCCGCTGGCAGGTACGGAGGAGACGTAACAATCGCATCGACTGACGAGTCTTCCAGGGGCAGCGACGTGCAATCACTCACACCGACTTCCACTTGTCCGTAGCGTGATACGAGTCCGCCGTCGCGCATGGCCCCCCAAGTATCCAGCTTCTTGACCATATACCGCAGTTGCCCGACAAAAACTCCGTACAACGATCTTTGGCCGACTTCCAACGCAAACCGATTGTCGCCCGTGCCCATCCATCTGAGTGAAACTTTAGTAGCCAGGGCATGGCTAAATGACAGCCGGAAAAGAACCCTGGTATCTTCGTCGCGACATGCAGCGATGAGCTGCTTTATTACCGTAGCTTCCCTTTCGATTGTCGAGACCATGTCTGGTGGCAGCCTTTTGGGATTCCGCTCGAGAAGAAATTTTGGCAATCTGTAAGGCTCGACATCGAGCAATGAGCCCATTCCCAAGCTCTTTATTGTGCTCGGCAAGCGCTTGACCGCACGTTGAAATTTCCTGAGATCCAAATGCCCGAGCAACACTTTCGAGTGCGCTATCAATGCGGAAAGCGGGTCGAGATCAAACTCGAGCGCCTTCATGCCCATTAGGGATGCCTCGACTCCAGTCGTGCCACTGCCACAATAAGGATCAAGGATTATTCCTTGATCGTCAGGGCACGCGATATTGATCAACGAACGTGCGAGCCGCGGGAAAAACTTTGCTTTGTACTTGTGGAAGCCGTGCGTGAGGTATTCGTTCTTGCGCCGCGAAATTGGCGTCAGTGGTGCCTCGACGGCGGCTTCAACGTACGGTTCTCCACACTTTACGAGCGCTTCGAGGGCGTGGCCAGTCCTGAGAGCGTTGGAAATCGCGGGCTCGTCCTTCGAATAAGCTGTCCATTCCATTACCCGAGACTGCGTTGCAAAAACGAGTACTCCTTCAATCAACGCCCAAGCGTTCCCTGTGGCAATCTCCTCTGCGCAAATGTCGGCTTCGTGTTTCATGAAAATGAAGTCCCAAAACGCGAGTCGCCTGAGCAAACGACCCGCAATTTCCGAGTCCAATTCAACGACGAATACGAGTTGACGTTTTTTTAGAAACGGGATCTGGCTGCAGCCGAGTATTTTTCGCGCCTCTGCGTAGGAAACCTCGCGAGGTTGCGTTTCGGCAAGGGCGGTGAGCTCGAGGAGCGCGAGCTGATGGTCGTCCTTGGATTCGGCGTCCCGCTTGTAAGTGAGAACTGCATGCATCTTCAAACATCCTCGCGCGCTACTCATAGTCTGTAGACGCATAGTCTACATCAATCGAAGAATTGGGGAGTCAAATTTAAGGGAATTAATGCCGATTATGCCGACCCGCAAGACCACTCCGCTCCGAGCGACGTTTGCGGCCCACGTCCGGCAACTTCGCGTCGAGCGAGGGCTTTCGCAGGAAGAGTTTGCGGATAGGTGCGGCCTGCACCGGACTTACATAGGCTCAATTGAGCGTGGCGAACGCAACGTTTCGATCGACAACATTGAGCGTATTGCAGGCGGGCTTGGTGTTCCGATCTGTCATCTGTTCAAAGAGAAGTAATGCCTCATTTGCGACCAAAGATTATTCGATTCGAAGGACCCTGTACGAATTGTGAGTATAAGCAGAATTGCGCACCGTACCTCGAATTGCGTGAACATCTCTTCAGTCATGCGAAGTTCCGGAGGACCCCAATTGCCACACCTCTGGATGCGGCTTTGGACGAGACCGTGTCGCAGTACGTGGCTTCGCTACGAACGCTCGACTCTCAAGGACTGATTTCGGCGGGCACTCTTGGCACGGCGTTGTCAGCCCTTGTTGATTTATGTATTACGGGCGTTTACACGAATGGACTGGTAGACAACAGCGCCGAATTCTTGCAGCGAGGTGTCAGATGTGGCACCGAAACCGTAGTCTTTCCTTACACATGGATGTGTCCTCTGTGTGTTGCCGCAGGCAGGCCCAAGAGCGAATGTTATTTGCCGTCCGCTCGTCGTGAATCGAAAGCCGCCGGAGCGCGCGATTACCCGCAAGTGGAATGGTTGGCCAAGCCCGGAGGACGTGCCATAGGGGACCAAGGAATACAGGTAGTCAAAGCGCTATTGCGAGCTACCCTGGCCGCGTCGAATTCGGGCGCTCGGCTCCGGGATGGAGGAGGGGCACGCGGTGAATTCGATTTGACTGTGGCAACTGATGATTTGCTGGCGTTTATCGAGGTCAAAGCAAAACCTCTAATCGCTTACCCGTTGGTTATCAAAACAGCCGCCGCGCTTTCGGAGCCGACGACACGGCACGATTGGACAGATGTGTCCATGTCGAAGGTTGAGGAGCTTTCGTTGTTTCTAGGTGCTACGCAGACATCGCTTGCGCTGTCTGTTCCGTCAAAGAAAACAATTTCTACTTGGCCATTGACGGACCTTGCCAGGGCCGTCAGTAACCCCGCCACGGTTGCGAACATTGTCGCAAATTGGGCTCAGCACGCCGAGGCGTATACTCAATGGAACAATGAACCCGACCGGTTGAGATGGCATCGTTTTGGTTGCGGAAACTATAGGTGTACTGAAGACGGCATTCGGGTGGAGAAGCGTGTCGCAAATACCAAGGAGCTTCCGGGTCTCGATAGAACTGACGACATAAAAAAGGGAGCGGCGCAGGTACTCAAGTACAGCCGGCTGAAGTTCCAATGCAAGCGACACGCGTTGAGGGCAGTCCTTCTTGGCAATACCCACGCACTTACCCACCACGATGACTATGTTTCGCCGCTGCTCCACCTGAAAGTCATTGAGGCCAGCGGACAAGCAGATCAAGCCGAGTGGATTTTTGATGCAATGATCGGTTTAACGCAGAATCACTTCAACGCCACGGATCTTGAAGCTGTCTTTGCCTTTGAAAATTTACTCAAAGAACCGACGCCCGGGAATGAAAAAGATCTTTCCCCGGGCGGGCGCGGGTGAGAGGCTCGCGATAGGCATTCTGGAGATAACTGTGGAGGGGCGAATATCGATGGTTGAGAAGTCTAGTTGCCTTGAATGGCCACTGAAAGCGGCCAGCGAAGACACCTACCGTAGTGCCGTAGCGTACACGCATGATCCTGTCCGCCCATAAATAGGTGGACATGGAGCTGGTCGACTGAGCACGCTTCCATCCGATATGCGTTGTTAGAGCTAGACGAGATCAAAACAGCCTGGAGATTCAGATCGAAGAGATGTTTTGCGCGCAAGCCGACGCCGCAGAACCCCTCCACTACGCCGCTCGAGGTTGCTTGCCCCGATGTGCTTCTCTCACAGCGACTTGACCCCAAGAGCGGCAACTGAAAGTGGTGCACCGTGACGTGGCCGCGCCGACGCATACAACCGCCGAGCGTACAAAACTGCGGTTCTGTCTCAGGCGTTCGCCGAGCAATGACAGCCTCAGCGGCGTCTCGGGAGTCCCGTAAGACCATTATTGGATCGCTCAAAGGCAAACAGCCCGTGGTCCGGCACGAGCGGCGTGTGCGATCGTAGAGGCGGTTGAAGCGGACGAGCCACCCCTGCATCTGCCGTTGGGGCATCTGGCGCTCGAGCACATTCGGAATGAATTCAGCGATCGACTCGGGAAACTCGACACGTGGAGACAGCTCAGTGCCACCGCCGACTTCGCGAGTTAGACAGCGGACCCCGTGCTACTTGTAGGCGATGGCGGCACTGCAGGAGCCTGCAAGGGGCAGTACTTCGTAGCGCCGGAAACCTGCTTCGTTACACCACCTCCGGAAGTCGGCTCCGGTGAAATCGAACGCGTCGCCAAATTCGATCAACATGTTGAGCGACATCAGCAGACCAAACGTATTTTCCCGGCGGGCATCATCGATCAGATTCTCAACCGCAATGAATGCTCCACCGCTCGGCAGAGCCTCATACGCAAGCCGCACCAGATGCTTCTTCTTCTCGAGGTTCCAGTCATGAAGAATCATGCCCATTGTAATAACGTCCGCCCGGGGAAGTACGTCGCTCAGAAAGTCACCTGACACTGTCGACACACGCGCGGCCGCCGGACTACGCTCGATCCACCGGCGTGCAATCGGCTCAACCTGCGGAAGATCAAACGACTGACAAGTCATGTAAGCATGACGCTCGGCGACCATGGTTGAGAGCAGGCCGGTTGCCCCACCGACGTCGCACAAGCTGCGGAATCCCGAGAAATCGAACTTTTCGGCCAGCGCCGCGAAATTCGCTGAAGAGATGCCTCGCATCGCGGACATGAACTGCTCGAGGCGCCCGGGATCGGCATACAGCGTGTCGAAAAACGGCGCTTCCCCGTGCTTCGTTTCGTTCTGAGGCTGCCCCGTCTTCAGGGCCGTGCCGAGATCGTTCCAATAGCCGAATAGACGCGCGTTCAGCATCTCGAGGATGCCGCCCATGTAACCCGGCTGTGAGCGGTCCAGAAACCGCGCCGTTTCCGCCGTATTGCTATAGCGTCCACCGGGGCCGTCTCCTTCACGCTTCAGGAATCCCATCGAAAGCAGGCAGTCCAGGAAGTCATATCGACCTCGAGGGTGCAGGCTGAGAGCGTCACCCACTTCATCCGCAGTCATCGATCGCCCACTGAGCGCAGTGAACAGGCCGAGCTGCACGGCTGTCAGCAGGACTTTCGACGCCCAGAACCCGAAACCGCACTCCATGATTCTCGCCGGGCTGCACGTGTGCGGATCAGAAACTGACGAGCTGCCGGCTTCCTCTACCGCCGACGCAGGTGTGCTCGCCGCTGCAGGTACGAACGGTTCGTCATTGCGGGTGGTGTTCATGAGCCTGTCCTTCAGGTGAGTCGGGATGAATTAGTGCGCGCATCCCCGGCCTACCGGGCTTGCGGCGATCCAGGTGGACTCAGGGTCCCGGTGCAGGATTATCCGGCCGAGACGGAATCGACCGAAGGTACTCGTACACCGCACGCAGGTCCCGGTCAGACATACTACTGTAGGTTGGCCAGGGCATGACCTGCAGTATCCGGCCCGAACCATCGGGGTCCTTACCAGTTCGCAGCGTTGTCTTGAATTGCTCGAAGGTGAGCCCAGCCGGGCGTCCGTAGGAGTCGGGTGTAATATTGGGCGCAGTAATCGGCCCGAACTGGCGACCTCCCGTCATGAACTGCTCGGAATTCACGACCGTTGGCTGACCCGAGTAAGGATCGCCTCCAACCGCGAAGGACGGGTGGGTATGACAATCGTTGCAAGCAGCCTGCGCGTTGACGATATAACTACCCAGGCCGACGAGCGCGCGGTTCTTGCCACGAGTATCGACCGGCACCGGGGAGATGTTATATCCGATACGGATCCTGGAACCCTCGGACGAATCCCGGGAATCTTCATGAACCGGATCCTCTGCAAGACTGGCCGTTGTCGCGGCCAGGCAGGCAATCAACATCAATGGACCGAAGTACCTGTGTCCCATAGGCTGACCTCCAGACTGAGGGTTGAGCTATTGATCGTGTTCCGCTGAATCCGTGCAGTGCAGCGTTTGGCTGCAACCACCTCTCGTGTTGTATTGACTATATGCCGAGACACGTGAGTGGTGACATTGCGGTTCGAAGAAAGCCACGCATTCGGTCACGGCTGCCGATGTCACCGATCGCCCTATGCGGCGTATACAGGGTAGGTGCACTAACGAGCAGAAATCCCACGGGAGCATCGTGACAGGGAACGCATTGACCGCAGCTCTACCTGAGGCCAGAGGCGCGAGAACGGCTCAGGCGACGCATGGGAGATACGTGTTCGATCACGGCGCCAACCGCGCGGGGACGTATTCCCTTCTTGCCCGGCCGCTCGCACCATCCCTCAGTATGAGACGCCCATGGATTCGGCACCCGCGCATTGCGAACACGGAAGAGGACACATTGAGTGACCTGATGGAACGTTACGCCAGCGGGAATGATGAGGTTTTCGACCAGATCTATTCGTTACTCGCGCCACGCCTGTATCGCTTCTGCTGCCGTTTGGCTACCGGAATATCGGAGGCCGACGATTGCTTTCAGGAGACGTTTCTCAGGATCCACCGCGCCCGGGGCACCTATCGGTGCGGCGCAAACGCTATGCATTGGGCGTTCGCTATCGCGCGCTCGGTTTATCTGACGCGGTTACGATATTGGAGACGGCGTCCAGAAACTCTTGGCATGACAGCAGATGTCGCGGAACGCGAGGCGCTGCAATTGCAATCGCACTCTCCTGCAAATCCAGAGAGTGAAATTTCGGCTGACCATTTGCGCGAGGTGTTTGCCCACACACTGAGTTCGGTACCCGAGAAGAACCGCGCGGCGTATGCCTTGCTCAAGGAAGAGGGTCTGACTGCAAAAGAAGCGGCAGCGGTGCTCGGCACCACACAGAACGCGGTCAAGCAGCGGGCGCACCGCGTGTACGAGAGATTGAGAGCCGCGCTCGCGGCGGCTGGTTGGTGAGGAGAGCGCCAGCGGAGGACAACATGCGAGTGGACAATCCATTACCTGCGCACACGAGTCGCATGCGAATCCAGGCATTGATTGATGGCACTCCGGCGCCGACAATACGCACTCGGCAACGGCTCCGCGCCGTGTTGGTTATGGCACCCGTTCTCGTGGCAGTAATCGTTGTGATGGCTTCCGAGCTCGTATACGGGCGTGCCGCGGCGGGACTCGAGCTCGCCTTGCAGTCGATGGTTCGGGTTGTTTCACTTCTGCTGTTGCTCGTCGCAATGACGTGTTTGTCCACCTGGATTGCGACTCGCCGAGGCGTACACGGTCTGGGTGCATCGGGAATGACGCTCGCATTCACCGCGTTGCTCGTAGCGCCCCTCTATGCCGCGCTCATACTGACGAGCCCGGCGCATTCGCGACAGACCGGAATCCCCTGGGTCGAGATCTCCCCCTGGGGCACGAGGTGTCTGGTGGTCGCTGGGCTGGTCGGGATCGCTTTACTTGCAAGTCTTGCTGCCGCTTTGCGGCGCGCAGCACCCGCGGCTACCAGGCTCCGTGGCGCCGCCATCGGCGCGGCCGCGGGTGCCTGGGCCGGGCTCGCTCTCTTCGTCTTTTGTCCATCCGGCGATCCGCAACACCTGTTGGTGGGTCACGTGTTGCCTGTCGCGGTGTTCACGGTTCTGGGCGCTGTTGTTGTTTCGCCGCTCCTGCGGCCCTGAGGAACCTGATCAGGGGCTGCGCCCATACGGCGAAGTCCTGCCTGACTTTTTCAGATCCCTGGCGGGCTGAGCCCCGACTCACAGTCTCCCTCCAGCCATGCCGCTTCGCGGCCTATAAATGTGCCTGCGGCGCTCGTTATTCCGCCTTCGGCGGGGGAGGGTGCCACAAGTCGGGCGCGCCCTAGTGGAGGGGCTCTGCAGCGTCGACTGAGCACGCTTCCATCCGATATGCGTTGTTGGAGCTGGACGAGATCAAAACAGCCTGGAGATTCAGGTCGAAGAGATGTTTTGCGCGCAAGCCGACGCCGCAGACCCCCTCCACTACGCCGCTCGAGGTTGCTTGCCCCGATGTGCTTCTCTCAAAACGACTCGACCCCAAGACCGGCAATGCGTCATCCAGTTTCACCCACCGACAAGAGTCGGACATAATCAAAATCGGCGGCGACCTCCGCCATACGAAGTACGGCCGCTTTCCCGGGGATAATGTGATCTCTTTTAGCCATTTATGCATGAGCCTTCCAGCCACTTATGGACGGGGGCTTCCGCAAAGATGCATATGTGGCTAAACAGCGGCATGCACCAAATCCAGCACGAGGTCGATTGCTGGCCAAGGCGATGGAAGCCAGTCGCGACTGCAAAACGCAATCTGATCTGGAAAAAAAGTCGGGCGTGGCGCAGTCGACAATCGGTCGGATACTTCGTGGCGAGGTCAATCCCCAGACCGCCACCCTGGAGCGCATAGCGAAGGCCCTTGGCATTCCCGTCGCCATGCTTCTGGAGGAGTCGCCGGCAGTCGAGTTTGAGAACCGACTCGAACGGACTGCCGCTGCGCGAGTGGGCGAGTTCCGTCTGGTGCCGCTCATATCGCGGGTTCGAGCCGGTGCTTTCGAAGAGAGCATCGATAACTATCAGCCTGGCGACGCGGAGCAGTGGTTGGCAGCTCCCAAAGCATGCGGACCCAGGACAATCGCGCTCCATGTTGAAGGGGAATCCATGGAGCCTCGTTACCAGAACGCCGACATTATCTACGTGGACCCGGATGTTGACCCGGTGCATGGCAAAGACGTCGTGGTACGTCTCGAGGATCGAGGCGAGGTCACCTTCAAGCGACTGGTCATCGAAGGCGAACGCCGTTACCTGAAGCCTCTCAATCCCAATTGGCCTGAGAAAATCATCGAGGTGTCCGGCGATGCCCGGATCGTGGGCGTCGTCATCGGCCGGTACACGGAAATCTAGCGCCCAGTCGTTGGGAGAGACTCTCGGTCCCCTGCGCACTCCTATGCATTAACGCATGGCACTGTGCCAATGTCTAGCCGTTTATGGCTTGACCATCCCGAGTCTTCAGCTATATTTATGCATAAATGGCATTTTAGGGTGAGCCGTACTTGCTGCTCGTCGACAGTTGTCCTATTTTCGATCCCGACAAGAGTCGACAAACCAGGTCATGAGGCCCGCATCGCGCGAGTGAAAACACGCATTTACGTGCCGGGTCGCCAGTATGAAACCATCCGAAGCTCTCGCCATTTACCGCACCCCTCTACGGCAGCTGATGAATCGCTATGGTTTCACTCAACCACGGGTGTTCGGTTCCGTACTCACGAAGACGGATACGGAGGACAGCGATCTCGATCTGCTAGTAGAGTCTTCCCCAGGAACTACACTGTTCACGCTGCTGGGTGTGGAAGAGGAAGCACAACGATTGACGGGTGTACGAGTGTCGGTGCTGACACCTGGATTCTTGTCGGTCAAGTTTAGAGATCGCGTGCTCGCGCACGCAGAGCCTCTATGAGGCATCCGGAGCGCGTGGAGGACTATCTCGAGCACATTGCCGGCGCGATTCAACGCGCGACCCGATATGTAAGAAATTCTGGAAGCCTCGAAGCACTCGAGGCTGATGAGCAAGCGCAGGACGCGATCATTCGCACGATCCAGGTGATTGGCGAAGCTGCGAACAGAATTCAGAAGGTGGCTCCCGAGTTTGTAACGAGTCACCCTGAAATTCCTTGGAGCCAAATGCGCGGCATCCGCAACAAAGTCGTTCACGACTATTTCGACGTCGCCTGGGACGTCGTGTGGAACACTGTCAGAGAGGATTTCCCGCCGCTGCTGGAGCAAATCACCTCTTTGCTGCCAGCCAAGGGCTCTGAGTAATCGATTGCACGACCCCGCAGATCCTCTCCACTATGCCGCTCGAGGTTGCTTGCCGCGACGCGCTTCTTTCATGACGATATGACCATGGAATCGGAAGGCGCGTTGTTGTGCCTATCGAGAATGCGACCGCCGGGAATCTCCCAGCGAACCTGCTATAGCGCCTACCTAGGCACCTGGCCAGTTTGGCAGCGGGTCGAATTTGCCGCGATCAGCGGATGACAATATCGGTCGGCCGGTTGGGACTGGAGCCACCATCTGACACCACACAGTTGCTCACGGCTTGCCCGGATACCGCACACAGGTACACGTGCGACGTGGTGGTGAAGTGGGAGAAGTCGAAGTAGGAGCCGCCCGCGTAGACATAACCATTGCCCACCGCTACGGCCCGCACGTCGTAGCCGCTCACGCTGGTCGTGATGCATCCAGTGAGATTGCCCGTGCTCGCACCAATGGCGCAGGTCGCGAGGCCGCTCGAGCTGTTGGCGATAAACGCAACCGAGCCGGAGAGCGCAATGCTCAAATCATTGTTGATACCGCTTGCGGTGGCCGCGCATCCGCTCAACGTCCCGTCGATGTTTACACTGCATTGGGAGGTTGCTCCAGAGGACGACGAGATGTACGCGTACTCGTCGCCCACAGCGATGCTCAACGTGTACCCCAAGCTGCTAATTGTGGTCGCGCAGTTGGACAACGTACCGTCCACGGAGTTAATGACGCAATAGGTAACCGTTGGCGGAAAGTTGACGTTGGTTATGTACGCATACCCACCGTGCACGGCCACATGATACGGCCCGTAGAAATTACTGCCCGTGCCCATGCACCCTGACAATGTTCCGTCGGCGCCCACGGCGCAAACCTGGACGCCGGCGTAGCTCGCCACATAGGCGAAGTTACCGCTGAAAGCGATGCCGTTGGAGCCACTGAGGCCACCGGTTGCCGCGCAACCCGTTAAGGTGTGGTCGATGGCGACACCACAAAGGGATACACCGCGACCATCCACGACGTACACATGCTGCACCCGTGCGCTGAAGGCAATGTTCACTGTCCCGGTCTTCGCCACCCCTGCGTTGTCCGTATAACCGAATCCCAGAGTCACCGTCCCGCTGTCCGCAGCTGTAGGCGCGTATGTAAGGCTCAATTGGCAGCCTGTCCCGGTGCTCAAAGTGGAGCACGAGAACGTGGCGGGACCTGTCCACCCTGAAGGCAATGTAGATAGCCCGGAGGTCACAGAGAGGCCGCTCGCGACGTTGCCGTCGTCGGTCGCGAACGTAATGGCCACCGTCTTCGTCGAGTTGGTAGTCAGATCGATCGGGCCACTCGGGGCGGCTGTGCCGACCACGTTGTCGTGAACAGTCGCGGCGTAAGGAATGCTTACCGTACCTGTCTTAGCGGTGCCCGCGTTGTCTGTGTAGCTATACCCCAATGCCAGCGTCCCTGAAGCGATCGCGCTCGGAGAATAGTTCAGCGCGAGCATGCAGCCGTTGCCGCTGCTCACAGTGGAGCACGTGAAACTTGAGGCGGGTGCGCTCCAACCACTCGGCAGCGATGCTGGTGATGTGTCAAGCGTCAGCCCCGTCGCGATAGCACCGTCGTCCGTGTCGAACGTGACGATCACCGCTTGGTTGCCAGCACCGACTACGGCATTAACTTGTCCCGACGGGGCCACCATTGCTGATACGTTGTCGTGCACCGACGCTGCGTAGGGAATATTCACCGTGCCCGTCTTCGCGATCCCCGCATCATTGGTATAGCCATAGCTGAGCTGCAACGTGCCCGCCGCCACGGTCGTCGGCGTATCGGTAAGAACCAGCTCACAACCGTTGCCAGTCGCGACGCTCGCACAAGCAAGACTCGTCGCCGCGCTGCTCCAACCACTCGGCAACGCCGAGACCGACGACGTGAGAGAAAATGCAGAAGCCGGAGCTCCGTCATCGGTAGTGAAGGTGACGGCCACCGCTTGCGCGGCTCCCACCAGTGCCGTGATCTGTCCTGACGGCGCGACCGCTCCGACGATGTTGTTATCGCTGCTGCTCACATAAGATACGGCGGCCGAGCCGCTCTTATCGGCACCCGAGTTATCCGTGTATTTGAACGCAAGCGTCAAGATCCCGGAGTCGGCCGCAGTCGGCGCGTAATCGAGCGTAAGCTGACACCCGTTGCCCGCGCTCACCGTCTCGCACGCGAACGTTGTCATCACGCTGTGCCAGCCCACCGGCAAGGCGCTGAGATCGGTGCTAATGGCGAGATTGGATGCTGGCTGCCCGTCATCGGTGGTGAACGTGATGGTCACCGACTGATCACCACCACGCGCCCGTGCCACAATCTGTCCCGCGGGAGAACTAGTCCCTGTTACGTTGTTTGCGCTAGTTGAAAGATACGCAAACGTCAGGGTGCCTGTGCGGTCCATGCCGGTGGCGTCGGTGTACACATACTCCAATCTGAGCGTTCCGTTTGTCGCCCCCTGAGGCGCGAACACGAGATTCAGCACGCACCCGCTGCCCGTACTCACCCCTGCGCATGAGAAGGACGCTGGTGCGGTCCAGCCAGATGGCAGAGATCCAAGACCCGAGGTGACGGCCAGTCGAGTCGCGCCCTGTGAGTCGCTCGCCGTGAAGGTTGCTGTAACGGTCTGCGTACCGCCGCTGACTACCGTTACTGTGCCCGATACCGAGGACGTCGCAATGACTGTGTTCGGCGAACTCGACTGAGACACGCCATCCCATTCGCATGCCGACACTGCAAGCAACGATAGAATCAGAAATGCGGCGATGCCGGGCCAGGCCATCCGTTGCATCGGTTTTTTTGGATGAGCCGGACATCCCGGCCACGGGATTAAACCTAATCCGACATCAAGGGCAGCCGTGTGACGCATCACACGTGGCAAGTTACCCAGTCGCAGACCGCGTGCTCCGTCACCCTTCCTCAGCGTTGTGGCGCAGCATTGACACCCGCGGACTCAAGGTTTCGCGTTGCAACATTGGCACCTCGCGTTTCAAACACCATACCGGGAAGATCGCGCAACGGCCAGCGAGATGGATACCAGCAACCAGCGTGTTTGCGAACCCCGCGCGAGTTGATTTCCAGCAGCGCCTCGGTTCGGCCGTAGAAGCTCCAGTCCGGCATGGGTGTGGGCGCGCTTCTGGAAACGCACCGTGCCTATCGGACGCCGCGGATTCTGCATCGAATTCAGGTTTCGGCCCCTGTAGCGCGTACCAGCAGGATCGGTACGGGACTACGGCGTACCAGGTACTCAGCATCACTTCCCAAGACGATCCGGCGCAGACCGCGACGACCGTGGGTACCGCACACGATGATGTCTGCAGGCCATTCTTGTGCTGCCTTCACGACATGCTCGCCTGCGCGGCCGCCAAACGCCTCTACCAACCGGGTCTCGACGGTAATGCCCGCATCTTGCGCCATCGCTTGAGCGCTCGCGAGAATCGACTTTCCTGCTGCGCGCAGATCATCGATGATGTTATCCATCACGACGCCGTATGCCGGCGACGATCCCATTACGAGTTCATCCACGATGTGGATGATCCGGATCTGGGCGCTCTGGTCCTTGGCCAACTTGATTGCTTCCCGCAGACCGCACGTTGCTGTGTCACTGCCGTCTGTGGGCACAAGAATTCTCTTGTACATCTTTGAGCCCTCCGTAATAACCGTATCCGCACTACGCCTGTGGCCGCTTGTTACTCAAACGCGATTCCAGATCGAACGATGCGACCGGATAATGTGATGTGCCATACGCAATTTCCGCACCACCGAGCTTACGGCGTGGTATCAAGGCCCACCGCTCCCTGCGAATAGGGACGGGGATGCCTGCCGCTTTGCACACAACTCTGCAGGAAGTGGGCGACGGCTGTGGCGCCGCTGCCCTTTGATTGTTCAACTTCTAACCGCGATGAGATTCAGTTCGACTATGTCCGCTTTCCGGATGGCGTCTCCCGGCATCGCTATCAGTCGCCGAGCCAGTCACGAATGCGCTCGTACACCGGGCCCCGGTCCAATAGGCCGAGATGGCTGACGCCACGCACTGTCCACTGGCGCGATCGTGGGAAGGTCAGCTGGAGCCGCGCATCAGGATGTTGGCCGAGCGCGCTCTGAACAGGGACTAATCCATCCCCGATCACCTGGTCCCAGCGGGGTGTCGATGCCGTTCCGATCGCTGCGGCGATTGTGTGGCACTTTATCCCTTTAGGGAGCGGCAGGGGGTGCCTCGAAGCGGCGCGATTCGCAAAGCGGTCGTGCCCCTTCCAGTCCTCGTCGAGCACGTAGCCGTGACGCAGATCGGTGATGCCCGCACTGCGCACCTTACCCAGAAGTGCTAACGGCGCGCTGTAGGGGATCTTCTCCAAAAGCAGGTCGACATGGTGGCCAGCACGCTCGAGCGGGACGCCGTGATGTGGCGTGCCGAGAAATACGAGGTTGCGCAGCTTGCGGCACCATGCGTGGTTTGCCGCTAACGCATGGTGGCAGGCGCTCCGGGCCACGAGACCACCCATGCTGTGACCGACGATTGAGACCTCCTCGAGTGGAGCGGGCCAGGCTGCAACCAAGGCCTCGAGCATCTGTGCGAGCTCGCGCCCGTTTGTCGAGATATGCAGGCCAGTGTTGTAGTTCAAATAGGCCGTCGTATATGAGAGATCACGCGCGAGCTCGGCGCCGTGGTCATGCCCATCGCGCTGCCAGCACCGATCATTTCGGCACAGTCCATGGACCAGTACCAACAGTTTGGAGCTCGGGGTCTGAATCGCGGCGGCGAGCCCCTCGCGTGTCAGCTCAACCGGCTTACCATCGCGCCGCAGACGCATTGTGACCGCGAGGGGGTTACCTGCTTCAGCGAGATAATCGCCCAGCACGCCGTTCAGCGCCGCGATCACGGATTCGCGCGCAGGCGAAGATTCAGTGTGGCCGAGCGCAGGCGCCAGGGCGCCCAGCGCGAGATCGATGCCTCCGCCCACCGCACGCGTGACACCGCGGATTGTCTTATAGACAGCCGAAGTGGTGCCGTTCACCGCGCCCCCAACAACTGCGCCGGCGAGCCTCGTGGGTTTCTCTGCAATGTTGGTATGCATCGCCTCTACGACATGTGTGATGCCGGTGATCGCATCGACGAGCATCCGGGATGCGCCGCGAAGATCCGTAACCTGGTTGCGAGCCGCACGGGTCATTGACTGGTCTTTGCAGGTCTCCTCGGACCGTGGTCCCGTGATTCCAAAACTCCCGCCAGTTTTCGTTCTCACACCAACTGCTCCCCAGCATCATCAAGCAAGTGCTCATACTGCATGCAAAGGTACTGCGCGCGCAGAACATCAGCAGCGGCATCCCCAGACCTGCAATTCCCAAACGCCGAAAACCCCGCCGAGGCGAGCCTGGTCAATCGGTGCTCGAGCTCATCGCGCACTCCAGTAGTAACGTCCCCAGCCAACCCTCGCTCAGCCAACAACCGCAGCCCATTCCGCGCATCAGAAAGTAGCGGCGGCACCACAGACATCCCTGCAACCGGCCCTTCAGCAGACGCGCCCGAGCGGCGGCTCAGCGAGGACAACAATCTCTTCGCAAAGCCCTCCTTCAAAGCCACATCAAAATACAGCGAATCCACGACCCCCGAATCGCCGCCACCCGCTGGCCGTATCAGGCTGAGCGGCTCCGCAACGAAGTTGACGGACCCTCCGCGCAGCCGCGCCACAACCAACACCCCCTCCTGCGCATCAGCCTGCTCCAACCGTTCAATTACATTAGCGGTATATTTGTCATACGGCACTTCCACCAGCAACACGTCCCCGTCGTCATCCACGAGACCCCACAGCATCATCTGTCGCACGGCGTCGAATTGCGCACGATTGAACCGCTTGGGGCGAAGGATCACCCAGTCCTTCAGTGGCTGAGGCTCCGCGAGCAAGCTGCGGCGTCTGGCTGCACGCTCACGGGCCAACGCATCCCAGCGCGAATGTAACGGCAGGTCCGCCACGAAGGAGGCCGAATCCAGCGGCATGACTGTCGCGGTGGTCTTTTCACTCGCGGAAAGCCGCCCCGACGCACTCGTCAGGGCACCTGTTAGCACGATCCGACGCCCAGTTGCCGCCGCCGGGGCACCCAGCCCGGACCATGGACCGGGCGCTTTGTACCGTGCGACTGGGTCAAAACCTCGCTGCACTTCCGGCCGAGCATCAGTGCAGGAATAAAAGGACTGTTGAGCCGGTGACCAGAACAGCATGGTCAGCCCCAGATAACCAGACGCCGAGCGCCAGGCGCTGGCACCGAGACCCAGCAGCTCGAGCCGTCCAACTTCTTCATACTCGTTACGGGCACGCCCGATCAGGTACGCCGGCGCTTCGCCACGCACCGCAGCGGACTCAATAGCACTCACCAACGCATAAGCGAACGCGAGCTCATCGAACAATCGCTGTTCATCGGCTGCGCCCGCACGGGCGAGCAGCATCTCCACGTGATCGGCGATTCGTCGTAGCAATAGTGCCAATCGATAGCACTGCGCACCTTGTGCCCACACGGCCAATGTCTCGAAACGCTCGTAAATGCCCGGCGAAAAGTGCGCAAGCCCCAACTTCACGCACTCGCCCGCAAGCTGTCGCACCGCGGCCATCAGCCGAACGCGGGAATCCGATAAAGCCGACGAAGTCTCTTCGCCAAGCGCATGGTCCTTGCCCAAATTGAGCGAGCCGGTCCTGTCCACGCGCTCATCAAGCGGCTCGAGTGCTTTACCGTGCGCCCGCTGGAACGCCAAGACGGCCGCTACACGATATTTTTCCGGCTGTTTGATGTCGGCGTCCGGTAGTAGTGCCTCGACGTCTCCACCCATGTATCGAAACGATACGGGCGGATGGCGGAAAGCAATTGCAATATTGCGCTCACCCGATAAAACGACGTCCTTCTCGATATCGAGATCCAGCACAAACTGCCAGGCCCAGCGATATCCCGCCTTGCCGGCGTGCTTGCGGAGCGCAAGCGAGTTGATTTCCAGCAACGCCTTGCGCAACGGCTCCAATGGGTCGTCCGCCTCCGGAGATGAAGTCGGGCTATCATCGGTCGACTCCACAGAAAGAGAAGCGAGCGTGATCGCAGCCGCGAGTACATGTTGGCAGGCCCCATGCGCCGGACAGCTGCAGGTGGCCTTCGACGGACCACGCGCATCAAACTCAACGCGATGACCTGCGAACGTCATGGCAACCAACACCGGCGTCTCTTCGACGATCTCAGCCTTCTCTTTCTCGAGATCCTTCCGCGCCCGTCGCAAGAGCCCCTTGTTAGCCAGCGCGGCGAACGCGTCGTCATCGAACCGTGCAAGCTGTGTCCGGAGCGTTTCGCGCAACGTGTTGCGAGGCGCCGTCCCTGCGCCTCGCCCTTCGGGCCGGCTTTCGCCGTCCAAAATCGTTCCCGACGATTTTGTCATGAGATTGCCTTGACCAACCACTGCGCCAGTCGTTGCGGAGTCAACGCGGCGATTTCCATGCCACGTTCGGCCAGTCGGCCCGCCATTTGGCGGTCATACACCGGGTGCGCCTGTCCATCCAGTGCAGCCAGTCCCAACAACTTGACTCGCGCTTCGGCCAAGGCGCTCACCGCGCGCACCAGCTCCCCGGGTGATGCACCCTCGCAGAAATCGGTGACCAGTACGAAGATCGTTCGCTGAGGATTCTCGATGATTTGTGAACAGTAACGCACCGCCTGGGCAATGTCGGTACCGCCACCGAGCTGCACCTTCATGAGAACTTCAACGGGATCGTCGGCGTGATCGGAAAGATCGACCACCTGCGTATCGAACACCACGATCTTCACTCGAAACGACGGCAGGCCGGCAAGTATCCCCGCCATGACAGCGCTGTGGATCACCGAATCAGCCATGCTGCCGCTCTGATCAATGCACAACACGATGTGCCAGGGCAGTCGTCGCGAGTTGCGCTCGAAGAAGCGCAGCTCTTCGACGATCAGTTTCCGGCGTTGAACGTCGTAGTGTTTGAGATTGCGGCGCAGGGTGCCGAGAGCGTCGAAGTTCTGTGCCACTGCCAGGGGGGAGTGGCGAAAGCGGTTCAAACGGCCAGACAGCGTTTGACGGACTTCGGGCTCGAGGCGCCGTCGGATCTCTTCGATCACCTGCCGGATGATGCGGCGGGCGACCTCCATGACCTGGCCGTTCAGATGACCCTTCAGGGTCAGCAGTGTTTTCAGCAGTTGCTGGTTTGGCTCGAGCCTTTCGAGAGTTTTCGGGTCCGTGACCAGCTCAGTCAGTCCGTAACGGTCGAGGGCGTGTTTTTCAATGATCTCGACCGTGTCCTGTGGAAAGAGCTCGCGGACTTCATTGAGCCAGGTCACCAGGGTCATTTGCGAGGGATCGAGGGAACCGGGCTGCAACTCCTTGCGCAACCCGCGGCCCTCATATTCGCGCCCGTACAGATACTCCAGCGCTTGATCGCGGCGCTGATTCTGGCCATTCAACTTGCCAGGCATGCCCTGTTCGGCGTATCTGCCCAGGACCAGGCGCCAGCGGGCCAGTGTACTCATGAGCGAGTCCAGGAGCCCAGGCCGTCCGCCTGGAGGATGGCCAGCAGCGTCTTGGACAAGTTGAGATTCGCGGTCAGCTGGGCCTCGCCAACATCGTAGTTCACCAGGGCTCCCAGGTGTTGTTTGCCGTGTAGAGCGGCGACAGTCTCAGCGACACGATCCGTCTCGCGCGGAGTCAACTCGGCAAATGCCAGGCGCATCTCCGGCAGTGCCTCAATGAACGTTGTCTCCTCCCAGGACGCGAGCAGAGTATCGAGTGCTTGCAGCAATTCAGGCAACTGCCAGGCGGTCTCGCGAGCGGCATGAAGCAACCCTCTCAGGAACCCAACGGCATGCTGAGGCTCACGTGCTCCCGTGAATTGGCCCTTGATGAGGGCGCCGAGGTCTGAAGGCGCGATTCGCCCGGCCGAATACAACAGGCCGACACCGGTGCCGCGAATGATCGGCTCGTCGTGCTCGGCTGCCAGTTGCTCGATCATTTTCCAGTACAGACTACCGTCGAGCTGCGTTCCGGCGGCACTGACCAGGACCTCGCGCAGGCGAGTGAGAGCTTGCATGACCTCAGTAGCGGAATCCTTATCGCCCCCAACACCGATGTTCCATCCCAGGTACACGGCGCGCTCGAACGCCGCACGCAGGACATCGGTCAACTCGGGGACGTCCCGCGCTTCCAGAGGTTCACGCGACTCCCAAAGCAGCCCTAAGCTGCTGGTGGCCAGTGCCACCGATTGAAAGTTGGGGTCCTGAGCAATGGCGGATCGGAGCGCCGCCAACACGCGGGGAAGATGGTCATGAAGCCCGAGCGTGCAGCCTTGCGCGAAGAGCGCAACAGCGGCGCGCGCATCCCGCGCTTCGGAGCCAGCCACGAGCTTATCGAGATGCACCCGGAATCGATCCGCCACCGCCAGAGGAACGGTGACACCGTAAATGGATGCCTCGACGATGGAGGCTTCCGTGGCCGCGGAATAGTTGTATTCCCAATGCTCCTGCAGACGATCCAATCCAGTGCCACGAACGAAATCCGGACCTGCTGTGCGCAGTGCGAAGGGGATACCCAAGAATGAGAGGCCGTGCAACAACCGACTGGTAAGACGGTGCTCTGGTCTACGGTAGATATCCAACTGCGTGCGCCGCGGTTCCGCGTCGTCTATCTTCAACCGCTGCCGTCGAGCGCGATATTCGAAGTCTCGCAACAATGGAGGCTTGGGAGCGCCTGCCGGCACACGGCCGGTAGCGACACCGGTCATTACCTTGTGCACGGCGCCATAGATCACCGGTCCTTCGGCCTGGATATCACCCTTGACGAAGCAACTGGTGACCGCGTCGACCACGTCCTCACGAACAGGAGCGGGCCGGCGGCGCAACCGCGCCAATGACAACGCGTGTTGGTAGGCGGCCGCCAGTGCCGGCATTGGGATGGACACCTGGTGGACTTCCCGAAGAACACCGCCGATGTCGAACAGGGCGTCGAGGGCTGCGCCTTGACGCATTTTGGGTCCGGCGACGCCCTGGATGCGTTCGAGTTTGGTGAGACGTTCCCAGAGACGCTGGTGCCACGCAGGCGAGGTCATGCCCGAGGCGTACCCGTTCAATCGATCGAGTCGATCAAAGCTGTAGCGGATCAGGGCCGAGCTTTCTTCTGTATACGCGGAGCGCGAGATCCTGGGCCGCTCGCCACTGTGCTGCACCAGGTCCGGCAACACGACAGCGTGAAATCCGCCCACCACAGCCAGGACCGGGCCGCCCGCTGGATCCCGCTCCTTCAATCCCTCGCGAATATGCCAGGCCATCTCGGCTTCGCGCGCCAATGTCCCATCACGCTGCAGCTCTTCGTCGCTCCAGTCGTACCGGGCCAACTGACAATACGCGGCGACATTCGCCACATGATCGCTCAACGCATGCGCAGGCGCCTGGCACTCAAACAAGTGTTCCCACAGCTCCTCGTGATCCCGACACCCGAGTCGTCCAGCCAACAGGCGCAAATGCGCACTTCGCTCCAGATGCCGTTCGTTCAATAACGAGCGGGCTTCCTCTTCGTTCTGTTGAGCTTCGATCTGGCACTGTTCAGCGAAATCCAGGTCAATGAAGTGTGCAGGGATCGAAAGCTCCCGTGCCAGTCGCAGCGCCACCAACTCCGGCGAGTAGTCACAGAAAGGGTAATACGCTGCATGGCGCGGAGGTTGTTCATCACCGGTTGCACGGCCAACCGCATAGGTATAGATCGCCAACGGCAAGCGCGCAGACTCGTCTGTGAGCAGCGATATCAACGGATCAAAGGAGCGCGGTCCCTCCACCAACACCAGCGACGGCCGGCGCTCGCGGATCAGCCTCGAGAGATGGAAGGCACACGCCGGACTGTGGTGCCGTACCGGAAAGACAATGAGGTCATCCTGGAGCAGCTGCGCACCCAGGCTGCGCAGAGTCTGGCTGTCGGGGGCATGCGCGAGTGCGTTCAACGGTTGAGCTCGCGGCGAGCCTCCCACATCGACTTCCACTGCGCCTGGCGTTGCGCGCGAGGTTTGACGACCACATCGAAATAGTGACTCAACTTCTTGCCGTCGTCGGGATTGTCTTTCAGCACTGTACCGATCAGCTGTCGGGCGATATGCGTACCGCTCACCGCACCGTCTCCCAGATAGTGGGCATCCAGGCAGGCTGCAAAGCCTACCGAGACCGCCTCCGCTGACGACATGACAGCTGTTGGCTTTTCCAGCACCACGCCTTCCGCGGTGGCCCCGGTGCGAAGATCGTTGAAGGAGGTCACCAGCAGCTCGATGACTTCAGGCACCAGATCAACCTCGATCTGCGCCCGTTTGAGAAGGCCCTCGGTCTGCTCGCGGACCAACTGCATTTCCTGCTTGCGATCGGCGATCGGCCGCACAGTCTCGAAATTGAACCGGCGTTTCAACGCGCTCGACATCTCGTGCACGCCACGGTCGCGGATGTTGGCAGTGGCGAGTATGTTGAAACCCCGGCTCGCAAACACCGCGCTCGCCTCTCCGTCCAGTTCGGGCACGTGCAGCAGCTTGTCCGACATCACGCTGATGAGACAGTCCTGGATCTCGGGTTGTACGCGTGTTACCTCTTCGAAGCGGCAGATGCAACCCTCGCTCATTGCCTCGTAGATCGGGCCGCGCACGAGGGCCTTGGGTGTCGGGCCTTCGGCCAGGAGCAGGGCGTAATTCCAACCGTACTTGATCTGGTCCTCGGTCGTACCCGCGGTCCCCTGGATCGTGCAGGTCGATTTCCCCGAGATGGCGGCAGCCAGCAGCTCCGAGAGCATCGACTTCGCCGTTCCGGGTTCTCCCACCAACATCAGTCCGCGATCGCTCATCAAGGTGACGATGCAGCGATCGATCAGCGCATCGTCGCCGTAGAACTTGCGGCGCACGTCGAGCTTGGCATCCCCGAGAATGAAGGTTCGAACGGCACGCGGCGAGAGCCGCCACGCCGCTGGCTTGGAGTCCTGGTCGGCCTCGGCCAGGCGCGCCAACTCCGCGGCGTAAATCTGCTCAGCCGGCGCGCGCAGGATGTCAGTAGGCACTCTTCTTCTCCCAATCCGGATCGAAGCCCGTGCCCTCCGCGGCGATGAGGCGCAGGTCGTTGTAGCATTCGGAGAGCAGCACTTTCGGGATCTTTTCGAGCGGAATTTCCGCGCGCTCGTAGCTATTCTCTTTCGAGATCGATCGGAACGCCAGGCTCAGCAGCGCCACGCTGCGGTTTTCTTCCGGAAGGGTGTTGCCCGTAAACTCCAGGACAGCGGCCAACCCCAGGGTTGGAAAGCGCTTCTCATACACGGTGAACCAACCGCCGTCCTCTGCCGAGCCACGCTGGTACCCGAGTTTGCTCGCACGTCCGCGCAGCGCGAAAGCCTCGAGCAAGTGGCCCTTGAAATCCGTGACCTCCTTGGCGTTCGCCTTATCCCTCGGCAACTCATATGTCCCTTTGCCGAGCTGTTGAAAGAGCGGCTTGATTTCGTAGTCGATCAAATGCTGTTGCCAGCGTTGCACGGTCTCCGGCGTCAAGAGCGTATCGTGGGCGAGGCGAACGCGCGCGTTTCCCGGCACTTCGACCGCGTCATCCGATTCGTTGGTTAATGTCCCATCAGCCAGTGGCCGGAAGGCGCACTGGCCGCCGGCTTCACTCGTTTGTACCCAGATCAGCCGCTGGACGAGGTGCCGCACGACCGGATGGCCATTGAGATAGGTATTCCAATCGGCGTACGACCAGTCGCGCCCGGTGCACAGTGCCTCGTACAACCGATCCGACTGGAGATCAACAATACTTTTGATCTCCTTCTTGGCAGCGCTGAGCGACTTTTTGGAAGCCTTCGCCAGTTCCTCGTCATCGTCCTGTCGGGCTTCCGGCAAAGAGGCAATCTTCTTGCCGTCCGGATTAAACAGCTCAACCTTGAAATCGGGCAGCAGGCGCGCCTTGAACGCCCGCGGTCCATAGGAAAGCTCCAATTCGCCGTTTTCGTCGAACCCGGCCGTGGGAATCGTCCGGTCGGCGAGCTCGGCAAGAGTCCAACCCTTTCGCTCGGCCAACACTTCCGCCTGGCGAGTTGCCTCTTCCTGGATGCTCTTGGTGCGGAATCGATTGCCGATCGCCAGCATCACCTGCGTGGCGCTCGGGTGCTCGATCCAGGCCAACAGGGTCACCAATGCCTTGCCTTGAGCAGCGCGCGTCCCGTACCACTCCTTGATGTAGCGCGCGACCGGAGCGGCGGCCCGTTCGCCGGCGCACGCCGCTGCGACGGCCAGCACGCCTTTGCTGCCGACTGCCGAGCCTCTCGGCAGCCGTAAAAATCCCGGCAAAAAGAAAGCCGTCAATTCCTCGACCGTTTTGCCGAGATGCGGGCTTCCTTGATGGTATTTCGGGTGCGACTGCATGCTGCTGTGCAAGGATTGCGCCTGGGTGAGCGCCCGGTTCTGCGCCTCGTCGGTCTCGATCGCCCTGACATCTTCGGCGAGCCACTGCTCGAGTACCCACTGACCCAAACGCTCGCGGCTGCGAGGCTCAAACATCGCACAATACTTGCGCAGCACCGCGTTGGGTTCCGGCGAGTTGGCACGACAGGCCTGCGAAATCATCCACTTCAGGACCTCGGGCGCCACCCCCTCGCCCGTATCGCCCCACTGCACTTGTGGCAAAGCGTTCCACGGCATCCAGGCAATGTCCTTAGGCACCCCCTTCGCCAGCGCCTTCTGGGCCTCCGGCAGAAGGCGGTCGCGCTGGAGGTACTTGTCGACCGGCTCGCCGAGGGCCTCCAGCGCATCGAGCATTGCGCCTTTGGCGCTGTCGTGTTTTTCCGCCGCGACGGACTTCTCCAGCGCCTGCAGCGCCGGCCGATGTTTGAGCCTGCACAGCCACTGCGCAGCGACCGTGCGGACCTCCGATTTTCCGTCCGACAGTGCGGAAATGATCCTCGCTTCCTTGTCGGGTAAGTTGGCCAGAGCCTCTTGTGCCTGTGTGCGCTCGCTCTTTCCCTGCCCGAGAGCGACAGTAAACAGCGCGTTGACGATGCGAGACGGCGGAGTGGGCAACGTTGCGATCGCGTCGTACAACCGCGACCGCTCAAAGTTATAGCCGGTCTGTTCGAGCCCCTGCAGGTAGCGCTCGATTGCGGGAATGTGCTGGGCCACAAAAGGCCATACATCTTCGTCACGCCAATCGCGCGCGATCGACCCGAAGCGGCTGGAACAATACGCGCTCAGGAGGATCGCAGGATCACGTCCCGTATCACCGATCATGGTCGCCAGCTCGATGAGAGTTGGCCTGCCCGTGCTGGCATACAGCCGGTTGAAACAGTCACTGGCCACGCTGTCAAAGTCACCGTTATGGCCGAAGAGATGCCCACTGTGGAGCAACACTTTGAACAGCACAGTCGGCTCGAGCTGCGCCTCGCTGGCCATGTTTCGTATCGGGGCTAACGCTGACCAAACGAGTGCTGCGGGGTGCCGCCCGTCTTTCGCAGGTGCCGTACCGGAGCGCAGCAATGCTTTGAGTTGCTCGAGCCACTCCGCGGGGATCTCATCCTGCTGGCGCATTTTCCATTGGGGCTGGCCGTGTTGAGCTCTCCATCTCTCGTAGTGCTCACGCGACCGCTGATTGTCCGCCCGGATCAAACTGTTCATGTCCTGCCACAGCTTGTCGAGCCGCATCAACACACTCGCGTCGGGTATCTTTTCCCACGCGATGGTCGGCACTTCAAAGTTCAACTTCGCCTCAGTGGCCGAATCGGTTGCGGCTCCTGCGTCCCATTCGCCGATCAGCGCTCGAACGGACGCGGCTTTGTCGGCCGTAGCCGTCGCTCGCGCAAAGTCGCAAAGCGCGGAGTCCTGACTTTTCCGTCCGCGCTCGTACAGATGTCGAAGAGCGTAGAGCCGCTGTTCGGGCTTACCCTCGGTCGCCAGCCGGCGCAGCGCCGAATTCATCGCCGGTCCTGCGGATTGGACAAAACCGTCCGTTGCAATACGGACCTGCTTGGACGAGGAGACGGCCAGCTCCGCCAGTTCCGGCGCGAGTTTGTCCAACACTTGCGGGGTCGCTCGGATCAACATGGACAGAATGTGGGTACGCTGAGCTGCATCACCCGCCAGGAGCACGGGTCTCACCACCTCGACATGTCTGTCCAGGGCGTCGGCAAAATCCGGACAATAGCTGACGGCAGCGAGCATGTCCGCGGCTCCGTAGCCTGTGCCGACGGACGTCGCAAACGCGCCGACCAACAGTGAGTGCGGCGCCATGTCTGCGGCCACCAGCATTTTCTCCATCGTGGAGTAGGGGATGCATTGGTCGGTGCTGGGTGGCCAGGAATTGAGGTTGGCGCCGGCACCATACGACAGGACCAGCTCAGGCCAGTGAACGTTACCCGGAAACGGGATATGGAAGCGTGCGTGTTGATTCAGGTAGGCCATCGCCTCGAGAACCTGCGCCCAGCGCAACAGGATGTCCCCAGGGATGCTTCCCAGCGCGGCGTAGAAGGCCGGCTGCTTGGGTCTATCCTGGTAACGGTAGTGGATGTATCCAGTGGTTTTCTGGGGCGGAACCGGATGCACCCACGATCCCGTCTGTCCATGGAGCACAAACTCCACGGCGGCATCCAGGTTGGAGCCCGACAGATTGGTGCCGCCTATGACATAGGCTTCGGCCAGCATGCTTTTGAGCTCGCCGACCCACTCCGGGGTGACCCCCTGCGGCGGTGGGGTATTGGTGCCAAAGAGGCCTTTCAACCATTCGCGCATGTTTTGTTCATCGTTCGAGCGCGGGTGAACCCGACCCGCGGAAGTGTTGAATAGTGCCTAGGGTGAGGGCTGTAATGATCTGATGTGTCACACATTTTGTATGAAGGTCGCCACCCTGATCCTGTGCGCGCGGTTTTCGCGGCACCCAGCCTCATAAAATCAGGTACTTAGAGTACACGCTGCGCATTCCAGCGCGATGCGGACGCGGCTCGGGATTCCGCCGAGGAACAGTTGTTAGCGGCTGCGCCCATACGATGGGCAGTCTATTTCCTGGGTTTGCCCGTGTGGCGGACTGAGGCGCGGCCTACTTTCTCGGGCCAGCCAAGGCCGCTTCGCGGCCCTCGAAGGTGCCTGCGGCGATCATTATTCCGCCTTCGGCGGGGGGGGGGAGGGTGCCACGAGGTGGGCGCGTCCTAGTGGAGGGGGTCTGCGGCGTCGACTGAGCACGCTCCCATCCTGGTTGTACTGTTGGAGTGACGCGAGATCAAAAGCTGTTGATGTTCGATCCGACAAGATGTTTTGCGTGCAAGCCGACGCCGCAGACCCCCTCCACTATGCCGCTCGAGGTTGCTTGCCCCGATGCGCTTCTTTCGAGCCGACGTGACTTCGAGATCGAGAGCTAAAAGCAGATGAGCGCTCGTTCTCGAGTTCCCACGTTGTCGAACACCATCCATGGTTGACGGGCATCGTTTGACCATTGAGCGACTCGTGCTACCAATTTCGAGTGCATTGCGAATCGAGGCCGTGATGAAGTTTTTGATGTGTTACGACTACGGAATGGGCGGCTTTTGGTGGCAAGTGGAAGCGCCGTCTGCAGCCGAAGTCAGGCGGCGTTTCCCCACTTTACGGCTTTTTTTTGATAACCCGCCAGCATGGTGGGGAGGCGGCGAACGTATTGACCGCGTGCACGAATACAAACTGGGACAGCCATTGGATGAGTACACCGGCAGACTAGTGGCAGACGCCGCGAAGCATGCCGCCGGCAGCGGCGACCGTCGAAGCTGAAGGACGTCTCAAAGAAACTCCACTTTCATGAGACGTCGCCTTCGAAAGGAAGCAGGAAGCGAATAGATATTCGCGTGGTGCTACATCATTCTTTGCCCAGCGTTCGGGATGAGACGCGTATAGTGCTCAAGAGTCTCGCCGTCCGGCAGAGGTCCGCGATGAGACTTGGCGACAGCCATTCTGACCACACTTTCGACGGCTTGGCGCTTGTCTATCGGAAGCGTTTCAATGAGCTTTACCGCTTCAGGTGGGAGCACGGCGAAATCCTTTCTTCGGTTGTCTTCCCGAGGATTCTCGTCAATCCCGCGTGGGTGTCTCAGACCTTTCGCTCATCCTGTAGGTCTCGAGACATGACTTTTGCGAAGTCACGACCTAATGCCTTGAACCCGTCGCTGAGAGTCCTGCCATAGTCGGAGTTGATGTTGAGCGTGCGACAATGGATCACGTGGCCAGACCCGAAAACATTCAGCAAAAACGAAGCGCCGTATAGCAAGGGGGACTTGTTGAATCGTACGAGCCTCATAGCGTATTTCACTTTTCGCGACTTCTGCGATCAACCCACCACCACCCACCGTGGGGGTGAGGACCCCGGTCACGGATACTTCACACCGCCTGGTGGAGCTTCACATCCTTGTTTCCTCCGGTCTACGGACTACAGTCGACATGTGCATGCAAGCCGACGCCGCAGAACCCCTCCACTATGCCGCTCGAGGTTGCTTGCCCCGATGCGCTCCTCTTGAGGCGACGTGACATCGAGTTCGAGAGCTAAAAGAACCCAAGGGTGGTCAGATGTCCGAAGGAGGAGGCCGGCTTCACCCGCCACGACACAAGTCTGAGTAGACACCTTTCTGCCTGTCTCACGCCTATTCGCGGTTAACGGGACATCTTTGCGAGAATCGCGGCTAACCGCCGGCGTGTGCCGTATCCGTCCTCCGCGACGAGCCGCTCCAATGTCTGTCCGGCTTCGCGACCTGGAATGGACTTCAGCGCTTTGTTGACGAGTTCGGCGGCGGCTTCCAACCTCATCTGGACGGACCAGTGGTCGTCACGACATTGTTCCATCGCGTCGCCGTCCCGCTCGATGAGTAGCACGAGAAGCTCGAATGCCGTTGTGGGGCTCACGGGCAATACCAACATCTCGATCGACCACAAAATGTAGCCGATTCGTTCACCCACCTCCTCAGGCGTGCGCTGCCGAGGATGCGATCGACGCGTGCCTCTCAGCGCATCAATGCGCTCCCTCAAGGACGCAGTGATTGCGGGAAGGTCATCGCCCACGAGAAATGTCCGAACGTGCTCCCCGATCGGGCCAGTGTCAAAAGCTAGTGAAGTAATGAACTTGGCGAGTGCTTCCGGGGTGCGCGACAACAACCGTGCGATCGCGGCCTCAACATCCTGATTGGTTTCAATTCTCACTTCGTCTCCAGGCAGCACCCGCACTCATAAAATCAGGTACTTAGAGTATACGCTGCGCATCCTAGCGCCAACATAACTTTATGTCACCGACGAAGCGTGAATGACGATGCTATCCCATTCAGACCCACGCGGTATGAAATTGCTCATTCGCGGGCGGCGCCTCCACGAGGCTGCGTCGTGGTGTTGCTTGCCGGCTTCGCTGCGAGTTCCCATCAAGTTATATTCATACGAGCTTGCTGTAATCGTACAGGTCCTTGCAGATGTATCCCCGCTGGGTCAGTGCCTTCCGTTCTGTCTCACCGAATTCGGGCGAAAACAACACTTTCTCACGTTGCCAGCCTTGTAGCTGCCGGTTTTCCCGGGGAAGCAAAAATGCCTCGACGTGTCTTTCGAACTTCGCCAGCGACCCCCCGTCATGCGAAGATGCCGTGCGCTTGCAGGAGCCGAACCTGATACGTTTATTCGGCTCATCGAGCGCGACCAGATCAATCTCGATGCTATTCGCGGAATCTCGCGGCCGATTCCAATAGCCGAGTCGCAACTCCGACAGCTCAAAGTCCCCTTTCCCTTTCCGGGAGATCTCGGCATGCAGACAGCGGATGAGCTTTTCAAACGCAAAGCCCTCCAGAGCCTCGAGTCTGCGCAACGCTGGAGTCAGCGCCTTCTCCACAGGTTTCAAACGCACCGCTTCACGTGCCGGTTTTGCGACCGCGAGCCAGGCATTCAGGAAGTTGTCGGTGATGTAGTAGCGAGCATTGCGACTCTTACTATCGGAAAATACGGGCTGGAGCTTGTCGACCATGCCGTATCCGTTGACGAGCCGGGTGATGTGAGTGCCCAGAGGAGTGCGGTCGTGAGCATCATTGAGCGCGCTGACGAGCTCCGCGTGGTTGCATCCGGGGTGTTCCGCAAGATAGTGGAGTATAGAGACCGAGCGGCCTCGCAGCTCCCGCAAAAACCAAGTGTCCGCTTCCTCGGAGAGCGGACTGGAGCCACGCAAGAACATCCTGGTAAGCAACTCGCGGGCAAACTCCGCTTCAGGAACCTCGAAAAGGTGCTGTTCGAACGCATCGTGATAGAACTTGGGCACGCCCTCGAAGAAAGTCCAAAGTGTGAGCCATTGCGTCGGTGTCCGCACTTCCTGGCTCCGAAAGACGTTCATGAGATCCTGAAAATCCCAGTGATCCAATTTTAATTGAGCGGTAATGCGGCCGTATAAGGGCGCGGCCTTGTCCTCCAGGAGAGCACTCATTTCGGAATGGAGTGACCCGAGAACAAACAACCCGCCACGATCCAGGCCAGCGCTTCGCAGCTTGTCAACTTCGGCCTGGAGGAACGAATTGAAAGGACTCAGTGCCGCACGCGTAAAATACTGGAATTCATCGAGCACTACGACCATTCCTGCCCGGCATAGCTGACTGATGGCAGCAGCCATAGTTGAGAAATCGACTACTTTGCCAGCGAGGTTTCTGACAGCCTCGTGGTCTGCCTCACTGAGGCTGCGCCGAAAGGTGGCTGCGACATCCCGCTCATCGGAATCGGGAGTCTGCATGTATATGAGCCGCGAACTCAGGTCGTCGCTCGAGCGGGCAAGGTGGCCAAGGAGGGTGGTTTTACCGATGCGCCGCCTTCCCTCTATTCGGCAGAAAAACCAGCGGCCGGCCTCGACGATACGCCGTAGCTCAGCCAGCGGTTCAGTTCGGCCGTAGAAGCTCCAGTTCGGCATGAATTTCCTATAAGATACTTATTTGTATCTTAAATGAAATTGGAGCTTAAGTCCATGATCAGAAGGCCAATATCTGCGGGACTCTCGGGCCAATGCCCCGGACTTACCAATCCACGATCAATGCGAGTGGCGAGTTCTGGATTCCTTCAGGTTCCGGGCTGGGTTCCCGCTTCATGGTCCGGATGCTCCATGGCGCCACGACTGCGGACTCCCCCACGATGCCGCTCGAGGTTGCTTGCCCCGATGCGCTTCTCTCGAGGCGACGTGACATCGAGCTCGAGAGCTAAAAGCATATGAGCGCCACCGAGATCAGCGCTGTCCTTGATCGGCAACTCTTGCTTCAACTGGACGACCGGTTGAAGGGTGCGTTAGAGATTTGATGCAACTCGCTCGTGAGTTGTTCCGCCTGCACTTGGGCCTTCCCGGCTCTATCGTTTGCCAATTGCGTTTCGATCTCCGTGAGACTGCCGAGAAACCGGTAGCCGTCAACGACGCGTTTGATCAGGGTCGCGAGATCCGCGCGTTGGTCTTTACGCAGAAGCTCGGTTAGGTCCCCGACATCGTAGTCAGTCGCCTCCTCGAGTCGCTTTACCAGTCGTTGATAGCTCAGGGCATCGCGCTGGTTCCACAACTTGAGCACTGCGATTGCCCGCACTCGCGGTCGTTCAAACTCGAGATTCAAGCTTTCGGACAGATCGTACTGCGTATTCCGGCCAAAGTGAACATCGATTCCGGCTCATCGTGAACGCTGAGCAGAAGTCGGCGGCGACTCCCGCCGACTATAGTCAGTTGTTCACGCGCATTTGTGGGAGCCAGGAGTA
>Ga0068863_100000651_pt1 | contig 35181 bp, 30 predicted proteins | sample KBSSwiS62_FD_66596 | JGI IMG/M metagenome (GOLD analysis project Ga0068863, IMG submission 66596) | Switchgrass rhizosphere microbial communities from Kellogg Biological Station, Michigan, USA - KBS Switchgrass S6-2 | ecosystem: Host-associated > Plants > Roots > Rhizosphere > Soil ... | reverse complement strand
TCGGCATGCTCGGCCACGCCTTCAGCGAATCGTTCGATGACGGTACCGAACGCGTGATCAAGCCCGATCGGCCCGCGAATTTCCGTCTCGATAGCGCTTCGAACGCCGACTACTTTCGCCTCAGCCGCTGCTACTTCGGCACCAGCCGGCTTGCCCTTCGCGCCGAACTCGCGCGCAAGATTCTTCCGATCCCGGAATCATTAATCTTCGAAGCGGACGAATATCTGTTCACTATGGCGCCCGCTCTCGCGCCGGGTTTGGTCTTGCCCGAGCCTCTCACACACTATCGCGTGCACGCCGGCAATCTGTTCCTTACCGCCGGCAAGAGCCGAGAAGGCGAGCGGCGGAAGGCAAGTGTTCTCGCCTCTCTGGCCGCCGCCCTACGCAAAGATTTGCCGGCTACGGCCGCTTCGCCAGAAGCGATCGGAATGATCGTCGAATTGGTGCAAGCCGAAGCCGATCAGTTGCGCCTAAAACTGGACGGCGGCTGGCCCTGGGAAAGCTTTCGAACCGAAAGCACCATTTACCGCATTCAGCATGGCGACGCCAATTGGAAAAGCAGTGCCTTTCGAACGCTCAGCATGATTCCCGCTCTGCTGCTTCCTCCCAAATGGTTTTATGCCGGTCGCGCATGGCTCGCCGCGCAATCCTGGTACAAGCGCGCTCGCACGGGAGTGCTGCCCGTTCCCGGCTTCACCAAACTTGACGCCCCCGCTGGCAGCACTTCACCCAATCGCAAGGTGCCCTAGCTGAAAGTTGCGCGCGACTCTCGATACCACAGTGCGCCCGTGCCATCAGTTGTGCTGAGGGTCCCGTTTCGTATTGGTAGAACGAAAATGGCGTCTATCAAGTACTATTCCTGACCTCAGCCGGGCGATTCACGCGAAATATGCGGACTGTTTTGCTACCCTAGATGCGGGTCCGTCCAGCCGCGCCCGCGAAGGATTGACCGCTTCCATGGCGTATGTGACTGCAGACCAGCCCCTGACAGCGCAGGCTACCCGGCCAGGAACTGCCGCTACAACCGTGCGCATCGAACCGCCGCAGCGCTGGCTTGCGCTGCACCTCCGCGAAACCTGGAACTACCGCGAACTCCTGTACTTCTTTGTGTGGCGCGACGTTAAGGTGCGCTACAAGCAGACGGTGATCGGTGTGGCCTGGGTGGTGCTGCAGCCGCTGCTGAGCATGGGCGTGTTTACTTTATTTTTCGGGCGATTGGCGAAACTGCCGTCGGACGGGTTGCCCTATCCGTTGTTTTATTTCGCGGCGCTGGCGCCGTGGAACTACTTCGCGACGGCACTTTCTTCGGCGACGAATGTGGTGGTGGAGAACCAGCGCGTCATCACGCGAGTGTATTTTCCCCGGCTGATTTTGCCGCTTTCGAGCGTGCTTTCCGGCCTGGTGGATTTTGCCATCGCGTTCGTGGTGCTGATCGTAATGGTTGCCGGGTATGGATTGCGGCCAGGCGCGCAGGTATTGTGGTTGCCATTTTTGTTGTTGCTGGCGGTGGGCACGGCGCTGGCGGTTGGTCTATGGCTGTCCGCGCTGAACGCGCTTTTCCGCGACGTTAGATACGTGATTCCGTTCGTGATGCAGTTTTGGCTGCTGGCCTCGCCGGTGGCCTACCCCAGCAGCCTGGTTCCGGAAAAGTGGCGCTGGCTATACGGCTTCAATCCGATGGCTGGTGTGATCGAAGGGTTCCGGTGGGCCCTAACTGGACACGGCCAGTCACCCGGAGTGCTGCTGCTGGCGTCGGCTGGCGCCGTGGTGGCGCTGCTGGTTGGCGGGGTGATGTTCTTTCAGAGGATGGAAGGAGTAGTGGCGGACCGAGTATGAAGGTAGAACTTGAGGTTGCCGGGAGGCTGCCTTCCACCGCTGGTGTCGCAGCGACTGAGAATAAGAACGGTGATTCTAAAGCCGTTGCAGGATGGCATTTCGAGATTAGCCTGATGGCGGCCGCGGCGGAGGGTTGGTGGAGCGGATTCTCAATGAGATATCGTAGAACATCAGTTAATATAAGTCAAGCGAAATCGGCAGGGCTGAGCCATGGAAACCAAAACAGCAGTGGGTAAGCGGATATGTCCGAAGTGCAGGGCAGCGGAATTGCACCGCTCGCAAATGCACGGGCTAATCGAGAGGAGCATTCTGCGGCCTGTAGGAATACGAGCGTACCGCTGCAGCGGCTGCGACGAGCGGTTCCTGCGGTTCGGGGGCGGGGAAAAGATGGTGCGTTCCGAAGTGGATTCGAACGGGAAGTCTGGCGGACGAGGAAAATGAGCGCACTGGCGATCCGCGCCGAGGGACTGAGCAAGCTGTACGAGTTGGGCGAGTGGGAACGGTACAGCGCTCTGCGGGATATGCTGGCACGGGCGGTGAGGGCGCCATGGACGTCTTTCCGGCGAGAGAAGAAAGAAACGTTCTGGGCATTGCAGGATGTGAGTCTGGAAGTGCGGCACGGCGAAGTGCTGGGGCTCATCGGCCGAAACGGCGCCGGAAAAACCACTTTGCTGAAGATTCTAAGCCGGATCACCAAGCCGACGCGTGGGTGGGCGGAAATCTACGGCCGCCTGGGCAGCTTGCTGGAAATCGGGACGGGATTCCATCCGGAACTATCGGGACGAGACAACATTTATTTGAGCGGCGCTATCCTGGGCATGTCCAAACGCGAAATCGCGCGAAAGTTCGACGAAATCGTAGCGTTCGCCGAAATCGAAAGATTTCTGGACATGCAGGCAAAGCACTATTCGAGCGGGATGTACGTGCGGCTGGCGTTTGCCGTGGCAGCGCACCTGGAGCCGGAAATTCTGCTGGTGGATGAAGTGCTGGCGGTCGGAGACATCAAGTTTCAGAAGAAATGCCTGGGGAAAATCGGAGACGTGGCCAAGGCCGGGCGCACGGTGGTGTTGGTGAGCCATCAGATGAATCAAATCCGGCGGCTGTGCGAACGCGCGGTGTGGATGGATAACGGCACCATGCGGCGTGACGGCGCGGCAAGCGAAGTGCTGGCCGCTTATGAGACGGCGATGCTCGGAGGCGAAGCGGCGACGGAAAGCACTTCGAACGAGACGCGGAGAAGATCGCAGGGAGCGCAATTTTTTCGCTGGTCGATCGAGGGAGAAGCAGAACGGCAGCAGCACGTTCTGAGGACGACCGGAAAGTTTCGTGTGGCGTTTGAAGTGGAACTACGCCGGCCGATCCGCAATGGCGAGCATGGAATTGCGCTGTACAACGCCGAGCGGCAGTTGATGTGGGGTTGGGCGGTGCCGAACTTGAGCTTGAATGCGGGCACACACCGGCTAATCCATGAATTTCCCACGCTGCCCTTGCGCCCGGGAAATTACCAGTGGCAGGTGAATTTGTGGGATGAGAACGAGCTGCTCGATACGTGGGATGGCAACCCCGAGATGCGAATCGAAACCGAGGAATTTCAGCACTATCAGGATGAATGGAATGGTTTCCTGAATGTTCCAGCGACGTTCAGCCACTCGGCCGCCCCTGCTTCCGAGCAACCTGAGGGCGGCAAACCACGGCTGGTGACGCCCGAGTGAACGCCGCGTCGCCGCCCTTTCGGCCGGAAGAAGAACCCGCACTGCCGGCTGAGACATCCAGCGCAACGAAGCCCAGTTTAGGAACACAGGTCTTTCAGAATACCGCCGCGCAGCTGATCGGACGAGTGTTCAGCATTGGTTTTTCCGGCGCTACATCCATCCTGCTGGCCCGATACCTGGGCAAAGAGCGGCTAGGCGAATACGGCGCGATCTATGCATACCTGGCATTGTATGGCTTCCTGGCGACATTCTGTCTGGAGCAGATTCTAGCGCGTGAAATTTCCCTGCGGCGAACACAAGGGGCCGAAATATTCCGTACCGGAACTCTGACCGCGCTGGGATTCTCCATCGCAGGATTTTTCATCGCGCCGCTGGCGGCTCCGCTTTTCGGATACACGGGTAGCTTGCGATGGCTGATTGCTGTGGCCGCCGTCGATCTGCTGATTCTCCCTCCGCTGCGCTTTTCCGGGATCATTTTTCAGGTGGAAATGCGGCTTTGGTACAGCGTGGTGATCGGGCTGGTGCGCCAAGCCATGTGGCTGGTGGCGGTGCTATTGCTGGCCATGCGGATGGCAGCCTTTTACGAAGTGATTGTGGCGCGGTTGATCGTGGGAATCCTCGAAGCCGTGATTGTGATTTGGAACGTGAATCGCGTGGGGCTGGTGCAGGGCAAACCTCGCTTCATAGCCAGCGAAGCGCGCACGATGATCAAAGAAGGGTTGCCGCTGGTCCTGATGACGCTTGCAGTGAGCATCTATCACCGGATCGATCAGGTGATGCTGCATAAGATGAGCGGTGACCAAGTCTTGGGGCCGTACGTGATTGCCGTGCAGTTGACGGAACTGTTCAGCGCGTTGCCAGTGGCTTTAATGATTTCGCTGTTCCCGGCGCTGGCGCAGAGCGCCGGTGAAGAAGCGAAATTTACCCGTTATCTCGGCGAATCGTTCCGCTTCCTGATGGTGGTCGTCTTTGCGGCATGCACTCTGGTAACGCCCATCGCGTATCCACTGGTGGAACTGTTTTACGGCAAGCAGTTTCTGTCGACTGCCGGCCTGCTGATCGTACTGGTCTGGTCCGAGGTCCCGGTATTTTTCGGAGTGGTCCTCTCGAATGCGCTCATCGCGAAGAGACTCCAGAAATATACGGCCTATGGGGCGGTGGCAGGCGCTGCCGTCAACGTGTTGCTGAATCTTGTGTTGATTCCGCGGTATGCAGCGATGGGAGCGTCCTGGGCGACGGTGATCAGCTACACCTTGGCCGTCCTGATGATTCCCATGTTGTTAGCGCCGGTGCGGCCCATTATCGTGCTGGGCCTGAAAGTAGCGATGCGTCCTTTGCTGCTAGCACTCGCAATTGTCGGGGGACTGCAGTACGTCGGCGTGACATTCTGGTGGAAACTAGTCTTCGCGGCGGTAGCGTTTGGCGGCGGCGGATGGATGATTGGGGCGGTCACCAGCCAGGACGTGAACCGCCTGGTGCAAATGCTTCGGTTACGGCCGCGTTGGTAGCCTTTCTGCAGTTGCTTTCCCGGACCGCAACGCTCACCTGATCCTGCCACGGATGTGCTCGGTCGATCCACTGAGAAACTCTTGCGACAGTTTCATCGATTGTATGTTTGCCTGCCGTGCTTCTAGCGAATCCAGGCAACCAAAGACACAAAGCAGAAAGGTTTATGCGAAATGTCAGGGGCGAAGCCAGGGCCGATCCCGGCTTGCAGCGGGGCCATACGAATGTCGGGGATCAGGAGATGCGAACGCAAGGAGTGGCGCTATAATGCGCCTATGACAGGAAAAATCGTGACGCCCGGGCGTCCACAACCCGGCGAATATGGCCAGTACTACGAAAAATACATCGCGCTGGTACCCGCCACGGACATTTTGGGCGCGCTGGAAGCGCAACGGCTGGTGATGTCGCAACTGCTGGGCGCGCGTAGCGAACGCGAAGGAAATTTCCGCTACGCTCCGGATAAGTGGACGGTGAAAGAAGTGATCGGGCACTTGGCGGATTCGGAACGGATTTTTGCGTACCGGGCGCTGCGTTTTGCGCGAGGCGATCAGACGCCGCTTTCAGGATTTGAGCAGGACGACTATGTGAAGGGCGGGGGATTTAGTGAGCGGACGCTAGCGGATCTCGCCGAAGAGTTCGCCGAGGTGCGCGGCGCGAACATCTCGTTGTTCAGCGGGCTGGATGCGGCTGCCTGGCAGAAACGCGGCGTGGCCAACAAGAGTGAAATAACGGTACGCGCGCTGGCATACATTATTGCGGGGCACGAACTGCATCACCGGCGCATCCTGGAAGAGAAATACCTGCCGGCGATTCCGCGGGCCTAATGCGGTTTGCTGGTCTCAAGCCTGCAAGATCAATGTGACGAATGTATGGAAGTACACGATCTATGGGCCGCACGTCGGGCAGCAGTGTATTCCTCGGCTACACCCTGCCAGACAACACGAACTGCAGCAGCGCCCCGATTTATAACGTGTTCGATGACTGGGTTCTACGATGAACACTACGCCGTCAGTTCGGGATAGCTTGCCAACCAACCCTCCCATGTCGAAGAATGCTGACCTGGCAACTACTATCCTCAGATGAACCAGATTCGCAAAATCTCTTGCGTCATGCTGTCCATCGGTGTTTCGATTTGCAATGGTTGCTCCCAACCGGCAAAGCTCGAGCCCCCCAGTCTGTTCGGAGGACATGCAATTGGAGAGAACTCAGGAGCATTCGCGATGCGCGAGGGGCAGGACATTGATCCACTCGGCAAATGTCAGCAAATAATAGCATCCACCTTTTTGGAACAATCGCTTGCCTCGGCACAAAGATGCCGCGAATTCGTCGACCGTGGTTCGTATCAGATAAGTCTAAGGGGCGCCGATCCTAGCCGGGAAAGAGTCTTCCAATTCACAAATTGGAGGGTGTCTTTGATCATATTAAGGTTCAAGGAATCGGAGCGCAGCAAGTTGGTGGCGGATTTTGACGCGCGATTTACCAACTCGGTGCCCGGTCGAATTTGGCGTACAAAGGACAACAATTCGCTAGAGATTCGCCCCGCCGAGCAGTTAGGGCTATTCACGGGAAAGCCGAATGATTCCGACGGTTTCCTGGTAGTTGTAACTTCCCTCAAACAATGACCCCCAGCGAGCGACAACTCCGCCGCCGATTCTCCTTCCCGATGTTTTCACCGTTGCTTGGTGGCTAGAAGGACCTGGTTTGGTGACCTGGATTTATGCAATGGTTTGCGTGAGACTCTCTCGACCAGGACGCTGAAGACTGAGATGCTCTTGTTAATTTACTACGAAAGACGGATGCTAGACCCTCTAGCGCGAAAAGGATCGGAGACAATTTGGAATTGAGCCCAACAAAGCTATTGAGGCTTACTTCGCTTGTTCGAAGGTTCTGGCCGGTTGCTGTTCAACTTTGGCTGAGTGTGGTTTTAGTGCTCTTCGGTTGGATTCGGATATTTGGATCACAAGCGGCGAAGAATTTTCCAACATTTCATTAAGCTATGTGGGCCCACATACTGAAGCCAGTCCTCATAGTGCTGGTTCTGGCTATAGCCGCGCTCGGCGCCGGGAATTGGATTGCCGGCCGCCTGTCCCCGACATTCAGCCGGTTTGACAGAAATGTCTTAAGTTGGCTCGGAGGGATAGGCCTTCTTTCGCTAGTGTTGTTCCTGGTGGGGCAGTGGAGATTTTCGTGGGTCACGGTGGGCCCGATCGTCGCTATAGCGTTTCTTGCCGAAATTAAACATCTGCTTCTGTTGCTACGGGACTTCAAGATCGCTGGGCGACAGCGCAAATTCCCAGCGGCCCCGACTTTCGTCGTGCTTTCGGTTCTATTTTTGATCGGCATCGGAAGCTTGGCGGAGATCACCGGGGACTGGACAATCGACGCCGTTGTCTATCACCTACTCGGACCGAAAGTTTGGATTCGCGAAGGCACAATTCGACCCGTCCTCGACAACTGCCATACCGCAATGCCGCAAACCGGGGAAACTCTTTATGCCACGGCCATGATGTTCGGCGGATCCAGAGCCCCAGGCCCATTGAACGTTGTGGTCTTCTGCATGTTGCTCCTGGTCGCCGCGTCGATTGCTAAAAGAGCGGGTTTGAATTCCTCCGAAACGTGGTGGGCTGTCGCGCTGATCATTACGATGCCGGCGGTTGTTACCGGTTCGACGCACGTCTTCGTCGATGGAATGTATGCTGCTTTTGTGCTGGCAGCCGCTCGAATCGCTTTCGATGCCGAAACGATTGGCGATTTTGCACTCGTCGGTCTTTTCAGCGGATTAGCATTAGGTACCAAGTACACCGGCATACTTGCCGTCCCGACCATACTGCTTTGCGTCTTCGTAAAAAAGGTATTTGAGGGAAAGCTCGAATGGCCACCGATCAAGAAGTCAATTGCAGGACTCGCCGTCGCGGGCCTTGTCGCGTCACCATATTACCTGCGGAACTGGATACTCCTCGGCTCACCGATGTATCCGCCACCCCCCTTGCTTTGGCGGATTTTTGATGCCAAATATTTGTCTACAGAAGCCATCCTGAAATTTCACGAATACATTCGTCATCGTGGTCAAGGTTTCGGGCGGGGAATCGGCGCCTTCCTGCTGCTTCCATTCAATCTCACTTACCATACCTCTAATTTTTATGGAGCCGGTGGCATAGGAATCTGCCCTTTGGGGCTTAGCATCCTCGGAATTGTCTCTGAGCGGCGAAACGTCTTCGCAAAAACATTGGCCCTTCTGGGGTTGCTGCTTCTAGTCCTGTGGTTTGTGACGCAGCAAGAATCGCGTTTCTTGATCCATGGGTATGTGATCAGCGCGGTTTTCGCTGTTTTCGGCTGGCGCTACGTTAAGTCCGTTAGTCCGCCGTGGTCACGTTTGCTCGGGGGAGCGGTCGTCCTCTTATCCGTAGCTTACGGAGTATTCATGATAGGTCGCGAGCGTATCGCCGATGCGCGAACCGTCATGTCCGCCGATGCCGCCGAAAAGCGAGCGCAAGAGACAATTCCATTCTTGGAGAGTTTCAGGTTTATCAACAACGACCCGTCGGTTAGGCGAATACTGATCCTCGATCCAACCGTTCCGCCATATTACTCCGACAAACCCTATGTGAAACCTGTAGGACAGTGGGGCGAGAGAACTTTGCCGGGCGGTCTAAATTCTGACGAAGCATTGAAGCACGTCGGTGAATTGCGTGTCTCACACGTGATGGACGTACAGTCCGAAATTTCATCGTTCAAAGTCGCATCGAACACGCAGGCCTTCACCTTGGTATTTGAGTCAAAGGGGCAGCGAATCTACCGCGTCGATTAAAGCGTGGTCAGAGCGCGGGCGGTCGACCCCGAGGCTCCGCAGTTTCAAGGAGACAGTAATGTCCGGTGTCATGTGTCAGCCAGTTCCGCGCCGCTTTGTCACAGCTAGTAGGGCCACAGCGACGGATGGCTAGCCTTGCTTCAAATTCAAAAGGCAGTACGATTAGCTCCCTGCATAGATCCACTCGAACAGGCACATCTTCATTGTTTGCGCGGTGAATGCTCCTAGCCTCGGGTTGATCCGAGACAGTTGCGCACACCTCGGTTTGGACTCAAAAGGCAGGGTGTGCGGCTTGAGAAGTAATGTCTTTGGCCGAGGTGATTACCGGAAGAGCAGCGAGTGGGAGAACCCTACTGTTCTCAGGGTGTTCCCCGAATGTTGCGAGTATCGAAAGCTTGATTTTGCACTTGTGATATAAAAGCGCCGTGGCGAACTTTTCGCAGGAGATGCAACTCCGGTAATCCGCATGAGCAATGAATTCCATTCCGCGAAGGAGCGGAGACTCGTTGCGTCACTTTGGGCACTCGCAGTTGTTTTTGGCCTGAGCCAGGCTTGGTCATGGCGGTTCTATATTGAGCCCGATGGCGTCAGCTACATCGAAATCGCTCACGCTTACATCCAGCGCGATTTTGCGAATGCGGTCAACGCGTATTGGAGCCCGCTCTATTCCTGGCTGCTGGCGCTCGTAATTTCCGTTGCTCACGTGCCGGAATACCGAGAGGCCACTTCCCTTCATCTGGTGAATTTTTTTGTCTACCTTCTCTCCCTGGCATCGTTTGCGTTTTTCTTTGAGGAACTGACCGCCTTTTTGAGGGCTTCAGCGGGTGAAACACTGTCACGAACGCGATGGGCCTGGAACGTGTTTGGCTATTCCTTGTTTTTTTTCGCCGCCTTGCAGCTTGTGGGCGTGGGAATCGATCAGCCCGATTTGATTGTTCTTGCGGCGTCTTTGCTTGCGACCGGATTGCTGATTCGGATGAAGCGCGGGGCGGCGAGTTGGGTCGCATACCTTGCGCTCGGCATCACGCTTGCGGCAGGGTACCTGGCCAAGGCCGTGATGTTTCCTCTGGCCTTTTTCTTCATATTCAGCAGCCTGCATGCGCCTGGCAACTGGAAACGGTCCGCTTTGCGTACTACCACTGCGCTCGTTACGTTCCTGATCGTGGCAAGTCCGTGGATCCTGACGCTATCGAACGCGAAGGGGCGATTTACTTTCGGTGATACGGGACGCCTAAACTATGCGTTCTACGTAAACGATCTTGTGAATCGTCCATATTGGCACGGGGAAGATGCCGGCCTGGGGACTCCGACTCATAGCCACCGTCGCTTGAATGCCATCCCTCCGGTGGAGGATGTCTTCGGCCCTGGCCCGGGCTCTTACCCGCTGTGGTATGACCCTTCTTACTGGTATGACGGAGTACGGCCTCACTTTGAATGGCGCGGGCAGTTACGAACATTGAGGGCCAGCCTCGGAGATTACTTTCACATGCTCTCGGCTCAAAGGGGTATTGCGACGGCGTTCCTCACCCTGGTTTTCTTCTCGGGCTGGAAGGGCGAGTGGCTCAAAGAGTTCGCCAGGCTTTGGCCTGTCTGGTTACCGGCAGCGGGGACGTTCATGGTCTACGCGCTGGTGCACGTCGAACAGCGGTTTGTCGGGGCGGCCGTGATTGTTATGTGGTGCTGTCTGTTTGCGGCAATTCGGCTTCCGGCTTCGGACTGGTCACCTCGGCTATCTGTGGCGTGCCTTTTGGCGGGCTGCGCAGCGATCGGATTGGGCCTGACCACTCAGCTCACCGCAGAGCTTTCCGAGATAGCGAAGGGACAGCCAAATACCGTATGGCAGGCCGCGCAAGAATTAAAGCGCCTTGGAATAAATTCAGGAGACTCGGTCGCACTTATGGGCCACGAGGGTCATCCAAAGGCCATAGACTACTACTGGGCTCACCTTGCGGGGATTCGCGTCGTGGCGGAAATTCCTTCAGCGGGTGTTTCCATATTCTGGACTGCGGGATCTGCAAGCCAGCAACAGGTATTCAAGTTACTTTCGCAGACGGGGGCGCGGGCGCTGATAACCGGGACTCCGCCGCCAATTTCCCAGAGGGCGGCCTGGCAAGCGCTTGGCGCCACTGGCTATTACGCGATGCTTCTCGTCCCGGACGGTTCGTCCGCGACCGGTTCGGGAGGGAGCAGCAGGCAGACAGCGCATGGAAAAACCGCTACAGCGGCGGTGATCGATAAATCGGAGAGCCAAACAGAGCCCGGTTCCTAGAGTAAGGTGATAGGCGACACCCGCCGCGATAGAAGCGCTGGCACTCGCCTTGACAATCCCGCCATTCCACTAAAGCAGCGGTTCACTAGGGTTCGACGGCGATTGTACTGCTGGAAGGACAATCGCTTCGGTTGCCGGGATCTGTACGCGATCGGTGATGTGGATGCTTCGCGTTTCGAGCATCTGCGTCACTCGCGCTACGCGGGAATTATTCTGCCTAGACGAGAATCGAGCCGGAAATCAAATTGATTGTGGGTCATGAGCTGCCAAATGTGAAATTATATTGCGGTGAACTCTGAACCTACCCTTGTCGAGGCAGATGGCCAGGCAAAAGTGGTGACCCGCCATAAGGAGATGCCGCTTTTCTTGTTTGGAGCCCTGCTCATCGGGTTGGGCCTTAGCATCTACTTCAGTGGAATTGTCCTATCCATTATTCGGCTGGCTGTGAACTTCAGAGAGCCCCTGCGAGAGCCCTTCCGATCATGGAATGAAGCGGTGGTTTGGTACAGCGGGGTTCCCAGTACGCTGGGCGTGATCTTGGTAGCGGCGGACCTCGCCTTCCTACTCCCGGGAAAGCGAAGGCGCTCGCGACGGGAAGCCCTGCCCCCAGTCACCGATCGGCAGGTAGTGGTAGTGCTTACGGCATATAACGACGAGAAAAGTATCGCCGGTGCGGTGCAGGATTTCCGGAACCACCCTGCCGTGCGTCGCCTGATTGTGGTCGACAATAACAGCCAGGACAATACTGCTGACGTGGCGCGCCGGGCGGGGGCGCAGGTCGTCACCGAGGTTCAGCCCGGGTATGGGAGATGTGTCTATCGCTGTTTTCAGGAAGCCTTAGCAGAAGAGGACAGCGAGCTGATCGTGCTGTGTGAAGGCGATTTGACCTTCCGGGCCGCGGATCTCGAAAAGCTGCTCGCCTATGTTGACCATGCCACTATCGTCAACGGAACGCGTATCGTCGAGCAACTCCGCGACTATTCCACGCAGCTTTCGACATTCATGTACTATGGCAATTTTTTTGTTGGCAAGCTTTTGGAATTGAAGCATCTTGGGCGCGGGACCTTTACTGATGTCGGAACTACCTATAAGGTGGTGCGTCGCTCGAGCCTCAAACGGCTCATGCAGCTGTTGAATCCTGCAGTTAATCTGGAATTTAACGCCCATTTCCTGGACACGGCTCTCGACAGCGGGGAAAGAGTAGTCGAATGTCCGATCACGTTTCACCCCAGGGTGGGAGTGAGCAAAGGCGGCAACACCAACAACCGGAGAGCCCTTCTTGTGGGTCTGCGGATGATCTACGGACTTTGTTTCGGCTGGCCCAAGGCCCGGAATTAAGTAGTTCCATCCCGATGCGGTTTTCGTCCGCTGATCCCGACTACCAACTGGGGGTCGTGGGCTGGTGATACGGCATGCAACCAGCCTGTTGCAATTTAAGAAGCAGCGAAGCAGGTTCCGGGCGTTGCCGAGGCAGGTAGAAAATACTGCCGCCCAAGGTACAGTGCGGCGCGTACGCTGCCACAATGGCACTGCCGAGATCGGGCCCAATTTTCGAGACGCCTCGCCAGGAATATTCGGTTTGGGCGGTGATGACGAGATCGAACTCGCCACTGCGGATCCTCTCCACGATCGGCTCGGGGTTTACCTTTCCCAGCCGCTGCATGTACGACAAAAGATAGGGTTCCATAAGGGCGGGGTGGGGGTCGAGGAGGGCCATCCGTGGAATCGTGGAGAAGATGTGCTGCCCGCGCAACACGTTCTCGATCCTTCGGAAAACCCCATTCTGCGCCTCTACCTGCCGGGGAATGAAGTTGGAGCGAGCCTCAATGAGGCGGTGTGCATCCCCCAGCCAGAAGTGGAGCAGGATCAGCCCGGTTAGAAACAGCGCAATTGCTAAGCGCTGTCGGCTCCAAGTCATGAGTCTCCAGGCACCAAGCACCGCCAGGGGAGTCAAAGCCAACAACCCTTCGTGGAAGTAGTTGATATTGCCGCCCGCCTGAAGGTCGGTCAAGCCGGCCGTGCCAAACGACAACAGAATGAACAGAAGCAGTAGTCTCCATCGGGGCCAGGGGCGCAGAACGATCAAGGGCAGAGCAGGCAGAGCCAGAAGGACTGCGGGCTCGCGGATGGCTCGTGAGAGCAGCTGAACCCATCCAGGAATGTCTCGGATGCCCGGGGCCAGTGCCGTTATCTGCGAGATCATTCGCGGCTCCCGGAGCCAGAAGAAAATGTACACACCGAGCGAGGTGGAAACACCCGCGGCCACGAAAACAGCGAACTCCTTCCACCGCTTATAAGAGAGAAGCCACAGCGATCCTGCAACCAGCGCCGCGACATACGTAAACTTGAACTGGGTGGCGAGACCGGCACACAAACCCGCCGCGAGCACCGCATTCCGGGATCGCACCAGCAAAAGACGAATTGCCGACAGGCCGAAAAAGATGCCGGGAAAATCGCCGCGCAGCTGAACCGGCCAGCTTTCCAGACTGGTGATCGAGGTGGCCATCAACAAGCCCCACCACCAGGCGGCGCGGACGGGAATGAGGGCGCGGACGATCGACAGCACCATTGCGATGCACAAGGAAAACGCAGCCAGAGCCATCAAGCGCGGGCCTAAGAAGATATTTTCAAAGGTGAGCCGGCTGGGTAGGGCGTACAGCCTGTATACCAGTGGGCTGTATTGCGCGGGGAGATAAGGTGGCTGCGAAAGGTCGCGGTAGGTAACGCCGGTTTTGTCGAAGTGGTGGACGTCATAGAGGATGTAGCTATCGCCGTAGCCGGCTTCGTCCAGTAGCAGAAGACGGCCAAGCTGGAGAGATGTTACGTAAAGACCGCCCGTTACAAACAACAACAGCAGGGCTGCACCGGTGATGTGTCTTGCTGCCAGGCGAGACATTTGTATGCGTCGAGAGCGGGTGGAGGTCGCTAGGTGAAGAATGCTCAGTTTTCGTCCCCTTGACCGCAGCAGTGCGGCACGATTCAAAGAAGTTATTGATGCTGCCATCGGCCCGAGGGTCGGTCAAGCGCCGGAAATGAAGACTGCTGGAATCAGCAGGGGCACGGGCCTGCGGTTTGGCTTGGCTCGTACAACGACCAGCGCCAGAAAGCGAAAATCTGTTTTGGCCGATGTATGATTGGATTCCTTGACTCGCTGGAGAAACCATGGAAGCAACCACGTTGATCCGTAAATGCAGGGTGTGCGGTAACAGCAACCTCACTCAGATTCTCGATCTGGGCTCGCAAGCCGCCACCGGTGTGTTTCCGAAGTCTCCAGACGAGCGAGTTTTCTGTGGTCCATTGCAGCTGATCAAATGCGTGGAAGATTCCGGTACCGACACCTGTGGATTGGTGCAACTGGGACACTCTTACGACCCTTCACTGCTCTACGGGAGCCATTACGGATATCGCTCGGGCCTGAACGCCTCCATGGTTGCCCACCTGCGCCGCAAAGCAGAATGGATCAAACAACGCATCCCGCTCTCGCCAGGCGACATTATCCTTGACATAGGGAGCAACGACGGCACTTTCCTCGCCGCCTTGATGGAGCCGGGTGTGACCGCAGTGGGGATGGATCCCACGGCGGAAAAGTTCCGTAACTATTACCGTCCTGAAATCCATGTCATTCCTGAGCTGTTTTCCGCGGCTAGCTTCCGCCGGCATTTGGGTCAAAAAAAGGCGAAGCTTATAACGTCCATAGCGATGTTTTACGATTTGGATGAACCATTGAACTTCATGCAGGAAGTCGCGAGCCTGCTAGCCGATGATGGAATATGGGTTTTCGAACAGAGCTATCTGCCGGCGATGCTGGAGAAGACTTCCTATGATACGGTTTGTCATGAGCACCAGGAATACTATGCGCTGAAGCAGATCGTCTGGATGACGGAACGTGCTGGCCTGACCATCGTCCACGTAGAGATGAACAACATCAATGGGGGCAGCTTCTCAGTGGTGGCTGCCCGAACGGGATCGTCACGCGTCTCCAATGTAAGTGCGGTCGAAGAACTGCTTTCCCATGAAAGGCGCAGTGGTTTTGATTCGTTAGCGGTGTACGAAAATTTTCGTGAACGGGTATTTCGCCACCGTGACGAGCTTGCCAAAACGTTGCAAGCGGCATTGAGCCGTGGGAAAAAAATCCTCGGGTACGGCGCTTCCACGAAGGGCAATGTCATCCTGCAATTCTGTGGTCTGACACCCAAACAACTGCCGGCGATCGCTGAAGTCAACCCGGACAAGTTCGGCTGTTACACACCAGGCACACTCATTCCGATTATTTCCGAACAAGAAGCCCACGCGCTTCGGCCGGACGCATTCGTCGTCTTTCCCTGGCATTTCCGGGAGAACCTTCTCGAACGCGAAGCCGCGTATTTAGCCTCCGGTGGAGAAATGATCTTTCCATTGCCCAAGATCGAGGTCGTCGGTGGCAAAAGCGTTAGTCATCGGATCTAGTGGTCAGGACGGCAGCCTGCTCTGCACTCTTCTCAATAGGAAGGGCTACCGCGTTTACGGTGCCGACCATGCGCCGGGCAGCCAAGCCCAGAGCTTTGTCCGCTTTTCGGTGCTCGATGTCGGCGAGCGGCCGCACCTGAATGATCTGCTTGCGGAAATCCGCCCGGACGAAGTCTATTACCTCGCGGCCTACCATCACTCGGCGGAGCAGCCGAAACCTCCGGGTGAGATTGTTTCGCTCAGCCTTCGGGTGAACACCCTGGGGTTGAACAATGTCCTCGCCGTGGTGGCGGGCTCTCCCGCTCCCAAACCGCGAGTGTTCTACGCCGCTTCATCGCGAGTTTTCGGAGACCCGGCTGGGGACGTGCAGGATGAGAATACGCCCATGGCACCAGTGTGTGCCTACGGCATTTCAAAAACTGCTGGCGTGCACCTGTGCCGCTACTACCGCCGCGAGCACGACGTGTACGTGAGCACCGGAATTCTGTACAATCACGAATCGCCTCTCAGACCCGAGCATTTCGTCAGCAAAAAAATCGTCCGCGCGGCAGTTCGAATCAGGTCGGGATTGGAGCGAGAGCTGGTGCTGGGAAATCTCGACGCGCGGGTCGACTGGGGTTGGGCGCCCGATTACGTCGAAGCGATGCACGCCATCCTTCAACTCGGCTGGCCTGACGATTTCGTCCTCGCCAGCGGGATCCTACACTCGGTGCAGGAGTTCGTTGAAATCGCGTTCTCAGCCGTCGGGCTAAACTGGCGTGAACACGTGGTGGAGAGGGCCAGTATTCTCAAGGGGCACGGTGCAGAAAAACCCTTGCGTGGAAGTTCGGCCAAGTTGACAGCTGCAACGGGCTGGCGGTCGCGTGTGTCGTTTGAGGAGATTGTGCGAATCATGGTAGCAGCGGAAGAGGGGCAATCGTGGGCGGCCTTCGGCGTTTGATTTTTATCCCGACCTACAATGAGGCGGAAAACGTCGAGGCACTCTACCGACGCATCCAGGCGCTCGATCTCGATACCGATTATTTGTTTCTTGACGACAATTCTCCCGATGGAACAGGCCAGATTATTGACCGGTTGAGTGCCGAGAATCCCCGTTTCCACGCGGTTCATCGGAGTGGAAAGCTAGGCATCGGCAGCGCACACCGCCATGGGATTCGCTGGGCCCATCAGCATGGCTACGACGTCCTGGTTACTCTTGACTGCGACTTTACGCACTCCCCCGAACTGATACCGGAATTCCTGCAATGCTCTTCTGAACACGATGTCGTCATCGGCTCCCGCTACCTGAGCGAAAACAGTCTCATGGGTTGGAGCATGCTGCGAAAGTTTCTGACAGCAGTCGGGCACTTCCTCACCACCAAGCTCCTGCGCATGCCTCATGACGCTACCGGGGCTTTCCGCGTTTATCGATTGGACCGAATTCCCGATGGTGTGTTCGATGCCGTGTACTCTCGCTCCTATTCCTTTTTCTTCGAGAGTCTCTATGTGTTGTGGCTGAACAATTACGACATCAAGGAGATGCCCATCTCCTTGCCAGCTCGTACCTACGGCCACTCGAAGATGGCTTGGCGCGATGCCACCTACAGCGCTTTGCTGTTGGCCTACCTGTGCGCGAAGACACTGATCAACCGCAAAGCGTTCCTCTATGCAGAGCCAGTCATGACGGCCGGAGAGTCGTCGCTCAAAAGCGATGCCGAGGCCAGCTGGGACTCGTACTGGCTTTCCAAGAGTACGCCAGGCCCTCTGATTTATGAGCTGATCGCAGCGTTCTATCGCCGGTTTGTCATCCGGCCGGCTCTCAATCACTTTACCAGCCTGTGTTTTGCTCCCGGGTCCAAGATACTGCATGCCGGATGCGGCGGCGGCGAAGTCGACGTGGACATCTCCCGCAAGTATTCAGTTTCGGCCCTTGACATCTCACTTCCGGCGCTGGGCCTTTATCGAAAGCATAACGGTCCCGGTTCAGAGGTGATTCATGGCAGTGTGTTCCAAATCCCCGCTAGCGATAGCACCTATGATGGTATCTACAACGCCGGTGTGATGGAACACTTCACGGTCGAGGAAATTAAACGTGCATTTGACGAGTTTTACAGAGTATTGAAACCCGACGGCAAGATACTTCTTTTCTGGCCGCCGGCCTATGGGATCACCGTGCGCTTCCTAGGAGCGGTTCACTACGTTCTTCATAACGTTCTCAAGAAGCAACTCAAGCTGCACCCCGACGAGATTACTCATGTGTGGTCGAAAAGCCAGGTCAATGAATACCTTAGCCACAGCGGGCTTGTGCTCGACAAATTTTCCTTCGGAATTCGTGACCTGTTCACGCAAGTAGCAATCATGGCTCACAAGCCGGTAATGCCGACTTACGTGGAGTTGGCGCCGAATCAGCAGCGGCGAGGCGCGCCCCACACGAACGTGGAGGTTTCATGAAACGCGCCTTGGTCACAGGGATTACGGGCCAGGACGGGTCCTACCTGGCACAGCTATTGCTTGAACAAGGTTACGAGGTTCACGGCGTAAAGCGCCGCTCCAGTAGTTTCAATACGGGCCGGATCGATCCAATTTACTCTGACTGGCACCAGAAAGACTGCCGGCTATTTCTCCACTTGGGGGACCTCTCGGATTCGGCCAGCCTGTGGCGCTTGCTTTACGAGGTCAAGCCCGACGAGATATACAACCTCGCGGCGCAGAGCCACGTGCGGGTGAGTTTCGACGTTCCGGAGTATACGTGCGACATTACGGCCAATGGCGCTCTCCGCGTGCTCGAGGCTATCCGCCACGTCGGTCTGAAAACCCGGTTCTACCAGGCATCATCGAGTGAAATGTTTGGTTCAGCTCCGGCACCGCAAAACGAGACTACTCCGTTCCAGCCGTGCAGTCCGTATGCCTGCGCGAAAGCTTTCGCGCACCAGATTACCGTGAACTATCGCAAGAGCTACAGCTTGTTTGCTTGCGGGGGAATCCTCTTCAATCATGAGTCGCCGCGGCGTGGAGAGACTTTTGTCACGCGCAAGATCGCTCGTGGAGTAGCGCGGATCAAGCACGGAATCGAAGAGAAGCTGTATTTGGGCAACCTGGAAGCGCGGCGCGACTGGGGTTACGCTCCCGACTACGTCAAGGGCATGTGGATGATGCTGCAGCAGGATGAGCCTGACGACTTCGTGTTGGGAACGGGAGAAAGTCACTCCGTCCAAGATCTTGTCGAGGCCTCTTTCCAACATGCCGGTCTCGATTGGCACGACCACGTGGTGATCGACCCGCTCTATTACCGCCCTAGCGAGGTGGACTACCTGCTCGCTGACCCTAGAAAAGCGCGCGAGCGTCTGGGGTGGCGGCACAGCGTTGGGTTCGAAGAACTCGTACGCATCATGGTTGATGCCGAATTGCAAGCGTTGGAGCCCTCAGCAAGCGGATCACACGGGGAAGCTGGGCGCATTGTAGCCTCCAGTTCAGAAACTTGAGGATGAGTGAAAACCATCGCAGGCCAATCTTCCTTTGCTCTCTGCCCGCGCTGATTTTGTCGGCGGCCTGCCTCCTGCCATACCTCGGTAAGGCTTTCACGATCGACGATCCCGTCTACGTGCTCCAGGCGCAGCTGGTGCGCCACGAGCCTCGGCACCCGATGGCCCTGGACATATGTTGGGTTGAGGACAAGGAGTGCGGTCCCGTTGCTCGTACCATGCCGGCCAATGTCCTGATGGCCTACTTCTTGCTACCTGTGGCCAATAGTGCCGATCCCGAACGGCTTGTCCATTTCATGCAGATTATCGCGTTGTGGTGCGGCATTGCGGCTACGGTGTCTCTAGCGTTCCGATCGGGATTCGGAACCTTCGCTGCCTGCGCGGCAGGCCTACTTGTCGCGTCGACACCGCCGGTCCTGGCGATGGCCAGCACGGCTATGCCGGAGATGCTGGCCATGTCCCTGGGCGTGATCGGGCTCGAACGCCTAGCGGCATGGAAGGAAAATAGAAAGGTCTTCAATGGGGTTGTTAGCGCACTCGCGTTGGGCTTAGCCCCTATTGCTCGGGTGCACCTGGTGATGCTGTGGCCGATTGCTGCCTTGCTGCTGCGCGATGATGCGCTCATCTTCGATCTACGGAGTTGGATCGCGCTGCCGAGATACCGCTGGTTGCCGTTGCTGACCGCGCCTTTTTTGACGGTAGCCATCCTGGCTCTCACCCGCGAACCTGGCTACGGCGTGAAGCCACCCCATATGTATCTCAGCCCGGGGAATTTCGGCCACAACGTTGTTAGTTATTTCAGCGATTGGGTTATGGCCATGCCGCTCGGGTTGGGATGGCTGATTTTACGGAATCGCCGCATAAGGCCTTGGCTATTTCTCATAGGCATCGGGCTGCCGGTTCTCAGAAAGCTCCTCATCCACTCACCCGTAATCTGGACAACGCTATCGATGGGGGTTGGCGCTGTCGTATTGATCGACATCCTTGTGTGGAGCATAGAGAGCCGCGATCAAAAGCGCTTAGCTTGCGCACTGTGGCTGATGCTGCCATTGGCGGCGCTTCCGTATATTCACCTTCCCGTCAAATACCTGGTCCCATGCGCTCCTGCTGCTGCGCTTCTGCTCGCCGACATCCTGCCTGCTTTCCGGTGGCCCAAGATTGCCTTGTGCGGAATTGTCTCTCTCGGAACGATCTTTGGAAGCATGGTTCTTAAGGCTGACGACCAGTTCGCCGAAATGGGACGTCAGGCCGCTGTGCGCTTGATCGCGCCCCGTGTGGCGGCAGGCCAGCGTGTATGGTTCGCCAGCCAGTGGGGATTCTATTGGTACGCCCTGAAGGCCGGTGGTCGAGTTTTGAGAACCAATGACGTGCCGCGACCTGGTGATTACCTGGTGAAAGGTCAAATGGAGGGCTGGACTGCCACTCTCAAGCGGCTGCCCGCAGCTACCAAGGTGGAAACCTTCACGGTCGGCGGTCCGGGCGGCCGCACCATGAGCTCTGACGCAGGCGCAGGATTGTACTCCAATATTTTTGGCGATCTGATGTGGGCCTGGGGCACCGGTGAATGGAATCACTACGAGGTCTGGCAATTTCTTTAGCACGAGTATCAAGACCTGCGTTTTTGTGGCTCGAGCGTTTCCCGAGGCTGGCCCGGATAGTTTTCTCTTTCCGTTCCTACACAGCGCGATTGCCTTAGCTCTAGAGATGCGCGAAGTGCAAGGCCCGCCAGTAAGCTGCCCAAGCGGCACGTCGTGCGAAACGCAGACCGAATTTCGCAGACCGAGGCGTGTGGAGGCAACCTCTTCGCGCGTCACTGCGCCGGCAGGCAGAGAAGTGCCGGCTTGATGTCCACCACGGGAGTGCCGTCGATGGCTTCAATGGGGCCTATGCGCAGGCGATGCTTCTCGATTTTGCGCACGGTGACGCGGTGGAGGCCGATCGGATTGGGGCGATCCGGGGAGCGCGTCGCAAAGACGCCAGTAAGTCGGCGGCTCGGATCGGAACGCGGATGAACTTTCAGGACGGTGCGGTCGGATTGGTGCAGCCAGGTCAAGATGAGGAGGTCGTCGCCAGGAGCGATTCCGTCGAGAGCAGCGAGAGCAAAGTTTTGCATGTCGAGCCATGCGTCGGGTGCGCCCTCGGAACCCTGTTTCGGGGCTTCGCTGCGATTGCGCAGGGTAGAGCGAATCACGCCGATCGGGCGCAGGCTCCAGGGCTGGTGATTTTTGGGGCGCGAGTTTTTACGGCTTGCTTTAGGGACTGGCATCGATGGTTCACCTTCTGAGGTCTACGGATGAGCTGCGGCTGCTTTGACTCCATCCAGTAGTGCGTCTAATTCCTTGCGCGAGAGATAACGCCCGTTCAGGACTACAGCTGCGATTTGCCGGGTGTTGGTGATGTCCGATAGAGGATTCGCGCGCAAGAGCACCAGGTCCGCGGCTTTTCCTGTTTCTACCGTGCCGAAGCGAACCTCTTCGCCGAAAAAGCGGGCGGGATTGATGGTCGCTGTCTGCAGGGCTTGTAGTGGAGTGAAGCCCGCGGCCCCAAATCTCTGCAGTTCTTCATGCAGGCTGAAGCCCGGAAAAATGTGCACTCCCGCGGGTGTGTCTGTCCCCGCTAAAAATTCTACGCCGTTCGCACGCATCATTCCCACCAGCTCCAATTCCTTGGCGATGAATTTTCTGCGGACTGGCAAATTGTCTCCGTAGTAGCCGCTGATAATTTCCTCGCGAAAGCGTGTCCAAGTTACGGCTTTCCAGGTTTGGGGTACATAGATGGCGCGTGCATCCGCGGAAAAATCCGTTACGTCCGCCAGATTTCCTCCGCGCTCCCACACCAGCGTCGGACATTGCCAGGTGTGATGATTTGCGAGTTGCGCCGCAAGCTTCTCCGCGCGGGCAGCTTCGAAGAATGCCAGGAATTTGGCTTCGCTCTTGCCGCCTTGCAAAAAGTCGTCTTCGGAAGGCGAGCTTCCTTCGAAAATTCCGATCAGGTGTTCGAAGCTTTTCATGCCGGCATCGGACATTTCGCTGGCCCTGACTGCGTCAGGCACGTGACCTTCGAAAGCGATTCCTTGGTTTTTTGCTTCGTCGGCGATAGCGAATACTGCATCGCGCGGAATCAGCGACTGCAACTTGATGAAGTCCGCGCCGCGGCGCTTGAGGTCGTCGACAGCGCGGCGTCCGTCTTCCGGTGTTGCGATCGCTATGGAACTGGGAAATCTCGGTTTTGGCCCGTCCAACATTGGCCCTGATGTGTAAATTCGAGGTCCAATCAGCTTGCCTGCAGCGATCTGGCTGCGCCAGTTTTGTACAGGCTCCAGGTCGCTGCCCATGTCGCGCACGCCGGTTACACCATTGGCGACAAACATCGGCAAGGAAATCTCTTTGCCGCCCGGAAACCAGTCGCCGAAGACCAGGTGCACGTGCATGTCCCACAAGCCGGGAATTACGAACAGGCCGCTGCAATCCACTTGGGTTGCCTTTGCAGGAATCTTTATTTCGTTGGATGGTCCCACGGCGGCGATCTTGTTTTGCTGTATGACGATGGTTTGGCCGGCGTGGAGGGTACCGGTTCGCATGTCAACCACGGTGACATGCGTCAGCGCAACGGTAACGGGAAGCGAACGCGCTGTCGGCGCAGACTGTGGTAAGGCAGTTCGCGCAAAACTGAGGAACACCACGACAAGCAAAACACAAGAAACCAAAGTCTTACGCCATCCTGTCTGTGCGGATTTTCTCATGCGAGGCATTCTAGCTGTCTCAGCAGCAGCCGCAGCGCGCCTTTCTTCCGTTAACGAAAATGAAAAGCTCCGGCACTTTGTGAGTTGGCCGGAGCCTATGGAGAGTTTTTGAATCTTGTTGCGTGACGAGAGTCGGCCGAACTTACCGCGGCTATCCCAACGTCACTTTGCCGGTCGCCAGGTCATAGACTCCCGCTTCCACCTTCAGTTGCCCGGCTTTCACGGCGTCGCGAATCACCGGCGACGAAGTGCGCAGCAATTCCGCCTGGATCTGCGCATTGGCCTTGATTGCGCCATCCAGATTGCCACCGGATTGCTCGACGGCCCGCCGCAGATGCGGATACAGAGAACTGATCTGGCCCGGAACGGCGTCGGCCTTCATTGCCGCTTTCAACGCTCCGCAGCTTGTATGCCCCAGCACCAGGAGCACCTTTACGCCGAGTACCGCCACTCCGTATTCCAGGCTGCCGATGATCTCCGGCGTAACCAGATTGCCCGCCACACGTGTCACGAACAGGTGGCCAATGGTTTGGTCAAATACGAGTTCCACCGGCACGCGCGAATCCGCGCAAGACAGCACCGCTGCGAACGGCTCCTGCTTTTCCACCGTATGGTCTCTCAGAATCTTCAGATCGTGCTCGATCGACGTAAGTTGATTCGCCGCGAAGCGTTCATTGCCCGCCAGCAATTCGCGCAGCGCCGATTCCGCAGTAAGATTCGTTTGCCGGTAAGCAGTTGCGGGAGGCGTAAGTTCAATACCCACGCGGCCCGCAAATCCCACTGCCGCCCCGGAAATAGCCGTTTGCAAAAAATCACGCCTGCTGGCAGCCGTTGGAACTCCCCCGTCTTTTCGCATGTTTTTTGTCTCCACACAGGATAGGCGCGCGGGCTTCATCATAGGCCAAAAGCCAGTCGCAAGGAACCGTGCCGGTGCGACGGAGGAGTGCCGATGCTGCGTGCCATTTCGGTCTGACTCCTCGAATGGTTCGAGCGGTGCTGATTGCTGACGAGGCGGTGCTCGGAAATTCACCCCGTCAGCTGGCGAAGCGGGAGGTGAAAATAGGTCTTCTCTTTTGGAGCATGTGCAGCACCCAGTAGCCGGCCATCGCCGCCGCCAAATGCTTCAGCGTGTGCCCACTTACGGTACGCCCGGTTAATGCGAACACCTGGCGATCACCAGTCTCCAGAATTTTCGCCAGAGAATAAAATCCCACAACCCAAAGCAAGTCGTTGCTGCGCGTGTAGCGCGGAGGCAGCAACAGCGCCACCAGCAAAATCACCAGTGCGTACACTTGCACGGCGGCGTACATCCGCAGATCGCCTTCGTTGCGCAGCTCGCTTGCGTACCACTGCCACACGCTGGCGGCACCGATCGCACTCAACACCGGTAACAGCCACAGTCCGGCATTTACGCTGATGCGCTCCACGATGATCGCCGCCACCAGTGGCATGAACACCAGCGTCATCGGCAGCCGGTCCCACACCAGCCGCGCGTTATCCGGCGCGAGATGGTAGCAGGAGGAGCCAAACGCAGTTAGAAATAGTCCGAAAAAACCCACTGCATACGGCCATCGCTCGCGCTTGTCCAGAAATTGCCGGCGCCCTCGCTTGCTCCACACAAACCACAGTCCCCAGATTCCGACCGCCGCAAATGGAAGGTTGGAAGCCACATCGCCGAAATTGGGAATGCCCAGCCATCCGCGCCGGTCGGCGAATTGATGATAAGACTGTGGTTGAGGAACGCGCGGTGCGAGCGCAGCCGCCAGGACGACAACGGCCGTAACAATGAAAAATGCAGTGATGCCGGATCGTTGTGAGATCACGCGGTCAGCTGCTAGTGTGCCGCCGGCTCCGCGGCGGGGTGCATCCCGTGCTGCGGCACTTCGTGCGTGCCACGCGCCAGCGGCTCAATTTTCAGCCGATAGAAATGATCCAGCGGCACCCGGCCTTTGCCTACCGGGTAGCCTTTTTCGATCGCTTTGGTGACGTAAGCTTTCGCCAGCGTCGCTGCTTCAATCAAGCCGCGACCAGCGGCCAGTTGGGCCAGCAGCGCCGAAGCAAAAGTGCAGCCCGTTCCATGCGTATTTTCTGTCTTAACTTTTTCTCCGCCCAGTTGCACCATCTCGCTGCCGTCGAACACCACGTCCACCGCGCGGTCCATGTGGCCGCCCTTGACAATCACCGCGCGCGCGCCCATATCCACCAGCTTGCGCGCCGCCGCTTCCATCGCCGCGACATCTTTGATCTCGATACCCGTCAGCACTTCCGCCTCGGGAACATTCGGCGTAATTACATTCGAGCGTTTCAACAGTTCCGTGGCGATATATTTCACGCCACCCGCGTCCAGCAATTCCGTTCCGCTCGACGACTTCATCACCGGGTCGTGTACGATTTGTGCAAACTTGTGCGCGTCTAAAAATTCGCCCACGACCACGGCATTGCCGCGGTTTCCCAGCATGCCGATTTTTACCGCTGTGATTTCGCAATCCTTGGCCAGCACGTCCAACTGTTCGCGTAACTCCGCGCTGGGCGTGTTGTGTACCGCTTCCACCGCTTGCGTGTTCTGCACAGTCAGCGAAGTAATCACCGCTACGCCGTAGCAGCCGTATGCCGCGAATGTTTTCAAATCAGCAGCAACGCCAGCGCCGCAGCTGGGATCGAATCCGCCAATGGCCAGCAAGATCGGCGGCGCTGTGTGTCCGTTCGTGCTCATCTCGACTCCGAATTTCTCAAAACGTGTTCCCGGACGAAAATTGCCGGTGCGGTCTCCGTCAAATGGGAAAACGCCCGGCAATTCCGAATCTACGCGCGGAAATTTCACAGCGCAAGAAGTATTTGCGGGGTGGAGAGCGATCTACAGCTATTTGCGTATCGTCGGGCGAGTTAGAGGATTGACCGCGAAATCCTCACGGGAACAAACCACGTACCAACGTTGCTTCGGCGACGCGGCCCACGCCGAGAATCATCGCACCGGCGCGCGGTGGGACGTGGTGCTTGCGCATGGTCTCCACCATTTCATGGAACGCGCGCACCATAATCTTCTGCAGGCGCAGATTCACTTCGTCAGAATCCCACAGCAGGCCTTCCTGGTTCTGCACCCACTCGAAGTAACTGACTGTAACGCCGCCGGCGTTGGCCAGAATGTCCGGCAACACGGTAATGCCACGCCGCGCTAGGATTTCATCGGCGTGCGGAGTGGTCGGCCCGTTCGCCGCTTCCGCCACGATGCGCGCCTTCACTGCTTCGGCGTTGTTCAGCGTGATGATATTTTCCAGCGCCGCCGGTATCAGAATGTCGCATTTCATGGTAACCAGGTCATCGTTCGAAATGCGCGAAGCTCCCGGCATGCCGACGACGGTCCCGGAGCGCTCCTTATAGCGCAGCGCTTTGATCGGATCGATACCGCGCGGATTGGTGACGCCGCCGCGCGTGTCGCTCAACGCCACAATCTTCGCTTTTTTCTCGAACAAGAGCCGCGCCGCGGTAGCGCCCGCGTTGCCGAATCCTTGAATGGCGACGGCCGCGCCGCGCAGCGGAATCTTCTTAAGCTTGCACGCTTCTTCCACGACGTAAACCAGGCCGCGAGCCGTTGCTTCCGCGCGTCCCAACGACCCGCCGATAGAAATCGGTTTGCCCGTCACCACGCCCGGCACGGTGTGGCCCACCATCATGGAATATGTATCCATGATCCATGCCATGGTTTGCGCGTCGGTGTACACATCGGGAGCGGGAATGTCCTGGTCTGGTCCGATGAGGGGCAAAATTTCGCTGGCGTAGCGGCGCGTCATCCGCTCGAGTTCGGCTTTCGACATGCGCTTCGGATCGCAAATGATGCCGCCCTTGGCGCCGCCGAATGGCACATTCACCACCGCCGTCTTCCAGGTCATCCACGCTGCCAGCGCTTTCACTTCGTCCAGCGTAACGCCAGGATGAAAACGGATGCCGCCTTTGCCCGGTCCGCGCGAAACATTGTGTTGCACGCGAAATCCGGTCATCACGCGCAGCTGCCCATTGTCCATTTTAGTGGGCAAAGAAACTTCCAGCACGCGCTTTGGTGTGCGCAGCACTTGCCGCAATCCCGCGTCGAGCTTCAAAAATTCCGCCGCCATGTCGAACTGGATTTGCGCGATGCGAAACGGGTTCAGGTCTTCGCGAGGAGCAATCCTCGGAACAAGCGGTGGGGCTGCTGGCTTTACGACCGTGGCCATCGGCGTCGGTCCTTTCTCTGCTCGTGGTCTGTACGCTTCGATCTAGTGCTGTGAAATGCGCTTGCTGCGTTCCGTTCTGTTTCGGGCCCAACCACAAAAACCTAAAGTTCCAGGCGCAAGCTTCCGAAAGCGGCCGCTACCTACTAGGCGCTGGCGGCACGCCGCACCATGCTACTTTCATACTTGGCGCGGCACTCTTGCGAACAGAAATGCAGCACTTCTCCATTCGCCTGGAGCGGCAGAGCCAACTCTTCCGCCATGTGCATACCGCATACCGGATCCTTCACCAGCCGCTTGCTGGCGCCGAGTGTTTCCGGCGGAGCATTTCCCGGCGCCGAGCCTGGTGCCTTGGCCCCGCCGATGGCCCGGCCTAACAGCTTCACCGCCCAGGAAACCAGCAAAACCCAAAACAGAAACCGCAGGATACGTCCCAGAAAATCCATAGCCTTAGAGGCGCGAAACGCGCGCCTTCCCCTTTGCTCACACTACCAGACGCCCCGGTTGGAGCTCATCTATAAGTAAGACTCGGCGAGCCGAGTGTATGCAAGGGGAAAAGCGCCCGTCAAACGAAATTGTGTAGTTTCAATAGGTTGCGCGGCGCAAGAGGTATGTGGAAACCGCTAGAAAGAGGCGAAGCTCCGACTTAAACCATGTATTATCTGGTAGTTATGCAGAATTGGTCTAAAGAAGGCCTCCCTGGCTATTTTGCCATTAATTCGCCCCCCGGTATGCGGTCAATACTCATATAGGGACGCAGGACTTCAGGTACCAAGATTGAGCCGTCAGACTGCTGATAGTTTTCGACCACCGCGATCCAAGTGCGACCCACAGCCAGCCCCGAGCCGTTCAGCGTATGTACAAACTCGCTCTTGCCGCCGGCTTTGGGCTTGAAGCGGATGCCCGCGCGCCGTGCCTGGAAGGCTTCGCAATTGGAGCAGGAAGAGATCTCGCGAAACTCGTTGCTCGACGGCAGCCACACCTCAATATCGTACGTTTTCGCCGATGCAAACCCCAAGTCGCCGGAACACAGCAGCATCGTGCGGTAATGTAAGCCGAGCTTTTCGAGAATCGTTTCCGCGTTGGCCACCAGCTTCTCGTGCTCTTCGTAGCTTTTTTCTGGATGCGTGAACTTGAACAGCTCCACTTTCTGAAACTGGTGCTGCCGCAAAATGCCACGCGTATCTTTTCCCGCCGCGCCTGCTTCCGACCGAAAACACGCCGTCCACGCAGTCACGTTGATGGGCAGTTTGTCCTCGGGCAGCGTCTCATCGCGATGCAGGTTGTGCAGTTCCACTTCGCTGGTTGGCGTCAGCCAGAAATCGCTGTTCTCTACTTTGAAGAGATCGGCGGCGAATTTCGGCAGCTGTCCCGCGCCCATCAGCGAAGCCGTGTTCACCAGAAACGGCGGCAGAATTTCCGTGTAGCCGTGTTCGCTCGTGTGCACATCGAGAAAGAAATTTGCCAGCGCACGCTCCAGCCGCGCCCCCCAGCCTTTGTAAATCGCAAACCGCGCACCGGTCACTTTCGTCGCGGCGACCAGATCCAGAATTCCGGCGTGTTCGCCCACTTCCCAATGCGGCTTGGCCTGAAAATCAAATTTCGGCGGCGAGCCCCAGCGCCGCACTTCCACATTGTCTTCCGCACTGGGCCCGGTTGGCACCGAGCGGTGCGGCAGATTTGGAACCACCAGCATCAAATCGCGCTGCTTCGTTTCCAAATCGCTGATTCTTTCGTCGGCCTGCTTGATCTGCTCGGAGACCTGCTTCATTTCAGCGATCAATGCGTCCGCGTTCTGCTTTTCCTTTTTCAGCCGGGCAATTTCGTCGCTGGCCTTGTTACGCTGCGCCTTGCGCTGTTCATTGGCAGTGATAAATTCGCGGCGCTCCTTGTCAATCGCGCGGAAGGCGTCAAGATCGAGCGTGATGTTGCGGCTCTTCGCCATGGCCGCGAAGACGTCGAGATTTTCTCGAAAATAGCTGAGGTCGTGCATGTTAGCGGCTTGCTTGCTCCGTTTTCGTCACTAAGACAGACAAAAAGAATAGCGCATTCCCGCCGAACGGAGAATGCTGAGAAAGGCCGGTTCGCGAAAGGCAGCGCGGCGATGCGTGGGAGATTAACGCCGGAATGCCAGCTTGCCGGCGACGATGGTGGCCATGGGCGCGCCGTGGAAGGTTCTGCCGTCGAAAGGCGAGTTGCGCGACTTGCTGGGCGAATCGTTGACGTTGTAAGTCCACTGCTGCGACGTAGAGAAGATAGTGAGGTCGGCGGTGCGGCCTGCGGAGAGCTTGCGTTCGATGCCGAGGACCTGGGCGGGGCCGGTGGTGAACAACTCGACCATACGCATGAGAGGGATTTTATTGGTGGCAACGAGTTGTTCGAGGGCAAGCGAAATGGCGGTTTCAAAGCCGAGGATTCCGAAAGGCGCGCGGTCGAATTCAACATCTTTTAGGGCCGGCTCGTGCGGAGCGTGGTCCGTAGCGATGACATCCACTGCGCCGTCGCCGAGGCCGGCGATGAGCGCCTCGCGATCTTCGCGCGAAGCGAGCGGCGGATTCATCTTGAAGCGCGAGTCGTAGGTGACGTCTTCATCGGTGAGTGTGAAGTGATGTGGAGTGACTTCGCAGGTGACGCGCAGACCGCGTTCTTTGGCCCAGCGAACCTGGTCGAGCGATGCTTTGGCGGAGAGATGCGCGATGTGCAGGCGAGCGCCGGTTAGTTCGGCGAGCTGCACATCACGCGAAACGCAGACGGATTCAGCGGCGGCAGGCATGCCGCGCAGGCCGAGCCGCGTGGAGGTGACACCTTCGCGCATTACTGCGCCAGCAGCGAGCGAAACGTCTTCGGAGTGCTCGATGACCGGAAGATCGAGCGAGCGGCAATAGTCCATCACCTGGCGCGCCAGGCGAGCGGTGGCGATGGGCTTGCCATCGTCAGAAACGGCGACGATGCCGGCTTCTTTCATGGCGGCAATTTCGGCGATGGCTTCGCCCTGGCTGCCAACGCTGGCGGCGCCGATCGGCCAAACGCGCGTGGCTCCGACGGTGCGCGCTTTGTCCACGATGAAGCGCGTGATGGAGGAGTTGTCGTGGACCGGCTTGGTGTTGGGCATGCAGCAGACCGCCGTGAAGCCCCCGCGCGCTGCAGATTTGGTGCCAGTTTCAATGGTTTCGGAAGATTCCTGGCCGGGCTCGCGCAAATGAACGTGAAGATCGATGAAGCCCGGCGCGACGATCATTCCAGACGCGTCGAAAACCTCGGCGTTTTTTGCGGACGCGAATTTTCCGGGCACGCCGACTTCTTTGATGACTTCGCCGTCGAGGAGTACGTCTAGCGCCGCATCGGTTTTCGAAGCGGGATCGAGGACGCGGCCATTCTTGATCAGCAACATTCTTAAGAGTTCCCCTTTTGTGGAACGGGTTCTGGCGACGCGCTGCTTTGCGATGCACGATCAGTCGCGCGGCGATTGTGTTCGACCGGCGCGGGAGCTGCAGGATGCGTGCCCTGTTCTCCTACAACGAGCAAATAGAGAATGGCCATGCGCACGGCCACCCCGTTGGTGACCTGGTCGAGAACACAGGACTGCGGGCCGTCGGCAACTTCGGGCGTGATTTCGATTCCGCGATTCATCGGACCGGGATGCAGAACCAGCGCCTCAGATTTGGCTCGTCTAAGACGCTCTGCGTTCAACTGATAGCCGTGAATATAATCGTTCGCGGAGATAGAGGCCTCGTGCTGGCGTTCGGTCTGGACGCGCAACATGATGATGACGTCGGCGTCTTCGAGCGCTTCCTCGATTTTATAAACGCTGCGGATCGGAGTGCCGGGCGCTATTTTTTCCAGTTCGCGCGGAACCCACATGGCGGGGCCGCACAACGTGAAGCGGCAGCCAAATTTTCCGAGCAGGTGAATGTTGGAGCGGGCGACACGCGAATGCGAGAGATCGCCGAGGATGGTGACGTTTAAGTTTTCGATGCTGCCCTTGCGATCGCGAATGGTGAGCGCATCGAGCAAGCCCTGAGAAGGATGCTCGTGCGTGCCGTCACCAGCGTTGACCACAGGTATGTCCAGGTGGCGCGAGACGTAATCGGCCGAGCCAGAGGAATAATGGCGCATCACCAGGCAGTCTGGCTTCATCGCATTGAGATTGAACGCGGTGTCCAGAAGCGTTTCGCCCTTTTTCAGGCTGGAGGCTTCGGCCTGCAGGTTCATGGTATCCGCGCCAAGCCGGGATGCGGCGGTGTTGAAGCTGATTCGTGTGCGCGTGGAATTTTCAAAAAACGCTAGGGCGACAGTCTTGCCGCGCAAAGTGGCCAGCTTTTTTAGCGGATGGCGCTGGATTTCCTGGAAAGGCTTGCTTTGATCGAGAAGAAAAGAAATTTCCGCCGCGGAAAGCGGCTCGAGTGCCAGGAGATCACGAAACCGGTAGCTCACAACCTCTCACAATAACACCGTCAATCGGTTCGCGCAGAATTCGCATGTCTATTCTACCCGGTCCACCAGGACCACGCGCTCTTCATTGTCGATTTCGCGCAAGCGGACTTCGATAATTTCGCTGTCGCTGGTCTGCACCACGCGGCCTATATACTGTGCTTCAATGGGCATTTCGCGGTGGCCCCGGTCAATCAACACACACAATGTGACGCGACGCGGCCGGCCAAGGTCAAACAGACCATTCATGGCGGCGCGAATGGTGCGGCCGGTGTAGAGGACATCGTCGACGAGGACGAGATCCATTCCGTCGACGCCAAACGGAATTTCCGAAGACTGCAGGATGGCTTGCGGCGCGACCTTCGAGAGGTCGTCGCGATAGAGCGTGATGTCTAGCGTACCGACGGGGACTTCCACGCCATCAATGCCGCGCATGGCCTGAGCAATTCGCTGCGCCAGCGGCACTCCGCGCCGGCGAATGCCAATCAGTGCGAGGTGTTTCGTTCCGCCACTTTTTTCGACGATTTCATGGGCAACGCGTTGCAGCGTGCGGTCGATTTCCGCCGCCGACATGAGTTGGCCTTTTTCTACGATGCGCATGTTCGCGGAATTCTAACATAAGCGCCGATGGCGGCGAGGCGGATGACCAGTCGGCGAATTTTGCAGCATGTTAGACTGCTCGCCCACGAAACGAGGGCCCATGAAGTCAGCGAAACTTCTAAACCTGTTGCTGGCAGTCGCTGTGCTGTGGGCGATTCCGAGCGCTGCTCAGACTCCAAGCCCGCCGCCAGACCGCAAAGCCCGCCCGCAAGCGAAAGCCACTCCACTCGCGCGCCCCAAGCTGGTGGTGCTCCTGGTTGTGGACCAGATGCGCGGCGACTACGTGGATAAATTTCAAGGGCAATGGACCGGCGGCTTGAAGCGCCTGGTGAAAGAAGGCGCCTGGTTTCGCGAAGCGGCCTATCTCTACGCCGCCACAGAAACTTGCGTAGGGCACTCCACCATTTCCACCGGCGCTCTTCCCACGACGCACGGCATGGTCGCCAACGCCTGGTGGGAGCGCGATTCACAGAAGCTGGTGACATGTACTTTCGACCCCAACGTCAGCAACACCGCGTACGGTGGCGGCGCCGCAGCCGCCGGCGGCGACTCCGCGTGGCGAATGCGTGTGCCCGCCTATGCGGAGGAGTTGCGTTTTCAAGGCGGCGGCGCGACCCGCGTCGTATCGTTTTCGCTGAAGGCTCGGGCCGCCATCACCATGGCTGGCCACAAAGGCGACGCCGTGACTTGGTTTGAGAACGGATTCTGGACGACTTCCTCGGCGTACGGGACCATGCCATTTGTCGAAAACTTTGCGAAAGCGAATCCGGTTCAGGCAGACCTTGGCAAAAAATGGGAACTTTCTCTGCCCAAGAGTTCTTATTTGTACGACGAAAAGGCAATAGGCGCCGTCGCCCCCGGTGGATGGGAACTGACGTTTCCCCATGTGCTGCATGGCGGTTCGACGAACAGCGGACCCGACTCCGCGTTCTACCTGCAATGGGCCACTAGCCCTTACGCCGATACATATTTGACGAAAATGGCGGAAAACGCCGTCGACCAACTCGGTCTGGGAAAAAGTGGCGGCACGGATTTTCTGGGTGTGAGCTATTCGTCGGTCGATTATGTCGGCCACGCGTTCGGTCCGCACAGCTGGGAAATCCAGGATGTGCTGATCCGGCTCGATAAAGACTTGGGAGAGTTGTTCGCGCACTTGGATGCGAAAGTGGGCCGCGGATACTATGTCGTGGCGCTCAGCGCCGATCACGGCGTCGTGCCTGCTCCGGAAGATATGCAGAAAACGGGTGCCGACGCAGGTGTTTTACACGTTCCAGAAATCCAAGCAAAAATCGAAAAAGCGCTGGAGCCGTTCAACTACACCAAACCCGCAGTGGCGCGCATGGCCAGCAGCGATGTGTATTTCTCAACAGGGATTTACGAACGCCTGAAGACGGATCCTCCCGCCATGCGAGCGGTTTTGGATGGGATTCGCACCGTCCCCGGAGTTGCCGAAGTGTATCGCGCGGAAGAGTTGCAGGACCGCCCGGCCACGCAGAGCCCAATTCGACGGGCGGAAGCGGCGAGCTATTTCCCGGGGCGCAGCGGTGATCTGATGATCGTGCCAAAGCCGTACTGGCTCGTCTCGGGAGGTCCGGCTGGCACGCCGCGCGATTATGGCACTGGGCATGGCACTCCCTATTTTTACGATCAACATGTGCCCGTTCTGCTGATGGGCTGGGGTATTGAGCACGGTGAATACTTCGGACCAATCACACCGGCCGACGTTGCTCCCACACTCGCGGCGCTCACCGGCGTAACGCTTTCTTCGCGTGATGGCCGCGTGTTGGCGGAAGCCTTGCTGGCGACGCGCAAGGCGAAAGCCGTCACGAAGCCCTGAGACTTCAGCGTCTCTCTAATCACACGAACCCGCCGATGAAATTTTCAGGGCTGCTGAAGGCTTCATGCTATCCTTCCTCACGCAGTGAGTTCCCCAACAGCTTCCAACCGCGGGCGTTCCGCGGCTGATGTTGACCTGAGCGTGGCCATCGGCCCGCTTCGCTTCCGCAATCCCATCATTGCTGCCAGCGGCACGTTTGGTTATGGACTGGAATTCGCCCACCTGGTCGACCTCGGCCAATTGGGTGCTTTTGTAACCAAGGGTCTTTCCCGCGAACCGATCGCTGGCGCGCCTGCCCCCCGCCTGTGCGAGACCCCTTCCGGCATGCTGAATGCCGTCGGCCTGCAAAATGTCGGGGTGAAAGCCTTTATTGAGCAAAAACTTCCGGTACTGCGTAAGTTCGATGTTCCGGTGATCGCCAACGTCTTTGGGTATTGCCAGGAAGACTACGTCGAAGTCATCCGGGCCCTCGAACATGCAGAGGGGTTAGCTGGCTACGAGCTGAACATCTCCTGCCCCAACGTGAAGAGGGGCGGCCTGCAGTTCGGCGGCGACCCCGCCATGGCGGCAGAGGTAACCCGGGCAGCGCGCCAGGCGGCAGCCAAGCGCCCGTTATGGGTCAAGCTCTCGCCGTTGGTTGCAGACATTGGGCTTATGGCCCGTACGGTCGAGGCAGAAGGTGCTGACACCCTAACCATAGCGAACACCTACCCCGCCATGGCAGTGGATTTCCGCATGGGAAAGTCGCGCCTAGGGAATGCAACGGGCGGCCTGAGCGGCCCGGCAATCAAGCCAATCACCCTTCGGCTGGTTTGGGAGGCGTGCAAAAGTGTGAAAATCCCGATCATCGGCCTGGGAGGTGTCGAGACGGTCTCCGATGTGCTGGATTACATCTCCGTCGGAGCGACCGGCGTACAGGTCGGGACGGCCAGCTTTACTGACCCGAGGATCAGTGAGCGACTTGCAGGCGGCCTCCGCGACGAATTTTTTACGCTTAACTTGTTTTCTATCAATGAGTTAAGGGGTAGATTTTCCGCAGAATTTGGTTGACATAATGACGTTTTCCTGCTACACTTTTCTGGAAGTTTGTAGCAAAAATACAACACTATGAAACGACCACTCTTCATGATCTGGGCCGCCGTTCGATGGGTTCCCCTTATGTTCCTCATCGCGCCGGTAATGGAAGCCCCGCTCGTGGCCTACAAAACAGAGCCTGTGAAGCCCATCAAGACCTGGGTCGGCAATGCCAGCTGGTATGGCACTGATTTCAGCGGGAAAAAGACGGCTAACGGGGAGCGCTTCGACTGTGAGTCCCTAACCGCCGCCCA
>Ga0068863_100000648_pt1 | contig 35309 bp, 35 predicted proteins | sample KBSSwiS62_FD_66596 | JGI IMG/M metagenome (GOLD analysis project Ga0068863, IMG submission 66596) | Switchgrass rhizosphere microbial communities from Kellogg Biological Station, Michigan, USA - KBS Switchgrass S6-2 | ecosystem: Host-associated > Plants > Roots > Rhizosphere > Soil ... | reverse complement strand
CGCGCGGGCGGCCCTGCTGCGGCACGCGCCCGACGACGCGGCCGCGTCGTGGCAGGAGGCGCTGGCGGCGGCCGAGCTGGCCGGGGCCGGCCCGGCCGAGCGGTTCGAGCTCGCCGTCGGGCTGGCCGAGAGCCGCTACGCCGCCGGGCGGTTCGACGAGGGCTACGAGGCCGTCGAGCAGGCGCTCGCCCTGGCCGGCGCCGACCTGGACATGGCCGTCCACGCCGCCGACATCGCGATGGGGCACGGCGTCTGGGTGCCCTTCCGGTACGGCCTTGACGTGGCCGCCGTGCGGGACTCCATGGACCGGGCCGTGCGAGAGCTGCCGCCGTCCACGCCGGCCTGGGCGACGGCACAGGCCGTCCGGGCCGTCGTGCTCGCCCAGACCGGTCGCGAGGACGAGGTCGACCCGGTGTCGTCGCGAGCGGTGGCGGCGGCCGAGCGCCTTGGCGACCCCGCCGTGGCGCGGCGCGTGCTGCACCTGCGGCTGCTCGCCCTGCAGGGACAGGACTTCATCGAGCAGCGCGCCGGGACCGCGCGGCGCCTGCTGGCCGAGCCGGACCTGTCGTCCCAGCTCAGGGTGATCGCACAGCTCTACCTCTTCGATCATCTCGTGGAGCGCGGCAGGGTGCCGGAGGCCCGCGCGCTGCTGGCGGAGATCGACGCGCTGCTGCGCGACCTGCACAATCCCACGCTGGCCATGCAGGCGGCGGTGGCGCACGTGGGGCTCGACCTGTTCCAGGGCGTGCCGGACCCGGCCCGCCACTTCGAGCCCGTCAGGGCGACGCTGTCGTTCGCCGATCTCGCCTACTTCGAGGCGAGCATGCTCGCCGTACGGGCCGAGACGCTCCTCCAGGAGGATCGCCTCGGCGAGGAGGTGGCGTGGATCGAGGAGATGTTCCGGCGTACGGGACTGGCAGGGTTCGCCTACGCCCTGGCGTACGCGCTGACGGACCTGGGCGAGAGCGAGCGCGCGCGGCGGCTCCTGGTGGAGACCCCCCTGCCGCCGCGTGACTACCACTGGGCGATGGCGGCCCTGTGCCGGCTGCACGCGGCGATCCGGCTCGGCGAGCTGGACGTCGTGCGGGAGGTCTACGACGCGTTCCGCCCCTTCGCCGGGCTGCTGCACGTGAACGGCACGTGCAGCACCGTCGACGGGGCGTACGACGGCCACCTGGGGGAGGCGCTGCTGGCGCTCGGGGACCACGAGCGGGCGCGGGCCCACCTGGGGGAGGCGGTACGCCTGCTGGAGCAGGCGGGCGCGGGCTACTGGCTGGCAAGGGCCCGACAAGCGCTCGGCAAGTGCACGTAAAGGCAGGTCGCGCACTCTGTTTCCGACACGAGAGGAAACAGAGTGATGATCAGGCCAGAACAGCTGACCGGATACCTGACGATGCACGCCGGTTTCCGCGCCGAGTTCGGCCGCCTGGCCGTGGCGTGCGCGGACCCGCGTGACGACACGCACGAGGAACTGCTGGAGGAGCAGGTCGCGCTCGTGCTGGACATGCTGCATGCCCACCACTCGCACGAGGACACCGTCCTGTGGCCCACGCTCGTCGGCCGCGCCCCGGAGGTGGCGGATGTGCTGGCCGAGCTGGAGTCTGAGCATTCCGCGCTCGCCCCGCTCATAGTGGCCGCGTCCGACCGCGGGGTGCCCCTGGCCGAGCGCGCGCCCACCCTGCGGCGGCTGCATGAGCTCGTCAACGAGCACCTCGACCACGAGGAGCGGACCGCCGTTCCGGTCATGCTCCGCCACCTCACCCTCGAGGACGTCGAGGCCGACAAGCGCAAGGCGATGGCCGACTTCGGCCGCCGCCGGGCCCCCGTCATCTTCGGCTGGCTCGCCTCCAGCGCGGACGCCGACCTGCTCTCGAGGTCGTACGCCGACCTGCCCGTCGTGGCCCGGCTCATGTTCCGCCTGTTCTGGTGGCCGGCCTACCAGCGGCGTTTCACCCGCCTGTACGGCGCCACCATTCCCGCAAACGCTCTCCTGGAGTCGTGATGACCGCATCCGCCCTGACCACCTGGCCGCACGAGGTGGCTGACGTCTTCGAGGCCGCCATGGTCTGCGAATACGCCTCGCTCACCCGCGACGGCCGGCCCGTCACCTGGCCCGTCACGCCGTACGTCGGCGCGGCCGGCAGTCTCGACGTGAGCACCGGGCTCACCTACCCCGACAAGGCCGAGCGCGCCCGGCGCGACCCGCGCGTCGCGCTGCTCTGCTCCAGCGCCGACGGCGCCGCGTCCGACGGTGTCCATCCCCGGTCGCCCGTCGTCCTGGTGCAGGGCCAGGCGACCGTACGCGACGCGGATCTGCAGGCCAACACCGACCGGTACGTCCGCGAGTCGCTCGCCAAGACCGGTGCCGGGTTCGCCGGGATGCCGTGGTTCCTGGTGAAGCGGCTGGGATGGTATTTCGCTCGCATCTGGGTCGAGGTCACACCCGAGAGGATCGTCTGGTGGCCCGAGGGCGACCTGTCCAGGACGCCCGAAGTCTGGACGGCCTCCGGGGACGTCGTGGTCCCAGCCTCCGACCCCGCCCCCACGGGCCCCCGGCTGCCGAGCCGATCGGCCCCACCGGCGGACTGGCGGCCCTTCGCTGATCGCGCCGGGCGCCTGGGCGAGCCTGTCGTCACCATGGTCGTCGACGGCATGCCGCTGGCGGTGCGCACCCGCTCGGCCGTACGCAACGAGGCCGGCTTCGACCTGCGGCTGCCGGTGGGCGTCCAGGCGGCCGAGGGGCCGGTGTGTCTGACCTTCCACCGGCACGGCCCGGCCATGGAGTGGCAGGAGAACGTGGTGCTCGTCGGGACGGCGACCGGAGACAGCGACCGGCTGAGCGTGCGGGTCGAACGGGCCCTGAATGACTGGAGCCTCCCCGGGAACCGCCGGGAGCGGAACCGTTCCTTCCTCGGCCAGGGCAAAATACTCAGGAAGCGCCTGGAGGCCGAGGCCGCGCGCCGCGACCAGCCTGTTCCCCGCGTGCGCCGCCCCCACGCGTGACTCCGTCCGCGAATCCCGTCGGAGGCAACCGGCTTCCGCCTCGAGCCCTTTGCGATGGTCTCGACGCCCCGGACCGCGGGGCTATTCCCCGGCGGGAATGGTCGGTCGCCATCGCCGGCCTGCAGGATCTGGCCCAAGGGATGTGACGGAGGGAGTCTCAGCCGGCGAAGCCGAGGTCACGCAGCGCCTTGCGGTAGGCGACGCCGAGTGTGTCGAAGGCACGGTGCGCCTCGGTCGCGGCGAATACCCGCGCGGGGCGCTGCGACTCGACGACTGCCTTGTCCGGCGCCCATATGCGGTCTTCGATCGCCTGCAGTCCGGCCCCGTCCACCGGGACGTTGCCGTACACGGCCGGGTCGAACGCGCTCATCCAGTACAGGCGCAACGTCGTCGCCGACGTCGGGGCGCTCACTGAGAACATCACGCTGCCCGGCCCGTTCGCGCCACCCAGCCAGACCGCGAACGGCAACTCGATCCGGTATCGGAAGAAGGTCTCCCCGACGGGCCGACGCCCGTCCGGCCCGGGCTCGGCGACCGGGTTCACGCTCGGGTACCGGTAATCCGTCTCAACCGTCCACTCGGTGCGGCGGACCGGGTACGGATCGACGGTCGGCACGTCGCCGTTGCCGAAGGTGTCGGTCTGTAGGACGGAGAAATGCCCGATGTCGCAGAACATACATCAACAAGGGTGCATGACCCGTCAGGTGCTGGTCGCACCGTCACCGGCTCCCAGCCAGGGCCGTCGTTCCACTCGGTGCTCCAGGCGGCGACCGCGAGATCCGCCGGCCGGTCGCCACCCCTACCACACCAAGGTCCACATGCCCTGACCGGCATCCGTGCGCGGGCGGCCGAGGCGAGGAGCCGCTGAACCGTATCGGTCCGGCGCGGTGGGTGCTGTCAGGCGAGGAGCTGGTCGAGTGTGTCGGCGGTCAGGACGCGGGCGGTCCATGCCTGGAGCTGGTTGGTGGAGGCGTTATGCACAGTCGCGAGTACAGCGTCGGGAAGCGGGCCGAACTTGAGGGCCAGCAGTTGGAGCAGCGTCTCGACGCGCCCTTCGACACGTCCTTGGACACGCCCTTCGACGCGGCCTTCGGCGCGGAGTGTCTCGGCGATGGTCATGTAGGCCTCCTCCGCGTCAGGACCAAGAGCGGCCATCAGATCATGTAGCTGGTCACGGGTGTCCGCCTCTCCGACCAGCTCAATGTAACGCAGCAGAGCGGTGAACTCCTCCCTGCCGTCAGGGCCGTCCAGGACCGCGCGCAGCTCGTCGGCCCATGGCCGCAGGTCCTTGGCCAGCCGAGGGTTCCCCGGGGCGATCTTGAGGAGGAGCAGGGTGAGGCGTACCGAGTGGGTCAGCGGCCGCTCCCGCAGCTCCCGCTCGTCGAGGCGGACCAGGTCGTCGAGAAGGAACCGGAACCGGGGCAGGTGCTCCCGCCAGGCGTCGGCGAGGTCCGGGGCGAGGTCGACCAGGTCGAGCACCTGGTCTGGCGCGGTCCAGGCGTGGTCGTTGTGGTGCACGACCAGCGGGATCACCGCCGGCAGCCGGGTCGCCTTGGGATGATCGGCCAGGTACCTGTCCCAGATGCGCACGACGTAGCGGAGCATCCGGAAGGCCATGAGCGGATCGTTGCTGCTCTGGTGCTCGATGATGACGTAGACGAACGCCTGACGGCCGTCGAGCGGGGCGGTGAACAGCAGGTCGGTGTGCCGCCACCGCAGGGTGGCGTCGACCAGGCTGCCGGGGACCGGGGTCAGCCGGTCGAGGTCGAGCCGCGCGACGAGGGCCGGCGGCAGCGTCGCGCGCAGCTGTGACGCCGCGTTCGACGGCGCGCCGAGGATCCGGCGGAACACCGCGTCGTGGGGCGTGGACGGACTCGACATGGCGGCACCGTACCGGTCAACACCGACATCCAGGACGGACCACACGCCAGAACTCGATCCACACGGTCACAGAGGGTGCGGCCAGAGGCTCACCCGAGGGCGCCGCGGCCAGTCAGCGCCGAGGTCAGAAGCCCGCCGTCTGCCTCTGGGCCGAGGAGTTCGGCAGGTCGTCAGCGTCCACGCCGAGCGGGGCGATGAGTGACACTGCGTCGGGTGGGACGCTGAAGCCGATCGCGCTGCCCAACGGGGACCGTTCGTCATAGTCGGTGACGAGCAGTTCCGGCAGCTCTGGTGGGAGCAGACTGCGTTCCTGGAACTCCTGGGTGACCCGCCGTACCGGCCGGGTGAAACCGCGCAGGCTCCGTTCTTCGGCGTAACCCCCGATCCGGTAGACCTCCTCGCGGCTGATCGAGCCCCCCAGCTCCGCCGCCCGCCGGATGACCTCCGCCTGAACGGGCGCCTCGTCATCGAGGCGGCGCAACACCGCCTGAATCCCGGCCGCTGTCCATCCGTTCTCCTCGAGGAATCGGCTCACCCGCTCGACGTCCTCGACAGAGGAGTCCGCCACGTCGACGCTCAGCGCGTTCTTGGCGTGGTGGAGTAGGCCGTCCGGGCGAAGCATGAACAGCCGCTGGCCGGTAGCCGCGTGCATCTCCCGGAACAGCTCCAGACGGGGACCCCGGGGCCGACCCTCGGCCCGGTGCCACCAGTCCTCCTTGAGGTCGGCGGTGACGAAGACGACGTCGGTGCGCCGCCGCGCCGCCTCCCCGACCGTCTGGCTCCAGACCAGGTAGTCACCAACTGCGGCGTCCCCGCCCTTGGCCTTGTCCATGTAGCCCGGGGGGATCCGCGCCTCCAGCCGCCGACGGCCTTCGGCGACGACCTTCGCGTGCTCCTCGGCAGCGGCCGGCCGGCCGACCCGGCCGTCGAGGATCCGCTCCAGCGCCGCGAGAACGGGGTCCGATGCGGTGTCCCGCAGGTAGTCATTCGCGGAACTGTCATCTATGACGGAGATGTCATGCGCCACTTCATTGAAGGCTTCGTCCAGCAAATCTGTCAGCCGCGTTGCCTCCGACTCCTCCAGCGCGACCCGGTTCGCCCACGTCTGGAGTGCCTGCGATGCCTGGGCCCGTAGGTCGACGAGCCGTTTCCTGGTCTCCGCCGTACCCCGCGGGTCACTCAACACCGCCTCGCGCGCACCCCAGAATTCCGCGACTACCTGGGGCGGGAGCCACAGGCGGTCACCGATCCGCGTGAGCACTTCCAGCAGATCCCCACGGGCATCCGTCGTGTACCGGTAGAGATTGAGCAGCACATTGGTGTCCGGGACCACCAGGCCCGTCGCCAGTGCCTTCCTGTAGTCGGCGTCCGACGGAGTCCGGTGTCCCTCGTACCCGTCGAAGAGGCCGAGCCCGGGCGAGGGCCCAGCGACGGTCACGACCGCAGCTCGTTCCGCATGGCCTGCTGGCTCACCCGGACCCCGACGGTTCCGTCGACGATCTTGCGGACCAGTTCCTCCTTGCGGTCCTTCGACACCCCCCGGATACCGAGGCCACCAGCAAGCCGACGCAGCGCGGCGACAGATCCCAGCCCCGAGACATAGGCCGTCGCCTCGTTCCTGTCATGCAGTTCTGTGAGGCGTTCGGACACCACAGCCAGGTCGGGCGCACCAGTCGTCCCCCGTTTCCCGACCGACGCGCCCACCGCGAGGCTGGTCGGCGGCGACGCGTTCCCCGGGACCGTTGTCCCCGGCATCAGGGTGAGGGCTCGCCGCCCGGCGACGAAATCGCTCAGCGCCTCCCCGTCGAGGGCGCGTATGAAGGCCGAAATCCGGTCGAGCGCGGCGGCAAGGAGTCCTGGGACGTCGTCAGCCACGTGGTATCGCTCCGATCTTCCGCATGAACTCGTTCACCAGCAGACGAAGCTCCTGTTCGATTTCCGGGCCCAGTCGTTCGGACAGCACCGCGGGAACACATCGCTGCGGCGCGGACGCGTAGTACGTCTGGCTTTCCCTGAGCATGGCGTCGAACGTGGCCACCCGGCCGCGGGTCTGGTCGACGAAATTCTGGAATGTCGGAATCAGCTGCCCGGCACGGGCGTAACGGACCATCGTGAAGATGATGCCGAGCAGGTGCGGTGCTAGTCCGTCCGCAGAACCCTGCTCCACGTTGCCGGTCCCGGCCGCCGAGTGAAGCTGCCGTCTGAATTCGTCCAGCCGAAGCTTCAAATGATCGACGGCGAACGTGGACAAAACCTCGGGGCGGGCGGGAACGATCACACCGTCACTGGCGGCGATGGCCGACCTGGTGATGATCCCGAAATTGGGTGGACAGTCGATGAGTACAAAATCGTACGCCTCGTCCCGGACGGTTTCCAGTGCTTCCCCGAGACGGCGGATGACGCGTAGGTACTTCTCCCGCGAACGGTATGCCGCCGCCTTGCCGATCTCGATTGCGAGCCTTTCCTCGACATCGCCCAGCATGAGATCCGACGCGACCAGGCCGAGCTGGCCCCCACCCGCGCGGACGTAGAAGTCCGCCGCCTCGGGCACCGTGACGAACGGGACCAGGCTCACTCTCCGGCCAGCGGGTCGTCGGGCCTCGTACCAGTGCCGGATCGTGCGTTGCGGCGCCAGCGTGGTCCGCCATTCCTCTGGCCGGTAGAACGACAGAGTGAGGCTCGCCTGCGGATCTACATCGAGCAGGAGGACCCGCCGGCCCTGGCGGGCGATTTCCGCGCCGATATTCGCGGTGAGGGTCGTCTTGCCGACGCCGCCCTTGTAGTTGATGATGCTCGCGACCTTCATGGCGCGATCTCAGTGGTCAGTGAGACACCGGTGCCCGTGTCTTCTGTCCACCCGCCACGAAACACACGATCCACTACTGGTCTGCCCACCAGTGCTCCCCCCACCAGCGGCCCGCACCGCACCGTCGGCGTCCCAACGCGGATGCCTGCAAGCAATGCGTCGACGCGGATGTAAAAAGTTTCTCAATGCGCGCGGTAGGTGACGATAGCACCGCTCCGGGCGAGATGTTCGCTCTTCGTCCACAATGATGAGCAGTCGGTCAAGCTTGGAGCTCCGGATTGGGCGTGGTGCCCTCGACCGCTGCGTGACCCGTCCGGCCAAGTCGCCTACGCAGCTGACGCCGGGACGGGTGCCACCCTGCCGCGAGCGTGTCGCCGTGCGGAAACGGCGGTAAATCAGCCGGCGAAGCCGAGGTCGCGTAGAGCTTTGCGGTAGGCGACGCCGAGGGCGTCGAAGGCGCGGTGGACTTCGGCGGTGGCGGCGAAGATCCTGGTCGGTTGCTGTGACTCGACGATGGTCTTGTCGGGTGCCCAGATGCGGTCCTCGACGGCTTGCAGGCTCGGTCCGTCCACCGGTCCGTCGCCGTACACGGCCGGGTCGAACGCGCTCATCCAGTACAGCCGCAGTGTCGTGGCCGACGTCGGGGCGCAGACGGAGAACATCACCGTGCTGGGGCCGTTGGCGCCGCCGAGCCAGATGGCGAAGGGCAGTTCGATCCGGTACTGGAAGAACGTCTCGCCTACCGGGCGGCGCCCGTCCGGGCCTGGCTCGGCGACCGGGTTCACGCTCGGGTAGCGGTAGTCTGCCTCGACCGTCCAGGCCGTCCGGCGGACCGCGTACGGATCGACGGCCGGCGCGTCGCCGTTGCCGAACGTGTCGGTGTGCAGGACCGAGAAATGCCCGATGTCGCAGAAGTTCTCGACCTGCCGGGCTGCCTGGCCGTTCCAGTCCTGCACCGTGCCGACGTGGTGCGGCCAGCCGAGGTCCTCGACCTCCGGGAACCGGGGCCGCGGCCGGGCCTCGTCCGCCTCGTCGACGAGACACGCCCACACCAGGCCGGCCGCCTCCTCGACCCGGACCGGCCGCGCGGCGATGACGTCCGGTATGTGCTGGCCCGGCTGCTGCGGGATGTCGACGCAGCGGCCTGCCGCGTCGAACGCCCAGGCGTGGTACCGGCAGCGCAGGCTCCCGGCGCCGTCGACGCTGCCGTCGGACAGCAGCACGCTGCGGTGTGGGCACCGGTCGACGAGGGCCGCCGGCGCGCCGGACGGCCGTCGCCAGAGCACCAGCGGGATCTCGCACAGCACCGCGCGCAGGGGAACGGGCCCGACGTCGCCAGCCCGCGCAACCGGGTGCCAGTACCGGGCCGCCGCGCCGAGAAACGCCGCGTCCAACGCGGCCGCCCGATCCCTGCCATGCACGCTCTCACCCGATCCGTCCATGTTGACCACGCTGTTGACATGGCGGTCGCGATCGTTATGATCTTGAAAGGCTGGGGCCCCGGTGTCGGGCGAGGTCAACGGGTCGGCGCCGACATAGTCCCGCAGGGCGGCGAGTGGGCCGGGGTCGACGAAGGTCACCACCGGACCGTAGGTTCGCTGGGTTGCCGGCATATTGCCTGGTAGAAACGGCTGGGGCGGCTGCCCGCGCGGCCGGGCCAGGGGGCAACGCGCGGCGATTCTGTCGGACCCGCGTCGCACTATGGCGGTATGACGCAGAGCACGTCCGTACCCGACCAGCTGACCACCGGCGAGCCGGAGCCGAGCCGGGCGGAGCTTGAGGAGCGGCTGGCCGGTTACCGGTCGGAGCTCACGGGCTACTGCTACCGGATGCTCGGCTCGCCCTTCGAGGCTGACGACGCCGTCCAGGAGACGATGATCCGCGCCTGGCGGGCGCTCGACCGGTTCGAGGGCCGCTCGTCGCTACGTACCTGGCTGTACCGGATCGCCACCAACGTGTGTACCGATGCCGTCGCCGGGCGGGCGCGCCGGGCCCGGCCGATGGATCTCACCGGCCCGTCCGCGCCGTCCGACATGGTGCCTGCTCCGCTGCCGGAGACGACCTGGGTACTGCCGGCGCCGGATGGCGCGTGGCTGTCCGGCGGCGCCGCGCCAGGCGGCCCGGCGGATCCCGCAGACCGGGCTGTCGCCCGGGAGTCGGTGCGCCTCGCGTTCATCGTCGCGCTGCAGCGGCTCGCGCCGCGCCAACGAGTGGTGCTGATCCTGCGGGAGGTGCTGGGCTGGTCGGCGGCCGAGACGGCGGAGCTGCTGGAGACAACCGTCCCGTCGGTCAACAGTGCGCTGCAGCGGGCCAGGGCGACGCTGGCCGCGGCCGACATCGCCGAGAGCGACCCGCTGCGTCCCGCCGACGAGCGGCAGCGCGAGCTGCTGGCCCGGTATGTGACCGCGTTCGAGAGGTACGACATGACCGCGCTCACGGTCCTGCTCCGCGAGGACGCGACCATGTCGATGCCGCCGCTGGAGACCTGGCTGCGCGGGCCGGCGGACATTGCCGCGTTCATGGTCGGCCCAGGTGCCGCCTGCCGGAGCTCGCGGCTGGTCCCGGCCCTGGCCAACGGGAGCCCGGCCTTCGGCCAGTACCACAGGGTGGCGCCGGGCGGGGCCGAGCTGCACGCCGCCGTCACCGGCACCGCGCCCCGGCCGCTGCCGGAGGAGGCCCGTGACGGCTACGTCCCGTGGTCACTGATCGTCCTGGACATCGCGGACGGGAAGATCGCCGCCGTGCACCACTTCCTTGACACCGACCGTCTGTTTCCGCTGTTCGGCCTGCCGCCTTACCTGTCCGCCTGATCGCCACCGAGGCCAGACCTGGGCGGTCAACGGGGCCGGGAACGGGAACGCTGCACAGGAGCCGAAACCTGACCGAGAGCGGTGAGCGACGATGAGCATGACGAAGACCTGGAACGTGGCTGTGACGCTGACAGAGGACGAGGGACGGACCAGGGCCGAGGCCCATCTGCATGGCGCCGGAGCCACCAACCTCGGCGGGGGTACGAAGGCTGGCGACGAGCTGCGCGCCGTCGGCCTGGCCCGCTGCCATCCCAACGACGCCGACGTACCCGTGATCGGCGACGAGGTGGCGGTGTCTCGCGCGCTGTCCGACCTGGCCCACCAGCTGCTGGACACCGCGGCCCACAACATCGAGTCCCGCACCGGGCGACGGGCGGAGGTTCTGCCCTGACGGCCCGATACCAGGAAGACGCCCCGGTACTACGAACGAGTAGGAAGTCCGACCTTGTCGGGAACGACCCGGTCGATGCCGTCGAGCAGCCGCTCCGCCGGCTCCGGCCACCATCGGCCCGTCGGCAGGCTGCGCAGCGTCCGGCGCAGCTCGCGGGCCTCGGCCCGGATCGGCACGATGCGGGCCGGCGCCGCCGCGGCGAGAACCCCGAGATACCAGTGACGACGCGTCTCGGGCCAGCCATCCGGGTCAAGCAGCACGAGGCTGTCCGGCAGGTCGACCTCGCCCCGCCGAAACCGGCTCACGGCGGCCGTGACGGCCATTTCCAGATCACCAGCCGCGCCGGCCTCGTCGTAGCGCGCGATCCACGCCGCCGCCACCTCGGCCAGCGGGTCCGCGTCGTGAACCACATACGGCGTAGCGGCGCTCCGGCACTCCCGCCAGGCCGCCGCCGCGCGGGCGCTCGCGGACAACGAGTCGTCCGGTAGCACAAGCGTCACGTTCGCCGCGCCGGACAGCGGCGCGACGACGGACCGCGCCACCCGGTCCGGTGACCCCGCCGGATCCGGACCAACGACACACACCACGGTCGAAGAAACCCGATGCACACTCGCGACGCTACGCCCCGTCCGGCATCAGGATCATGGGGCAGCGCCGCGGCGCAGGGTGGAGGCGATCAGCAGGACGACGACCGACATCACGGCGACCCAGCCAAGGTCGAACCACATCGCCTCGTCGTTGAGCTGCTTCGCGAGCAGAACATCCTTGGGTTTGTCCGGGTCGTATACCACCGTAAGGGCACCGGCGCCGTCGGGCCGGGCCTGGGTTCCGATCCACCTTCCATCGTCGCGGTCACGGCGACGGCCGGCATAACGCGTGGCGGTGGACGAGGCCGATGGAGTCAGGCGGGGCGTCGGCGGCTTGCCGGGCCGGATCGGACCCGGGGTAACGGGCGTCCCGTCATGTTTGCTCGCCTCATCTCCGGTTCCCTGCCGCGGCCGTGCGGGTACGGGTCAAAGATCAGTCGGCTTCGGGTGGATGTTACCGACCGTCCACGAACCTGCCGCTGTACGACAATGGCATCCGATCCGCATCCGACCGCGCCTCCCGCCCCGCTCGGCGTCGTGCATCCCCGTGCGACACGGCGTTGTGACGGTCAGCCTAGGCTGGTCAACCTCCCAACGCGCGCGTTCGGCCACCCGCGGCGCTCGCCGGTGAGCCCAGACCGGTCTGCCCGGCTTTGCTGCTGTTGACTCAGACACTTAATGAGTCATCACCAGGTCGGTTGATCGGAGGCTGCCGTGTTGTCGAGAGACGCGATGGCGTCGAAAGAGGCCGTGCTGCCGAGGAGTGCTGTGCTGTCTAGACAGGACAGGTTGGTCGACCGGGAGGTTTGCGTGCGGTGGCAGGTTCAGGAAGCCAAACAGCGGTTCAGCGAGATGCTCCGCGCCGTGACGAGTGAAGGCCCTCAGACGATCTCCCGGCATGGGCAGGATGCCTTCGTCGTGATCGACATCGACGAGTACCGCCGGCTGACCGGCCGCCACCTCGACCTGAAGGCGATTCTGCTGGGCCCACCCTACTTCAGCGACGAGATGTCGACGATCATGGGCGAGATCGAGGCGGAGCGGCGGAGAGACCGGCCGCGGTCCGTCGACCTTCCCGCCGATGGACCCGGCGGTGGGCAGTGAGCTTCCTGCTCGACACGAACGTCATCTCGGAGACCCGCAAGCGCCGGCCGGACATCGGCGTCGTCGACTGGATCGATTCCGTCGAGGCCGACTGCCTCCACCTGTCCGTGCTCACCGTCGGCGAGATCGAACGGGGTATCAGTCAGTTGCGCCGCCGGGGCGACAAACGCCAGGCCTCCTCGTACGCCGCCTGGGTCGCCACCCTGTTCGAGGCCTTCGCCGGTCGGATCGTGCCCATCTCGGGGGAGATCGCCCGCCGGTGGGGCCAGGCCGGGTCCGACGTCACATCAACGGTGGACGCCCTGCTGGGAGCGACCGCGCAGGTGCACGGCTGGACGCTGGTCACTCGCAGCGTCAAGAATTTTGTGGCGCTCGACATCGCCGTACTCAACCCGTTCGCTGGTGCCTGACAGCTGCTCCCGTTCCCGCCGCTGCGCTGAAGGACCTGGCGATGGTGGTGATGGTGCTGTCGTTGATACTCGGAGGCGGCGGGCCTGGGTGTGAACAGCGGGCGGTGGGAGCGGGAATGTGTTTCTCTCCGGAGGCCGATGTCGTGTCCGCCGTCGTGATCGGCGGTGTCGGCGTCGACGCGGTCCGTCATGTTCGGAGCGCCGCGCAGTGGCCACTGGCCGTGCTGCCGCTGCTGCTGGCCGGGCACACGCTGGTCGAGGCATTCGTCTGGTGGGGGCTGCGCGGCGACGTCGGTGGCGGGGTCCAGTCCGCCGCGACCGCGCTCTACCTGGTCGTCGCACTGGTCGTCCTGCCCGTGTACGTACCAGTCATGGTCCTGGTGCTGGAACGCGCGCTGACGTTGCGAGCGATCGAGATCGTCCTCCTGGCCGCCGGTGTGGCCTGCGCGATCTCGCTGGCCGTTGCGCTCGTCGCCGGGCCATTCGCGGCCAGCCCAGATCGTCATCACATCGTCTACCACGTGCATCTGGCGGCCGGACCGGTGGTCGTCTTCCTTTATCTGCTCAGTACATGCGGGGTACTGATCGTCTCCGGCCGGCGATTCCTGCGCTGGTTCGGCGTGATCAACGTGGCCGCCGTCGCGCTACTGGCCTGGATCGCGACGGACGCTGTCACCTCGTTGTGGTGCGCCTGGGCCGCCGTCACCAGCATTGCCGTGGCCGGCTATCTCCGCTCAACTGGCCCGGCCACCCCCCGCGGCGTCCCTGCCGTTGAGTCCGCTAGCACATTCTGATTGTGGCTGAAGGTCTCCCACGCACCGGTGTAGAGCTGGTCGAGAGTGCGGTGCAGCGGATTTCTTCGAGCCTGCCGGCGCGGGTCAACGGAATACGGTGGGATGAAGAGCGGGTGACCATCTGAACCCATCAGAACAGTCCATTGTTCGCGATGAACGATGCGGTGATGGAAGGGGCAGAGGAGAACGAGATTCCGAAGGCTCGTTTCGCCACCGGAGGCCCAGTGCTCAATGTGATGGGCATCTGCCCACTCGGCCGGTTTCGGGCAGTTCGGGAACGTGCAGCCGCCGTCGCGGGCGGCGAGCGCCCGGCGCAGCCAGGCGGGGACTATTCGGCGGGTGCGGCCGAGCTCGAGGGGCATTCCCTCATTGGTCAGGAGAATGTGGGTGACGTTCACGTCGCAACCAAGGCGCCGTAGTGTCGAGTAGGACAGCGGCTGCCCGTAGCCGGTGCGGGCTGGTACTGCACCGGTGGTGCCGAGCAGGCTGTCGAGCGTGGTGGTGATGGTGAGGTGCGGCCGGGTGCCCCGGGTCAGCGGAAGGGTGCCGGTCGCCAGGACGCGTTCGGTGAGCTCGACGAGGGCGTCGGCGCGTAGCTGGGGGACCGTCCGATAGTCTTCCGGGTTGTCGCCGAGTGGTTTGGGCTTCGCGAGCGGGCCGAGTGCTGCCCGCAGGGCGGCGGCGCCTTCCGCGTCGAGCGTGCCGGTGATGCGGGTGGTGCCATCGGGCTGGTCGGTGAGGTGCAGTTCGCGGCGGCGGGCCTGGTCGCCGCCGTCGTGGGGGTCGGCGCCCGGCGGGTGCAGCTGGTCTCGGATGCAGGCGCGGATCGTCTTGCCGAGGGTCGCGAGGTCTCCCGCGTCGAGAATGTCGGCCTGGGCGAGCAGGAAGCGCTGCGCCCAGTCGCGCTGCTCGCTGGGGGTGGAGAACATTCTCAATGGCGCCCGGTCCACCGTGGTCGGAAAGTGCGATGACCTGGATGTCATAGGCGCCCTCGTATGAGCGCGGATGACGTATGGCTCGGCGGCTGGGCGCCAGCTCGGCAGCCCGGGTCAGCTCGGACTGGCGCGAACCCGGCCGCCAGGCCCGAGCCGCGCCGGCTAGGCCCCGGCCGCCGGGAAGGCGGGGTCGCGGCCGATGAAAGCGATCAGCCGGGTCTGCGCGTCGGAGTCCTCCGGGACCTCGACCCGGGGGCCGTACTGGCCTGAGCCACGCAGGAGGCCGTCGATCGGCTCCATGCCGGCCAGCAGGACTGCGCACAGGCCGGGGTCGAGCCGGTCGTCCTGGCCGGTGGCCCGCGCGAGGTCCCAGGTGTGCATGAAGACGTCGACCGTGTAGAACTGGTCGACGGCGGGAGCGAGCGGGTGCTCGCCGACCTGCGGATGACGCAGCACCCGGCCAGCCGTCGCCGGATCGTCGAGCAGCCGCTGCACCGCGTCGGCGTGCGCGCCCCAGGCGGCGACCGGGTCGTCGTCGACGGACGGCCCGTGGGTCAGCTGGATGCCGGTCCCCGCAGTGAGGAAGGCCGGGAACCACTCGCACAGGTGGCGCACGACGTCCCGTGCTGTCCACTTCGGCACGGGCGTCGGCGCGTCCCAGTCCCGGGTGCCGGCCACCCGCTCGGTGAACGTCGCGGCTACCGCTCGGTGACGGTCGGCCGGCCGGTCGGCGAGCGCCACCAGCGCGCCGCCGACCGCCGGATCGTCCGGGTGGCCTGGTTCGGCCGGCTGACTCATGGCCCGCGGCGGCGCGGTCCGCTGGTTCGCCATGTCAGACGCCGGCCGCGAGCAGGGTGTCGAGTTTGCGGTAGCCCTGCTCGACGCCGGTCTCCATGCCGCTGTTCAGGAAGGCGTCGCGGCCTTCGAAGCTGTCGACCAGGGACTGGGCGTGCAGGCGGGTGCGGCCGCCGCCGAGGTCCTCGAACCAGAGCGTCTCGAGCGCCACGCTGTCCGGGCTGCCCTCGTAGGTGAACGTCTGCACGAGGCGGGCGGGGCTGACCTCGTGGAACGAGCCATGGAAGGCATGCTCGACACCGCCGCGGCTGGCCGTGTAGCGCCAGCTCCCGCCGGTTCGGGCGTCCCAGTAGTCGATCGTCGTCTCCAAGCCGTCCGGGCCGACCCACTGGGCGAACAGCTCCGGGTCGGTGTGGGCGCGGAACAGCTGAGCTGGGGTGGCCGCGAAGTCGCGGGTCATGTGGACGAGCGGCACGTTCGGGTCGGCTTCGACGGTGACTGTGCTGGTACTGATCATCAGGCTGTCTCCCTGTTCAGTGGTCCGCTGTCGTTATGCGGTTCAGGTGTTTCGGAGGGGCGGGCACGGCCGTCGTCGACGCTCTCGTTCATGGCCGCGAGAACCGCGTCGAGGCGGCGGTAGCGCTGCTCGGCATGGCGGCGGTACCGCTCCAACCACGCCGTCGCGAGGTCGAAGACCTGTGCCTCCAGGTGTACCGGGCTGCGGTGTGCGGTACCTGCCCGGCTGACGAGGCCGGCCTGCTCGAGCACCTTCAGGTGCTTGGAGACCGCCTGCACGGAGACCTCGTAGGGCGCCGCGAGCTCGCCGACCGTCGCGTCGCCGTCGGTCAGCCGCGCGACCAGGTCGCGGCGGGTCGGGTCGGCGAGCGCCGCGAACACTTGGGAAAGCTGGTCCACGCCTCTGCGCTCCTCAACCGATCGGTTGAGGATGAGTCTGCCCTGTGGGCGCACTCTCGTCAACCTTCTGGTTGAGGATTGTGGGACGGGTGAGCTCGTCCGCGTTGAGAGCCTCCCTCTCCGATTCCGAGAGGCAAGTGGCAGTCTTGGGGGAGCGCCGTTCGGAGCGGCTGGACGTACCGGTTAGTCGCCATTAACCTGACGCCGTCGGCGGGACGTGGGCGGGAGGCGGGTGAGCGGTGGACAAGGTCGTGGCGGCCGCGGCTGACGCGGTGGCGGACATCGGCGACGGGGCGTCGCTGGCGGTCGGCGGGTTCGGACTGTGCGGGATTCCGACCGCGTTGATCGAGGCGCTGCACGAGGCCGGGGTGTCCGGGCTGAAGACCGTCAGCAACAACTGCGGCGTCGACGGCTGGGGACTGGGCGTGCTGCTGCGCGCCGGCCGGATCGCCAGGACCACCGGCTCCTACGTCGGAGAGAACAAGGAGTTCGAGCGGCAGTTCCTCGCCGGCGAGCTGGAGGTCGAACTCGTCCCGCAGGGCACGCTCGCCGAGCGGCTGCGCGCCGGCGGCGCCGGCATTCCCGCGTTCTACACGCCGGCCGGCGTCGGCACCCAGATCGCCGAGGGCGGACTGCCGCTGCGTTACGACGGGAAGGGTGGGGTCGCGCTCGCCTCCGAGCCGAAGGAGACGCGGTCCTTCGACGGCGTCGACTACGTGCTGGAGCGGGCGATCGTCACCGACTTCGCGCTGGTGCACGCCTGGAAGGGCGACCGGCACGGAAACTTGGTCTACAAGGAGAGCGCCGCGAACTTCAACCCACTGTGCGCCGCCGCCGGGAAGATCACCATTGCTGAGGTCGAGGAACTCTACGAGCCGGGCGAGCTCGACCCGGCCGAGATCCACACCCCGGGCATCTTTGTCCAGCGGGTCGTGCACGCGCCCGGTGTCGAGAAGCGGATCGAGAAGAGGACGGTGTCCGCGTGAGCCTGTCGCGCACGGAGCTGGCGGCCCGGATCGCTCAGGAGCTCGAGGACGGCCAGTACGTCAACCTCGGGATCGGCCTGCCGACGCTGGTGCCGAACTACCTGCCCGAGGGTGTCACCGTCGTCCTGCACTCGGAGAACGGGGTGCTCGGCGTCGGCCCCTACCCGACCGAGGACAGGGTCGACCCGGACCTCATCAACGCCGGGAAGGAGACGGTCACCGTCCTGCCGGGCGCCGCGTTCTTCGACTCGTCGGCGTCGTTCTCGATGATCCGCGGTGGCCACGTCGACGTCGCGGTCCTCGGCGCGATGCAGGTCTCCGCGACCGGCGACCTGGCGAACTGGATGATCCCCGGCAAGATGGTCAAGGGCATGGGCGGCGCGATGGACCTCGTGCACGGCGCCCGCAAGGTCATCGTGATGATGGAGCACACCGCCAAGGACGGCAGCCACAAGCTCGTCGAGAGCTGCACGCTCCCGCTGACCGGCAAGGCCTGCGTCCACCGCGTCATCACCGACCTCGCCGTGATCGATGTCGTCCCCGGCGCCGGCCTCGTGCTGCGCGAGCTCGCGCCGGGCGTCAGCCTCGACGAGGTCTGCAAGGCGACCGGCCCCGAGCTGACCGTCGCCCTGGACTGACGGTCGCCCTGGGCGTGCTCAGGGCGACGGGCTCGCGCTGGCGCTAGCGCCGCTGACCTGGATGGTGATGCGGACGCGGGGGCCGGCGCCGACCGAGTTGCGGGCCTGGACGGACACCGTCGTCCCCGTCGGGCAGCCACCCTCCTTGGCGTCGCAGTCGATCGTGTAGGAGGTTTCGGAGGTGGCTCGGCCGGTGGAGCCCATGCCCGGCCGGGTCACCGTGACGAGGTAGGTGACCGTGGTGTCGCCGCCCAGGTCCGCGGGCGCCTGCCACGAGACCATCGCGTTGCGCGGGCCGGCGCCGGTCTGCGCGAGGTTCTGGACGGCTCCCGGGGCGACGCAGCCGACGGCGTCGACGGGCTGCGAGGTCGCCGTGCCGCCGGGGCCGACGGCGGTCGCCGTGAAGGTGTGGCTGGTGCAGTCGTTGACCTTGATCGAGACGGTGGCCTTGTTCGCCGAGATCGTCTTGGTTTCCAGCCCGGTGGCGGCGATCTGGTAGTGGTCGACGGGCCCGCCGTCCGGCTGGCTGATCGCGAGCCAGACGGAGCCGGCCCGCGAGGTGGCGCTCAGCACCGGCGCCGCCGGCGGGTTGGGCGTCGGGGTCATCGGCGCGGACGTCGCGTTGGTGGGCGTCGGCAGGATGAACCCGACGTCGGTCGGGTCGGGCGTCGGAGCCGCCGGGCTCGGGCTCGTCGCGAGGTAGGTGGGACCGCTGGACACCGGGACCAGCGTCGGGCTGGCCGGGGAGGCGCCGTCATTTCCGGCGGGACGCAGCACCAGTGCGGCGCTCGCGCCCGCGAGCGCCAGCACGAGGGCCGTGGCGAGCAGCAGCACGAGCCGCCGCCGGCGCGGTGCCCGCGAGCCCTGATCGGCGCCGGCCCGGCCGCGGCCGGCTCCGTCCGGCCCGGACCCGGTCCACGCGTCCACGGCCTGCCCGTCCAGGCGCGTCGGCGAATCCTCCAACGCGGACGTGGCCTCCCCACGGTCCGCCCACCGCTCGGCGGTCTCGGCGAGAACGGCGCGGCCGTCGAGGGTGGCCATGCTGCCGACGTCGACGGGTGTCGTCAGCCTGTGCGGGCTCGACAGGTCCCAGCCCGGCGCCTGGCTCCAGGTCGGCACCGACCCGTGGGTCGCGCCGGGCGACGCGTTCGCCGAGCTGTCGGCCAGCGCCGGCCGGGGGCGGGCCGGCAGGCCGGCGAGGACGGGCGCCAGCGCGCGCAGCGCGTCGATCGCCTCGGCGGCGGTCGGGCGCCGGTCGGGCTGCTTGTCGAGCATCGCCGCGAGCAGGTCCCACAGCTGGTCGGGCAGGTTCGCGGGCCGCACCGGAGCCTCGTTGACGTGACGCAGCACGAGCCCCAGCGCGGGGCCGCCGACGAACGGGGGCGCGCCCGTCAGCAGCTCGTAGAACAGGCAGCCGGTCGAGTAGAGGTCGACCGCCGGCGTGGTCGGCAGCTCGCTGGCCAGCTCCGGGGCGAGGTACGCCGGCGTCCCGAGAATCCCGGTGCGGTTCGTCAGCGCCGGGCCCTCCAACTGCCGGGCGATGCCGAAGTCGGTGAGGACTGCATCCTCGCCGCGCAGCAGCACGTTCTCCGGCTTGACGTCGCGGTGTACCACCCCCGCGTCATGCGCGCGGCGCAGCGCGGTGAGCACCTGGCCGGTCAGGCGGGCCGCGTCCGCCGGGGTGAGTGTGCCGCGCCGGCGCAGCAGGCCGCGTACGTCGCCGTCGGGCAGGTAGTCCATGACGATGCCGACGCGGTCGTCCTGGGCGATGAGATGCCGAATCCGGATCACGCGCGGGTCGGCGAGCCGGGCGACGACTGAGCATTCCCGCAGCAGCTGGGCGACCACCTGAGGATCGTCGGCCAGCTCCTGGCGCAGCAGCTTGACGGCGACGGTCTCGCCGTTAGGACCGGTCGCGCGGCGGACCTCGCCGGTCGCGCCGCGGCCGAGTACCTCGCCAATCTGCAGGTCACCCAGCGTCAACAAGTCGCCGGGGCTCAGCTCGTCTACTGCGTACCCGTCCACCCGGCATCCACCGCGCTTTCGTGAGATGACGCCCCGATCATCCCACATGCCTGATTTGCGCCGTGAATGCCGTCAGCCGCCTGGTTTCTCGGCTTCTGGGCGAGGAGGCCGTCCGTCCCGCGGGGCGGGCGGCTACTTCTCGACCCGGGCCGCGAACACGGCCGCCTGCGTGCGGCTCGTCAGCTCGAGCTTCACCAGGATCGAGGAGACGTAGTTCTTGACGGTCTTCTCGGACAGGTGGATGCGGCTGGCGATCTGCCGGTTGGTCAGCCCCTCGGCGACCAGGTGCAGGATCTCGCGCTCCCGGGAGCCGAGGGAGGCGAGCTTCGGGTCCTGCGCCGGCCCCTCCCGCAGGCGGATAAGGACACGCTGCGTGACAGCTGGGTCCAGCAGCGAGCGGCCCGCGGCGATGGTCCGGATCGCGCCGATCAGATCGGTACCCTTGATCTGCTTGAGCAGATAGCCGGCCGCGCCCGCCATGATCGCGGAGAACAGTGCGTCGTCGTCGTCATAGGACGTCAGGATCAGGCAGCCGATCTCCGGGTGCGCCGACCGGATGTCCCGGCAGACGTCGATGCCGCTACCGTCCTCCAGCCGGGCGTCGAGGATGGCGACGTCGGGCGCGGCGGCCGGGATGCGCCGCAGCGCCTCCGAAGCTGTCGACGCCTCTCCGACGACCTCGATGTCGCCGGTGTCCTCGAGCATCTCCCGAATGCCACGGCGGACGATTTCGTGATCATCCAGGAGGAACACCCGCACACCGCTCATGATCGGTACGATACCCGGAATGGCCAGCTCAGGGCGTCGCCCAGGCCGATCGTCCCGGGCGGACGGTCCACCCGGGGAACATGCTGACCCCCGATCGGCATGGCCTCCCTCCGCCCGCCGAGCCGACGGACTCGGCAGGCGGAAGCAGGCCCCGGGCTCAGGCGTCTCTGCTGAGCTCCGCTCAGTGCCTCTGCTTCGCTCCGTAGGCCGCGAGCTACGGCCCCGTACTCGTTCCTCGCACGGGACCTCCGCTCGCCTCCTCCTGCGCTCAGGCGCCGACGCGGATCTTGATGGCGTCGCTCGCCGCGGTGCGCGAGGCGTGGAAGAGGTGCTGGAAGTCGGCCAGCGCCGGGTTCACCAGCGACAGGGTCATGTGGACGTTGACGAACTGGACGTCGTCGGCGCCGAGGGACTCGAGGACGTGCGCCAGGTACGGCGTCACGTGGTCCCAGCCCTCCTTCGGGGTGCCCGGGCCGTACGAGCCGCCCTGCGAGGTCAGGACGGTGATCTTCTTGCCGTGCAGCAGGCCAGGGTTGGTCTCGTCCGCGAGCGTCAGGCCCGGCACCACGAGCTGGTCGATCCAGGACTTGAGGGTCGACGGGATCGAGAAGTTGTACATCGGGGCGGCCAGGAGCACCTCGTCCGCGGCGGCGACCTCCCCGATGTAGGCCTGCCGCGCCTTGACCGCCTCGTTCTGCTCCGGGGTGCGCTGGTCCTCCGGCGTCATGCCGGCGGAGACCGCCGTCCAGTCCAGGTGGGCCGGCGGTGCGGCGGCGAGGTCGCGGTAGGTGACGGTACCGCCGGGGTTGGCGGCCTGCCAGGTGGCGACGTACTCCTGGGCGACCGCGCGCGAGACGGAGTTGTCGCCGGAGAAGCTGGAGTCGATGTGCAGCAGGTGGGCCATGGTGGCGCTCCTCGGTAGATATGCGTGAGCCTCGGGCGGTTCGTTAGGTCGCAGATCATCTGTATTGCAGATCAGTTGTTGCGTCGCTCATCTTAAGCGCCAACGAGTGCCGGTCATTCCGGGTAACCTCATCCTGTGGCGCAGCCGACGGGAACCGAGCCGGAGCGCGGCCTGGAGGATCCGTGCGGCGAGAGCGCCTGCGCCTCCGACCCGCCCGCGCTGGCCGGCCCGGACCCGCTGGTCTCGGACGACCTGGCGAAGGACCTCGGCTGGCTGGTCGGCCAGATCCAGTACGGCTACCTCGCCGCCGCCTCGATTGCGGTCAGCGAGCTGCCGGGCGGCCTGCGCGGGCTGTACGTGCTCGACGCCGCCATCGGCGGCCAGGCGCCGAACCAGATCGAGGTGGCCCGCAGATTCGGGATCGACCGGACGGTCATGGTCCACCTCATCGACCAGCTGGAAAAGGCAGGCCTCGTCGAACGCCGTCCAGACCCGGCCGACCGGAGGGCCCGCATGATCGTCGGGACTGACCGGGGCCGGGCCGCGTACGAGGAGGCCCAGGCACGGCTGCGGCTCGTCGAGGAGCAGGTGCTCGCCCCGCTGGCCGCCGATGAGCGGGCCGCCTTCGCGGCGATGGCTCGCCGCGTCGCGACGCATCTGGTCTCCCTCGACCCCACCCAGGTCGAGTCCGCCTGCCAGGAAGCCTCCAAAGCGATCGACAAGCACGACCCGCTGCGGTGAGCCGACTGCTGACGGCCTAGCACCGGCGCTGGTGGAGTCGCCGAGGGTCCAGCAGGGGACGCGGAGACAGGCCGCGGGAAGGGCCACCGACGCGGCGTGGGCACGAAGTGTTCGCGTCATCCGTCTGGTTCGGGCCGTCTTGCCCTCTTAGCGTCTTGACGCGCGGTGTGTGACCGGGATCCGCGCAGCGGGTGACGACGCCAGTTCCCCTGCGCGCCCGGCGGAAGGACCTCGGAGGGGCGGGGAGATGGCCAGGGCTCCACAGATGGTGTCGGCACGGATCAGAGACGGCTCACGGGCGGTGCGGGTACCGCTGCTGCGGCTGCTGCTGCCCGACCGGGCGGGCCTGCTGCTGGTGCGGTGGCCGGGGGCGCCGGACGTGGACCGGGCGGGAAGCGTCCTGGTGAGACGGTCGCGCGCGGTGGTCGGCGAAGTGGCCGGCGTCAGCTTCATGGAGGTGCACCGGGAACTGACGAGGGTCGCGGTGACGATGTCGCGGCTGTCCAGTGTGCGCTCGGTGGTGGCCTGTCCCGTCGGGGTCTCGCCGGGCCGCACGGCGCTGGCGGTGGCGGTCGGCGACCTGCTGCGCGACCGGCGGCAGGGCGCCGCGCCGGTGGTGACCTGCGCTCAGCGCCCGTCACTCGGTGCTGGCCAGACGGCGGTGCCGCACGAGGTCCTCGTGCAGATCGGCGGGCAGACCCAGGACCGGATCGTGTGGGAGATCCTGGGCTGGGAGCAGGTGCCCCGTTGGCTCGCCGGCCTCGGCGGCGAAGCGGTCGCGGCCTGAGGGCCGTGGCCCGTGCTGGCGCGGCCGGCTACCCGGGCGGGGGCTGGTCGGCTCCCGGCCCGGCCGCGCCGATCGCGGTCCGGACGAGGTCCTCGAGGCTCAGGCCGTCGCCCAGATGGTCGAAGCAGGCGACGATGATCGCGAGCGCCGCGACCCCGAGCAGTGACGTCCGCCGCTCGTGGTCGATGGCCGGGCCGTCGTCCTCGACCATGAGCCGCACCTGGATGCCTTCGGAGACGGCGGTCATGATGTAGTTGAGGTCCGCCATCGTCAGCCCCGGCCGTAGCCGCAGGCCACGGGCGGCCGCGGCCTTCTCGTAGGCGTCCTGCCAGGCGTTGGTGCTGATGCGGTACATCTCCCGCAGCGTCGAGCGCGTGACCTCGTCCCGGCTGGCAACCGCCGCCCCGATCAGCCACGTCCGGTTGATCGAGCTGCGCAGGCTGACGGTGAGGTCGTCGTAGGCCGCGTCGTGCACGGCCCGCACGACATCCTCGCCGTCGGCGAGCCGGGCGCGGGACTCCGCGGTGCGGTCGACGAACTCCTGCCAGTTGGCACCGCGCAGGCTGTACGCGAGAGCGTCGCGGATGAAGTCCGGCTGGTAGGGCCACCGGTCGCGGAACGTGCCCTCCGAGCCGCGCAGCCGGCCGCCCCGGGCGACCTCGTCGATCACCGCGCGCTGTGACAGCCAGCGGAACAGTGGCCGGTCCTCCGGGTCCGTGCCTTCGCCGGGCAGGAGCCGGTCGTCGATCAGCCGGCGCGCGGCCTCCAGGTACTCGCGGGTCAGCTCGTCATTGGCGAGCTGACGGCGCCCGGCGTCGGTCTTGCGCCGGGCCGCGCTCATCAGCCCCGGCAGGATCTCGGACAGGTCCTCATCGAGCGCATCCGTCACGGCCGCTCTCCTTGTGCGAAACACGCGCTTCTATCACAGGAGGCACAGCCTAACAACACCCCGAGGCGCCCACGCGGCACTTCCTCGAACACGCGAGGACGAGCTGAGGAGCACGCCCATCAGAGGACGCGCCCGCGAGCTGGCCCGCTCCCGTCGACTGCGGAAGGCTTAGCGCGCGGCGGCAGGGTGAGGGGGGCCCGCTCTGTGGTCGTGGGCGCTGGGGGGCGCCTGCTGGGGGACGAGAACCGCCGAGAGCAGCGCCTCAGACCTGCACGGGGGGATGGTCTGAGCCGCTGTCCTCGGCGGCGCCGCTCGTGCGGCCCAGCCCGGCGGGGACATCCATGGCCGCCCGCGGGCGCGTTCTTACGCCTCGGACTCGGTGACCTGGCCGGCGACGACGTGCAGCCGGCGGGTCACGCGCACGGCGTCGAGCATCCGGCGGTCATGGGTGACCAGCAGCAACGTGCCCTGGTAGGCCCCGAGCGCGGATTCCAGCTGCTCGATCGCCGGCAGGTCCAGATGGTTCGTCGGCTCGTCGAGGACAAGGCAGTTCACCCCGACCGCCTGCAGCATCGCCAGACCCGCGCGGGTCCGCTCGCCAGGCGAGAGCGCGCCCGCGGGCCGCGTCATCTGGTCGGCGCCGAGGCCGAACTTGGCGAACAGCGTCCGTACCTCGGCCATCGCCCACCCGGTGGTCCGCTCGGCGACGGCGAGGGTCGTCTCGTCGCCACGGAACCGGTCCCGGGCCTGGTCGACCTCGCCGAGGCGGACCCCCGAGCCGAGCGCCGCCGCTCCCGCGGCCAGTGGCAGCCGGCCCAACAGCGCCGCCAGCAGCGTCGTCTTCCCGCCGCCGTTCGGACCGGTGATCACCACCCGGTCCGCCCAGGACACGGTCAGGTCGACCGGACCCAGCCGGAAGCCGGCCGCCTCGGCCCCGGGCGCGGCCGGATACTCGACGACCGCGCCGCGCAGCGTCGCGACGACGTCGCCGGAGCGGGGCGCGGCGGCGATCGCCATCCGCAGCTGCCACTCCTTGCGCGGCTCCTCGACCTCCTCCAGCCGGTTCAGCTTGGTCTCCAGGTTGCGCACCCGCGAGGCGCTCTTCGTCGCCGCCTCGATCTTGTGGCTGCGCACCGAGCGGTCGTTGTCCGGGACCTTGCGCCTGGCCCGGACCGCGCCCCGCACCGACTGCTCGCGCTGCCGCTGCACCTGGGCGACCAGGTCGGCCCGGGTGTCCGCGTAGTCCTCGTACCGCTCGCGGGCGTGCCGGCGGTCCAGCGCCCGCGCCTCCAGATACGCCGACCAGCCGCCCGCGTACAGGGTGACGTCCCGACGGTGCTGGTCGATCTCGGCGACGCTGTCGATCAACCGGTCCAGAAAGGCCCGGTCGTGGCTGACGACGACCAGGGCGCCGGAGATGCCGGCGACGAAGCGCTCCAGCCGCTCGAGACCGTCGAAGTCCAGGTCGTTCGTCGGCTCGTCGAGCAGCGTGATGTCGAACCGGGACAGCAGCACGGCGGCGAGCGACCCGCGGGCCGCCTGCCCGCCGGACAGCGCCGTCGTCGGCGCGTCCAGGGCATTGGTGGGCAGGCCCAGCTCGGCGCAGACCTGCTCGGCGCGGACGTCCAGGTCCGCGGCGCCGATCGCCAGCCAGCGTTCCAGCGCGGCCGCGTAGGCGTCGTCGGCGCCCGCGTGGCCTTCGGTCAGCGCGGCGGTCGCCGCGTCGAGGGCGGCCTGCGCCGCGCCGACGCCGGTGCGCCGCTCCAGGAAGGCGCGCAGCGTCTCGCCGGGCCGGCGGTCCGGCTCCTGCGGCAGCAGCCCGACGTTCGCCGACGGCGGCGAGAGCTCGACCCGGCCGGCGTCGAGCGTCGCCTGGCCGGCCAGCGCGCGCAGCAGGGTCGACTTGCCGACCCCGTTTGGGCCGACGACACCGATCCGGTCGCCGGGCGCGACGGTCAGGTTCACCCCGTCGAGCACGACCTGCCCCCCGCGGACGACGGACAGCGCGGAGGCGACGAGAGTTGCGGACACCTGGCCCATTCTGCCCGTCGCCGCGGACCACCGTCGGCGCCAGCCGGCCGGGTACGCGGGCGGTGCCTGAGGGCGGCCAGGCACTCCCGTGCCGTCCCTGGCACCCCACGTCTGACGGACAGCCGACATCGGGTCGGTTGGCTGAAGCGGGCAAACCACCCGTGGCGCAGGATCTGATCAGCCGACAGGGATGGAGCCGCGATGGACGCAGGAACCGCACCAATACCGGCCGCGGGCCGGGACTCCGCCGGCGGTGCGCCCGCGCGACGGGCGACGCGCGGCAGGCACCTGGCGCCCGCCGGCCCCGGCGTCGCGCGAGTGGCCGCGGGCACAGCGCTCAGCGCCCTGCTGGCGCTGTCCCTGGTGGCCTGCGGCGGATCGGGCGGACCGTCTGCCCCGGCCTCCGCCTCGGCCCCGGGATCCGGGTCGGCCATCCCGGCCACGGGCGACACCGCCGCCGGCACCGGCGCGCCGCAGGGCCCGGAGCCGAACACCGGCGGCCGCGGGGTGGGCACCTGCCCCTCCTCCTCCCTCGCGGCGAAGATCCAGGACACCGAGGGCGCCGCCGGCACCGTGTACTACGAGATGGCGCTGACGAACATCGGCTCGAAGCGGTGCGCGCTGGAGGGCTACCCCGGGGTGTCGCTGCTGGATGCGGCGGGACGCCAGCTCGGGGCGCCCGCGGACCGGGAGCCGGCCGGCCAGCCGCCGGGCGCCGCCGGGGCGAGCGGCGGGCGGATCGCGCTGGCTCCGGGCGGCCTGCTGGTGTTCACCGTGCTGGTCACCCAGCCGGGCGTGCTGCCCGGCTGCCTGACCCCGGACACGTTCGGCAAGGCGTTCACCATGCAGATCTATCCGCCGGACAACACGGTCTCCCTGCAGGTCGCGCTGGCTGGCGGCCAGGGGGCGCAGGCGTGCGCGGCGCCGTCCGTGCACGAGCTCAAGGTGACAACCGTCGGGGCGGTCTGAGCGTGGACCGGGCGGAGGCGGGGGTGTCCTGGCAGGGGATCTGGTCCGGGATCGTCCGTGCCGGAGAAGCGACCCTCGCGGACGTCCCCGCGCCACCTGGCAGATTGCCGGGCCATCGGAGGGCCGCGGTAAGGTGATCGCCGTGACGGCGCAACCGCTGCGGGAGCTGGTCGAACCGGGCTGGGCATCGGCGTTGGAGCCGGTTGCCGCGCAGGTCGCCGCCATGGGGGAGTTCCTGCGTGCCCAGATCGCGGCGGGCCGCACGTACCTGCCGGCCGGGCAGCACGTCCTGCGGGCGTTCCAGCAGCCCTTCGACGAGGTCCGGGTGCTGATCGTCGGGCAGGACCCCTACCCGACGCCCGGCATGGCCATCGGCTACAGCTTCGCGGTGGCGCCCGAGGTGCGCCGGCTGCCGGGCAGCCTGCTCAACATCTTCCAGGAGCTGCGCTCGGACCTTGGCGTGCCCCAGCCCTCCAACGGCGACCTGTCGCCGTGGACCAGGCAGGGCGTGCTGCTGCTCAACAGGGCGCTGACGACAGCGCCACGCCAGCCGGGCTCGCACCGCGGCAAGGGCTGGGAGGCGATCACCGAGCAGGCGATCCGGGCGCTTGCCGGCCGCGGCAAGCCGCTGGTCGCGATCCTGTGGGGCGCGGACGCCCGCAGCCTGCGGCCGTTCCTCGGGGACGTGCCGACGGTCGAGTCGGCCCATCCGTCACCCCGCTCGGCGGACCGGGGCTTCTTCGGCTCCCGGCCGTTCAGCGCCGCGAACGACCTCCTGCTGCGCCAGGGCGCCCAGCCCGTCGACTGGCGGCTGCCCTAGGGCGGTCGGCGCGGCTGGACTCGCTGGCAGCCCTGCGGTGGGCCGGGGTCGCCGACGCGGGTGTCGTCCTCGCCGGCGCGCTGCTCGTCGGCTGGGGGCTGCGAGCCGCCGGTCCACTGCCCGGCGGGGCCCGCGGGGCTGGTGGGGCAGTGCCCGGGCCGGTTCCGCGGGAAGGCGCCGGACCGGCGGTCGCTGGTCACTGAGCGGTGGCCTCAGCCGGGCCGGACGCGGGGTGGGCGGGGCCGGGTGCGTCCCGTCCGTCAGGATCGGTACTGATTGGCGGGACTCCCAGCAGCGCGCGGAAGGCGGGTTGTGCGGCACGAACGGAAGACGGAGGCGCGGCTCGAGCGGATTCGAGGCCCGGCGGCGCCGCGGCGGCACAATGCGCGGACGATCGCCGCGCTGACCGGGAATCCCGGATGCGGCCGGCGGGCCGTGCTCGACGCGGCGGGCGTCGACAAGGACGGTCTCGCGGCCCGGGTCGGCTTCCCGGCCGGGTTCGGGCAGTCCCCGTTCGCGATCGTGCGCGGCAACGTGTTCGAGCGACAGGTCAAGGCTGACGGCTGCGCCGAGCTGCTGCGGTTGCTGCGTGACCAGCTCGGCCTTGACCTCGGGCAGGCCGTCTACCTGGACCTCGGCGCAGAGTACGGCCCAGGAGATGGCGGTTCGGGAGATGGCGTGCCGAGTGGCGGCGGCCTGGCCGCTCGGCATTCGGCCGCCGTTGCCGCCCTGACCGGGGCCGCCGTTGCCGCTGTGACCGAGGCCGCCGGCGTCGGGGCGGCGCCCGGCGGCGCCGGGATGGTGGTCGACCATCCTTTGTTGCGGCTCGACGTCGCCGGGCAGGACGTGTCGCTGGAGCCCGACCTGGTCGCCGTCGAGCCCGGCGGCGTGTTCCACATCGTCGAGATCAAGTCCTTCCCGGTGATCGATGGTCAGGCGGACGGGGAGAAGGTCGCGGCCGCGGCGATTCAGGCCGCCGTCTATGTGCTGGCGCTGCGCCGGCTGCTCGGCCGGGCCGACGCCGTGTCCGCGGACGTGGTGCTGGTCTGCCCCCGGGACTTCTCCAACGTCCCGGTCGCGGCCAGGCTCGACGTCCGCAGGCAGCTGCTGATCCTGGAACACCAGCTGGCGCGGCTGACCCGGGTCGACTCGCTGCTGGACGCGCTGCCCGACGACCTGCGCCTTGACCTGGCCGTCGGGGCCGACGGCACGCCGGTGCTGGATGCGGCGGCACTGACGCGCGCGCTCGGACAGGTTGCGGCCCGCTACGTGCCCGGCTGCCTGTCCGCCTGCGAGCTTGCCTTCTTCTGCCGCCAGGAGGCCGCCGGCCGCACGACGACGCTCGGAATCGGTGTGCGCGAGGAGCTCGGCGGCCTCGAGACGATCGACGAGGCGCTCGGCCTCGCGCACGGGACCCGCGACCCGGACGACGACCAGGCCGAGACCGCCGCGATGCTGCGCACCGCCGCCCGCGTCTACGCCGAGGTAGTCGCCGGCCTGCCCGGGCCGCCCGGACAACAGCGGGGGGACGGCGGATGAGCGTGATCGGGGCGTACGCCCGGGCTCGGGCGGCGGCGGCCGGGATCGCTGCGCCCATCGCGTCGGTGCGCCATCTGTGGCTGTGCGAAGCACCGCTGGTCGTCGTGCCGCTGGCGATGGCCGGCGAGGCGAACGCGCCGCTGGCGGCGATGGTCGGCACGGCCCAGGACCGGCCCACGCTGCTCGTCGTTCCCCAGCCGCGCGACCGGTCGCGCCGGTTCCGGTTCGCTGACGAGCTCGCGCGGGTCGTGCTGGCCGAGGTGGAGCGTTGCGCGGCGGCCGGCACCGAGCCGGTCAGGCCGCCGAAGGCGGCGAAGGTGCCTCCGCCGCGTGGGCCCGCTCCGGCGGCGCCCGGCACGGCCGCTCCTGACGACGGCGGACAGGCCGCTGCCGCCGCCGCGGCCGGTGAACTCGCCGAGGCCACCCGGTTCCTGGACGCGCCGCAGGTGCTGGTGCCGAACCGGGCCGGGATCGAGTTCGTCCGGCTGTTCGGCCGCTCGACGAGGTTCCGCTCGACGGTGGGGGAGTACGCAGTCCCGGTCGCGGTGCCGCTGCTCGGGCGATGGCTGACCTTCCTGGCCCAGCGGTCCGAGCATCCCGGCTCGGCCGCGCTGGTCGCGATGACGGAGGCACTGGCCGCGCACTGGGCAACCGGGCAGAGCGCACTGGAGGACGCGAACCTGGCGGCGCTGATGGCGTGGATCGACCCGCCAGCCGGGCTGTCCGGTCCCGCCGCCGCGCGCCTGGCCGAGGACCCGGCCCGCTGCCCGCCGGCCGGGCCCACGACCGACCCGGTTTTCGACGCCCGCGTGCTCGCGCCCGCGATCCGCGCCTACGACGAGGCCGTCGCCGCCGCGGCGGGTGGCGACGACGCGGCCCTGGCCGCGGATCCCGCTGTCGCGGCCGCGGAGGCCCAGATCGCCAAGGCTTTGCACGGTCAGCTCCTGCCGACGTGGCGGCTGATGTGGCGGGCGGTCGACCTGCTGCGCGCGCTGCCGCCCGGCGCGTCGGTACCGCGCCGCTGGGCGCAGGACCGCGCCCGGTTCAGCTCGTATCACGCCTACCTGGCCGCGGAGGGCGGCGGCCTGCCGCAGGCGCGGCGGGACGGCGCGGTCGCCGCCGCCCGCCGGCTGGCGGTGCTGGAACGGGAGCTGGCCAGTTACGAGGCGGATCAGGCGTTTGACGACCCGCTGGTGCTGGCGAACCAGCGGGTGACCGGCGAGGCTTTCGCCGGCCGGGTCATCCGGACCGCGCCCGACCGCCGCATCGCCAACAGCAAGGGCACGCTCGTCACCCGGCCGCTGGTCGACCTGGTGACGACGGACCCGGTGCGGCTCGCGGTGGGTGTCGAGGTCGAGTCGCCGGCGCGGCGCGGCCAGCTCGGCGAGATCGTCGAGCTCCGGCCCGCGGCCGACGGCGGCCTGCTGGTGACCCTGCAACTGCGCGGCGGCATGGGCAGGTCCAGGACGCCGCCGCCCGGAACGGTGCCGGAGCCGGGCGAGACGCTCAGCTACACCAGCCTGCTGGCGGACTCGATGTTCTCGGCCGCCCTGCCGGCGCCGGAGGACACCCCGTGGACCCACGGCGGACCGCCGCGGGACTACGAACCCGGCGACGACGACGCCCGCGAGCTGTGGGAGTAAGCCGGCGGCGCTGGCCGCAAGGAGGGACGGCAGGTGCACGCGACCACGGGTGAAAGGACGGGCGTGGGCCTCGGCGGCGGCGTTGAGACGCCTGGCGCGGCGGCCCGGCGGGTGACCGACGAGATTCTCGCCGATTTCCAGTCCGGCGGGTACCGGGGCGTCGTCGTCGACTCGCCGCCCGGCGCCGGCAAGTCGACGCTGGTGGTTCGGGCGGCGAGAGAGCTCGCGCTGGCCGACGAGCGGTTGATGATCGTGGCGCAGACGAACGAGCAGGTCGACGACCTCGTCGAGAAGCTCGGGCGCACGCTGCTCGACGATGCGCCCGAACTGCGGATCGGCCGGCTGGGCCGGGCGGGGTATGTCCCGCCGGAACGGATCGACGGCCTGCCTAACGTCGTCACCGGCGACAGCCTGAAAGCGCTCGGAGACCCGCAGGTGACGGTCGCGACCGCCGCCAAGTGGGGCTATGTGAAGGACGCGGCCTGGCGCTTCGCCATCGTCGACGAGGCCTACCAGATGCGGTCGGACGCGCTGCTGGCCATCGCAGCCCGGTTCGAACGGGCGCTGTTCGTCGGTGACCCCGGCCAGCTTGACCCGTTCTCGACCGTCGAGAACGACCGTTGGCGCGGGCTGACGTGGGATCCGATGCAGAGCGCCGTCGCGGTGCTGCTGCGCAGCAACCCGGATCTGCCGGTCCACCGGCTGCCGGTGTCCTGGCGGCTGCCGCACAGCGCCGAACGGGTCGTCGCCGACGCCTTCTACCCGTTCACCGGTTTCCGGACCGGCAACGGCCCCGGAGAGCGTGCCCTGTCCTTCACGGGCGGCGCCGGGCCGATGGGGGCCCGGCCCGGCGGTGGTATCGCCGGTGTGGTCGACGACGTGCTGGACATGGCGGCGGCGACCGGGTGGGGGCTCTTGGAGCTGCCGGCCCGCAGTACCGTGCGTACCGACGGCGAAGCCATCCAGGCGGTCGCCGAGCTGGCCCGCCGGCTGCTCGCCCGCGGCCCGGTGGCCGTCTCCCGCGACGGCCCGGGCCGCGGCGGGGCAGCCGAGGAGCATCCGGTGACCGCCGGGCGGATCGCGATCGGCACGGCGCACCGTGACCAGGCCGCGGCGATCCGAGCCGCGCTCGGCACCGGACTGGCGGGCGGCGTCGTCGTCGACACCGCCAATCGGCTTCAGGGCCGCGAGTACGACGTCACCGTGGTGCTGCACCCGCTGTCGGGCCGCCGGGACGCGACCGCGTTCCATCTGGAGGCCGGCCGGCTGTGCGTGTTGGCGTCGCGGCACCGGCAGGCGTGCGTCGTCGTCGCGCGTGCCGGCATCCGCGACCTGCTCGATGCCCACCCGTCGGGCGGCCAGGTCCATCTGCACGAGCCGGTCCGGTTCCCCGACGGCTGGGCGGCCAACCAGTCGGTCCTCGCGTGTCTGGAGCGCCACGCCGTTCAGGCGTGAGGTGGCACGCTCCGTTGGGCGCCGAAGTTGTCGGAGTGCCCGCGGCGGCCGGCGCCTGCGCATGGCGGGCAGAGCTATCCGGCGCATGCGAACTCGAGCTCCGGTGTGGACGCCAGGTCACGCGCGACGGGCGGTGGTGCGACGCCTGCCAGCCCGGTTGCGGGCCCCGAGACCGGGGTGACCCGCGCCGAGGCCGCCGCGGCCTGTCGGGAGACCGGGGCGGCGCGCGTCGTCGCGGGGGTGGCGCAGGTGCGGTAGGACAGGTCGCCGAAGTTGGTGCAGGCGGCCCAGATCGCCAGACCGGTGCCGGCGACGGCGACCAGCCACAGCAGTCCGACGCTGTCGCGGACCTGGGCGGGGCGCTTGGACATCTTTGCCTCCTGGGAGAACGTGGCCGGTGGTCGGTGGCGTGCCGCGCGCGGTCTCGCCGGAGCCGGGAACGCCGCGTCGTGGCCGCGGTCAAATGCCTGGCGAAGGAAACCGGCTCGCCGCGGCGAGAATGAGGCGGGGTGAAAAAGGTCTTCGGAATGGAGCTCATTAGTAGTGAAGGGGCTGACGGCCGAAAGGCCCAAGGTATGACGTCGCTTCGGTATTGCCAGCTCGGTCGGCAATTCGCCGCGGGATTGGCGCCGGGGTGACCATAGCCCCCGCGGCCGAAGCGGGCAACCGGGGTCGTAACCCGCCTGGCGGCGGGGAGACCCAGGTGGCGCGGGAGCCGAGGCCGGCGGCTGGGACAGCCGCTGGCACGCCGCAGGCCGCGCCGCGCGGCGGCGTCTTGGCGGGGCGCCGCCAGCGGCGGGGCCCCGGAGCCGGCCGGCCGCCCCAGGCCGTCGGGCCATGCCAGCTGGATTGAGGGGTGACCGTTTGGCATGACACGACGATGCGTAGCCCAAGGCGCTACCCTTGGGAGTCTCGATCATGACCTGGCGTAAGTGCTGGAAAGGTGGCGGACGGCGGGGACACGACTGGGCGGCAGACCAGCGACGGGCGTGGTGGCCGGACCGGTAGGCCTGGGACCACAGACCGCAGCGCTTGGTCCGGGCCGCTCGATCCGGCACGATAGCCGGATGAACGCGCCGGGTGGAGGTCAGCCGAGCGCATTACGGGTTCGTAGTGCGCTCTTCGTCGACTTCGAGAATATTCACATGGGTCTGCAGCGACTCGACGCGGCGGCCGCGAATCGGTTCGCGGTCAACCCGCAGGGCTGGCTCAGCTGGCTGGAAACGCTCTGCTACCCCGCGCTGGGGGCCACCGAGCTCCGCCGGGACCTGCTGATCCGGTACTGCTATCTCAATCCGGTGAGCTCTGCGCGCTATCGCGCATATTTCACCCGGGCCGGCTTTCACGTGGTCGACTGCCCGCCGCTGACGTCGGCCGGCAAGAACTCGGCCGATATCCACATCGTCATTGACGTTCTTGACATCCTCGGACACGCGACCAGGTTCGACGAGGTCATCCTGCTGTCCGCCGACGCCGACTACACCCCGGTCATGCTCCGGCTGCGCGCGCACGACCGTCGAACGGTCATCATCACCAGCGGGCCCTCGGCGCGGGCCTTCCGCGCCGCGTGCGACCACGTCGTCGGGGAGGACGCCTTCATCGATGAGGCGCTGACCCTGGAACCGCGGGCGCTGCCCGTCGCCGCGAACGGCGCCGTCACCGAGAACGGCTCACTCGTCGCCTCGGGCCTCGCGCGCGGGGGCGAGGCTGCCCCGCAGGAGCCCGCCGTCCAGCCGGACGCCTGCACCCACGACGAGACGAACCGCGATCTCGCGGCCGTCGGCGACGGAGGATGCCTCAGGACGTCGGCGCGCTCGTTATCCGACCCAGGACCGGCGGGGTCCTTACCCTTGCCGCCTTCGCCGCCGCGACGAGAGGAGCCCGCGTCCCCTTCCGCCGCTCCCGCGCCGGCCGACCTCGCCGAGCCGGCGGGGATGCAGGCCGCGACGCCCTCCCCAGCTCGGCCACCCAGCCCGAACGACACCCGACACCGGCACACCATCGCCCGGCAGGTCCGCGACCTGGTCGGGCTCGCGGACCGGCCGATAACCCTCGCCTCCGCCGCCCAGCTCGTCCGGGCCCAGCTGGGTCCCGAGGCCACCGACGGCTGGGCCGGCGCCGGCTCGTTCAAGAAGCTGCTCGCCCTGCTCGACCTGCCGGGCATCGCGATCTCCGCGGCACCCGAATACCTCTACGACCCCCGCCGGCACTCGCCGCCGCCGAGCAGCCAGACGCCTGCCGCGAACGAGGCTGCCACCCCCTACGCCGAGCTGGTCACCAGGATCTCCCAGGTCACCGACATCCCCCGGCTGAGCTCGCGGGAGTTCCGCGCGCTGTTCGAGGAACTGTCCGCCGAGGTCACCGCGCGCGGCTTCAACCGGACCGGGACCTCCCGCGCGGTCCGCGACCGCTGCCTGGAGCGCGGCGAGCACATCGGCCGCGGGGCAGTCAACTTCGTGCTCAACGGCCTGCTCTACGCCGGCCGCCCGCCGCAGCCCGGCGACCGCGCGCAGACCCTGGCCAGCTCGTTCGCCGACAATGCCGTCCTGCTCTGCCAGAACGCCAGGATGGAGCTGTCTGCGGACGAGATTGCACAGCTGCATACCTGGATCGCCGGATCGCCGAGCCTCGTGACCGAGGTGTCGGTCGCTGCCCCGGCCTGACCGGCCGCGCCCCGGACGAA
>Ga0068863_100000647_pt1 | contig 35321 bp, 29 predicted proteins | sample KBSSwiS62_FD_66596 | JGI IMG/M metagenome (GOLD analysis project Ga0068863, IMG submission 66596) | Switchgrass rhizosphere microbial communities from Kellogg Biological Station, Michigan, USA - KBS Switchgrass S6-2 | ecosystem: Host-associated > Plants > Roots > Rhizosphere > Soil ... | reverse complement strand
GACGATGGCGGTGATCTTCCGCGGCCGGAAATAGAACCGCTTGTAGAAGGTCTCCACCGCCCGGAAGATCTCGTCGTGGCTGAGGTGGGGGTAGTGCAGCGGCGCGATCTGGATGCCGTGGTCGTCCACCAGTTCGGCGTTGGCCGCGTCGAGCCAGCCGTTGTCCACCGCCTGTCCATACAGGAAAGTCCCGGGATAGGGCGCGGCCAGCGACACCTGGATGGTGTGCGGATTGATCTTGCAGGCCCAGTCGATGGTCTCTTCGATCGTCTCGCGCGTCTCGCCGGGCAGCCCCATGATGAAGGTGCCGTGGATGGCGATCCCCAGCTCGTGGCAGTCGCGGGTGAACTTCTCCGCCACGTCGATGCGCATGCCCTTCTTGATGTTGTGCAGGATCTGCTGATTGCCGCTTTCGTAGCCCACCAGCAGAAGACGCAACCCTCCAGTCTTCAGCTTTTCCAAGGTCTTGCGGGGAACATTTGCCTTGGCGTTGCAAGACCAGTCGACGTCCAGCCGGCCAAGCCCCTCGGCGATCGCCTCCGCCCGCGGAAGGTCGTCGGTGAAGGTGTCGTCGTCGAAGAAGAACTCCTTCACCTGCGGGAACCGGCGCTTGGCCTCGGCGACCTCGGCCACGACGTTGTCCACCGAGCGGGTGCGGTAGCGGTGCCCCCCCACCGTCTGCGGCCACAGACAGAAGGTGCAGCGCGATTTGCAGCCCCGCCCGGTGTAGACCGAGACATAGGGGTGCTTCAGGTAGCCGATGAAGTAGTCCTCGATCCGCAGGTCGCGCTCGTAGACGGGGATCACCGAGGGCAGGGCGTCCATCTCCTCAAGCACCGGCCGGTCGGGGTTGTGGACGATGCGGCCCTCGGCGTCGCGCCAGCTCAGGCCCAGGATCGTCTCCCAGGCGCGGCCCTCCGCCACCTCCTTGCAGGTGAAGTCGAACTCGTTGCGGCAGACGAAGTCGACGGCCGGCGCCTCCTTAAGGCTCTCTTCCGCCCCCACCGCGACCTTGGCGCCGATCAGGCCGGCCTTGAGCGCCGGATTGGCCGCCTTCATGGCTTCGATGCACTTTACATCGCTGCGAAACGAGGGGACCGAGGTGTGAACCACCACCAGGTCGAAGTCCTTCGCCTGGGCCACCACCTCGCCCAGGCCAATTCCGGCGGGCGGCGCGTCGATCAGCTTGGAGCCCGGCACCAGGGCGGCCGGCTGGGCCAGCCAGGTGGGGAACCAGAACGAGCGGATCTCCCGCTTGGCCTGGTAACGCGAACCGGCGCCGCCATCGAAACCATCGAAGGACGGCGCCTGAAGGAACAGGGTGCGAAGCATCGGAACCTTAAGATCCTGCCATTCCGCCGCGGTCGTCGAGACGGAACCTCTCGCCGCGCCAATCGACGACGCCGACGAAGAATGAAGCCATGAATACGGCCAAGGACAAGACATCTCTAAGCGGAAAGAGCAAGGCGGCGCCAGGGACAGGCGGGGCGCAGCCCTCGACCCGCCGCATCATCCACAGCCGGCACGCCGCCGTGAACGCCAGCACCGCCAGGGACACGGGCGAAGCCTGCGTCAGGACCGCCCCCAGCAAGGCCCAGGCCACGGGATGGGTGAGCGCGCTGCCCGCGAACCCCGCCGGATCGATGCCCCGGATCGTGCGCGCCCAGCGAAGCTCGTGGGCGACCACCTCGGAAAGGCTCCTTTCCGCGCAGCCGTGGGCCACCAGCACCGGCGCGGTGCGGGTCTCCAGCCCCAATCCTCGCACCGCCGCCCCCAGGGCGTAGTCGTCGGCCAGCGTATCGGCCAGGCCCTCGAAGCCGCCGATTCGGGCGAGCGTCCCGCGGCGCAGAGCGAGGGTCGAACCCATGCTGGGCTTGGCCAGCCCAAGCGCAAGGCCGACCGAGAGGCTGGGCAGGAAACGGTAGGTCAGGTCCATGGCCGCCAGCCGCGACCAGAAGCCGGCGCGCCCGACGCCATGGTATGGACAGGTGACCAGGCCGACGCCCGGCGCCTCGAGGGCCGCGACCAGGCTCGCCAGGTAGCCGGGCGGAGCCTCGATGTCGCTGTCGGACACGACGATCACCTCGTGCCGGGCATGCGGCGCCATATGGATCAGGTTGGAGACCTTGCCGTTGGCCCCGGCCCGGCGCGCGGCGATGACCAGGATCACCTCGCGGTCCGGGTGGCGCGCCCGCACCCGCTCGGCCACGGCCGCCGCAGGGTCGGACGGGTCGTGGACGCCCAACACCATCTGCACCTCGCCCGGGTAGTCCTGGCCGAGGAAGCTGGAAAGCGCCGCCTCGAGCTGGGGTTCGTCCCCGTGCAAGGGCTTCAGCAGGGTGACGGGCGGCCCTTGCCGGCGAATCACCGGCGCCTGTTTGGCGCGCAGAAAACGGCGCGTCGCCTCTCCAGCGAGCAGCAGATAGGCCGATCCGGCGAGCGCCAGCACGAGGAACACAGCGCCAGCAAAATGTAACGACTGGTGCAAGCACGCCTTGCTTTGCTAGGGGGCCAGTCCGACAACTGCGCTTTTACAGCGCCGCCGTCGATCCATTACCTTCCGGACTCGGCGTACGCCACCGGCTCGGATCTCGTGAGGAGGCTCATGCACCGCCAAGGTTCTCTCCGGCTGATGCTGGCGCTCGCCGCCTGCGCCCAGCTCGTCGCCGCTCCGGCGCTCGCCCAGGCCGAGCCGCACGACCCCTTCGAGAAGACCAACCGTGGCCTCTTCGCCTTCAATCAGGGGCTTGACCGCGCGATCCTGCGCCCGTTGGCGCTGGCCTACGGCACGCTGCCCAAGCCCCTGCGCAAGGGCCTTCGGAACATTACGCGGAATCTCACCGAGCCGGTGGTCTTCGCCAACGACATGCTGCAGGCCCGGCCGAAGAAGGCCGCGCGCACCGTGGGCCGCTTCACCCTGAACTCGACCTTCGGGGTGGCGGGGCTGGTCGATGTCGCGAAACACTCCGGCCTGCCGCGCCGGGACAACGACTTCGGCCTGACGCTCGGCCGCTGGGGCGCGGGACCTGGGCCCTATCTCTTTCTGCCGCTGCTCGGTCCCAGCAGCGTCCGCGACGGGCTGGGCGGCGCCGTGGATATCGCCCTCGATCCGCTGACCTGGGCGCGCTACCGCAACAAGCTGGCTTTCCAGACCACGCGAACCGTCACCAGCGGGCTCAACCGGCGCTATGAGGCCGACCGCGACATCCAGGCGGTCTACGAGACATCGACCGACCCCTACGCGACGATCCGATCCTTCTACCTCCAGCAGCGCGAATCCCTGATCCGCGGCTCCGGCGACGTCGGCGCGCTTCCGGACTTCGACGCGCCGGCCGAACCGGCCGCCGCACCCGACGCCGCGCAGCCGCTCGCGCCGCCGCCGTCCCCCGCCGCCCAGCCCGCTCCAGCCGCCCCGCCGACGCCGCCCAGCCCATGAGCGGACCGGCCGCAGGGCCGCCGTCGCGCCTCGATCTTCGGGGACAGCCGGTGCTGGTCACCGGCGCCTCGGGCTTCGTCGGTTCCGCCGTCGCCCGCGCGCTCGTCCGGCGCGGCGCGGACGTCCGCGTGCTCGTCCGGGCGGAAAGCCCGACGACCAACCTCCAGGCGTTGCAGGCGGAAGCGGTCGTCGGCGACATGCGCGACCAGGCCTCGGTCGCCAAGGCTCTGGCGGGCCGCCGCTTCCTCTTCCATGTGGCCGCGGACTACCGCCTGTGGGCTCCTGACCCGGAGGAGATCGTGCGCAACAACCTGGCGGGAGTCCGCGCGGTGATGGGCGCCGCCCGCGACGCCGGGGTCGAGCGCGTTGTCTACACCAGCAGCGTCGCGGCGCTGCGCATTCCCGCCGACGGCCGGCCTGGAGACGAAACCGGCTTCCTCGCGCCCGCCGAAGCGGTGGGGGCCTACAAGCGCAGCAAGGTCCTGGCCGAGCAGGAGGTCCTGCGGCGGACGTCCGAGGAGGGTCTGCCGGCGGTCATCGTCAGCCCCTCCACGCCCATCGGCCCCGGCGACGTGAAACCCACGCCCACCGGCCGGATCCTGATCGAAGCCGCCCGCGGCCGGATGCCGGCCTTCGTCGACACCGGGCTCAACCTCGTGCACGTCGACGACGTGGCCGAGGGCCACCTGCTGGCGCTCGAACGGGGCGCAATCGGCGAGCGATACATCCTTGGCGGGCAGGACGCGCCGCTTGGGCGCATGCTGGCCGAGATCGCCGCCATCGCCGGCCGGCCCGCGCCGCGCTTGAGCCTTCCCATTCCCCCGCTCTATCCTCTGGCCGCGATCGCGGAGCTCGCGGCCAGGTTCACGGGCAAGGAGCCCTTCCTGACCCGGGATTCGCTGAAGATGGCGAGCCGGCGCATGTACTTCAGCTCCGCCAAGGCCGAACGGGACCTGGGCTACGCCGCGCGGCCCTATGGCGAGGCCCTGCGCGAGGCGCTGGCCTGGTTCGCCGCCCAGGGCCGCCTCGGATGATCGCGACCGGTCTAAGCGTCCTGGCTTTGCTGGCCTGGGGCTATCTGCTGTTCGCCCGGGGCGGGTTCTGGCTGGCGTGCGACACGGATCGCCACGACCAACCCCCGGCGCCACGGGTCTGGCCGTCCGTGACGGCGGTGGTTCCCGCCCGCGACGAGGTCGACGTCATCGCGACTTCGATCACCAGCCTCCTGTCGCAGGACTATCCCGGCCCCTTCCGCGTGATCCTCGTGGACGACGACAGCAGCGACGAGACCGCCGCCGCCGCGCTCGCCGCCGCAGAGCAGGCGGGCGCGCAAGGGCGGCTGGAAGTGCTGCACGGCGCCCGTCTCGCGCCCGGCTGGACCGGCAAGCTTTGGGCGGTTTCCCAGGGCGTGGCCCACGCCGAGGCGGACGCGCCGAAATATCTGCTGCTCACCGACGCCGACATCGCCCACACCCCGGACAACCTCGCCAGCCTGGTGGCCCGCGCCGAGGGGAACGGTCTTGCGCTGACCTCGCTGATGGCGCGGCTGCATTGCGCCACCTGGCCAGAGCGCATGCTGATCCCGGCCTTCGTCTTCTTCTTCCAGATGCTCTACCCGTTCCGTTGGGTAAACGACCCGGCCCGCCGGACGGCCGCGGCGGCGGGCGGCTGCATGCTGGCCAATCGCGAAGCGCTGGCCGCCGCCGGCGGCGTGGCCGCCATCCGCGACGCCCTGATCGACGACTGCGCCCTGGGGGCTGTGATGAAGCGCCAGGGACCGATCTGGCTGGGCCTCACCACCCGCGCGCGCAGCCTCAGGCCCTACCGCACCGTGGGCGCCATCGGCCGGATGATCTCGCGCTCGGCCTTCGCTCAGCTCGAATATTCGGCCCTGGCGCTGGCGGGCACGCTCGCGGCCCTCCTGGTGATCTTCGTTGCGCCTCCGGCGCTGACCCTGTTCGCCGACGGCCTGGCGCGGGGCGCCGGGTGGCTGGCCTGGATCGCGATGATCATCGCCTTCCAGCCCATGCTCGGCTTTTACGACCGTTCGCCCTATTGGGGCGTCGCGCTGCCGGCGCTCGGCGCAATCTATGCCGCCTTCACTCTGCAGTCCGCCATCGACGTGTGGCGTGGCGCAGGCGGCATGTGGAAGGGCCGCGCCCAGGCCCAGGCGAGGCCGGCGTGAGCGCCAGCGACCTCGCCTCCGGCAAGGCCCACCGCGACGAGAACTTCCCCGTCGCCTCGATCCTGATTGCGCCCCGCCACCGCGCCGCGGTCCTGGCCTTCTACCGCTTCGCCCGCGCCGCCGACGACGTCGCCGACCATGCCAGCGCAAGCGAAGCCGAAAAGCTCGACCTGCTGGAAGCCATGCGCGCCACCCTGGCCGGCGAACGCGACGTCGACGCCCCGGCGCTGGCCCTGCGCGAAACCCTGGCGGCGCGCCGCCTTTCCCCCGAACACGGCCTGGACCTGCTGGAGGCCTTTCGCCGCGACGTCACCAAGCGCCGCTACGCCAACTGGGACGAACTGATGGACTACTGCCGCTACTCGGCGGCGCCGGTGGGGCGGATGGTGCTCGACATCCATGGCGAGGCGCGGTCGACCTGGCCCGCAAACGACGCCCTTTGCGCGGCGTTGCAGGTGATCAACCACCTCCAGGATTGCGCGGACGACCGCCGCCAGCTTGATCGGGTCTATCTGCCCCAGGACATTCTCGCCGGCGCCGGGACGGCGATCAGCGACCTCGACGCGCCCCGCGCCACGCCGGGCCTCAAGGCGGCCCTGGGCGACCTCGCGGGACGGACGCAACGCCTGCTCGACCGCGCGCGGCCCTTCGCCGGCCAGATCCGCGACCGGCGGCTGGCGCTGGAAGTGGCCTTCATCCAGCGCATCGCCGAGGATCTCGCCGCCCGTCTCGCACGCCGCGACCCGCTGTCAGAGCGCGTCCATCACACCAAATGGGAGCTGGCGGGACTGTTCGCCGCGACGCTGGCCGGCCGGTTGCGCGCGAACCCGCTCGCGGACGCGGCATGAGCCTGGCGACGCCCCTCACCCAGCCGGCGCCAGCCCAGGCGGCCGCCGGCAGCTCCTTCTACGCCGGCATGCGCGTGCTGCCGAAGGCTGAGCGCGAAGCGATGTACGCGGTCTATGGCTTCTGCCGCGTGGTGGACGACATCGCCGACGACCAGACGCGGCCGGTGGACGAGCAGCGGCGGGAGCTGCAAGCCTGGCGGGACGACCTGATCGCCCTCTACGCTGGCCGAGCGCCGGGCCGCGCGGCCTCGCTGGCCGAGCCCGTGGCCCGCTACGACCTCGACCTCGCCGACCTGCTGGCGGTGGTGGACGGCATGGAGATGGACCTGGCCGGCGTCGTCGCGCCCAATCTCGCGACGTTCAACCTCTATTGCGATCGGGTCGCGGTGGCGGTCGGGCGGCTGTCGGTGAAGATCTTCGGCCTGCCGGCTCGCGAAGGCGCCGACCTGGCCCACGAGCTGGGCCGGGCCTTGCAGATCACCAATATCCTGCGCGACCTGGACGAGGACGCGGCCATGGGCCGGCTCTACCTGCCCAGAGAGTATCTGGCGGAGGCCGGCGTCGCCGAGACGGCTCCGGCGGCGGTGGTCGCAAGTCCAAGGGCGCGCATCGTCTGCCGCCGCCTCGCCGAAACCGCCGAAGGCCATTTCCGCGCCGCCCGGGCGATCCTCGACCGCAACCCTTCCGGCCGGCTCGCCCCGCCCAAGCTGATGGGCGCCGTCTACCACCAGATTCTGACGCGGTTGCGCGCGACCGATTGGGCGCCGCCCAGGCGCAGGGTCCGGGTCCCCAAGCCGGTCCTGTTGTGGCTGGCCCTGAGGCACGGTCTCTTCGGATGACAGTGCACGTGGTGGGTGCGGGCCTGGCCGGACTGGCGGCCGCCACCGCGCTTTCGGAGCGCGGAACGTATGTTCGGGTCTGGGAGGCCTCGGCCCAGGCCGGCGGACGCTGCCGCTCTTATTTCGACGCCCAGCTCGGCCTGACCATAGACAACGGAAACCACCTGGTTCTGTCAGGCAACGCCGCGGTGCGGGCCTATCTGCGCCGGCTGGGGGCGGAGGACCGGTTGGCCGGGCCGCCGGACGCGCGCTTCCCCTTCGTGGACCTGTCCTCGGGCGAACGCTGGAGCATCCGCCCCAACGCCGGGCCGATCCCCTGGTGGATTTTGAAGCGTGACCGTGGCGTGCCGGGCGCGGGCCTGTTGGACTATCTGCGACTCGCCGGGCTGTTTACGGGAAGCGGGGGCCGGGTGGACGAGGCCGCCGATTGCCGTGGTCCGGTCTGGGAGCGGCTGATGCACCCGTTCCTGCTCGCGGCCTTGAACCTGGAGCCCGGGGACGGCGCCGCAGCCCTCGCGGCACGGGTGTGCCGAGAGACGCTTGGCCGCGGCGGGGGGGCCTGCGCGCCGCGCATCGCAGCGCCCAGCCTCGCCGCCGCATTCGTCGACCCGGCGCTGGCGTACCTGGAGAGTCGGGGGGCGGAGATCGACCTGCAGCGTCGGCTGACCGCCATGGATCTGACGGCCGGACGCGTGGCCGCCTTGCGCTTCGGCGACGCAGCGACGCCCCTTGGCCCCGGCGACGAGGTCGTTCTGGCGGTCCCACCCTGGGTCGCCGCCGATCTCGTTCCCGGCCTGACCGTCCCCGACGCCTTCGAGTCGATCGTCAACGGCCACTTCCGCATCGCGCCTCCGGCCGGCGCGCCGCTGATCAGCGGTGTGCTGGGCGCGACCGTCCAGTGGATCTTCTGTTTCGAGGACCGCGTCTCGGTGACGGTGAGCGCGGCCAACCACCTGGTGAACGCCTCCCGCGAGACCCTGGCCCGCCGGCTGTGGGAGGAGACGGCGCAGGCGCTGGGCCTTGCGGCCGCCCTCCCGCCCTGGCAGATCGTCAAGGAGAAGCGCGCCACCTTCGAGGCCAGCCCCGCCCAGGAGGCCAGGCGGCCCGGCCCGAACACGGCCTGGGCCAATCTGATCCTGGCCGGCGACTGGACCGACACGGGCCTCCCCGCCACAATCGAGGGCGCGATCCGGTCCGGGTTCCGGGCCGCCGATCTCATCCGCCACGGGAAGCCTTCATGACGGTCGTCGACGAGAGCGCCTCACGCCCAGCCCCCGACGCGCGGGCGGCGGACATCGACGCCTTGGACGCCCGCATCGCCCGCGCCGCCAAGGCGCTGCTCGGCCGCCAGCAGGCTGACGGCCACTGGGTGTTCGAGCTGGAGGCGGACGCCACCATCCCATCCGAATACCTCCTGCTGCGCCATTATCTGGGAGAGCCGGACGATCTCGCGCTGGAGCGCAAGATCGCGACCTACCTGCGGCGCATCCAATCGGCCGAGCATGACGGCTGGCCGCTTTTCGAGGGCGGGGCCTTCGACATCAGCGCCAGCGTGAAGGCCTATTTCGCGCTGAAGATGATCGGCGACGATCCCGAGGCCCCGCACATGGCGCGGGCCCGAGCGGCGATCCGCGCCCACGGCGGCGCCCAGGCGTGCAACGTGCTGACCCGCTTCCTGCTGGCGCTGTATGGCGACACCCCCTGGCGCGACCTGCCGGCCATGCCCGTGGAGCTGATGCTCGCCCCGGCCTGGTTCCCCATCCAGCTGTACAAGATGTCCTACTGGGCGCGGACGACCATCGTCCCCATGCTGGTGCTGCTGGCCGCCCGGCCGCGTGCGCGCAACCGGCGCGGAGTCCATATCCCCGAACTCTACGTCGACGCGACGCCGGCCAAGCGGGTGAGTCAGGCGGCGGAGAAAAGCCTCGCCTGGACGGCCTTCTTCGGCGCCCTCGACAGCGTGCTGCGCTGGATCGAGCCCTTCTGGCCGCGGGGTTTGCGCGCCCGCGCCACCCAGAAGGCGGTCGACTGGGTGACGGAGCGCCTGAACGGGGTCGACGGCCTGGGCGCCATCTACCCGGCGATGGCCAACACCGTGATGATGTACGACCTGCTGGGCTATGGGCCGGACCATCCGCACCGGGCGCTGGCCCGCGAGGCGGTCGAACGGCTGCTGGTCGTGAAGGACGACGAGGCCTACTGCCAGCCCTGCGTCTCGCCGATCTGGGACACGGCGCTGGCGGCCCACGCCATGCTGGAATGCGCCGACCCCGCCGCCCAGGTTTCCGCGGAACGCGCGCTGGACTGGCTGGTCCCCAAGCAGGTGCTGGAGGTCAAGGGCGACTGGGCCGAGCGACGCCCTCACGTCCGCCCCGGCGGCTGGGCGTTCCAGTACGCCAACGACCACTATCCCGACCTGGACGACACCGCCGTCGTGGCCATGGCCATGGACCGACTGCGGCGGCTGAACGGCGCCACGAAGTACGACGAGGCCATCGCCCGCGGTCTGGAGTGGACGGACGGGCTGCAGAGCGAGAGCGGCGGCTGGGCGGCCTTCGACGCCGACAACACACACTTCCACCTCAACAACATTCCCTTCGCAGATCACGGCGCCCTGCTGGATCCGCCGACCGACGACGTCACCGCGCGTTGCGTGAGCTTGATCGCCCAGCTCGGCCACGGCGACCGGACGAGCGCGGTCGAGGCGGCGCTGCGCTATCTGGAAAAGGCCCAACTTCCGGATGGAAGCTGGTTCGGCCGATGGGGCGTGAACTACATCTACGGAACCTGGTCGGTGCTCTGCGCGCTGAACGCCGCCGGACTGGATTCCCGCTCGCCCATGGTCGGCAAGGCGTCGGCCTGGCTCAAGTCGATCCAGAACCCCGACGGCGGCTGGGGCGAGAGCTGCGACAGCTACCGGCTGGACTATGAGGGCTATCAACCGTTCCGCTCCACCGCCTCCCAGACGGCTTGGGCGCTGATGGGGCTGATGGCGGCCGGTGAGGCGCACGATCCCGCCGTGCGGCGCGGGATCGACTGGCTGATCCGCACGGAGAACGCCGAGGGCTTCTGGGACGAAGCGCCCTTCACCGGCGGCGGCTTCCCGCGCGTCTTCTACCTCCGCTACCACGGCTATTCGAAGTTCTTCCCCCTGTGGGCCCTGGCCCGCTACCGGACGCTCGTGCGCGGCAACAGCCGGCGTCCCGCCTTCGGCATGTGACATGATCCTGGCGGTCACGGGGCTCGAGCGGGAGGCGCGCCTGATCCGCGGGCCGGGCGTGCGCGCCTTCGGCGGCGGCGGACGGCCGCAGGCGGCGCTGGAGGCCGCGCTGCTCGCCGTCGCGCAAGGCGCCGAGGCGATCATCAGCATCGGCCTGGCCGGAGCGCTGGCCCCGGGGTTGCAGCCGGGCGACTGGGTGGTGGCGGATTCGGTTGCGTGGCCAGGCGGCGGCGCGCCGGCCGATCCCCGCTGGAGCGCCGCGCTGGCGGTGCGGCTGGGCGCACGTAAGGGCGCCTTCCTTTCCTCCGACGAGATGATGACGCGGGCTGCGGACAAGGCCGACGCCGGCCGCCGCTGGGACGCGGTCGCTGTCGACATGGAGTCCCGCGCCGCCGCCCTGGTCGCACAGAAGCTGTCGCTGCCCTTCGCCGCCGCCCGGGTCATCTCCGACGCGGCGGACGTCGACCTGCCGGACGCGGTGCGGGTCGGGATGCGGCCGGACGGCCGGATGGCGGGCCTGGCGGTGCTGCTGGCCCTGCTGCGGCGGCCAGGCGACATCCCGGCGCTGGCGCGCACCGCCGTGGCGGCGGGACGCGCCTTCCGCGCCCTAGCTGACGGGCGCCGTCTTCTTGGGCCTCGGCTTGGACTGGCGGATCTCGGCCAGCTTGCGCTCGACGTGGGTTGAAAAGACGTAGTCGGCCGGCCGCTGGCGATCGAGCGGAATATCCGGCGCCATGGGCCCTTCCGTGCGGACGCCGGTCAGCGCCAGCTTCGCGACCTTGAGCGGATTGCGCACCGACTCCCGCACCGCCGTCCCCTCGAAGCCGCAGTGGACCATGCAGTCGGCGCACTTCTCGTAGGCGCCGACGCCGTAGCTGTCCCAGTCCGTCTCATCCATCAGTTCACGGAAAGTCGGCGCATAGCCCTCGCCCACCAGGTAGCAGGGCTTCTGCCAGCCGAAGACGGTTCGGGCGGGCATGCTCCAGGGCGTGCAACCGAAGGCCTGGTTGCCCGCCAGGAAGTCGAGGAACAGGTCCGACTGGGTGAAGGACCAGCCCTTGCCCTTGCCGCGGCGGAAGATCTCGCGGAACAGGGTCTTGGTCTTGGTGCGGTTCAGGAAGTGCGCCTGGTCGGGCGCGCGCTCGTAGGAATAGCCCGGCGAGACCGTCACCCCATCGACGCCCTCGGCCTTCATCAGGTCCAGGAAATCGGCCACGCGCGCCGGATCCGCGCCGTCGAACAGGGTGCAGTTGATCTGCACACGGAAGCCCTTCGCCTTCGCCAGGCGGATCGCCTCCACCGCCTTGTCGTAGACGCCGTCCTGGCAGACGGAGGCGTCGTGCATCGCCCGGTCGCCGTCCAGATGGATCGACCAGGCGAAGAAGGGCGAGGGCTGGTACTGGTCGATCTTCTTGGCCAGCAGCAGGGCGTTGGTGCAGAGGATCACGAACTTCTTGCGGGCGACGAAACCCTGCACGATCCGCGGCATGTCCCGGTGCAGCAGAGGCTCCCCGCCGGCGATGGATACGGCCGGCGCGCCGCATTCGTCGATCGCGGCCATGCACTCGTCGTAGGACAGGCGCTGGTTCAGGATCTCGTCCGGATAGTCGATCTTGCCGCAGCCGGCGCAGGCGAGGTTGCAGCGGAACAACGGCTCGAGCATCAGCACCAGCGGGTAGCGCTTGCGGCCAGCAAGGTGCTGGCGGACCACATAGGCGCCGATACGCGCCGCCTGCCGGAACGGGATACCCATAGCTGCTCCTAACGCTCGGCGACCACGCGGGCCGCCGGCCGGTCGCGCAGCTCAGGCGGGAGGCGGAAGACGATGTGCTCGGCCTCGCCGTTCATCTGGGCGACCTCAACGGGCTCGATCTGCCGCAAGGCCGCGATTACGTCCAGCACCAGCTCTTCCGGCGCGGAAGCGCCCGCGGTCAGCCCGACCGTTTGCACACCCTTCAACCACGCTGGGTCGATGGCTCGGGCGTCGGCGATCAGATGGCTGGGTACCCCCTCCTCCACCCCGATCTCGCACAGGCGGTTGGAGTTGGAGCTGTTGCTCGCGCCCACCACCAGCAGCAGGTCGACCGAACGGCAGAGCTCGCGCACCGCGGTCTGGCGGTGCTGAGTCGCGTAGCAGATGTCGGAAATGTCCGGCCCGACCACGTCGCTGAACCGGGCCTTGAGCGCGGCGATGACATCGCGGGTCTCGTCCACGCTCAAGGTGGTCTGGGTGACATAGGCCACAGGCGCATCGACCGGGATCTGCAGCGCCGCGACGTCGGCCACGGTGGAGATCAGATGCACCGGCCCATCTACCTGGCCCAAGGTGCCTTCGACCTCGGGGTGGCCGGCGTGCCCGATCAGCACCAGGGCCCTGCCCAGCGTCTTGTAGCGCCGGCTCTGGGTGTGGACCTTTGAGACCAGGGGGCAGGTGGCGTCGAGCACCGGCAGGCCGCGCGACTTGGCCTCCTCCACCACCGAGCGGGCGACGCCATGGGCGCTGAAGATGGTCACCGCGCCGTCCGGCACCTGGTCCAGTTCATCGACGAACCTGGCGCCCTTGAGCCTCAGCTCTTCGACGACATGCTTGTTGTGGACGATCTCATGGCGGACGTAGACGGGCGCGCCGTACTTCTCCAGCGCGCGCTCGACGATGTCGATGGCCCGCACCACGCCTGCGCAGAAGCCTCGGGGCTGCGCCAAGACGACACGCATTCCCACCTCCCAATAGGGCCAGGCTGAAAGGGTGGCAGAAGATGAACCGCACGACAAAGCTATTCTACCCTGGAGCGTGACTCGCCGCGGCAGGGTCCCTATTCTTTACATCCACGATCGAACGCGCCGCGGCGCCAGGACCGTCATGCAGGATCACACCCACGTCCGCCCCTGGCGGGCGATCGAGCGACGCCGGTCCCGGAAGATTCGGGTGGGGGCGGTGGAGGTCGGCGGCGACGCCCCGATCTCGGTCCAGTCCATGACCAATACGGTGACGGCCGACGCCGCCGCCACCATCGACCAGATCCGCCGGTTGGAGGAGGCCGGCGCCGACATCGTCCGCGTCTCCTGCCCCGACGAGGATTCCACGGCTGCGTTCCGCGCCATCGCCAAGGCGGCGAAGGTCCCGCTGGTGGCCGACATCCATTTCCACTACCGGCGGGGGATCGAGGCGGCCAAGGCCGGCGCCGCCTGCCTGCGAATCAATCCCGGCAACATCGGCTCGGCCGACCGAGTGCGCGAGGTGATCCAGGCGGCGCGCGACCACGGCTGCTCCATGCGCATCGGCGTCAACGCCGGCTCGCTGGAGCGGGATTTGCTGGAGAAGTACGGCGAGCCGTGCCCCGCGGCCATGGTGGAGAGCGCGCTTTCCCACGCCCGCATCCTGCAGGACCACGATTTCCACGAGTTCAAGATCAGCGTGAAGGCGTCCGACGCCTTCATGACCGTGGCCGCCTACCAGGAGCTCTCGACGGCCATCGACTGCCCGCTGCACCTGGGCGTCACCGAGGCCGGGGCCCTGCGCACGGGCACGGTGAAGTCGGCCATCGGCCTGGGCTCCCTGCTGTGGGCGGGCATCGGCGACACCATCCGCGTCAGCCTGGCCGCCGATCCGGTTGAGGAGGTCAAGGTCGGCTTCGACATCCTGAAGTCGCTGGGCCTGCGCCACCGCGGCGTGAACATCATCGCCTGCCCCTCCTGCGCCCGCCAGGGCTTCGACGTCATCCGCACCGTAGAGGCCCTGGAGCAGCGACTCGCCCACATCTCCACCCCGCTCAGCCTGTCGATCATCGGCTGCGTGGTGAACGGGCCGGGCGAGGCCCTGATGACCGACGTCGGCTTCACTGGCGGCGGCAAGGGCGCCGGCATGGTCTATGTGGCCGGCAAGCCCGACCACAAGATGGACAACGACCGCATGGTCGACCACATCGTCGCCCTGGTGGAAGCCAAGGCCGCCGAGCTTCGCGCCGCCGAGGCGACGCCGAAAATGACCGCGGCGGAATAGCATGGGCGAGAGCGGTCTCGTCCCGCCCCCCGTGGCGACCTTCGACCCCGTCACTACCTATCCGGGGCTCAAGGCCGCCTTGAGCGCCTGCGCCGGCGACGTCGAAACGGTGCTGGAAGAGCTGCTGCCGAAGTCGGGCGCCGCGCATGGGCGGGTCCATGAGGCCATGCGTTACGCCATCTTCGCCGGCGGCAAGCGGCTGCGTCCGTTCCTGATCCTGGAAAGCGCCGCGCTGTTCGGCGTCCCCAGGCGGCGCGCGCTGCGGACCGCCGCCGCCATCGAGACGTTGCACACCTATTCCCTGGTCCACGACGACCTGCCGGCCATGGACGACGACGACCTGCGCCGCGGCCAGCCGACCACCCACCGGCGGTTCGACGAGGCGACGGCGATCCTGGCCGGCGACGCGCTGCTGACGCTCGCCTTCGAGATCCTGGCCGCGCCCGAGACCCATCCCGCCGGCGAGGTGCGCGCGCAGCTCGTCGCGCGGCTGGCGCAGGCCGCAGGCTCGGACGGCATGATCGGCGGCCAGATGCTGGATATCGAAGCGCCCGGCCAGAACCCCGGCGCGCCGGAGGTGATGGATCTTCAGCGGCGCAAGACGGGCGCCCTGTTCACCTTTTCCTGCCTTGCGGGGCCGGTGCTCGCCGAGCGCGGCGCGGCCGACCTGGCGGCGCTGGAGGCCTACGCCGAGGCGTTCGGCCTCGCCTTCCAGATCGCCGACGACCTGCTGGACGTGCTGGGCGCGGTCGAGACCGCCGGCAAGGCGGTGGGCAAGGACCAGGCGCTCGGCAAGGCCACCCTGGTCTCGCTGTGGGGCGTCGAACGCGCTCAGGCCGAAGTGCGGCGGCTCGCCGAGGCCGCCAGCGCGGCGCTCGCCCCCTACGGCGCGGCGGCCGACGTCATGCGCGCCCTGCCCTTCTACCTGCTGGACCGCGGCGCCTGAGGCCGCGCCGCGGCCACATTCCCGACGCCCGGCCGCATAAAGATCGGCGTTCCGCAAACCCAGCCCCCATGGCCGACATGCTGAGACACCTGCCCACCGCGGCCGTGCTGCTGGCTCTCGCCGCACCGTCCGTCACCCAGGCCCAGGCGGCCGATCCGGCGGCCCAGGTCATCGACCGCTTCGACGACGCCCTGCTGGCGGTAATGAAGGACGCAAAGCGCCTGGGGCCTCGCGGCCGGTTCGAGCGGTTGGAACCGGCGATCTCGCGGGCGTTCGACCTGCCGGCCATGACGCGGTTCGCGGTCGGCTCGAGCTGGTCAGGCCTGGCGCCCGCCGACCAACAAGCCCTGGTCCGCGCCTTCTCCCGGATGACGGTGGCCACCTACGCCCACAATTTCGACGGCTACGGCGGCGAGCGATTCGTCATCGACAAGGTCGACGCGCGCGGGCCGGAAAAGCTGGTGAAGACGCGGCTCGTCTCGGGCGCGACGTCCCATGTCCTGACCTATCGCATGCGGCAGAGCGGCGGGAGCTGGAAGGCGATCGACGTCTATTACGACGCCGCCGTCAGCTCGATCATGGGGCAACGCTCGGAATACGCCTCGACCCTGAAGGCCGGCGGCGCCAACGCACTGGTGCGGAAACTGGAGGCGCGCGCCGACGCCTTGTTGGGCCGAAACTGACAGAGCTTGCCGAAGCCGCGAGCCACGGCCGGCGGCCACGCGCGACGACAATTCGGACGCGCATGAAAGGCATTGAGCCCACCAGCAATCATCAGTAGGTCATGCCGACGATAAGAGCGGCGCCGCGCGGCCATGGGCCGGATGTGCAGGAGTCGTCTACAGGGAACGAGACCAGGAATGCGCAATGTCGGCTGACGCACGGGTGGTCGGCGTGGTCCGCGAGACCTGGCCCGGGGAGACGCGCGTGGCGCTCTCGCCGGAGGTCGCGGGCAAGCTGATCAAGGCCGGAATGGCGGTGCTGGCCGAGCCTGGCGCCGGCGTCGCGGCGGCCTTTCCCGACGCCGATTACGCCGCGGCCGGCGTGGAATTCGCCGAGCGGAGCTCCGTCCTGTCGCAGGCCCAGGTGTTGCTCACCGTCCGCCCGCTCGCCGTCGAGGAGGTCTCCCGCCTCAAGCCCGGCGCGGTGGTGGTCGGAGCCCTGGACCCGGCCCGCAACGCCGCCTTGCTCGAGGCGTTGGCCGCCAAGGGCGCCTCAGCCTATGCGCTCGAACTGCTGCCGCGCACCACGCGCGCCCAGTCGATGGACGTGCTGTCTTCCCAGGCCAATCTCGCGGGCTACCGCGCGGTGCTGGAAGCCGCGGCCGCCTATGGCCGGACCCTGCCGATGATGACCACGGCGGCGGGCACCATCACGCCCGCGAAGGTCTTCGTCATGGGGGCCGGCGTGGCCGGCCTCCAGGCCATCGCCACCGCTCGACGCCTGGGGGCGGTGGTCACCGCCACCGACGTGCGTCCCGCCGCCAAGGAACAGGTGCAGAGCCTGGGCGCGAAATTCGTGGCGGTGGAGGACGAGGAGTTCCAGGCCGCCGAATCCGCCGGCGGCTACGCCAAGGCGATGAGCCCCGAATACCAGGCCAAGCAGGCCGAGCTGGTCGCCGACCACATCATCAAGCAGGACATGGTGGTCACCACCGCCCTGATCCCGGGGAGGCCTGCGCCGCGTCTTCTGTCGGCCGCCCACCTCGCGTCCATGCGGCCGGGATCGGTGGTGGTGGATATGGCCGTCGAGCAGGGCGGCAACGTCGAAGGCGTCCGCGCCGGCGAGGTGACGCGCACCGCCAACGGCGTCAGTCTGGTGGGCTTCGAGAACCTGGCGGGCCGGGTCGCGGCGGACGCCTCGACCCTCTATGCGCGCAACCTGCACGCCTTCCTACAGCACCTGTTCCAGAACGCCGCCGAGACCGGCGACGAGATCCTTTCCGCCGCGCGCGTCGTGGACGGCGGGCAGGTCCTCTATCGCACCCCCGTCGCGTGAGCTTGGAGAGCGCCATGCCCCCCCTGCCCGTCAATCCGGACCTGATCGCCGTCTTCGTGCTGGCGGCCTTCCTGGGCTTCCAGCTCATCCGCAGGGTCTCGACCCTGCTGCATTCGCCGCTGATGTCGCTCACCAACGCCATCGCCGCCGTGGCGGTGGTCGGGGCGATCATCAACCTGGGCGAAGCGCACGCCGGTCCCCTGGCCAGGACGCTGGGCTTCATCGCCACCACCGCGGCCACCGTGAACCTCGTCTCCGGCTTCCTGATCACCGACCGGATGCTCAAGATGTTCAAGAAGGACAAGCCGCAGCCATGAGCCATACCGTGGTCGAGGCCGCCTATCTGGTCGCGGCCGTCTGCTTCGTCCTGTCGCTCATGTGGATGAGCCACCCCTCCACCTCGCGGCGCGGCGTGATCGCCGGCGAGCTCGGCATGCTGCTCGCCATCATCGGCACGCTGCTGCTGAAGGAGGTGGTGGACTATCCGATGATCGCCGCGGCCCTGTTGCTGGGTTCGGCCATCGGCGTGCCGCTGGCCTATCTGATGCCGATGACCGCCATCCCGCAGCGGACCGCGCTCAGCCACTCGCTGGGCGCGCTGGCGGTGGCCCTGATTGGGGTGGTGGAGATCAACAAGCTGGCCGCGGCGGGGGCCGGATTCAGCTTCACTTCCGCGACGCTCAGCTTCGAGATGACGCTGGGCTTCCTCACCTGCACCGCCTCGCTGATGGCGTTCGGCAAGCTGCAGGAGCTGCTGCCCACCCGTCCGATGATGTTCAAGGGCCAGCGACCGGCGAACCTCGCGGTGTTCGTGGCCGCGGTGGGCTGCGCCGTGGCGCTGGCGCTGCATCCGCAGAACGGGGCCCTGCTTGTGGCCTTCGTGGCCCTGGCATCGGTGTTCGGCGTGATGCTGGTGGCCCCCATCGGGGGCGCCGACATGCCGACGGTGATTGCTCTGCTGAACGCCTACGCAGGGCTTGCGGCCAGCGCCATGGGCTTCGCGCTCGCCAACAAGCTGCTGATCATCACGGGCGCGCTGGACGGAGCCTCAGGCTTCATCCTTGCCGTCATCATGTGCCGCGCGATGAACCGCTCCTTCGCCAACGTCATGTTCGGCGGCTTCGGCCAGGTGGCGGCCGCGACCGCTAGCGGCGAGGCGCGGCCTGTACGCTCGGCCAGCGAGGAGGATGCGGCGCTGATGCTGGAGAACGCCAACTCCGTGGTCATCGTCCCGGGCTACGGGATGGCGGTCGCCCAGGCCCAGCACAAGGTGGCCGAGCTCTACCAGGCGCTGATCGCCAAGGGGATCGACGTGCGGTTCGCCATCCATCCCGTGGCCGGGCGCATGCCGGGGCACATGAACGTGCTGCTGGCCGAGGCCAACATCCCCTACGAGCGCCTGGTGGAGATGGACGACATCAACGGCGACCTGGGGTCCACCGACATCGCCCTGGTGATCGGCGCCAACGACGTGGTCAATCCCGCGGCCCGCGACGACCCCAAGAGCGCCATCGCCGGCATGCCGATCATCGAGGCCGACAAGGCCCGCACCGTCATGGTCATCAAGCGCAGCATGAATGCGGGCTTCGCAGGCATCGAGAACGAGCTCTACCACCTGGACAAGACCCACATGCTGTTTGGCGACGCCAAGTCGTTCGTCGGCGGGGTGGTCAAGGCCCTCTCAGGCAGAAGCGGCTTGCATTAGCGCTCCGCCTCCAGCTTCGGATAGGGCGGCAGGGTGAGGAAGGCGATCACCGACAGGGTGAGCGCGATCAAGGCGCCGATCAGCGCGGGGTCGTAGTTGCCCTGCCAGTCGAAGATGAAGCCGTAGGCCGAAAAGGATATCAGCGAACCGGCCACGAAGAAGAAATACGACAGGCCGAACGCGCGGCCGAAGCTCTGGGTGCCGTAGTAACGCGAGGTGAGATAGGCGGCCACATCATGCTCCGCGCCCCAGGCCGCACCCACCGCCAACGCGCCGATGACGGGCCAGAAGGGAATTTGAAGCCACATCGCCAGCATGCCGAACGCCGCGAGAGCGGAAATCCCGGCGGCAATCCATGGACCATGAACGCGGTCCAGCAACAGGCCGGAAAGCAACCGCGCCAGGGTCATGGCCACGCCGAGCAGCGAGGCGTAGCCCGCCGCCTCGGCGGCGCCGAAATTGTGGTCCCGCAGCAGGGGTACGATGTGCAGGCTCATGCCCTGCACCGCCAGGACGGCCGCCATGAAGCCGAACGCCATAGTCCAGAAGACGCGGGTGCGCATGATGGCCCGAGCGCTTAGGCTCGCCCCCGAGATCACCGGAGGGGCCCGGCGCGGCGCCGTGGCGAACCACAGGATTGCAGAGGCCGGCAGGCCGACACCGCCAGCCACCATGGCGAAGCCTGCGTAGGCGCCTCGCCAGCCGTAGTGGGCGATCGCCCAGGTGGCGAAGATGGGCGTGAAGATGGCCGCGGTGGAGACCCCCAGCATCATCCCCGCCAAGGCCGTGCCCCGCGCCGCGGAAAAGTTGAGGGCGATCACACGCGAATAGCCGACCGTCGAGGTTGCGACTCCGGCCACGCCCAGCGACGCATAGATCGCCAGGTACACGCCCGGCGCGTTCGGCATCAGGCTCAGCAGGGTCAAGCCGCCAGCGACGCAGAGATGGCTGATCGGGATCACGTATCGCTCGAACGGCCAGCGATCCATGGCTGAACCGTAGAAGATTCCCGTGATCGCGACGGCCATGCCGGTCACGCTGGGCGCCAGCGAAAGGACGCCGCGAGACCAGCCGAAGTCGGCGTGCAGCGCGCCCATGATCACCCCGAGCGGGTAGATGGGCAGAGAGACGACCCCCACCCCGATGCCCACGAAGCTGGCCAGGAGGATCAACCAGCGGGAGCGGAGTTCCTGGAGCGCGGTCAGGGGCGCCTCCGCGACTTGCTGCGACTGAAGCATCCGACGCCGCCTCCCCTTTTTTTGTCTGCGCTGATCGAGTTCTAGGGGGCCGACTCGTCAGGTGGCAAATCCTTTGCAGCCGGATCCGCCGAGCGGCAGGCGCGCCAGAGCACGTCGAACTCCGGCTCTCGCTTGTCCAAGGTGAGTTCGCCGTCCGCGTAGACGAACCTCCTGAAGCCCATCGGTTCGCGCCGCCGGCTCTGGCCGTCGAATTCGCCGCAAACGACAGGGCCCTTGTCGCCCATCGCCGCGACCTCGTTGCGGAACACCACCGACTGGGGAAGGGGGGAGGCGATCAGCACCGCGTTGTGCGCATTGGTTCGGGCGCGGCGCAATCGCGCCGCCTCTCCCCTCATGTCGGAGCAGGCGCAGAGCGCCAGGGCGCTCGCCACCACCGCCGCCACGACGCATCCTGTCTCTCGCATGAGGCGCCGACCCTGGGTCTCCCAAGGTCTGGAGGGTTGGCATAGCAAAAGCGGTGGAACAAGCGACCTGACGTTGACGGCGCCACGCCGCCGGGTAGCCTGGATCGCAAGGGAGCCCGGGAAATGAAGACGCGCAAATTGGGGCGAAACGGCCCCGAAGTCTCGGCCATGGGGTTCGGCTGCATGGGGCTGAACTTCTATTACGCCAGCAAGCTGACGAAGGCCGAGTGCGTGGGCTTGCTGCGCGCCGCGGCCGACATGGGCGTCACCCTGTTCGACACCGCAGAAGTCTACGGGCCCTTCACCAACGAGGAGCTTGTCGGCGAGGCGTTGGCGCCGATCCGCGATCGGGTGGTCATCGCCACCAAGTTCGGCATGGACATCGATCCGCAATCCGGACGGATCAAAGGCGTGAGCAGTCGGCCGGAGCACATCCGTCGGGCCTGCGAGGGATCGCTAAGGCGCCTGAAGATCGAAGTCGTCGACCTGCTCTACCAGCACCGCGTGGACCCAGAGACGCCGATCGAGGACGTCGCCGGCACGGTCAAGGACCTGATCTCCGAGGGAAAGGTGCGCCATTTCGGCATGTCCGAGGCCGGCATGACGACCTTGAGGCGCGCTCACGCTGTCCAACCCGTCGCGGCCCTGCAGAACGAATATTCCCTCTGGACCCGCGGACCCGAGACCAACGGCGTGCTGGCGACCTGTGAAGAGCTGGGCGTCGGTCTTGTCGCTTACAGCCCGCTGGGCCGCGGCTTCCTGACAGGGACCATCACCGCCGAGACCCAGTTCGACAAAGGCGATATCCGCAAGGTGCTTCCCCGCTTCACCCCGGAAGCCATGACCCGCAACGAGGCGCTCGTGGAGCTGCTACGGCGCATGGCCGGGCGGCTCGGGGCCACGCCGGGCCAGATCGCGCTCGCCTGGGTGATGGCGCAAAAGCCCTGGATCGTCCCGATCCCCGGCACGACCAAGCTGCACAGGCTGGAAGAGAATATCGCCTCGACCGAGGTCCGGCTCAGCGCCGACGACCTGGCCGAAATACGCCTCGCCGCCGACGCCATCCCCATCGAAGGGGAGCGCTATCCGGCGCACATCCTGGCGGGGACCAACCGATAGAGGGCGGCGTCAGCCGCCGACCAGCGACCAGATCCCCCAGACGGCGGCATGGGCCAAGACTGACGCGACGACGAGGATCGTCGCGAGGACGGCTGTCAGGGCTGCGGCGTGAACCATTCCCGTTTCCTCCAGCCGCGCTTGCTGCGAAGCGCTGGCGTGCATCAACTATGTCGCATAACCGCGGGATGCGCCAGAGCGTTGCAAAAGCAGCAGGAAAGCCGCTGCGAAGGCTAAGAGACGCCCCCGCCGAGGGCCCGGTAAAGGCTGATGGCGTTGGTCAGTTGCACGAGCTGAGTGGCGACCAGGCCCTGCTGCGCCGCATAGAGCGAGCGCTGGGCGATCAGGACATTGAGATAGCCGGACGCGCCGCGCTCGTAGCGGGCCGTCTCGAGGCGCAGGATCTCCGCCGCGGCGTCGCGCTGAGCCTGGTCGGCGGCGAGTTGATCGCCGATGGAGCCGCGCCGGGCGAGTGCGTCGGCCACTTCGCGGAAGGCGGTCTGGATGGCTTTCTCGTATTGCGCGACGGCGATGTCGCGCCGGGCGCTAGCGCCTCGCAGGTTCGCCAGATTGCGGCCGCCGGCAAAGATCGGCGCCGCCGCGGCCGGCGAATAGCTCCAGGTCCGCGAGGGGCCGTCGAACAGCGCCGACAGCGCCGGGCTGGCCGCGCCGGCCGCCGCCGACAGCGAGATGGTCGGGAAGAAGGCGGCGCGCGCCGCGCCGATCTCGGCGTTGGAGGCCTTCAGCTGATGCTCCGCCTGCAGGACGTCGGGCCGGCTCAGCAACACGTCCGAGCTCAATCCGGCCGGCAGGTCCACCATCACCTGCGGAGCCGCGGGAAGGCCGGTCGGCAGCAGGGCTTCGGCCACCGGGCCGCCCGCCGCCAATTCCAGCGCGTTGCGATCCTGCGCCGCCTGGGTGGTGAAACGGGCGATGTCGCTGCGCGCCTGTTCAACTGTGGTCTCGGCCTGGCGCACCTCGATCATCGAGGCCGCGCCGTGCTCGAAGCGCGCACGGATCAGGTCAAGCGAGCCCTTCTGAGCGGCATAGGTCTGCTTGGCGATGATGAGCAGGTCGAGGTCCGCGGCGAGGGCATAGTAGTTGGTCGCCGTCTCGGCGATCAGGCTGGCTTGCACAGCGCGCCGGCCCGCCTCGGTGGCGAGATATTGCTCGAAGGCCGAGCGGCTGAGGCTGCGAAGACGGCCAAAGAGGTCGATCTCAAAGGCGCTGAACCCCAAGGCGGCGCTGTAGGCGCGCTGCGTCTCCGCCTGTCCGGTCGCCGTTCGCCAGCCGGGCACCCGCTCCTCCACGCCTGACGCGCTGGCTGCGACTGTCGGCAGCAGGTCGGCGCGCCGGGCGCGGAAGCCGGCGCGCGCCGCTTCGATTTCGGCGACGGCCGCCCGCAGGTCGCGGTTCTCGGCCAGGGCCTGGGCCAGGATCGCCTGCAGCTTCGGATCGCCGAAGAAGGCCGTCCAGGCGACCGCCTGCGCTGAGGGGCCGGCGACAGGCGGCGCGTAGCTTTCGCCCTGCGGCCAGGCCGTCGGGATCGGCGCCGAGGGTCGCTTGTAGGTTGGCGCCAAGGTGCAGCCGGCCAGAGCGGCGGCCGTCAGCACAGCCAGGACGCCGACGCGCATTTACGCGCCCTCCGCCTGCGGGTCGCTCGCCGAAGGCTTCCGCTCCGGCCGGCGGCCGAAAAGGCGCCGCACCAGCACGAAGAACAGCGGCACGAAGAAGATGGCGAGCAGGGTGGCCGCGATCATGCCGCCCATGACGCCCGTGCCGATGTCGTTCTGACTGGCTGCGCCGGGGCCGCTGGCGAACGCCAAGGGCGTCACGCCGGCCACGAAGGCCAGGGACGTCATCAGGATCGGGCGGAGCCTCAGTCGCGCGCCCTCGATCGCGGCCTCCACCAGACCCGATCCGCGTTTGAGGGCCGTCTCGGCGAACTCGACGATCAGGATGGCGTTCTTGGCGGACAGGCCGATGGTCGTGAGCAGGGCCACCTGGAAATAGATGTCGTTGGTGAGCCCGCGCAAGGTTACGGCCAGCACCGCGCCCAGCACCCCCAGCGGCACGACCAGCATCACCGAGATCGGCACCGACCAGCTCTCGTAGAGGGCGGCGAGGCACAGGAAGACCACGAGCATGGAAAGCGCATAGAGCGTCGGCGCCTGCGAGCCCGACAGCCGCTCCTGGTAGGAAAGGCCGGTCCATTCGTAACCCACGCCCTGCGGAAGCTGGGCGGCGAGCTTCTCCATTTCCTGCATGGCCCGGCCGGAACTCACGCCCGGCGCCGCCTGTCCCTGGATCTGGAACGACGGGAGCCCGTTGTAACGCTCCAGCCTGGGGGCGCCGAACGCCCAGCGGGTCGCCGCAAACGCCGAGAAGGGGATCATCTGGCCCTGGGCGTTGCGGACGTACCAGCGGTCGAGGTCTTCGGGCTGACCGCGATATTCCGCCTCGCCCTGCAGATAGACGCGCTTCACCCGGCCGCGGTCCACGAAGTCGTTGACGTAGCTGCCGCCCCAGGCGGCGGCGAGGGTGGCGTTGATGTCGGCCTGCGAGACCCCCAGCGCGCCGGCCTTGCGGGTATCGACGTCGATGCGAAGCTGCGGCGTGTCCTCCTGGCCGTTCGGACGCACCTGCGAGAGCAGCGGGTTCTTGGCGGCCATGCCGAGCAATTGGTTGCGCGCGGCCAGCAGCCGCTCATGGCCGACGCCGCCGCGATCGACGAGTTCGAAATCGAAGCCGTTGGACTGGCCAAGCCCGATAATGGGCGGAGGCGCTATGGCGAAGGTCATGCCGTCCCGGATGCCGGCGAAGGCGGCGAATGCGCGGCCGATCACCGCCTGCGCGCCGTTCTGGGCGCCCTTCCGCTTTGACCATTCTCTCAGGTTGACCCATGCGAAACCGTTGTTCTGGCTGACGCCCGAGAAGCTGAAGCCGATGACCGAGAACATCGACCGCGTGTTCGGCTCCTCTTCGAAGAAGTGGTGCTCGACTTGCTGCATCACCGCCTCGGTGCGCGAGGCGACAGCGCCCGCCGGCAACTGGGTCATGGCCATGACGAAGCCCTGGTCTTCCTGCGGCAGGAATCCGGTGGGCAGGCGCACGTAGAGGCCCGCCAGCAAGGCCACCACCACGGCGTAGCCGACCAACGCCGCCAGCGGGCGGCCAATGATGCGTCCCACCCCCTGCTCGTACTTCTGGACGGTGGCGGCGAAGGTACGGTTGAACCAGCCGAAGAAGCCGCCGCTGCTCTGCGGGGCGTGGATTGGCTTCAGCAGAGTGGCGCAAAGCGCCGGCGTCAGCACCAGCGCGACCAGCACCGACAGCACCATGGCCGAGACGATGGTGATGGAGAACTGGCGATAGATCACCCCCGTGGCCCCGCCGAAGAAGGCCATGGGCAGGAAGACGGCCGCCAGCACCATGGCGATGCCAACCAAGGCGCCGGTGATCTCTTGCATCGATCTGATGGTGGCGTCCTTGGCCGGGAGCCCCTCCTCCCGCATCACGCGCTCGACGTTCTCGACCACGACGATGGCGTCGTCCACGAGCAGGCCGATGGCCAGCACCATGCCGAACATGGTGAGCGTATTGATGGTGTAACCCGCCAGCGCCAAGACGCCGAACGTCCCCAACAGAACCACCGGCACGGCGATCGCCGGGATCAGGGTGGCGCGCCAGTTCTGCAGAAAAACGAACATGACCACGACGACGAGGGCGATCGCCTCGATCAGCGTCTTGACCACGTCCTCGATCGACAGCCGTACGAACGGCGAGACATCGTAAGGGTAGCCAACCTTCACCCCTGGCGGCAGCTCGGCCTCCAGCGCCGCAACCCGCGCCTTCACGGCCTTGGCGGTGTCCAGCGCATTGGCGCCGGGCGCAAGGTTGACGGCGAAGCCGCTGGCGGGGCGACGAAGATACCGGGCATTCACCGCGTAGCTCTCACTGCCCAGTTCCACGCGGGCCACCTGCCCCAGGGTCACCGCCGCCCCCGACTGCTCCGTGCGCAGGACGATCCCGCGGAACTGCTCCGGCGTCTGGAGCCGCGACTGGGCGGTCACCGTGGCGTTCAGCGCCTGCCCTGTCGCATAGGGCCGGCCGCCGATCTGCCCCGCCGAGACCTGGGCGTTCTGGGCGAGGATGGCGCTGCGAACGTCGCCCACGGTCAGGCGGTAGGTGCTGAGCTTGAGCGGGTCGAGCCAGATCCGCATGGCGTACGGGCTGCCGAACGTAATCAGGCTTCCGACGCCGTCGACCCGGCTGGCGGCGTCGGCGATATGCGAACTGATGTAGTCTGACAGGTCCGCTGAGGTGTAGCGGCCGCCGGTGTCGTAGAGGACGCCCACAAGCAGGTAGCCAGGGTTGCTTTTGGTGACCGAGATCCCCGCCTGCTGCACCTCCTGCGGAAGCCGCGACGTGGCGAGTTGCAGCTTGTTTTGCACCTGCACCTGGGCAGTGTCCGGATTGGTCCCCGTCTTGAAGGTGACGGTGATGGAGACGGCGCCGCTGGAGTCGCTCGTGGAGGAGAAGTACTGCAGCCCGTCCATCCCCGTGAGCTGCTGCTCGATGATCTGGGTGACCGAGGTCTCGACGGTCTCGGCCGAAGCGCCGGGATAGTTGGCTGAGATCACCACCGACGGCGGCGCAATGTCCGGATGCTGCTCGATCGGCAGGTTGAGAATCGACAAGGCGCCGGCGAACATCACCACGATGGCGATGACCCAGGCGAAGATCGGGCGCTCGATGAAGAAGCGTGACATCGGCCGGGTCCGCCCCGCCTAGCTCGCCGCGCCGGGCGGGCGGACGGCGACGGGTCGAACCAGCGCGCCGGGCTGGACACGCTGCAAGCCATCGAGGATGAGCCGGTCGCCGGCCCTAAGTCCGGAAGTGATCAGCCAGCGGTCGCCCACCGCGCGTGAAGTCGTGAGCGTGCGAAGCTCCGCCTTGCCCTTGGCGTCCACCACATAGGCGACGGCCCCGCCTTTGGGATCGCGGATCACCGCCTGCTGCGGCGCCAGGATGGCGCTGGGATCGGCGCCTTCGGTGACGATGGCGCGCACATACATTCCGGGCAGCAGGATGCGCTTCGGGTTGGGGAAGACGGCGCGGAGGCTCACCGCGCCGGAATTCGGATCGACGGCGACGTCGGTGAACTCCAGCCGGCCCTCCAGTGGATAAGACGTGCCGTCCTCCAGCACTAAGCGCACGCGGGTGCGGCCGGCGTCGGTGAGATGACCCTGCGAAAGGTTGCGCTGCAGGCGCAGCAGCTCGGCGCTGGACTGGCTCACGTCCACATAGATCGGGTCGAGCTGCTGAATGGTGGCCAAGGGCTCGGTTTGGCTGGCGGTGACCAAGGCGCCGGGCGTGAAGGTGGAGCGGCCGATGCGGCCGGAGATGGGAGCCCGGACCCGCGTGTAATCGAGGTTGATCATGGCGGCGCGCAGCGCGGCGCGGGCCTGCACGGCGCTGGCCGCCGCCTGCTGGGCGGCCGCCTTGGCGTCATCGTAGTCCTGTCGGCTGACCGCGTTGATCTTGACCAGGTCGGCATAGCGCTCGGCCTTCAGGCGCGTGGCCGTGACGTTGGCCTCGGCGTTGGCGAGCTGGCCGCGGGCCTGGTCGGCCGCCGCCTGATAGGTGCGGGCGTCGATCTGGTAGAGCACCTGGCCGGCGCGCACATCAGCGCCTTCTTTGAACAGGCGCTTGAGCACGATGCCGCCCACCTGCGGCCGCACATCGGAAACCGTGATGGGGGCGGTGCGGCCCGGCAGCTCGGAAGTGAGCGACACGGCCTGCGGCTGGATGACGACCGTGCCAACCTCCGGCGGCCCCATCTGCGGCTGGGCGGAGGAGCGGGGGCCGCACGCTTGCAGCGTGCAAGCGGCGGCGACCATCGCCACGCCTGCGAACGCATTGGCAAGAGCTTTGAGATGCACGGCGCCCCCGGGGCAGGAAATGCAGTTGTCGGAGCGAAGGCCTCGCGGGGGCGGTTACGCCGCGCCAACTTGCTGCTCTCCTAGGCCACCGGGGCAGAGGGCGAAAGACTTGAATTCGCCTCCGCGCTATCTAAGGCGGCGCCGATCCGACGACGGCGGTCAGCCCGTCGCCGCCCAGGCGCGCAGCCGGTCGTCCAGCCAGGCGAGGTCTTCCTCGATATCGATGCGATGCCACCAGGTGTGGAAGCCGTGCAGCATGCCGCAGGCGTAACGGATGTCGTGGGGGACCTGCGCCTCGGCCAGCCGCCGCGCGAAGAGCGCCGCGTCGTCGGCCAGCGGATCGAGTTCGGCGGCCAACAGGATCGTGCGCGGCCAGCCAGGCGTCACCGGATGCCGGGCTGGCGACATCTCCGGGTGGGCACGATCAGCGCCGGCAGGAGCGTAAGCGTCGGCGAAGTCCGCCAACTGCGACAACTCCTGGAAGAAGCCGGTTCCGTAGAGCGTTGCGGACGGCGAACTGAGCGTCAGGTCGAGCCACGGGCTGAGCAGGGCCAGCAACTCCACGGGATTATCGCCTGAGGCCGCCAGACGGCGAGTCGCGGCCGCCGCCAGCCCCGCGCCCGCGCTCACGCCCATCAGAGCGATACGACGGGGCGCCTTGCCCAGACCGCCGCCCGCGATGAGACGCACGACGTCGACCACGTCTTCGATGGCCGCCGGCCAGGGGTGTTCGGGAGCCAGGCGATAGCGGAACGAGATCACCGGCGTGGACATGGCGCGCGCCAGCCGGCGCACCTCGGCGTCCGCCTCCTCCAGTCCGCCGACCATGTAGCCGCCGCCGTGGACGTAGAGCAGGACGGCGTCCGAAGCCCCGCCCTCCGGCGTATAGACCCGGCCTTCCAACGGTCCGCCGCTCGCCGCCAAGCTGACGGTCTGGACCCGCGCCACCTCCGGCGGCGGGCCGGTGAGCTTGATCCCCGCCGCCTCCCGAAAGATTTCTCTCGCCTGAGGCGCGGTCTGCTCCGCCCAGGGCGGGACCCGATTGCGCAACGCCCAGTCGCGGACGAGCTCGATCTGCGACCGGGCCGCCTGTGGATTTATTCGACTGTCGATCATCGCCGCTTCAGGCGCGCTCCAGGCCGCCCTTGGGCCGAGCGGCCTCTACGGCGGTGATGCGGAAACCCTCGTAGCCGTTCTGCGCGATCCGGCGACAACGCTCGGTGTAGTCCTCCAGGCCGCCGCCGAACAACAGGAAGACACGGGGCTTACCCGGGATGTTGGCGCCCATGTAGAAGGAATTGGCCTTGGGGAAGAGGGTGGAGTCGGCGATCTGGCGCACCAGTTCGACCCAGTCGTCCTGGGCCTCCACGTCAGGCTCGATCCGGTCGGCGCCGCGGCTGCGCATCTCGTTGACGATGTCGGCCACGAAGTCGACATGCTGTTCGATCGCGCAGATCACGTTCACGGACACCGAGGGGCTGCCCGGACCGGTGATCATGAAGAGGTTCGGGAAGCCGGCGCTCATCAGGCCCAGGTAGGCGCGGGGGCCATGCGCCCACGCCTCCCTGAGGGCGAGGCCGCCGGCGCCGCGGATGTCGATGGCGAGCAACGGGCCAGTCACGGCGTCATAGCCGGTCGCCAGGATCAGCACGTCCGCAGGATACTCGCGCCTGGAGGTCACGATCCCATGCCTGGAGACATGCTCCAGCGGCTCGCTGCGCAGGTCCACCAGATCAACGTTCGGCCGGTTGTAGGTCTCGTAGTAGTCCGTATCGACGCAGATCCGCTTGGCCCCGATGGGGTGGTCCTTCGGGCACAGCTTCTCGGCGGTCTCGGGATCCTTGACGATCTCCTTGATCTTACGGTGCACGAACTCGGCGGCGTAGCCGTTGGCCGTGAGGTCGGTCAGGAAGTCGGCGAAGGCGCGGGTGAAGTTGGGACTGCCGCCTTCCCAGCGACGCGCCATCTCCGCCTCCCGTTCCTCCGGGGTCATCTCGCAGGCGCGGCGATCGTTGATCTCGAAGATCTGGCCGGCGCGCGACTTCTTCTGCTTCTCGCGGTTCCCCTGCAGGTCGTCCAGCCACGCCTTGCGCGCCTCGGGGGTCAGCGGCTTGTTGCGCATCGGCACGCTGAAATTCGGCGTCCGCTGAAAGACGGTGACCTGATTGGCCACCTTCGCCACGGCGGGGATGATCTGGATGGCGGAAGAGCCGGTGCCAACCACCGCGACGTTCTTGCCGGCGAGATCGACCGGATCGCGCGGCCAGGCGCCCGGCACCAGCACCGGTCCCTGAAAGTCTTCCTGGCCGGGGAAGGTCGGCACCTGGGTGGTCGAGAGGCCGCCGGACGCCATGATCAGGTACTGGCACTCGAACTCGCCGGCGGACGTGCGCACGATCCAGCGGTTCGCGGCCTCGTCGTATGCGGCGCCGTGCACCTCGGTTCCGAACTGGATGTCCTTTTTCAGGTCGTAGCGATCGGCGACGAACTCGGCATAGCGCAGGATGTCTGGCTGGGGAGAATAGCGCTCCGGCCAGACCCAGGCCTTCTCCAGTTCGGGGTCGAAGGAATAGGAATACTGCAGGCTCTCCACGTCGCAGCGCGCGCCCGGATAGCGGTTCCAGTACCAGACGCCGCCCACGCCTTCCCCGCGCTCGAAGGCGCGGACGGACAGGCCGATCCGCCGCATTTTGTAGACCGCGTAGAGGCCGGCGAAACCGGCGCCGACGATGATGGTGTCCAATTTCGCTCGGCTCGTCGTCATCCTGCTTGTCCTGGTTTCCTCGTCGCTCAGCGAGCCGTCCGGAACGGAGCGTCACGCGCCTCCAGCGCGGCCTTGACCCCCTTCTCCCGGGCAAGGTCAGAGAACGCCTTGACCACGCTCAACTGGTGGAAGATCGCGTCGAAATCGGCGCCTTCGTCCACCATGGTGCGTACGCCCATGAGCTCGTACCAGCGGTTGGCCACATGCTTATGGATGGTCAACGCCTCGAGCGGAACATTGGCGATGCGCCGGGCGAGCGCGAGGACGTGGTCGGAAAGCTCCTCGCGCGGAACGCAGCGGTTCACAATTCCCCATTCGGCAGCTTCCCGGCCGGAGATGGTGTCCCCTGTGAACAACAGCTCCTTGGTCCGCGCCAAGCCGATCTTCAGCGGCCACAGGGACAAGGTGGGCGGTATGCCGTTGGCCCGCGCTGCAGGGTGCCCGAAAACAGCATCCTCCGAACAGATCGTCAGGTCGAACATCGAGGCCATCTCGCCACCGCCGCTGAGGCAGAAGCCATGCACCTCGGCGATGGTCGGCTTCGGATAGGACCAGAGCCACATCCAGCGCTCCACCGTCCGTCGCAGACGGGCGCGATCGCGCATGATTTCAGGGACCTCGCCGTAGGTCGGCGAGGAGCCCGCCTCGGAGCCCGGAAGCGCCTGGAGATCATAGCCCGAGCAGAACCCGCGCCCGGAGCCGCGCAGGATGATCACGCTGACGCCGTCGTCCTCCGCGAAGGCCCGGAAATGCTCCTCCAACGCCTCCCGCAGCGGCTCGTTGATCGCATTCATACGATCCGGCCGGTTCAGGGTCAGGCGGGCGACCTTGTCGAAACGCTCCACGAGCACCAGGTCGGACATCGTCTCTCCGTCAATCCCGGGCTAAGGCCGGCAGGCCAAATCCTGCTTCGACCCAATTTTGTTTGTCAATATTGAACATATATTCTATTAATAGAATTATATGGCGCCTTGCAGCCGCTCGGCCGCCGCCCGCAAGGCCGCGGTGATCTCGCCGACTTCCTTGCGAGCGAAAACTGTCTTCGGCGTAACGAGCGAGATGACGCGGCAGATGGCTTCGTTTCGGAGAATGGCGGTGGCGTACATCGAGACGCCGGTGACGAAGGCGCCGCAGTCCGCGCCCACGCCGGACCGACGGGTCTGTTCCACCTCGTCCAGCCAATCTTCGAAGCGCGGCGGCTCGTCCCACTTCAGCTTGTCGAAACCCCGTCGAAGATCGGCGACGGGAAGCCGCGAGTGGGCCGCGACGCAACGGCCCGAGGCGGCGATGAGCGCCGGAACCCGGCTGCCCACCTCGATATGCAGGCTGAGGAGGCCGGCATCGCGGACGATCGCGGTCACGACCATGTGGTCGTCGTTGTCGGGCTGCATGACGAGCGCGGTGCACTTGAACCGAGAGGACAGTTCCTCCAAGCAGGGCTGCGCGGCCAGCAGGAAGGGGTCCTGACTGAGGCCCCGGCGGGCCAGCACATGAATGCCCGGTCCCAGAACGTAGAGCTTGCTCCCCGGCGTCTGCTGGACGAACGAAGCGGCTTCCAGGGCGCGCATGATGTGGAGACAGGTGCTGGGATTGAGGTCCAGACGCCGGGCGATGTGGGTGACCCCCAGCGCCGATCCCTCCGTCGAGAGAAGCTGCAATATGGCCAAGGCCCTCGTCACGGCCGGCGCGCGCGACGCATCCTCTTCCGACTTGGCGGTCGCGGCCGCGCTTTGCACCTTCAGCGCGCCAGGCGCCATGAAGCCCGCTCCTGGTCGGCCCCGTCATCAGCGGGAAAAGAGCGCCACACCGCTCCGGCGATGGCAAGATATATTTGATGTATAGAATTTCAGTTCCCTCAACGAAACTTCGTTGACGTCCCCGCCCCCATCGTACAGCGTCGCCGCCGCGCGCGGCCCCAGGAGCGCGAGGCCGAAATTATCCAGGCGAGGACACGATCGCAAATGGCTGAACCGCCGCTTCGCAAGCTGCATTTCCAGGGCGACTGGCTGTTCTCGGACGTCATTCGCCACAATGCACGTTTCGCGCCGAAACAGCCTGCCGTGATCTGCGACGACCAGATGCTGACCTGGACCGAGTTCGACCGGCGCACACGGAAGGTCGCCAACGCGCTGATGTCCCGCGGGATCAAGCGCGGCGACAAGGTCTGCCTGCTGTTGCCGAACAGCGTCATCGCCTTCGAGCTCTACTGGGGCGTCATCCGCGCCGGCGCCTGCGTCGTGGCCCTCAGCCAGATGCTGGCCGACGAGTCCGTGATCCAGATGATCGACAACTCGGACTCCATCCTGTTGTTCACCGACCAGGAGAACGCCCCTCAGGTCGAGCGCATCGAAGCGCGGACGGCGCTGTCGCCGGCGCAGATCTTCGTCTCCGGCGCGCATGGCCGCTACGGCGACGCCGACGCCTTCATCGAGAGCGGCTCCGAGGAGCCGGTGGATCTGCCGATCGATCCCGAGGACTCGATCAACATCGTCTATTCCTCAGGCAGCACCGGAGCGCCGAAGGGCATCGAGATCAGCCACCTGGCCCGCCATCACTACACCTTCGGCATGGCGGCCCATTTCGACGTCAACGCCCATTCGGTCGCCTTGCTCGCCACGCCGTTCTACACCAACGGCACCTGGGCCATGATGAGCGGCGCCATGTTCCGCGGCGGCTGCTGCGTCCTGCTGCCGAAGTTTAGCGTGCCGGGTTTCCTGAAGGCGGTGCAGGAGCGTCGCTGCACCCATGTTTTCATGGTGCCGACACAGCTCATCCAGATCCTCGCCCACCCCGATCTTCCGAAGTACGACACCTCCTCGCTCCGGGTCATCGAGTCGGCGGGACAAGCGCTGACGCCGACCACCTTCGACGAGTGCGCGCGCCTGCTGCCGCACACCGAGCTGTGGGAGGTCTATGGGATGAGCGAGGGCTTCGCGACGGTCATCGGGCCGCGCGACTACGCGCTGGGCAAGCGCGGATCGGTGGGTCGGCCGATGGCCTTGGACGACATCCGCATCATCGACGGCGAGGGCAAGGAGCTTCCCCCCGGCCAGGCCGGCGAGATCTGCGGCTACGGGGTCGGGTTGATGAAGGGCTACTTCAAGGACCCGCAGAAAACCCACGAGACGATCTGGATCGGGCCGCGAGGGCGAAGCTATCTTCGCAGCGGCGACATCGGCTACCTGGACGACGACGGCTATCTCTTCCTGAGCGGCCGGCTCAAGGACATGATCAAGTCGGGCGGGCTCAACGTGTTCCCCAAGGACATCGAAGAGGTCATGGCCTCCCACCCCGCCGTCAAGGAGGCGTCCGTCATCGGAGTGCCCCACTCGAAATGGGTCGAGACCCCTTTCGCCTTCGTCATCCTGAAAGAGGGCGAGGCGATCACCGCCGACGATCTGATGGCATGGACCAACGATCGCGTCAGCAAGTTCCAGCGCATCTCCGGCCTGCATCTGGCCGAAGAGTTCCCGCGCGTGACCTACAACAAGGTCGATAAGCCAGGCCTCAGGCAGGTCTTCAACACGCTTGGCGTCGAATACTAGGAGCGGACGGACATGAAGTATCCCGATTACAAGAGCCTGGTCTTGGACTGGCCGGCCGAGCGCGTGCTGCGGGTCACCCTCTCGCGCGGCAAGGTCAACGCCATGGACTACGACCTGCACCATGACATCGCGCAGATCTGGCGGCTGATCGACCGCGACCCGGACGTCAATGCGGTGATCGTGACCGGCGCAGGCAAGTACTTCTCCGCCGGCGGCGACTTCGAGACCGACAAGCGTATCACCCACGACTACGACCTGATGATCTCGATGATGAAGGACGCGCGGGAGATCGTGGAGAACATGATCAACTGCTCCAAGCCGATCATCTCGGCGATCAACGGCCCCGCGGCCGGGGGCGGCCTGGCCGTGGCCATGTCGGCCGACGTGATCATCGGGGCCAAGTCGGCGAAGATCGTCGACGCCCACACGCGCCTGGGCGTCGCCGCCGGCGACCACGCCGTGCTGCTGTGGCCGCTGATGTGCGGCCTGGCCAAGGCCAAGTGGTACCTGATGAGCTGCGATCCCCTCTCCACCGAGGAAGCCGAGCGGATCGGTCTGATCACCAAATGCGTCGAGGATGACGAGTTGATGGACACCGCGATCCGGATGGCGACCCAGCTCGCCCGCGGCGCGCCCACCGGCATCCGCTGGACCAAGCAGACCATCAATCTCTGGCTCAAGCAGGCCTGGCCGTTGTTCGAGGCCTCCGTGGCCTACGAGAACCTCGGATTCTTCGGCCCCGACCTGCCGGAGGGCATGGCCGCCTGGGAAGAGAAGCGGGAGCCGAAGTTCAAGCCGGCCTCGCCGCTGTAGAGCGGCGCCGTGGCTTGAACCTTGTTGATGCTTAGATAGCAGAACATCGGGCGGCGAAGCTGTGGGCCATTCGCCGCCCAACCGTCATTCCAAACTTAGCTTTTGATGATTCACGCCCCAGATGGCGGCGATTCCGCCCACCTCATGAAAATTCTCGGCGAATAAGGAACAGCCTCGCGACACGGCTGGTTGGGGCGCCATGTGGGGAGCTTCGCCGTCGATGCCCCCCGGGTGAGCGTCGAAGGTCAACCAACATGGCTCGTGTTCTCGTGGCGGGTGGGATGGGCTTTATCGGCTC
>Ga0068863_100000646_pt1 | contig 35340 bp, 28 predicted proteins | sample KBSSwiS62_FD_66596 | JGI IMG/M metagenome (GOLD analysis project Ga0068863, IMG submission 66596) | Switchgrass rhizosphere microbial communities from Kellogg Biological Station, Michigan, USA - KBS Switchgrass S6-2 | ecosystem: Host-associated > Plants > Roots > Rhizosphere > Soil ... | reverse complement strand
GGCGAAGCGAACGCTCGGCACCGTCAACAATCTGTCCGTTCGCGACGGCTATCGCTACGAGCAGTCAATGACGGCAGAGGTCGCTTTCCATAAGGACTCCAAGGAGTCGATGACCGCATTTGTGGAAAAGAGATCGGCTGTCTACGATGACTGATATTGCTGCCCTGGACGACCAGGATTATGCCGCGATGAGCGACGAGGCGTTTCGGACGCTTGTCCGCGACTGGATCGAAGCCAATTATCCCGCCGACAAGCGGTTCATCGTCAGCCGTATCGGCATGGATGAGATTGGGGACTGGGTGCTCGCACTGGGACGCAAGGGGTGGCTTTGCCCTTCCTGGCCGAAACAGTATGGCGGCATGGGCCTCCCGATCCGCAAGCAGATCATCATGATGGAGGAAATGGCGCGTCACGGCTGCGCGCGCCATCCCGATCAGGCCATCAATCATGTCGGGCCGCTGCTGATGCATTTCGGCACGGAGGCGCAGAAGCAGCGCCATTTGCCCAAGATCGCGAGCGGTGAGGAAATCTGGTGCCAAGGCTATTCGGAGCCTGGCGCGGGGTCCGATCTTGCCTCCTTGCAGTGCAAGGCAGTGGCAGACGGCGACGATTTCATCGTGACCGGAGAAAAGATCTGGACGACATTGGCGACATGCGCGGACTGGATTTTCGCGCTCGTGCGCACGGATAATAGCGGCAAGAAGCAGCAGGGCATCACCATGCTGCTGATCGACCTGAAGAGCCCCGGCGTGACGGTTCGGCCGATCGACAGCTTTACAGGCGAGGTCGAGTTCGCGCAGGTCATTTTCGACGATGTCCGCGTGCCCCGGAGCAATGTCGTGGGCGAGGTCGACCAAGGGTGGACGCTCGCAAAGTCGGTGCTGGGCCATGAACGGGTGATCGTGGGCGCGCCCATCATCCCGATGATGGCGCTACGGCAACTGGAGCAACTGGCGGAATCCCTGGGCGCCTTTGAGGATCAGAGCTTCGTCGATCGCTATGCCGAACTGCGGCTCGATCTGTATGACCTCACCACCCTGTTCGAGACATTCGTCAGGCAGATCGAGGAGGGGGCGGATATCGGACCGGACGTCTCGCTCCTCAAGATCGTGGCGACCGAACTTCAGGCGCGCATCTCGGAGGAGATACTCGCGGTCGCTGGCGACCGGGCGCGGGTCGCCGAACCGATCAAGCTGGGTGAAATGATCGTCGATCCGCTTGCGCTCTATGCTGCGGCGCGGGTGCCGACCATTTACGGCGGCGCGAACGAGGTTCAACGCAACATGATCGCGAAGGCGGTCCTGGGCCTTTCGAGCTGAATCGGATGGGCATCGAAAATCGTTCGCTGGGCGAGACCATAGAGAATAACGGCCGCTGGTATGCCAATCGTCCTGCGATCGTCGCGGACGACCGTAGCCTTACACACGGACAGTTCGCCGATCGGTGCCGTGCTTTGGCATCGGGGCTGGCGCGGCGCGGCGTGCGCCATCAGGACCGGGTTTGCGTATTGTCTCAGAACAGCGTGGAGTTTCTGGAGGCGTTTGGCGCAGCCGAAATATCGGGGATGGTGCTGGCGACCGTCAACTACCGTCTGGCACCACCCGAGATGGACTATATCATCTCGGACGCGTCGCCCCGCGCGCTGATATTTGAAACGGCCTATGCCGGCTACGTCGAGACACTGCGGCAAAGGCGCGGGACGATCGATCATTTCATCGCGATCGGTCCCGGATGCCCCGACTGGGCCGAGCCGTTCGAGGCAGTCGTGGCGGATGGCGACGCAGGTGGCCCGCCATTCCGCGCGAGCGGTGAAGATATCGCCTATCTGATCTATACCAGTGGAACCACGGGCCGGCCCAAGGGCTGCATGTTGGGCCATTCCAACCAGATCGGCTCCGCGCACATGACGGCGCTACACATGACGCTGGGCTGTGATGACCGCACCTTGCTGGTCATGCCGGTCTATCATGTCGGCGCCAAGAATATTCAGCTGGCGCAGCATTGGGTCGGCGGCGCCATCCATCTGGAGCGAGCCTTTCGGGCGGACGCCGCCCTGAAGGCGATCGAGGCGCAGCACATCACTATCGGGCATATGGCGCCCACCATGATCCAGATGCTGCTGGAGGACCCTTCCTTCGACAGTTATGATCTCTCCAGCCTGCGGATGATTCTCTATTCGGCCGCGCCCATGCCGCTGCCCTTGCTGCGCGAAGGGCTGCGCCGCATCGGGCCGGTCTTCGCCCAGATTTACGGGCAGACCGAAGCACTGGGCACGATATTGCCGATCGATATGCATCAGCCGGACGGCGACGAGGATGACTTGCGACGTCTTTCCTCGCTCGGCCATCCCTTTGCGGGCGTCCGCATGCGCTGCGTCGATGATGACGACAATGTGCTGGGGCCGGGCGAGGCCGGCGAAATATGCGTTCAGGGTCAGAGCATGATGCGCGGCTACTGGAACAATAGTGCCGCGACCATCGAGGCGCTGCGCGGGGGCTGGCTGCACACGGGCGATATCGGTATGGTCGACCATGAAGGCTATATCCATTTGCTGGACCGAAAGAAGGATGTGATCATTTCGGGCGGCGAGAATATCTATTCCCGTGAGGTCGAAGCCGCGCTCGCCGAGCATCCCCATGTCGCAGACGTGGCGGTCATCGGGCTGCCCGATGAGAAATGGGGTGAAACGGTTGCCGCGATCATAGTTACGCGCGATGCCACGCTGAGCGCCGATGACGTGCAGGAACATTGCCGCAAACTGATCGCCGGTTTCAAGACGCCGCGCCGTGTCTTCTTCGTGAACGAGCTGCCGCGTCTGCCGAGCGGCAAGGTGAACAAGCTGGCGCTGCGCGCGCAGGTGGAGGCAGGCGCGTTGCCGGCCTGAGGAGCGCGCACGCCGAATCAATATATTTCAGGAGAAGGAGCTCGAATATGGGCAAGTGGTTGACGGATCCACAGACGATCCTTTTCGAGGTCAAGGATGGCGTGGCAAAGATCACGCTCAACCGTCCCGAAAAACGTAACTCGCTGACCCAGCAATTGCTGGAGGAGATGCAGGCGGCGCTGATCGAAGCGGATGATCTTAAAGAGGTGCGCTGCGTCGTTCTGGAGGGCGCCGGCAAGGACTTCTGCGCCGGATATGACATCAGTTCAGGTGGTGATTACCTGCCCCAGGGGCAGACCTACGGCTTTGATGTCGATCGCTATCGCGGGCAGGCGTCCTTTGACGATGATGCCTGGCAACTACGGATGCGCAGCGCGCCGCGTCTCCAGATATTCGACATGTTCAAGCCGGTCATCGCCAAGGTGCATGGCAATTGCCTCGCCGGCGGCACCGACATCGCCCTCATGTGCGACATGGTCATTGCCGCGGATGATGCGCGCATCGGCTATCCTGCCACTCGCGCGCTGGGTTCCCCCGCGAGCAACATGTGGCTTTACCATGTCGGTCCGCAATGGGCCAAGCGGATGCTGTTCACCGGAGACACGCTGCGGGGAAGCGAAGCCGCTAAGATCGGGCTGGTGATGAAATCGGTGCCGGGGGACCATCTCGACGCGGAGGTCGACTATCTTGCCCGCCGCATCGCCAATGTGGAACCGGACTTGCTGGCGACACACAAGCGCGTGATAAACGCGGGCATGGAACTGATGGGCGCACGGACGCTTCAGCGTTTTGCCGGAGAAAATGATGCTCGGGCCCATCTATCCTCTGCTTATTCGAACTTTGGCGCCAAAGTGCGGGCGGAAGGCATCAAGGCCGCGTTGCAGGAACGCGATGGCCCCTTCGGCAAGAATGAGGCGAGCACCGGGCCAGAATCCGCGCAGGAGCGGGAGGGATGACGCAGATCAAGCTGGAGCGGCGCGATCGCGTCGCCATCCTGACGATCGATAACAGCGCCCGCCGTAACGCATTCACGCCTGAAATGCGGCGCGATCTCACGGCCAAGCTCACCCCACTCAATCATGACGCGGAGGTTCGCGCGATCATCATCACGGGCCAAGGCGAGCATTTCTGTGCGGGGGCTGACCTGTCGCGGATCGGCATCGTCGCGCAGGATCCGACCTTCATTCAGGCCGGAGAAAATCTCAAGGACGTCCATCATCTCGCGCGGGCTATTATCCTCTCCCCCAAGCCGATCATCACAGCCGTGGAAGGGGACGCCTTCGGTGCCGGCCTTTCAATGGTCGCGGGCTCCGACCTGGCGATTGTCGCGCGGACCGCGCGGTTCGGAGCGTCCTTCACGAAGATCGGCATCGTACCCGATGTCGGCCTGCTCCATTCGTTGCCCAACCGCATCGGCGTGGCGCGGACCCGGCGACTGGTCTTCACCCCCACGATGTTGTCGGGCGAGGAAGCGCACCGCATCGGCCTTGCCGACGAACTGGCCGAGACCGGAGGAGCCCTTGCACTTGCGCTCCACTATGCCGAAGGGCTGGCGGAAGCGGCGCCCATCACCATTGCGCTGACCAAGGGCGCTCTGGCGAACGGCCCGATGAGCCTGGATGACGCCCTGCGCTACGAACTGATGCACCTGCCCATGGCGCTGGCTTCGCAGGACAGCAAGGAAGGGCTGGCGGCCTTCAAGGAAAAGCGGAAGCCAAAATTTCAGGGCCGCTGAAAGCGCCGTGCTGTCCCCTTTTCCGCCCTTCCATACTTGACGAGAGTGTCAAATCATGATTGGGAGGATGCAAGCTGCACGCTCCCTTGGCTACGATGAACCGGAGAGCGGCCGCGCGCGTTCGTGGCTGCCGTAGACACTAGTAGAGAAAGCTTTCCTATGCCTCTGTCACCCGCACCTTCCTACGGTAATGCAATGCTTCCGGCTGGCACCTTCGACGGAAAGGTGATTGCGATCACGGGCGGGGGCACCGGTCTGGGCAAGGCGATGGCGCTCGAATTTGCGCGGCTCGGCGGAACGGTGGCCATTCTCAGCAGGGATGAGGAGCACCGGGCCAAGGGCGTCGCTGCGATCGAAGCGGAGGGGGGCAAGGCCGCCGGATTTGCCGTCGATGTGCGAAACGCCCAGGCGATCACGGATACCTTTGATGCGATTGAAGCCAAGCTGGGCGCGGTGGACGTGCTGATCAACAACGCGGCGGGCAATTTCGCATGTCCTGCCGAGGATCTGAGCGTCAACGCCTGGGCCACGGTCGTCGACATCGTCCTCAACGGCACGTTCAACTGCTCGCGTGAATTCGGCCGTCGTCGGATGAAGGTGGGGAAGGGCGGTTCCATTCTGAATATCGGTGCAGCCTATGCATGGACCGGTGGTCCGGGCGCGGCGCACTCCGCGTCGGCGAAAGCAGGCGTGACCAACCTCAGCCGCTCGCTCGCGGTTGAATGGGCCCCCGTCGATATCCGGGTCAATACGCTCGTGCCTGGACCGTTCCCGCATGACGACTTTCCCAAAGCGCTATCCTCGAAAATGACCGGTGATCGCGGCGGCAACCGCTTACCGGCGATGCGCGTGGGCGAAACCCATGAGCTTGGTTGGGCGGCAACCTATCTTTGCTCGCCCTATGCGGCCTTCGTCACGGGCTTGACCTTTGTCATCGATGGCGGGCACTGGCTGCGTCCGGGCCTTGCCGCGCATGAATTCACGCCCGTGCGCGAACAGCTGAAGGCTGGCCCCTTCAAAGGCTGAGCGGGCGATGGGCGGTCAGAGCCTCATCATCGGCCGCTTCGGGACTGGCCTTGGGCCGGCACTTGCGGGTGTTGCGACATGACGGACCAAAGGCAACCCGCCGATGGGGCGCTAATGGCCTCGTTCGAGCAAGGCATCCTGACGGTTGTCCTCAACCGCCCGGAAAAGCGCAACGCGGTCAATTCCAAAATGTACGCCGGCCTGGCGCAGCTTCTGGATGGCGCCCAGCAGGACCCGTCCGTGCGGGCTGTCATCCTGGCGGCATCCGGGCAGGATTTCTGCGCGGGAACAGATATCGTCGATCTGCGGTCTGCGCCACGCGACATTCCATTCGAGGAGCGGCCGGTAGGCACGTTTCTGAAGACCCTGACGTCGTTCGACAAGCCCCTGATCGCGGTGGTTCGCGGTCGTGCGATCGGTTTTGGACTGACGTTCCTTCTGCATTGCGATCTCGTCTTCGTCACGCCTGACGCACAACTCAGCGCTCCCTTCGCCAAGTTGGGAATTTCTCCCGAGGCGGGGTCCAGCTTTTTGCTTCCAGCGCTAGTGGGTACGCGTCGCGCTTTTGAGATTTTCGCGCGCAATCATGTGCTGAGCGGCAGCGAAGCTGTCGAATGGGGAATCGCGTCGCGGGCGGTAGGCACAGATGAACTGGAGCGCGTAGCCGCGCAGGAGGTGCGGCAGCTGATTCTGTCGCCGGGTTCAGCACTCGCAGCGATCAAGCGTCTGATCATGCCTTCGGCCCAGATTTGGGCGGCGGTCGGTCGGGAGATGGGTGAATTATACGCCCTGACGCGATCATCGGATACCTACTGAAGGATCGTTCGACACCAGTTTGCAACAGCGTCGAAAAAAAGATTGAGGGTTTCTCAGTTCCGTTTGACATATCGTCAATTCTGCTTCAGCGGAGGCTTTAATCCGCGAATTGGCTTGTTTCGTAGGTAAAACATTTAAGAAAACGCTCTGACCTTGGACGTTGGGGCGCAGGAGAAGGGACTGAGCATTTGATTAAGGCCCAACCATATCCTGAAAAACAATAAGAAAGCATGTTGAGATGCTTCTTGAGATTTTCGGTCGCATTATAAATCTTTGATTTATTCAATGTGGGGCCGAGATTTTACGTTATTTTATATATCATTAGGGAGGATTGCATTGATCAATCATACATTTCGTCGTTTGGCGGCCTCAACGGCGGTCTTGGCTATTTCCTTTGTCAGCCATCAGGCAGGCGCCCAGCAGGCTGCCCAAGCGTCGACGGCGCAGGCTGATGGTGGCCAGGCAGGCCTGGGTGAAATCATAGTCACCGCACGGAAGGTTGCCGAAAATCTTCAAAATGTGCCTGTCGCCGTCACCGCCTTCTCTGGCGACGCGCTTGCTCAACAGAACGCCCGCGCGGTGCCTGATGTCGCCTTGCTGACGCCGGGCCTCACTTTCTCCGCGCCCCAGACCACGCCTTCTGCTGCCGTCATGTCCATCCGCGGTCAGGTTCAGAACGACACCCTGGCAACGCTCGACCCTTCGGTGGGCGTATATGTGGACGGCCTCTATTGGGCACGTGCGTACGGTCTCAATGCCAGCCTGGTCGACGTCGCCAACGTGCAGACGCTCAAAGGGCCTCAGGGCACGCTCTTTGGCCGTAACACGACAGGCGGCGCTTTGCTTGTCAACAGCAACGACCCGAGCTTCAGCGAAGGCCTGAGCGGCACCATCAGCGGCACCTATGGCAATTTCAACTATACGGCCGGGACTGTGGTGCTGAACGCGCCGTTGATCGAGGACAAGCTGGCGCTCCGCGTCGCTTTCTCGCAGAACCGCAGGGACGGTTATGTGCGGGAGGTTAACACAAACCAGAAGCTTGGGGAACTGGACGACACGACCTTCCGCGCCAAGCTCCTGATTAAGCCATCCGACACATTCCGCCTGCTTTTGTCGGCTGAACTTTTCCGTTCCAGCATCTATGCCAATCCGGAGCGGCTGACCTACTTCAGTCCCACTGGCGTGGGCACGCTGGAAGCGGGTGTGGAGACGCTGGGGGCGGCTGGCTGCTTCGATGCCACGGGCGCTCCCACGGCCGCGTGTCTGGCGGCAGGAAACGCTCGCCTGAATCGCAATGTCGCGACGAACCGCGATCTCGATAAGGTGTCCTTGAGCGTGCTGCCTTATGCACGCACCAAATCGCAAACCTATTCGGCCACCGCCACTGTCGACACGTCGTTCGGTGAAATCAAGGCGATCGGTGGATATCGCAGGGTGCGGGATCAGGCCACCGCGGACAATGACGGATCGGATGTTTTCATCCTCGAAGGCAATCCCGCCAACTCGGATGCTAACATAAGGCAGTGGTCCGGCGAAGTGACCGCAACCGGGCGCGCACTGGATGACAAGCTGGACTTTGTTCTGGGTGGCTTCATCTTCCGCGAGACGGGAACCGATGGCAGCCGTTACCTGTCCGTGCGCGATCTGTCGTCGGCCGGAGCGGGCGGGCTCCCTGTCTCGTCTCGTTTTGCTGGGCGAATTTTCAATACCAGCAAGGGTGCGTACGCCCAGGCGACCTATCACTTTACAGACGCCTTGTCCTTCACCGGCGGCCTTCGCTATTCCAGCGACAAGAAGGGCCTGACCATCAACAACGTGACGCTCGTCGGGCCGATCACGATTTGTGGTACTGCGACATGCCCCCTGACGCGGTCCGATACATTCAATGGGCTGTCATATACCGCCGTTCTGGATTACAAGCTGCCTAATGGCATGCTGGTCTATGCCAAGACATCGCGGGGCTTCCGGTCCGGCGGTCAGAACTTGCGCGGCGCCGGCGTGGTTCCGCAGTCGCTGCTGCCATTCGATCCGGAATTCGCTTATTCGCACGAACTTGGCCTGAAAAGCGAACTGTTCGACCGCAAGCTCAGACTGAATCTGGCTGGCTATTATACCATAGTGAATGACATCCAGCGTTCGACGACAGTGTTCGCAAGCGGGACCACCGCGACGTTCATCAGCAATGCTGCCAAGATGCGGATTTATGGTATGGAAGCTGAGGCGAGCCTGCTGTTGCCCGCCGGTTTCAGGCTGGACGGCACCGCTGCCTACACGCATGCCAAATACGCGACGTTCGTCGATCCGACCGGCTTCGATCGCAGCCACGAGCCGATCGCCCTTGTTCCCAAGTGGACAGCTTCGATCTCTCCCTCGTGGACGGGCGATGTCAGCTTCGGCCGCGTCGGCTTGCGTGCGGACTTTGCCTATCAGTCGCGGACCACTGTGTACCCGACCGGCTTCTACACCGACGGAGGCGGCGTGATCCGCGATGCGACGACGGGTCAGGCTTTCTCTGCGGCCGATGCCGCTGGCTTCACCGCCGCGGCGACGGACCGGGCGCACTGGCTCATCAATGCCCGCGCCAACGTCACGTTGCTGGATGGGAAGCTGGACATCGCGCTGTGGGGCCGGAATCTCGGCAACGAGCGGGACATCGTAGGCGGCCTGCCGCTGACCGGTCTTGGTACTGCGGCGGTGCTCCGTCGCGAACCGCGCACCTACGGAACGACGGCGACCGTCAAGTTCTGATCTTAAAGGGCGAAGGGCGTCGACGGATCGTCGACGCCCTTTTCCATTTCAAGCGTGCTGCGCGGTTAGTCGAAGGACCAGCGGTTCATGCCGCTTTCGTCCACATACACATTGCCTGCCCTGCCGACCGGGGAGACATCGGGCCGCTCAAGACAGGCAAGATCGTCCTGCTGTCCCGCGCCGACATGCGCGAACAGACGCGATCCATCACAGGTCAGGGCGACGATCACGCCCAGCGCGGGCTGGCCGTTGCGGTCGTGGATGACTGTGAAGGTTTCGATTACTGCAGATCCTCTATATTCATCGATGAGGCAGGGCACCGGCCGACGCAGTGCTTCTCCCTTCTCCTGAACGTTCCGCATGAGCGGAAAGTCCGGTGTTGGCGATGAGCCGAGTACCAGCGCGTGGTGCTTCGTCATGAACCCGCCCTGGCCGTAGAGCAAACCGACTTTCTCCCCTTTTCTGATTCTGTACGTCATCGCGACGATAGCATGGCCCATATAATTGTTCATCGGGGCCCCGAAAAAGGGCAATCCACCCGTGACGCTGGGCGGCAGCGTGCCGGGCAGGCCGAGGAGCCTCCGCGCCAGAAGCGGGACGATCGGAAAGCAGGAATAAAGTTCGACAGCGTCCCACTGGCCATCTGTAATGGCGGCCGCCTCTTGCAACACGGCTTCCTGCGAGGCGCACCCCGCATAGCGGTCGCGTGCGACATATTGGCGGGGCTCCTGGGCGCAAACGCTGGCGCGGCAATAGACCAACCGGTCCTGCGCGATACCGCGTCTGCGGGCCCGGGCGAGCGACGTGACCAGAACGGCGGACGCCAGGTTGACCGATGGGCGAGCCACCATCCTTTTCAGATAGGGCCAGGCGACCATCCTGTTTTCAGGCGATTGCATACCGATCGCTTCCACATCAGCGACGGGCGAACCGAACCATGCATGGGGGTTGCGCGCCGCGACCGTGGAAAGCTGCGCCGTGATCTCTGCGGCTTCGCGCCGTGACTGGTCCGGCGTCTGGCCCCAGTGCGCGCCTGTCGCGACCTGGAAAAGCGGGTAGACATGGACTGGATCAAGGAGCCCGTATTTGTAGGCGACCGGGTGCAACGTGGCCTTGGGGTCGCGGCGCTTGACCGTGGACCAGTCGGCCTGTGGCCATGGCAGGTCGATGGCGGCCCGCCGGGCCTGATCGACACTCCATTGCGCTTCACCGCCGCAGATGATGGCTGACCGTATTTCCCCCTTGGCAACGGCCGCCATCGCCTCGAACAGCTCTATCGTCGGCCTCTCCCCCGAACCGGGCCCGTTGACTTGCGTGGCCGGAGTGATGTCCAGCCGATCGCAAATGGTACCTGCAAGATCGCGATAACCCCAGGAAACGCATTTTGCGACATCGATGCGATCGACTTGTGAAAGCCAGCCGCCGTCGGCATCCTCGTCAGCTGTCCTTATAGCTTCGACGATCAGGTCGGCTGGGGACTTGGCGCTGCCAATGTTATCGGGGCGGTCCAGCGCCTCGCCGAGGCCGACAATGACGGGAATATGTTCGTCACGTAGCATATCGACCTCTCCCCGTCAGACCGCCCTGTCACCCGCTGTCCGACTGAGCAAGGCATAAGCTCTGCTGGCCAGCAGCATGAACGTCAGGCAAATGAAGCCGGACGCCAACACGACCAAGCCGACCGACATGCCGGCCGCAGCTTGATCCTTGAAGATAAATTGCGTCAGTACGGCCACCGCCAGCGGCCCTCCGCCCAAGCCTATGATGTTGCCAACAATCATGTAAACAGCCGCCGCCTGCCCGCGCATGGTGCCGGGCACCACGTCATAAAGAAGGGGATAGCTGTTTCCGATCAGCACGCCGGCGGCGAAGCCGGCGCAGGCAAATCCGGCAAGATAATATGTCGCGGTGGGCGCAAGCAGCATAATGACCCCGCCGACAGCAGCCAGAGGCGCAGCGGTGATCGACACATAGAAACGCGCCGCCGGCGCCCCGCGCGATGCCAGGCGGTCCCCGATAATGCCAGCCAGAGTGCTGCCGGTTATATTGGCGATGATCATTGTCAGACCAAAGGCGATGCCTGCATGTCCAGGCGTGAGACCGTAGACGCGGGACAATACGGTAGGCGACCATAAAGCCGTCGAATAGGCGATTACGAAATTCGCGGCGAAAGACAGGTAAACGAAAAAGAACAGGAGCCTGTGTGCCCCAAGGAAGCGAAGGAAATTCCCTTCGCTCTTGCCTTCCACCTTGGTACGTTGCGGTTCCTTGATCGATGCCAGCAGCAAAGCGACGATCGGACCGGGCAGTCCGAAGGCGATAAATGTCGTTCTCCAGTCTGCCGCTTCGCCTACGAAGGGCAGGGTAATCGGAGATGTCGACGCAAGATAGACCAGCAACATGCCACCGAGCAAGCTGGCACCGGCGGCGCCCAGCGACTGCGCTGCCACAATGGCGCTCATGGGACGACCGCGCTGCGAGGGTGCGAACAGGTCGGCGATCATCGAGGCTGCGGCCGGAATCAGAGCGGCTTCGCCCACCCCCACGCCCATACGCGCGATGAAGAGCATCGTGAAATTGCCGGCAAAGCCGCACAACATCGTCATCAGGCTCCAGAGGCCCAGGCCGACGACGATCAGGTTGCGTCGGCTGACCCGATCCGCGAGTGTTCCCATGGGTATGCCGGCGAGCGCGAAGAACAGGGAAAATGAGATACCCTGCAACAGGCTGATCTGCAGGTCACTGAGATTAAGGTCGGCCTTGAGGCTGGGCACTACGACCGCGATGACCCCTCGGTCCAGATAGGAAAGGAAGGTGGCCAGAGCGAGGATGGTGACGATGTACCAGCGGCTTTGCGAAAAGCCCGACCTCCCATGTTCCGCCGCGCCGGTGCTCACAAGCGGCTGTTCAGCAACAGGATCACGCACATTTCCGAAGCTCACTGGTCCATCCTCTCATATCATAGTCATATCGCCCGCTTCAGCGTGACCTGACCCCGTGCCAAGGCGCCGGTCACGCGGCACGCGACCATGTGCACCAGCCTGTCCTAAAAGTGCGCGCGGGGCGCCGTCGGACCGGGATTCAGCTAGCCGGCTGGTCCTTTGGCTTCAGACGACGCAGCTCGGATTTGAAGCCCGTCGTGCCATGATGGAGACCCGAGATGCTGCCCCAGGAGTCGCCGCGCCCGAGCCGGCGTTCGATCCCGCTGTCGGCCGACTGGCCGCCATCGACCCGGATTGTCTGGCCGGTAATGAAGCGGGCCTTGTCGCTGGCCAGGTACACGGCCATGTCCGCGATGTCGGAAGGAATGCCGTGATCCGGCCAGGGTTGTGCCTTGGACAGACGCGCGGCGGCTTCCTCGTCGCTCTGGCCGCTGATCTCGGTCAGGATCGCGCCGGGCGCGACGGCGTTCACCCGGATGTGGAACGGCGCCAGATCCACCGAGGCCACGGTCGTCAGATGCTCCACGCCGGCCTTCGCGACCGAATAGACGCGGGGACCGGCGGCGCCGCCACTGGCCGAACCCGAAGAGGTGTTCAGGATGACACCGCCCGTGCCCTGCTTCTTGAACTGGCGCGCTGCGTGCTTGAGACCGAGGAACGGCCCTCTAAGCAGCACGGCCATCGTGAAGTCCCAATCGTCGCTCTTAACCTCGTCCAGCGGGCCGAGCGCGCCGGGGATACCGGCATTGTTGAACATGCAATCGAGACGGCCGAACTCGCTGACGGCGGTTTCCACCATCCGCTCCACATCCTCCTCACGGCTAACATCGGTCGCGACGAACCGGACCTTGTCGGCGAAACCCTTTTCACGGGCCATGTCGAGAAACGCCTGGCCGGTGGCGGGGTTCAGGTCCGCCACCACGACGCGCGCGCCTTCCTGTACGAACGCGATTGTCGCGGCTCGCCCGATACCGCTCGCCCCGCCGGTGATGATGGCGATCTTGTCGTTTAGAAGCATGCTGCCTTATCCTTTTCGATCTGTTCCGCATGGCGGGTGCGCTGCCCGATGGACGTCAGCGTCCCGACGATGCACGGAGAATGTCGGCCATCCCCCGTTCTGGAGTTGCTACCAAATGCCGCCGTCGCAGCGGACCATCGTACCGGTGACGAAACTGGAACGGGGTGACGCCAGGAACAGGGCGGATGTAACGATCTCGTCCGGCTGCCCCGGGCGGCCCAGCGCGCTATCGACTTTTTCACGCTGTTCCTGTGGCCAGGCCTTGGCTATGTCGGTCAGGAACGGGCCAGCCGACAGGGTGTTGACGCGCACCTTTGGGCCATATTCATGAGCGAGGCTGAGGCTCATCGCGTTGAGCGCTGCCTTTGAGGCGCCATAGGGCACGATCTGGGGAAGCGGTCGCGATCCGCCTGTCGATGAAATATTGATGATGCAGCCGCCGTCGCCATCGTACATCCGCTTGCCGATCTGCGAGGCGAGACGAAAGGGCCCCTTGAAATTGAGATTGATGACGCTGTCGAACAGCTTTTCCGTCACGTCGTGACTGGGCGCCTGCGGGCCCATGCCCGCGTTGTTGACCAATATGTCGATCTTGCCGAATTCGGTGTAGGACGCCTCGATCAGCGCATCGATTTCATCCCAGCGACCAACATGCGCGCTGTAAGGGAGGGCGCGTCGGCCCATCGCACGCACTTCGCGCGCCGCTTCATCGCAGGTGTCGATAGTCCTGCTCGCAATGACAATGTCCGCCCCGTGCGCGGCGAAGGCGCGGACCATTTCCAGGCCCAGTCCGCGGCTGCCGCCGGTGACGAGGGCAACCATGCCCGACAGGTCGAAAAGCGGGTCCACGGTCGTCATGCGCCGTCCTCCATGCCGTATTTTTCGATGAGGTCGCGATAGCGTTCCTTGATCGCCGCGAGACGGGTCGGGATATGCTCCGGCGGAAAAAGACCCTCATAGGGCTGGGCCTGCCGCAGGAAGGACTTTGCGACCTGAATCTTATGGACTTCGGTCGGCCCGTCCGCCAGCCCCATCGACAACACTTCGATCCACATCTGCGCCAGGGGCGTTTCGTTGGTCACGCCGTAGGAGCCGTGCATGTGCATCGCGCGCTGGACGACGTCGTGATAGAGGCGTGGCATCGCGACCTTGCACATGGCGATATGCGTTCGGGCCGCGCCGTGCGGTTCGTTGTCGATGATCCAGGCGGTCTTGAGGACGAGCAGCCGGAACGATTCAAGCTCGATTGCGGTGTCGCCGATCATGCCCTGCACGAACTGAAGTTCGGACAGTTCCCTGCCCCGGGTTCGACGCGAACGGGCACGTGTCAGCATCATTTCGAACGCGCGCTGGCAACGGCCGACCGTCCGCATGGCGTGGTGCACGCGCCCGCCGCCCAGCCGAGCCTGCGCCACCTCGAACCCCAGACCCGGTCCGCCCAGCATCGCGTCGGCGGGAACGCGGACCTTGTTGTAGCGGATATGGGCATGGTTGCCGCGCGAGCCATATTCTTCGCCCACGGTGCCCACATTCTTGATGATCTCCACGCCTGGCGTATTCGTCGGGACGACGAACATGGACATGCGCCGGTGCGGCTTGGCTTCGGGGTCTGTGACCGCCATCACGATAAGGAATTCGGCGTAACGCGCGTTCGAGGTGAACCATTTTTCCCCCTCGATCACCCATTCGTTGCCGTCCTGGTAGGCACGGCACGTGAATTCCATGGGGTCCGCGCCGGCATGCGGCTCCGTCATGGAGAAAGCCGACACGATATCGCCGTCGAGCAGCGGCTGAAGATATTGGCGCTTCTGCTCCTCGGTCCCGTACATCGCCAGGATTTCGGCATTGCCGGTGTCCGGTGCGGCGGTTCCAAAAACGGAAGGCGCCCAATGCGAACGACCTAGAATCTCGTTCATCAGGGCAAGCTTGAGTTGACCATATCCCTTGCCGCCCAGATGCGGGTCGAGATGGCAGGCCCACAGATCCTGCTTCTTCACTTCCTCCTGCAGCGGCTTGATGATGGCGTTCCGCAGCGGACTGCGTGTATTATAGGGATCTCCGTGGTTGGGCAGCATCATGTCGAGCGGCTCGCATTCGCGCTTCACGAAGTCCAACATCCAATCCAGCTTCGCCTGGAATTCGGGCTCTACCCTTAAGTCAAACATCCTCAACTCCTTGAAGTGTGGAGTGTGGCGCAAGCTGGCTGCGCCCTTCCTGTCCTGTGGTCGTTCAATGGATGCGCAGGCCCCTCGCGACGTGGCCTGCGTTGTTTTCAGCTCCTCAGCGGGGCGGCATCCGGATGCCGCCATCCAGGCGCAGAGCCTGCCCGTTGAAATAGGTGTTGCGACACAGTTCCAGGACCAGACTGCCAAATTCTTCCGGCTTGCCCAGACGCTTGGGGAACGGCACCGATGCGGCCAGCGTCTCCAGCACCTTTTCGGGAACCGCCATCATCGGCGGAGTGGCGAAAATGCCCGGCAGGATGGAATTGACGCGAATGCCCAGGTCCATGAGATCGCGTGCCATCGGCAGGACGAGCCCGTTCACGCCGGCCTTGCCGGCGGCGTAGGCAACTTGCCCAACCTGGCCATCCTGCGATGCGGCCGACGATGTGAGAACGATGGCGCCGCGCTCGCCGTCCTCCAAGGGATCGGTGGCCGCCATGCCAAGCGCGGCGATCGAAGCCACGCGATAGGTAGCGACGAGGATGCCGCGGGTCGTCAGTTCGAAATCCTCGGTGGAGGCGCGTGTGAATTCGCCCGTGGCCTTGTTCTTGCCCACTGTTTTTCCGCCGCGCGCGACCATGGCGCAATGCACGAGGATGCGCTCCTGGCCAAATTTTTCGCGGGCCTGTTCGAAACCGGCCAGCACATTGGCCTCGTCCAAGATGTCGACCTTGACGAATTGCCCGCCGATCTCCTCGGCCGCCTGGCGACCAGCGTCTTCGGACAGGTCGAAGATCGTCACCCGCGCACCCGCTGCGGCCAGCGTTTCGGCGGCAGCCCGGCCAAGCCCGGAGGCGCCGCCGGTGACGATGGCGCTGACTTCATTCGAGATCCGCATTTTTAATCCCTCCTAACAACATCTCTTCATCCCGACGGAGCGGCGGCCGGGTTCGCATGGCCGTGTGGCTTTGTGCTTCCACGCGATGCTGCCGTGACCGTGGCCATGCATCGCGCCCGTTCACGGACGTCGATGTCCGTCCTCACCGTGGCTGTCTGCCGCTCCGCATTTGAGTAGTGTTCAATTAACATCGCGCATTTCAGAAATCGCCGACCTATGCAAGCGTCATGTCGCCCGCGTCGCTTCGAGAGTCCGGTGAAAAGCCGAATTTCGCGCTTGCATCCATCTGCGGTGAGTCGCACAGAGATTGTCTATCTATCCATCGATAGGTCGGCGCAAGTGCCGCTGCCTATCGCGCTAAAGAAAGACGGCCAATTCCCCATGTCAGATTTTGCGGATGGAACGAGTGCGGTCAGTTGGGGCACGGCCCGGGAAATCGCCGACCGGGTTGAAGCTTTCGTTCGCGACGTGGTGATACCCTATGAGAAGGTTTCGCGCCGCGATCATCACGACGCTCCCACCGACGAACTGATCTTTGAGTTGCGGGCAAAGGCTATCGCCGCCGGCGTGATGACGCCGCACATCATGCCGGATGGTCGCCATCTATCGCAGAGGCAGACGGCGCTTGTTCTGCGCCGCACGGGCCTGTCGCCCCTCGGCCCGCCCGCGATGAACACGGCCGCGCCGGATGAAGGCAACATGTATCTGCTCGGCAAGGTCGGCAGTCCTGAACTCAAGAAACGGTTTCTGGACCCGATGGTGCAGGGCAGGGCGCGCTCCGCCTTCTTCATGACCGAGCAGGACGGAGGCGCCGGCTCCGACCCGTCGATGATGAGGACGACCTGCCGGGCCGATGGAAATCACTGGATCATCAACGGACGCAAGGCGTTCATCACTGGCGCGCAAGGCGCAAAAGTCGGCATCGTGATGGCCAGGTCGGAAGACGGCGCCTGCATGTTCGTCGTGGACCTGCCCGACCCGGCCATCATCATCGAGCGCGTGCCCAACACTATCGACAGTTCGATGCCGGGCGGTCACGCGACGGTGCGGATCGAAAATCTGCGCGTCCCCGCCGACCAGATGCTCGGGCAGAGCGGCGAGGGCTTCCAATATGCGCAGGTCCGCCTGAGTCCCGCGCGGCTCTCGCACTGCATGCGCTGGTACGGCGCCTGCACGCGTGCGCAGGAGGTGGCTACCGATTATGTCAACAGGCGCATAGCCTTCGGCAAGACGCTGATCGATCATGAGGGGGTCGGCTTCATGCTGGCCGAAAACCTTATCGATCTCAAGCAGGCAGAATTGATGATCGACTGGTGTGCCGGCGTGCTGGATTCCGGGTCGCTCGGTACTGTGGAAAGCTCGATGGCCAAGGTCGCTGTTTCAGAGGCGCTGATGCGCGTGGCGGACCGCTGCGTTCAGGTCATGGGTGGAAGCGGCGTGACCGGGGACACAATCGTCGAGCAGGTTTTCCGTGAGGTGCGCGCATTTCGCATCTATGACGGGCCGACAGAAGTGCATAAGTGGAGCCTCGCCAAAAAGATCAAGCGCGACTGGAAGACAGCGCAGGGACACTGAATCGCTCACCTATGAGGCGGCAGGAAGCAATCGGAAATGGAATTTACATGACGCTCTTCACAACCGAGCGGGACGGCCATGTCTTGACTTTGACGATAAATCGTCCCGAGATGCTGAATTCGGTCGGTGAGCTTGGGGACGGGGACGCGTTCACGGCCGCCTGCCAGGCGATTAACGACGATCTGGATGTGCGGTGCGTTATCCTTACCGGGGCAGGCCGGGCCTTTTCGTCCGGGGGCAACCTCAAGGCCATGCGCGACTCGTCGGGCGCCTTTGCCGGCGGCGGCACGCAGTTGCGGGATCAGTATCAGAATAACGTTCACCGGATTGCCCGCGCCGTCTATGCGTTGGACGTGCCCCTGATCGCAGCAGTCAATGGTCCGGCGGTGGGTCTTGGCTGCGACCTGGCCTGTATGGCAGAAATTAGAATCGCCGCAGACGGCGCGCGCTTCGGCGTACCGTTCGTGACTCTGGGGCTGATCCCAGGCGATGGCGGCGCCTGGCTGCTGCCCCGCGTGATAGGTGCGAGCCGGGCAGCGGAAATGTTGTTCACTGGCGACCTCATCGACGCTGCCACAGCGGCCGAATGGGGCCTCGTGAGCAAAATCGTGCCCCCGGACCAGCTGATGGCGGAGGCGCACAAACTCGCCGCTCGCATCGCGGCGAAGGCGCCTCAGGCGCTTCGCCTCACCAAGAGGTTGATCCGTAACGGTCAGGTAACGGGCTATGATGCGGCGCTGGAACTTGCGGCTTCGACCCAGTCCCTGCTGCATTTGAGCGACGACCATCGAGAAGGCGTGGCTGCCTTGCTGGAAAAGCGGCCGGCGAGGTTCTTCGGCAAATGAAGGCCCCGGTCTGGTTCGACACCAACTTGGCGCAGACGCCCGAGCGTGGATCGGTCGATGTCGAAGGCTGCGCGATCGAGACGCTGGCCTGGGGCAAGCGCGGCGCTCAGGGGCTGTTGTTCGTGCACGGCAACGGCGCACATGCCGACTGGTGGTCGCCCTTCGCGCCGTTTTTTTCGGCCCAGCGGCGCGTCGGCGCTTTCAGCATGTCGGGCATGGGCCGGTCGGAATGGCGCGACGGCTACTCCATGGGTCTGTACGCACGGGAAATGCTGGCGGTGGCGGATGCGCTTGGCCTTTTCGAAGGCGCGGGCAAGCCGTGGCTGGTCGCGCATTCCATGGGAGGATTGCCCGCCGCCATTCTGGCTGCTTCCGAACATGGAGATCGATTCGAAGGTCTTATATTGCTCGATAGCGGTGCGATGCCGCCCAGGATCAGCGATCCGATGGACCATCGCCGACCTTGGTCCAACCCGGGATATGCTACGCTCGAGGAGGGGCTTGCGCGCTTTCGCCTGCGTCCTGCGCAGCCGCATCCCCATTCATGGTTGCTGGATTTTATCGGTCAGCGATCGCTCCAGCGGCGGTCGGACGGCCGCTGGCATTGGTGCTTTGACCCACATGGCGACGAGAAGCGACAGGGTGCGCATGTCGGGACACTGAGGGGCACTATTGGACATGTCCGTTGCCCGCTCGCCTTGCTGTGGGGTGAGCATTCGGTACTGCTCACGCCGGAGGTGGTGGCGCTCAACCGGGAAATGGCGCCGGCCGGAACGCGCTTTGTCGAACTGCCTGACGCACATCATCATCTGATGCTCGATCAGCCGATCGCCTTCGTCGCTGCCGTCCGGGCATTGATGACGGCGTGAGGCGACGGGCAACCTATTCAAAACAGGCCTGCGCCCGAAGGCGGGCGGACGGAGAATCATAAGTCAGACGGCACTGACGGACATGAGGAGGCGGATGATGACAAGCACGGGATCGAGCCCAATCGCGCTCGCCGTACCGACCCTTGATCTTGGCGGCCGCGTGGCTCTGCTGACCGGCGCCTCATCGGGCATCGGAGCGCACTGGGCGCGGTTGCTCGGCGCTGCCGGCGCCCGTGTAGTGCTATGCGCGCGGCGGGCCGATCGACTCGAGCGGTTGCGCGCTGAAATTGCCGCTAACGGAGGAGAGGCGATCGCCGTCGCGATGGACGTGACCGACGAGGCATCCACGATCGCCGCCTATGACGCGGCCGAGCGCGTCTTCGGTCCCGTCGATACCGTGATCGCCAACGCGGGCACCAGCACGGGGGGGGCGACCACGGAACAGACCGTCGAAATCTTTGACCAGATGACGGCGATCAACCTCAGGGGCGTGTTCCTGACGGCACGCGAGGGCGCCAAGCGGATGATTGCCGCAGGCAGCGAGCAGAGCGGCCAGGGACGGATTGTCTTGACCTCTTCCGTCACCGCCTTTGATGTCAGCCCGGGCGTGGCGGCATATAGCGCGACCAAAGCGGGCGTCATTCAGATGGGCCGCGTCATGGCGCGGGACTGGATCCGCCAGGGCGTTAATGTGAACATCATCTGTCCAGGCTGGATACGGACCGACCTCAATGCCGAATGGTTCGACTCGCCTGGCGGGCAGAAGCAAATCCAATCCTTTGCCCGCAAACGGCTCAGCTGTGAAAGCGACCTGGACGTGCCGCTGCTATTCCTATGCTCCGATCTGTCGCGCGGCGTTACGGGAACAGCGATCACGATTGACGACGGCCAGACCCTTTAATGGAAATGCTGCCGTCGCGAATGATGCCTTTTGGTCACCACGGCCCCTGCGCCTTTCCAAGACCTGACAGGCTGTCAGTTTTGCTAGACAACCGCTGACCCGTGAAGTAGACCCCGGCCATCGAACTGTACCTCAGGAGCACACAATGTGGCTCCTAACAGCTTGTAGGAGAGTTTGTCGGTGACTTTGATGAAAAACAAGAATTCGCTGTATATCAACGGCGAGTGGATGTCCTCCGACCAGTTGGAAGCCGTGCTGAACCCGGCGGACGAAAGCGTGCTGGGTGAGGCACCGGTCGGTACCTCGCAGCATATCGAGGCGGCCCTGTCCGCTGCCTATGACGCCTTTCACAAAGGGCCATGGCCCCGTCTGTCCGCGCGCGAGCGGCAGGCGAAGCTAACCGAGTTCCTCGACGCCGTCGATCGTCGTGCCGACGAAATCATCAAGCTGATCGTCGCCGAAGCTGGCGCCATTCTCCCGCTGGCGCAATTCCTGCAATATCGCATTCCCATGAAGCATGCGCGTCACACGGTCGAGATTATGACCCGGCCCGCGCAGACGACCTATCCGGCCGATCTGACGCCCGCTGCCGACGGCACGACGACGCTCGGGGTGACGGCGCTTTCGCGCGAGCCGATCGGTGTCGTTGCCGCGATCACCCCCTATAATTTCCCCTTCTTCCTCGACCTGGGGAAGGTCATCCCGGCGATGGCCGTGGGCTGCACGGTCATTTTGAAGCCGTCGCCCTATACCCCGTTTGAAGCGCTGATCCTGGGTGAGATCGCGCAGGAAGTCGGTCTGCCGAAGGGTGTGCTCAACATCGTGACCGGTGGAGTCGAGGTCGGCACCGCGCTGACCACCGACAAGCGTGTCGATCTCATCAGCTTCACCGGCTCCGACACCGTCGGCGTCTCGATCCAGACCCAGGCTGCGCCCACGCTCAAGCGGGTGCTACTGGAACTGGGCGGCAAATCGGCGCTGATCGTCCGCAGTGATGCCGACATCATGAAGGCCGCGATCGAAGGCGTGATGGGCTTCACCGCACATTGCGGACAGGGCTGCGCCCTGACCACGCGCCACCTGGTCCACAACTCCGTCAAGCCCCAATATGTCGAGGCGGTGAAGCAGATCGTCGGGTCGCTGAAGATCGGCAACCCGCAAGATCCCTCGGTGAGCTACGGCCCGCTGATCCGAGAGGTCGCGCGCGCCCGTACCGAAAAATATGTCGATATCGCTTTGTCGGAAGGTGCAAAGCTGATCACGGGCGGCAAGCGTCCTGCGGGGCTTGAGAAGGGTTTCTACTATGAGCCCACCTTCTTCGACGATGTTCAAAATTCGCATCGCATCGCGCAGGAGGAAGTTTTCGGTCCGATCGGCGTCGTGATCGGATTTGACACCGATGAAGAGGCGATCGAGATTGCCAATGACAGCGAATTCGGCCTCGGTGGCGGAATTTGCTCGGCCGACGTGGGCAAAGCCTACGAGATGGCGTTGCAGCTGCGCACCGGGACGGTGGCCATCAATGGCGGTTCGGGCACCATGTCGAGCCAGGCGCCCTTTGGCGGCATCAAGCGGTCGGGCTATGGTCGCGAATATGGTCATGAGGGGCTGAACGAGTTCACCTACATGAAGGCCATCAACTTCCACGCTGGCTGATGTTTCAGCATGGCCGGCGCAATCAACAGGATGGCGCCGGCCAGGCTTGAAGTTACTGGGGGATTATGGCTGACATCGAGTATCCGCAGTATTCCCCACTCGACTGCTGGCTGAATGCGGCATGGGCCCACAAGCCCTCAGTTCGCGCCGTCGTTGTAGATGGCGCTACGGTGCGTTATCGCGCGTGGAATGTCTGCCAAGGCGCCCGGAGGGGGCTGATGTTCGTGCACGGCTTTCTGGCCCACGCGCGCTGGTGGGATCATATCGCTCCGCATTTCGCCGATCGTTATGCAGTCGTGGCACCCGATTCGACCGGATCGGGGGACAGCGACTGGCGGGCGACCTATTCCCGCTCGCAATTTGCCGAGGAACTCGTCGCTGTTGCACGCGATGCGGATGTCGGCAAGCTGACGGTCGTCGCCCACAGCTTCGGCGCGACGGCCGCGCTTTATGCAGCCGCCAACTTCCCGGACCTGATCGAGCGGGTCATTGTCGTTGATGCAAGAGTGTTCCTGTCGGGAAATGAAATTGACGTACGTGAGCCGCCATCCCGGCGATATCCCGATGCCGCGCGGATGCGCGCGCACTACAGGCTGATGCCGCCCGGCAAATGGCCGGTGCCGGCGGTAGAAGATTATATAGCCCTGCATTCCATGCGCGAGACGCCGGAAGGCGATTGGACCTGGAAATTCGATCCCAAATTGTTTCGGATGGTCAAGAAGGATAATCTGGCCACTGAAGTGGCGGGAATGTCGCGACCGGTCGATTTCATCCATGCCGAACAGAGCGAAGTGGTCGGCAAAATCGAAACACAGAGGTTTGTCGATAACTTTCCCGGATGCGGCGAACCGGTCCTTGTTCCGCTGAGCCATCACCATATCATGATCGAACAGCCAGTCGGGCTTGTGGCCGCACTGAACGGGCTTCTTGCCCGCCCGCGCTGATCCGCAAATGGCGTTCGCGCTAATCTGATTATAGTTCCGCTTGCCACAGAGGTTGTGCTGCCGCGGGAGAGATGTCATCAGCGTGGACGTGCGAACGGCCATGTGCAGCCTTGTCGATTAAGCTGCGCACGGTCGTTTCCACCATCATTGGGGGGAACGGGCTTCGGGATCGGCCTTATCGTCGGATCGTCAAACCGGCTCCGCCAATGGCCTCGCTTGCTTGCGAGTAGAGGTTGAATGACGATAAGATTTTCCCGGGGGAATCTACGTGAAGAAGAACGAGGCCAGGGAACTCATCGCCTCTCCCGCGCCAACTGCCAATGCCGGACGGCGTAACGAACAGACCCTCGGTCGCAAGGGTAATCGGACACGCCGTCGCCTTATGGCCGCCGGCCTCAGCTTGCTGAGCGTGCAATCAGCCGTCAGCCTGACCGCCGCCGCGATCGCGCGCGAGGCTGAAACCTCTTCTGCCACGTTCTACGTGTATTTCGACGATGTGGGCGAACTGGTCTTTGCGCTCGCCCGCGAAGCGACCGATGATCTCGACGATGTTTTCACCGCTCTCGACAAATGGGTTAATGGTCAGCCCGTAGAACAAGGGGCAAGCGCCTTCGTCGAAGCCTATGGCGCTTATTGGAACGAGCATCGGCCGATCCTGTTGCTTCGTAATATGGAAGCGGATCGGGGCGATCGGCGCTTTCAGGACATGCGCAGTGTCGCCGGCGGGCGCTTGTTGCGTCCGCTTGCCGGGTTGATCAAGAAAGGCCACGCTGAAGAGCCGCTGACGGATGAACAGGCGCTTGCGCGCGCGGCTGTCATTTTTGCCGCCATCGAACGTATGGCGGCGACAGAAACCATCTATCATGATCAGCGACCGATACTCTCCGTCGACGCTATCAGGCAGGCGCAGGTGTCGGTGCTCGTCTCCCTGGTGGAACCCGCGGCCAAGGCTCCAAAGGAAAAGAAGCCGAAGGCCAAGAGTCAAACGGAGAAGAAGCCGACGGCCAAGGGTTCAAAGCTGAAGCAGCCGTTAGCCGAGCAGAATTGAGCGATCCATCCCGGCTTCCGTCGGTGCTGGTGATCAGCCTTCAACAGCGGCAGCCTCTTTCCGCCGGTACGCAGGAGCGTGGGGCCGACATGTGAATCTGCTGACCGGGCTGGGCCATGCGCATATATCGAAGCGTAGACGATCAGGATGGAGCGCCCCGAACCTGGCTGCACCATCAATGCTCTTTCACTGCGAATATCGACAAGATCGTCTCTTCAATGCGCACCCTGAGCGCAGCATACTCCATACCGTGATCGATCCGCCATTTTATCTATTGAATAGTCAGTAGATGACATTAGGATGCCGTTGCCTGCCATGGATGACGCGTCGGTGCGACTGGTTATCCATTGTCAGACAGGATTATGCTGCGCGGAATTGATATGATCACCGGGATTCTTAGCTTTGGGGCCTATATTCCCAGACGGCGGCTGCAGCGATCGACGATCTACGCTGCCAATGCATGGTTTGCGGGCAGTCTGAAGGGGCTGGCCAAGGGGGAACGGGCGATTGCCGATTGGGACGAAGACGCCATCACCATGGGCGTCGAGGCTGCGCGCGACGCGCTTGTCGGCATTGACCGGACCAGCATCAGCGGCGTGACGCTCGCCTCCACCACCTTTCCCTTCGCGGACAGACAAAATTCGGGTATCGTTAAAGAAGCACTGGGTTTGTGCGATGAGAGCGGCACGATGGATGTCGGCGGCAGCATGCGGGCGGCGACGTCCGCTCTCATCAGCGCCTTCCGGTCGAGCCAGGCCGGAGTTGGGCCGCAATTGTGTGTGGCGTCGGACATGCGTAAATCGCGCCCCGCGTCCGAAGCGGAACTGTCGAACGGGGACGCTGCAGCGGCCGTTTTGCTGGGGCAGGGCGCTGTAATTGCTCAATTCCTGGGATCTCACAGTGTCAGTCTCGACTTTGTCGATCATTTCCGGGCATCGGATTCGGATTTCGATTATGGTTGGGAAAGCCGTTGGATCAGGGATGTCGGTTTTCACGGCGTTCTGGTTGACGCCCTGGATCAAGGGATGCGTGCGCTAGGGGTGGGCGCGGATGAAATAGCCCGGCTTGTCCTCCCGATCACGGTGAGGGGCGTGGCCGCCTCGGTCGCGCGCAAAGCCGGTTTCAAGGAACAAGCGGTTGCAGATACCCTCTCGCTCAATGTGGGGGACAGCGGCGCCGCACATCCGCTGTTGCTGCTGGCGTCCGTATTGGAGAGGGCGACGCCGGGCGAAAAAATTCTTCTGGTCGGTTTCGGTCAGGGCGTCGACATGATCCTTCTTGAAACCACCGAGCGGGTGCAGAGCCTGCCGGCCCGACGAGGCGTTGCCGGATCGCTCGCGCACCGGCGCGAAGATAACAATTACATGCGCTGGCTTTTCCATCGCGGGCTGATCGAGCTTGAAAAGGGCATGCGGTCGGAATCGGATCTTAGGCAACCCTTGACCGCGCTATGGCGTGACCGAAAGACCGTGCTCGGCCTGGTCGGCGGCCGCTGCGTCCAGACAGGTACAGTCCAGTTCCCCCGGACCGGCCTCAGCGTCAATCCCAATCAGCATGCCAGAGATTCGCAGGAAGATTATCCGCTGGCCGACATACGTGCCAGGATCGTGACCTACACCGCTGACGCGCTGACCTATTCCCCCGCACCCCCGCTTTATTACGGGCTGATCGATTTCAACGGGGGCGGGCGGATGAAGGTCGAGTTTGCCGATGTCGAGGAAGATGCCATCGAGGTGGGACGAGAGGTGACGATGATGTTCCGTATCCGGGCCATCGACGAGCAGCGAAAGTTCAAGCGCTATTTCTGGAAAGCGGCTCCGGTCGTCTCGGAGGCATAGAATGGCCAGCGGGATAAAGGACAAGGTCGCGATACTCGGCATGGGCTGCGCGAAGTTCGGCGAACGGTGGGACAAGGATGCCGGCGAATTGATGCTGGAGGCATTCGACGAAGCCATGCTTGACGCCGGAATCGATAGTTCCCAGATTGATGCGGCGTGGCTTGGCGTGGCTTACGACGTCGTCAACCTGGGTTCCTCCGGCATTCCGATGTCCTTTGCGCTGCGCTTACCCAACATCGGCGTGACCAAGGTCGAAAATTATTGCGCTTCGGGTACGGAGTCTTTGCGGGGCGCTGTCTACGCCGTGGCCTCCGGTGCTGCCGACATCGCGCTCGCGATGGGCGTGGAGAAGCTCAAGGACACGGGCTATGGCGGGCTGCCGATCCGGACCTTGGGCACCACGCTCGACATGATCGGGGTCGAAGGCTCGGGGCCGGGCAATTTCGCGCAGCTCGCTTCCGCCTATCGCAGCGTTCATGGCGTCGGGAAGGAAGATCTGAAGCGTGCGATGGCCCATGTCTCCGTTAAGTCGCATGCCAACGGACTGAAAAATCCGAAAGCGCATCTGCGTTCGGCCATTGATATCGATCAGGTTCTCAATGCGCCGATGATCGCGGAACCGCTGGGCCTTTACGATTGCTGCGGCGTCTCGGATGGCGCGGCCTGTGCCATCGTCACGACCCCCGATATTGCCCGGGCGCTCGGCAAGAAGGATCTGGTGACGATCAAGGCGCTGCAGATTTCGATGTCGAACGGCTGGGAGCAGCAGCAGGCGGGGGGATGGAACGGCAGCTACTTCCACACGACGCGCATCGCAGCCGCCAAGGCCTATGACGAGGCTGGCATCACCGACCCACGCAAGCAGATCAGCCTGACGGAAGTGCATGACTGCTTTTCCATAACGGAACTGGTCACGATGGAGGATCTGTTCCTGTCCCAAGAGGGGGAAGCATGGCGCGACGTCCTCGACGGGGTATTCGATGCAGACGGCGCGGTCCCCTGTCAGATCGACGGGGGACTGAAATGCTTCGGCCATCCAATCGGCGCCTCGGGCCTGCGGATGCTGTACGAAAACTACCTGCAACTTCTCGGTCGCGCTGGCGATCGGCAGCGCCAGACCCCTCCATCGCTTGCACTCAGCCACAATCTTGGCGGCCAGCCGTCCGAAAATGTGTCCGCCGTTGCCATAGTGGGACTTGCCGATGCTTGACATGAATGTGGCGGGGAACGCGCGGACGATGGATGCCGACACCTTCGCGTCCTTCAAGCATGAGGTTCGCCGTTTCGCGCGTGAGCGCCTGGTGTCGCAAGAGGAGCGGGTGTTCGAGGCGGGCTCGGTCCCCCGCGATCTGCTCGACGAGATGCGGGACATGGGCCTGTTCGGTCTCACCACGCCGGAAGTCTATGGCGGCCTGGGCCTGAGTCTGGGCGAATATATCGAGACGATGATGGAAATTTCCTGGGCAGCTCCGGCGTTCCGATCTGCCATCTCGATCAACACCGGGATGGTCACGACCGCGTTCAAGACCAGCGGTACCGAGGCGCAGCGACAGGAATGGATGCCCAGACTGGCGGCCGGCGCGATCGGCTGCTTCGCCCTGACGGAGCCAGACAGTGGATCGGATTCCGCAGGGCTGCGGACGCGCGCGATCAAGGATGGCGACGATTATGTGCTGAACGGGACCAAGCGATACATCACCAATGGCCCGATAGCCGATATGATATTGGTGATGGCGCGGACGTCGGTCGAGAATCTGCCGAAGAACGCACATGTCTCGGCGTTCATCGTTCCAGCCGACACGCCCGGTCTTACGCGTGCGAAGCCGGACAAGAAAATGGGCCAGGTCGGCGCGTTGACCGGGGATATCATTTTGGAAGATGTCCGGCTTCCCGCCTCGGCGCTGCTTGGCGAGGAGGAGGGCAACGGTTTCAGAACCGCGATGAAAGCGCTTGATACGGGGCGCCTTTCCGTTGGCGGCGCGGCGATCGGCTATGCGCGCCGTATTTTGGCATCCGCCCTAAGCTACGCCATGGATCGCAAGGCTTTTGGCGAGCCGATCGGCAATTTTCAGCTGATCCAGGCAATGCTGGCGGACTCGAAGGCCGAACTCTACGCGTCCGAGTGCATGATCGGTGATGCCATCCGCCGGGCAGAGGAGGGGCTGCCATTTTCCACGGAGGCAAGCTGTGTGAAGATGTTCGCCACGGAAGCGTGCGGCCGCATCGCGGACCGCGCCGTCCAAATCTACGGGGGCGCTGGCTATATGGCCGAATATGAAGTGGAACGCTTCTATCGCGACGTGCGGCTTTATCGCATCTATGAAGGCACGACCCAGATCCAGCAACTCGTCATCGCGAAAAATATGCTTCGCGATTTCGCGGCGGAGAACTAAGTCCGCCTCACGCGACAGGCGCGCCGATCCAAACAGGAGCGGAGGTGATCCGATCGGGAAGGCGCGTGTCATGTCGCCTTGGTTCAGGGAGATGTCATGAGCAGCGATACACACCCCATTCCGCGCGCTGTGCTGGTCGAACAGTTCGGTCCACCGTCCTCGTTCCGCCTGGCCGCGCGCGATCCCGGTGCGCCCGGATCGGGTGAAGTGCGGCTGCGCATTCATGCCGCCGGCATCAGCTTCGTCGATGTGCTGATCGCGGAGGGCGGGTATCAGATTAAGCCGGACCTGCCGTTCGTACCCGGCAGCGACGTGAGCGGCGTGATCGAGGCCGTGGGCGAAGGCGTATCACCCGGACGTATCGGCGAACGGGTGTGTACGGCCGGATTTGGGAACGCCTTTGCCGAAGTTGGTCTGTTTCCGGCGGCGACCCTCTACAGGATGCCGGATGCGATGACCTTCGAAGAAGGGTCCGTCCTCCTTGCCAGCTATACAACGAGCTACCACGCCCTGGTCCAGCGCGCGCAATTGCGCGAGGGCGAGACGCTGTTGGTTCTGGGTGCGGCGGGCGCCGTGGGCTATGCGGCTTGCGAGATCGGAAAGGCGCTGGGTGCGCGGGTCATCGCTTCGGTGTCGACCGAGGAAAAACGTGAACTGGCCAAGCGCGCGGGCGCTGACGCTGTCGTCGACAGTCGGTCGACGGCATGGCGGGAAGAGGTAAAGCGGGCCAATGGCGGCAATCCTATCGATGTGGTTTTCGATCCCGTCGGGGATGTCTTCACCGAGCCGGCCTTCCGCTCGCTGGGCTGGAAAGGACGGCTTCTAGTTGTAGGCTTCGCCGGAGGGGATATTGCAAGGCTCCCTGCCAATCTGGCGCTGCTGAAGGGCGCGGCGCTGATTGGCGTTAACGTAAACGCATTCGGTCAAATGGAGCCCGATCTCGCGCGGCAGAACATCCGCGACCTGTTCGCCCTGTATGAACAGGGCCAAATCCACCCGCCGATCGCACGAACCTTCCCGTTGGACGGGTTTGACCAGGCGATGACGCTCGCGCGAAGCGGCCAGACCGCGGGCCGCGTCATACTCAAGATGACCGATTGATTTCGATCCTTCAGATTGCCGAACGGGCCTTACCCCCCGTTTGTCCGGCGATGGCGACGAACCGGATTTCCGCCTCTGCGACACAAAATGTCGCGTGGGATGCCTATGCCGGAAGCCCCATCGATGCCAATACGCCGCCATCGACGATCAGGTCGATGCCGGTAATGAAGGATGCCGAATTCGAGCAGAGGAAGTCGATCGCCGATGCGATCTCCTCTGTCTGTCCGAACCGGCCGATGGCGGAATTATCGATATATTGCTGCAAGTCGGGCGCCGCACCCAATTCCTTGCGCCCCATCGGCGTCCCGATCATTCCCGGCGAGATTGAAACGATGCGCGCGCCGCGCCGGCCCCATTCCACCGCACGCTTGCGGACCAGCATCACGATCCCGCGCTTCGTTGCGCCGTAGACGGTGTTGCCTTCGGCTGCGGCCGTGGCCAGAGCGTCGCCGGCGTCGGCGCGATCCTCTGATGACGCATCAAGCACCGCTTCGATCAGTGGCAGAAGAGAGGCGTCGGGCAACATATACGCCCCCATGGAGGCAAGCAGCACAGCGGCGCCGCCGACCGCCATGCGCGGGCCGATGGCATCGCACAAGGCCATCGACGCGACAAGGTTGATGCGCACGATGTCGGCTGGCGGCGCCATCGACGGCGACACGCCGGCAGCGTGAACAAAGGCCTTTATCTTGCGATCGCCAACCGTCACCATGAGTCGCGCGATTGTTTCTGGCGCCGCCAGATCGCCGGCGCAGATTTCGGCGCCGTCGGCAATTGCAGTCAGCCCGGCTTCGTGGAGATCGCACAAGATCAGGTCGTGTCGATCCGCCAGTTTCAAGGCCGCCGCGCGTCCCATTCCGCTTGCCGCGCCGGTGACGATCGCGAGCGGCCTCACATTCTCGTCTGTCATTCTCTCTCCTTTATCTGGACAGCTGGGCAGGCCGCTGCTTTTCTTGTGGCCAAGGCTAGTGAAGTCCAGTTCTGGAGGCAAGCGACACAGACGGTGAATATCTGTAAAAGGCACACAGACTGTCAAAGGCCCTCGAGGCCCATCAGGAGCCGCCCCGCGTCGCATTCGATGGTGGTCGGTCTGTTTCCTACCTCGACGGCATGCTTTTACACTTAATCTCACCTCTGTGGGCGATTTGTGCGATGGCTGCTAGGAAAGTGGATACACATTAGTACGATAATAATGGTTATGTTGAATTTTGCCAGTTCCTGGGCGATCAGAACGCCAGTTCCGCCTGCCTTGGAGCCGCTCTCGGCTGGTCTTATCGGCTGCCGATCCGGCTCCGCGCGCACCCAGCCAGAACATAGACGGCTTGGCGCTGCGCGCAGCGATTATGATGATCGACGCAATAGCCCTGATAGTGCCGCTTGAGCAAGCCGGCGCGCACGAGTTCGGAAACTGCTCGGCTCACATTCGTTTTGCCCGACGCCCGCACTTGCTCTCGGACGGCGTCGTCAACGATTGCCGCGGCCTAATGACGTTGGCGAGCAATGCGCCTGACGGCGCTCGTTCAGTTCGACAATCAGCTGAGCGGCACGAGATCCAAGCGTCTTGAGATTATATCCTTCGCGCAATTTGAGCCTCTCCGGGCTGCTGCGCGACAATCATGGTGAGCTTCTCACCCAGATCGTCGCGCAACACCGGGCTATGAATTGCGCGTTCGATATAACGGAAGTTATAATATCTGGCGAGATTGTCGTGTGGAGTAGGACGGTTCGCGCAAGCAGTATATGTCCGACGGGCCTGGGGTGGGCCCTTGCGGTCTATCAATTATGATAAATGTTCGGCCCAAACGAACAAAAGTGGCGGTTCTTAACCACGGGCCGATCGCCTGAGCCATATGTCGTAAGGGGCTGCGTCACAAAAGACCGATTACCCGTCACCGAGACCGGCTGCGTTCCTGGAGCTTGGGCCCGCGAGCTGGACGAGGGATGGGGGGAGTGGCTGGGTCACGGCCGCGAACGATATCCTGCCTGACGTTCGGGGAGGCATCCTTTACCATTGCCGGCCGGATGTTCCGTCCTACCGCCATATGCGCATCAAGCTACGTGCGGGCGACTGTCATCACCCGCGCGACCGCTTCGGGATTGTCGAACAGCGTCCGTCGGATCACCGCTTCCATCACCCGCATCTGACTATCGGCCGCACGATCATTCGGCGCGTTGCCACGATCGCCGCGCCGGCCACCCGCACACGTGTTGCCGTCAAGATCGTCGATGCGGCCGGCAATGCGGTGCCTCAGGCGCGGATAGAGATGGCGCGCAAAGGCAGGGTTCTACGGCTCGTGTCGGGTGCGGACGCCGCCGCGTTATTTACCCCCAGCATGACGGGATCATTGGCGCGACCCTGATCAGCGCTATTTCAGACGCGGATTCCGTCAGCCGAAAGGTTGCGGCTTCTTCAAGAAAGCGATGGGTGCGCTCCGCCCGGTCGGACCTGACCTCAGGTGGGAAGCATGCTTCGAGCCATTCCTCTACGCGTTTCTGATACGATGTAACGCTCAATGTCATCCCCTGCGTCCAATTCGGTCCACTTCCATCGAGGATGACCGACCAAGGTGCAAGGGGCACATTTCGGAGTGATTCCTCATCGCTCAAAAAGGCCAATAGCCTTCTCATTTCTGATCGTGCCCCAAGGCGTGGTGTAGGTTCGCTGGCGTAGTCACAGCGACCTCCGGCTAAGCCGGGAAGATCAAGCTGCCATGGCAGGCAGCGTGATGATGGGGTTATCGCTTAATCCTGAGACGCTCTCAAGTGTCATGTAGCGGCAGCGCTGCACTGCCCATTCATCGTTCTGTTCGAGGAGTATAGCGCCGACAAGGCGGGTGATGGCCTCTTCTGGTTGGGGTACCCAGGTCAACTGTCATTGAATGTCTGGAATGTTGGCGGCAACTGACACCAGCACCCTCAGGCACGAACGTCCGATATTCTATCATCGTAGCTCTAAAGCGGACCGAGCACAAAGTCCCAGCTTTGACAAAAACCAGACCTCTCAATCTGCCCGGACATTGATCTCAAGCCTATTCCGCCTTCCCGACCTTAATATCACATTCGACAGGCTTCTTGGCTTTCGCCGCCTTCTTTTGGCAGGATTCGATAGCCTCACGATTTTGCGCGGCAAGTTCAATGGCGTGCAGCACTTTGTCCCACTCGTCCGGATTGCCGACCTGAAGGAGCCGGATGCCGGCATCCCACTCGCCCATGTGCAACTCGCGCGCGGCGCGCTGTTCTGGCCAGTGCCAGCCTTCGGGAACAGAATGCGCAACGGATATGGGGACGACGGCGCATAAGATGATGCCCAGGACGATGGATCCTGCCGATATGCCAGCTAGCCATTGCTGCTGCTTCTTGGCCGTCTTGGCGGATGCCACGATTTCCCGGATGTCCTGCAGAGCATGCACATAGCCCTGGCGCGCATCATGGAGCGCTTCATGGTCCCTTTGCCGGACCGTGCCGCCGGCCTTCTCAATTGCCGCCGCGGTATCTTCAACCGTCCTGCGCATTGCCGGGCTATCCTTGATCGCACCAATCTCCTGCGTCAGCTGATGCTGCTTGCTGACGATCCTGGCGAGATCCTCACTATAGTCGCGGCCATGTATCTCCTGCAGCCGGGTTGCAAACCCCTCCTGGGCTGAGACCAGCAGCGCCAGGGTGCGGCGCATATGCGCAAATTCCGCAGCTGCGTCGGACGTGTCTTCCTGTACTGTCATGCTCATCGCGATCATCCTATGCCAAGGCCGCGACCGCGGCCCAATGTTTCATCCAGCCCGCGCATCACCGCGCGGGTGTGCGCAACCATGTCACCGCTTTCGCCGCCATCGCGGCTGCCCGGCGACCATTCGCGCGACCATTGCCTGCCAAAGCCCAGCTGCTCAGGTCGCTTCGATAGGGCAGCGCCCAAAGCGGGGTCGGCGCCCAGGCCCTTCGCCATGGCGCGCATGCGCGTCTCTATGCCGGCGCGCTTCTCCTCATGCTCCCAGCCTTCGAGCCGATCACGCATCCGGCGCATCTGCTGCCAGGTCTGGACGAACCGGTCGGCCCGCATCTCCGGATTGGTGCGTACTTCTGTCTCGAGCTGCATCGCTTTTAAGGTACTCGCCGTGCGGCCACTTGCGGCCTCACCCAGCAGCGCCGGCTCGCGGGCGAAGGCCTCGTCCAGATCCAGCGTGGCAAAGGCCCGGATCTGATTAAGAGACTGGGCGGCTGCGATCTGCGCCTTCTTCTGATGCTCGAGTGGTTCCAGCTGCCTCTGGCTCATGCCGCTGATCTCCTGCAGGCTGCGGGCATAGCGCTGGACGGCGCGATCGAGGCGATCGTCGCGCTGCGGTGCTGGCGATACGCTCTGGCGGCCAATGCCAGCGAAGGGATCGCGCTTGATATTCGGCTCCGCGCTCTTCGCGTGTCCCACTGCTGGCCTGAGCCGTAGCCCGTCGAACATGGACCGGCGCGGCGCGGGGGCTGGGATTGTCCTGACCGGATCGGCGATCCGCTCTTTGGCGAGCGTATCGAGAATGGCCGAGCGCTGATATCCACGCCGCTCGGCAAAGCGGCTGCGTGCCGCCGCATAGTCGAGCGCACTGTCCTTGGGCCGCTCGCGCGACAGGGTGCGGACAAGCCGCTGGCTGTCGGCAAAGTCATCCTGGCCATAATGGAGATGGACACTCTCGCGGTGGCGCGAGAGCGCGACATAGGAAGCGTGGGCATCAAGGCTAGGGGTTGCCAGTAGATGGGCGCGGTCGACCGTGACCCCCTGCGCCTTGTGGATGGTCGCCACATAGCCATGGGTGACATCGGCATAGCGGTTATGATCGAAGGCGACCGTGCGCCCGTCATCGGTGCGGACCACCATGCCGGTGCGATCGATATGGGTGATGGTGCCAAGCGTGCCATTCTTCACGTCCATTGAGCGTTCGTTCCGCAGGAACATGAGGCGGTCTTCCCGCGCAAACAAGCGTGTCCCACGGGGTGTCTCGACCGCAATATCCTGCGCCAACATCCCATGGGATTTCAGGCGGTCGCGGATCTGCCCAGACAGTTCATCGCATTCTTCGTTGCTATGCGTAAAAATCATCGCGGAACCCGCCAGACCCGCGATCCGATCAGCGTCCCAGCGGTCAATGAGCGCCATTCTGGCCGCGACTCGGCTATCCGATTCGATGACCATGCCTGCGTCTTTGTAGGCGTGGATTGCCTCGCCAACCCGGCCGGTCGCCAGCTGCCTTGTGGCGTCGCGCTGCCAGTCTTCATGCTGGCGGCGCACCTCCATGATCTCGACCGACCCATGGCGCTCGGCGATCGTGCGCAGCGCCGCGCCCGCCTCGATCGATTGCAGCTGTTGCGGATCGCCGACCAATATGATCTTGGCGCCCTGCTGTTGCGCATGCGCCATCACCCGTTCCATCTGGCGGGAGCCGATAAGCCCGGCCTCATCTATGACAAGGACATGGCGGTCCGTAAGATGCTGGCGATCCTGCGCCCATTGATGTTCGAGACTGGCGATCGTGCGCGAGGCTATGCCCGAACCTGTCTCGAGATTTTCCGCAGCAATGCTGGACAGCGCTGCGCCCTGGACTGTATAGCCTGCCGCTTCCCAGGCTTCGCGCGCCACGCCGAGCATGGCGGACTTGCCAGTCCCGGCATAGCCGATGACCACCGCCAGACCCTGGCCGCTGGTGACATGATCGAGGGCGGTGCGCTGCTCGGAAGAGAGGACCATGCCTCGTGCAGCGGCACGCGCCAATGCCGCCTCGCGATGCGGATCGCTGACGGGATGACGCACATGATCGGCGAGATGCGCTGTACTGCGTTCCAGCCGCTGTTCGGTCTCGAGCATTGCGCGCGAGGTGAACCGGTCTTCGCCGCGCCCATCCTTGCCAAGCAAAACCAGCTCGGGCGATGTCTTCACGGCCGCTATCACCTGGTCATACTG
>Ga0068863_100000643_pt1 | contig 35383 bp, 28 predicted proteins | sample KBSSwiS62_FD_66596 | JGI IMG/M metagenome (GOLD analysis project Ga0068863, IMG submission 66596) | Switchgrass rhizosphere microbial communities from Kellogg Biological Station, Michigan, USA - KBS Switchgrass S6-2 | ecosystem: Host-associated > Plants > Roots > Rhizosphere > Soil ... | reverse complement strand
GCGAGCCAGCTCAGATCGGTCGCGAGGTCGAGAAACGCTCCGGGCGTCGCGGCAAAGAGGATGAGGGAAGCCGTGGCCGCGGGATCTTCGGATCCGGAGACGTTCGGCGGAAGCGATATGCGTAGCGAGGCGCGGATGTCTTCGGTCTCGGCGTCCTCCTCAAACGCGGTGAATTCCAGGCGCCGTCCGCCGACAGAGAACATGGCCGAGAGCCCAAGATAGGAGTGGACTGCGATCTTGGTGTCGGCGGCCAGTCGCCGCAGGGTTTGTGAGATATCTGTTCCGGGATCGTCCAGTGATTCCGTGAGAGCGGCGAGATCTGCGGCCAAAGCGGTGGAAATGTCCACAGCGGGGTTCTCCGAAGCGGCGTCCCCGAACGCCCGTTTTCGGCCACAAAGCCGAGTACCGCAGGTCGCGGTGCTGGGTGGGGCACTGGAGACGAGTCAGGGCCCCGGATCCAAGGGTGCCGTCTTTCACGGTACTCGGTTGAGCCGGCTGTCCAACCGCGGCGGACCGGCGACCTGGTCACGTCTCGTGGCCGCGGGCGCGGGCGCGACGGACCGCCTCATCGACCATGCGCTGGGCGACGACGGCGAGTTTGACGTTCTCGCGCTGGCTGATCGCGCGCAGCCGCGCGAACGCCTCCTCCGCGGTCGCGCCGGTACGGCCGCGGAGCAGTCCGATGGCCTGGTCGATGACCGGCCTGCTCGACAGGGCGGCCTGCAGCTGGATCGTCAGGCTCAGGGCCTGGGCAAGCACCTGGGCGTTGTGGACCGAGACCGCGGCCGGGGCGGCGAACAGCTCGCCGAGTTCGGCGGCGTGCTCGTCGAAGACGTCCTTGCCGTGGGCGTAGACGTTGATCGCCCCTACCACCTGGTCCGGTAGCAGCAGCGGCAGCGACAGCGCGCTGTGTACGCCGAGGCGGCCGACCCGGGGGCCGAAGCGCGGCCATTGCCGGTCGCCGCCCAGGGATCCCGAGCGGACCGTGCGCCGGTCGAGGGTGGCGGTGATGCAGGGGCCTTCGTTGAGGACGACGTATTGGATCTCGTCGATGTCCCGGACGAACGGCGCGCTCGCGGCCAGCGCCTCGATCCGGGTGCCGTCCCAGTCGGCGCGCAACAGCGTCACCCCGGCGCCGTCGGCGCCAGGGATCGCCCGGGTCGCGAACCTCGCCACCCGGGTGAGCAGCTCCTGAAGGTCGAGGGAACCGGAGACCAGACCGGCGAGACCGGCCAGGCCCGCCCGCAGGTCGAGGTCATCGGCCCGCGCCTGCTCGAAACTCAGCGCCGGCGCCAGAACGGTGATCTCATCGTCGGACTCTGTCATGGCCGCGTCACCCGCATGCCTGCCCTCGGGCCTGTGCCAGCGGCCAGCTCGGGACGAATGGCCGCCGGTTGGATGCAGGGTGGGTGCACGATCGTGTCGCTGACGCGGGCGGCGTCGACCTGGTAGCGAAGTGTGGATGTTCGGCCCGTCCTCATGACGGTCGCCTAACCCTGGCGATAAGAGCCGCCAGATGGCCGCAGCCGGGAGGCGACACCGACTCGACGTCGATATTCGTAGAGATCCGGCCGATTCCCAAGCTACCACAGCGCCCTGCACGCGTTTGATCGTGAGCGCCCGTCCGTGGTTGGGCCGAGCATGGGGATGTTCGGACACGAAGCGCATCCGAGGCGCCCGCGCGGACACCGCGATGCGCTGCTGCGCGCGGCAGCGTGGCCGCCTGTTGTCGCCTTGTCGACATTTGGGTGTTCTTCGAGCTATCTTCGACGTGCTAGGACATAGCCGGCTCGGGATCGGGAACGCCGCGTAGCTGCCGCGGGACCGCGAGTGTGTGACTTACGCTCGAGCGCCTCAGTGATCGTCCTCAGGGCGTCGTCTGTGACATTGTCCAAGTCCTCTGGTCACCTTTACGCCGCTGTTTCCGCCTGCGTTTCCTCGTCACCCCCAACGGAGCCTCTGGGCGGGTCGCCGCCGCGCGGCCAGGTACGCCTTGATCCTCGGCTGTCGGCTGGGATCGGGCGAACGTAGTGGAATACCGGCGCGATTTTCTCGACGTTCTACTGGGACCCCTGGACAGCACCGAACGGCCCCGCGTGCTGGCCCAACTCGGAGCCGAAAACACCAGCCAGGGCCGCACGGTCCTGCGTCGGGGTTCCGGTCCGTCCGGAGCCGCGGTGATCGTCACCTCGCATCACGACCAGGTCACGACCGTCCACCTCCTCTCCGCGGCCGGCGTGGTCGCCGCGACGTTCCAGGACGCCCTCGACCACGGAATGCACGCCAGGCAACCGCTGCTGGTCGTTGACCTCGGCGAAGTGCCGTCCCTCGGCGGGACGGCCCGGGAAGTGCTGCTCGCTGCCGCGTCCCGGGCGGCGCGGCGCGGGAGCCGGATCGCTGTCCGTGGCGCCCAGCCGGCGGTCTTCCAGGAGTTCCTCGACGCCGGGTGGCCGTGAGGCTCGACGTCCATCCCGCATACCGCCAAGCCGCCGAAATCAGACAGCAGGGAACACCATGAGCATCATCGCCTGGATCGTGCTGGGACTCATCGCCGGCCTGATCGCGTCGCGCGCATGAACTCCTCGCGGCCATGCCGCGCAAGGCCTCGGTCTGACGTCCCTGACCGGCCACCTCCGCGCGGCCCGTGTCGACGGCGGTGCGGGACATTCCTATGGGATCTGCTCGGCTAGGCCGGTGGCGTGTAGGGCGAGGATGGCGATGTCGTCGGTGTGGGATCCGCCGGTGAAGGTGAGTACGTCCTCTTCGACGGCGTCGACGAGGTCAGGCGCGCTGAGCTGCCCGGCCGCGGTGAGGAGGGCGCGGAGGCGTTGTTCGCCGTACTGTTCGCGGCCTTGTCGGGCTTCGGTGACGCCGTCGGTGTAGAGCAGCATCGTGTCTCCTGGCCGCAGGGTTACCCAGGTGTTCGTCAGACCGGCGTTGGCGAAGAGGCCCAGGGGCAGGCCGTGGTGTCCGATGGGGCGCACCGGGCCGACGGAGCTGCGCAGCAGCGCGGGCATGTGTCCCGCCGACGCGAGGAGTACGCGGACCCCGCCTGGGTGGGGGAACAGCATGAGGTAGGTGGCGGTGAGGAAGCGCTCGCTGCCAGGGTCCTGGGTCAGCAGCGCGGTGTTGAGCTGGTCGAGTATCTGCGACGGGGTCTTCTCGGACGTCGCGACGGCGCGGATCGTGTGGCGTGCCAGTGCCGCGACCATCGCGGCCTGTGGGCCGTGGCCGCTGACGTCCCCGATCACGGCATCCCAGCGTTCCCCTTCCCCTGTGGGTGCACACCGCGCCTGGACGAGGTCCGTGTGCGGTCTGGCGTCCGTGTCGGCGGATAACCGCACCGGGAACATGTCGTAGAAGTCGCCGAGCGCCCCCCGACCGTCGGCCGCGGGGAGGCTGCGCGCGGCGACCCGCATCCCCGGGACGTCGGACATCCGCGCGGGCAGTAGATCGCCCGACGGGCGATCCCCGTCGGGGGTAACCGCTGTCGGCTCCATGGGCAGTTGCGTCCGTACGGTCAGCAACCGGTGTGGGAGCTGCTCGTCGGTGTCGGCATCTACGCGGGGTCGCGCTCGCATGAGCCGCCACTCCCCGGTGCCGCGCGCGATCCGACCCGGTTGCCCGCCCTGCGTGTCATTGCCGTGTCATCGCGATGGTGGGACATCGGGGCCGTGGGCTCAGGTCAGGCCGGTCGCGGCGGCCGCGGCGGCCAGGGTCGGCCAGCCGGAGCCGAGCAGCACCCAGCCGTCGTGGCCCGCGGCCGGGTTGCTGGGATGGTGCACCTTGACCTGCCAGCTACCAGGGCTGGTCTCCCTGGCGAACGCGGAATGGCCGTCGCATGTGCCGTATTGGCTGCCAAGTACAGCTATGGGCGTGGACGGCGTCGAGGCGGAATCGTTCTGAGGCGACATGAGGTGCCTCTCGAGGAGAGATCACCGGTGTGCCCGGCGCTGAACGTGAAGCTCGGGAGACCGCGACGCTGACGCGCGGCAGCCCCCATCCGGGCCAGCTGTTTCCCAACGGCGTTATCGTACGCCGCCCCCGTCCGGCTGTCCGCAACGGACGGAGTAAACCAGTCGCCGGAATAGTGGCCAGCGGCGTGCGTTTTTGACCTGCCCACAATGTCAATGGCATATCGCGGTCTTCATGTGCTCTGCGGGCCGCCGCACTGCCGAAAGGTGCCGCCTCAGCGGTTACCGCCACCGCATCCCGGGATCAAGCCCGCCCGGCCGGCGAATGCCGGCTGCCACCCGGGGATCGTCCGTCGGCAACGCGGCCCAGCGCACGTCAACGCTCTGCTCGACGACGCCGCTGTCGTCGAGCAGAGCAGCTTGAGTCCGACGGACCCGACCGCCGGCATCACCCGCGGCCGGTCGCCGTTGATGGGTTTCCTATGCGAGCCAGGGCAGGCGTCGGACCAGTGGGGTGGTTGCCCAGAGGCGGCCCAGTCCGAGGGTGCGGCCGGCGCCGAGGCAGGCGAGGAGGACCAGGACGGCGGCGTAGATGAGGTGTTCGTCGAGGAACGGGTTGCTGGCCGGCGGGAGGACGGCGCTCCACATCATGACGGTCAGGACTGCCCCGCCGATCGCGGTCAGCCACATGCCGATGCCGAGGATCAGGGCTGTGCCGATCGCGGCCAGGGCGATCATGAAGAACACGTCGGCGAAGGTCGTGCCGGCCAGCGAGTGGTAGAAGCCGGTGAACGGTCCCTTGGTGGCGGAGCCGAGGAATCCCTTGGTGGGGCTGCCGCCGTGGATCCAGGCCTTCGCCGAGGTCGTGTCATGGCCGAGGCCGAATGCCTTGTCGAGGAACGCCCACAGGAACAGCCAGCCCAAGGCGAGCCGGATGGCTGCCAGCAGGTAGTGGACGCCCGGGGCCGGGCGTCCGTCGCGCGCGGCCGTGGAGATCGGTGGCCGTTCGGGTGCCGGTGGCCGGTTCGCGGGGACCTGGGGTGCCGCGCTGGCTGAGGGGACGTCGGTGTCCTTGACGGCCGGCCGTGGCATGGTGTCGACGGGTTGACGGGTGGTTTCGACGGGGCCGTTGTGGTTGTGGGCGATGTCGACCATCGCGCTCACGTTCCTTCGTTTCTCATGGTTCGGGTCCGCGGGGCGAATGCCCGCGGACGGTTGCGGCGCGACGGCGGGGCCGCGGCCAGGATGAGTCAGCTGTTTCGGGTGAGGACGACCTTGAGTGCGTCGGTCTCGCCCGCGCGGGAGAACACGTCGTAGGCCGTGAGGAACTCGTCGAACCCGAAGTGGTGGGTGACGAACCGGCGGGCGTCGAGGCGGCGGCTGGCGAGCAGGCGGATCAGGGTCGGCGTCGAGTACGTGTCGACCAGCCCGGTCGTGATCGTCAGGTTGCGGTCCCAGAGCCGTTCCAGGTGCAGCGTGGCCGGCTTGCCATGCACACCGATGTTGGCGACCCGGCCGGCCGGTCGGACGAGGTCGACGGCGAGCTCGAAGGTCGCCGGCACGCCGACGGCCTCGATCGCGAGGTCCGCGCCAAGCCCGTCGGTCAGTTCCCGGACGGCCGCGATCGGATCCTGTTCGGCGTTGTTGATGACGATGTCCGCGCCGAACTGCTTGGCCGCATCGAGGCGGGCGGGTGTCCTGTCGATGGCGACCACGAGGCTGGGGCTGAACAGCCGTGCGCCGCTGATCGTTGACAGGCCGATGGGTCCGGCACCGACGACCGCGATGACGTCGCCGGGCTTGACCTGCCCGTTGAGGACGCCCACCTCGTAGCCGGTGGGAAGGATGTCGGCGAGCATCAGCATCTCGTCGTCACTGACACCGCGGGGTATCGGGTAGGTCGAGGTGTCGGCGAACGGGACACGAACGTATTCGGCCTGCGTGCCGTCGATCGTGTTCCCGAGGATCCAGCCGCCCCCGCCGGTGCACTGGCCGTACCTGTTGTCCCGGCAGTAGCGGCAGGCGCCGCAGGCGCTGACGCACGAGACCAGGACACGGTCGCCTGGCCGCAGGTTCTTGACCGCGGCGCCGGTCTCGACGACGGTGCCGACCGCTTCATGGCCGATGATCCGACCATCGACCATGGCCGGAAGGTCGCCGCGCAGGATGTGCAGGTCCGTTCCGCAGATCGTGGTCGTGTCGACCCGCACGATGGCATCGGTATCGGCGCCCACCGCGGGAGGCACGACGTCTTCCCATGCCATGACGCCCGGTCCGTGGAAGACGACTGCCTTCATGACGCTCCCGTCAGAAATGCTTGTTGATGGACCCAGCCGCCCCGCGCGCCAGCCGCGAGGCGGTGCGAGGCGCGGCTAGTCCCGCTGCCCGCTGGCGGGTGGCGTGGTGGTGACCGCCGGGCGTCGTGGTTTCCGCGGACACTCGGGTAGCGGTCCATTACGACGAACGCGGCGACGGCGAGGGCGGCGCCAATCAGGACGACTGCCCACAGCGGTGCGATCGCGTCGAGGACGCCGCCGACAAGGAACGCGGCGAACAGGGCGACCACGAGGAAGTTGGGGCTCATGAGGTGCCTCCACGTGGATGCCGGCGCAGACTCCGCGTGGCGGCGCCGCTGGCAGCCGGTGGGTCGCGGTGAAGCGCGGGCCGGGTGGTGTCTGGTTCGGGCAGCCGGAGGTCCGGCGAGGCCCCCGTGGTTCTGGTCATGACGACTCCCGTCCAGGGACTCAGCTGGTGAGTGCGCTGGCGGGAGCGGTGGTCGAGGCGGGTGTCAGGGTCCGGGCGGCCGGGGTGGGGTGCACATCGAGCCGGTCGACCAGATGGGTCAGGGTGAAGCGCCGGTAGACCTGCGGGCGGGCGCCGATGATCCTGATCGGGATGCCGACGCGGGCGGCCCGGTTCGCAACGCCGACCAGAGGTCATCGTGCGGCGCTATCTCCCGCGCCGAGCCGAGCCAGCCCTCGGGGCCGTTCGGTATCGTCCAGCGCCGCCGGGATAACCTCGAGGACGTCGCGGTACTCCACCCAGGCACTCCCGATCCCGCCGGTTCGCCCGTGATCTGGGCGCACCTGGACCACCGGAGGAGAGCCGTTCGACCGGTTCCGTGTCGGTGCCGAGGGAAAGCCGACGGGAACAGCGAGGCAAAGGCCTTCGGAAAATTCGGACAATGTCACAGACGACGCCCTGAGGACGATCACTGGCGGCGCTCGAGCGGGAGTCACACACTCGCGGTTTCGCGGCAGCTACGCGGCGTTTCCGATCCCGAGCCGGCTATGTCCTAGCCAGGTCAGCATAGCCCCGGCAGCATCTAACTGTCGACTGGCGCGAAATTCTGGCGCAACTCCACGGTCCGCACCCGCCAGAGCCCAGTGCCGTTCGCTGCCGTTTAGGGGTTCCAGGAGAACGCCGAGAAGTCACGCCGATACCTCAACCTCGCCTGCCTGAACTCAGTCGACGACCGGCGATCCACGCGCGTGTGGCGGACCGGCGGTGACCGGTCCTCAACCCCGACGTCGTCAGCTACCTCCTAGGCCGACACGCCAACCGCGACCGCCTCACCACCCTTAGCGAACGCGAACGTGACGTGCTGGCACTCATGGCCCAAGGCAGATCGAACATGGCCATATCCCGCCACCTCGTCCTCGGGCAGGGAGGAGGCTCACTCGTCGGCCAGCCCGAAGTCGGTGGCGATGGCGGCGTTCGTCTCGGTCGAGTCCCAGTCATCCGCGAGGATGAGCGTGCCGCGCAGCGACCCGCGGCCGGTCCGATTCACGGCACGGCGCAGCGGGACGACCTTGGCGACCGGCGTACCGGCTCGGCTGATGATGATCTCCTCGCCCTGTTCGACTCGGTCGACGATGCGTGACAGGTTCGTCTTGGCGTCGTGGATGTTGAACTGCATGGCGGGTTCGGACATCAGCCCCACCTCCTAGCTAAGACATTAGTCCGCTGGTGGCGAGGAGGCGGAGATGCGCCGCGTCCCGACATCATCGAAGAGATCCTTGACTGGGTCGCCCGGCGTCGCGCCACCGACGCCCGCTTGATGCGGCGAACGCCGCGTCTGGGCCGACCGGTCCCGGCTGACGGCTCAATCGCCCTGGAGGAGACCGGGCCTGCGGTACCTGTCAGGCTCACACCACTACCTACGCCACCGTCGCCAGCCGATATCGACGTCTTCGAGTAGTTAACCGACGACGGCATGTGATGAAAGAGCTGCGAAATCTGGCGACCGATTACCTCAAGTATAAGGACGTTTGCACAGAGTGTGCCCCCGGCAGGAATCGGACCTGCGGCCTACCGCTTAGGAGGCGGTCGCTCTATCCACTGAGCTACGAGGGCTAGGCGCGTCGGTGCGACTGGGGTGGATCACGGTCGCGCTGACGGAGTAAGACTACGCCGGATCGTCGGCTGGTTCGCGAAGCAGGTCGGTGGACCGGCGATCGGCGCCTCCAGACGTGGCCGCCCGGCCGCGAAGGTCGGGCCGGGCGGTTCTGGCGACGGCGAGCGGACTACGCGAGGTAGACCAGCGAAGCGGTGCGGCGGTCGAGCTGGGCTGACTTGTCGCTGTCCTGGTGGACCTTGACAAGGTCGCCGGTCGGCTCGATCACGACGGGAGCGCCGGGGACGATGCCGGCGTCGTGTAGCCGGCGCATCACGTCCTCGTCGCTCTGCAGCCGTTCGGAGATCCAGCCGACGGTGACCGGCCTCGACTGGCCGCCCGCGCGGTCGGCGGTGCTGAGCAGGCTCGTCGGGGAGCTGCTGCTGGGGGCCAGCTGCTCCGTCGCCGGTGGGATCTCGTTGCCGAACGGGCAGCGTTTCGGGTCACCCAGTAGCACCGTCAGGCGGGCCTCGACCTCGTCGGAGATCACGTGCTCCCAGCGGCAGGCCTCGTTGTGAACGAGGGCCCAGTCCAAGCCGATGACCTTGGTGAGGAGCAACTCGGCGAGGCGGTGCTTGCGCATGACCGCGGTGGCCCGCAGTAAGCCCTTCTCGGTGAACTGGACGGTCCGGTCCTCGGCCAGGGAGACCAGTCCCTCGTGTGCCAGGCGAGCCGTCGATTCGCTGGCGGCGGGGGCGCTGACGTGCAGGCGCTCCACCAGGCGCGCGCGTAGCGGCGGGATGCCCTCTTCCCGTAGCTCGTACAGGGTACGGAGGTACATCTCGGTACTGTCGATGAGTGCAGTCACCGGCCTCCTTCGTCCTCTATCAAGGTACGCCGGTCTCGGCGTAGTGGGAGGGCCCCGCGTCGGCGTGCCGACGTGCCCAGACACGAACGGCGCGCGACACAACCAGGCCCCTGCCCGGCGCTGGTCGGGCGTCGGTGTCACCTCGGACAGGCTCCCGCGCGGTGGCCCCCAGCGGCCCACTAGGACCTGGGCCGGCCTCCCCCGATTCCCGCGGTGGCGGCGGTCACGAGCGGGGGCGCACTACACTCGACGCGTGAGCAGCACCCAGATCCGGCCCGAGACCTCCGACACCAGGACGGGCGAAGGCGACGACTACGCGCATTTCGCCCGCCGCGAGGACATCGTGCGGGCGTCCATCGAGGGCGGCCGCGTGACCGCGCTCTGTGGATTCAAGTTCGAGCCGGTCCGGGATCCGAACCGTTACCCGGTCTGCCCCAAGTGCAAGGATCTCGTCGAGATGGCTGAGCAACTCGGCTAAGGCTGTCGGCCGGAACCGGGCGCGGTGACGAGCCGGCCCGGACGCCGGGCCCGAGACGAGACGTTCAGTACGCCCCGTAGTGGTCCGGCCTACTCCGAAGTGCCGGTCCCATGACGCACCATCGGGCTATCACCGGATTGCCGAGCGGCTCCGGGGATGCTCAGCCGGACGGGCGGATCGCCCCCTGGAACGAGTCCCACCACACGTCCTCGACCCGGATGACGGCGCCGGTGTGCGGCGCGTGGATCATCTGGCCGTTGCCGATGTAGATGCCGACGTGGTCGAGGCTCGCGTCGAAGAAGACCAGGTCGCCGGGGATCAGCTGGTCCTTGGTCACGTGTCGGCCCGCGTTCCACTGGTCGCCCGTGTAGTGCGGGAGCTGTACGCCCGCCTTCGCCCAGACCCACTGCGTCAGCCCGGAGCAGTCGAACGAGTCGGGGCCCGCGGCTCCCCACACGTAGGGCTTGCCCAGTTGCTTGTGCGCCTCGGCGACGGCGGTCACGGCGCCGCCGCCGGTGGCGGCCGGCGGGGCTGGTGCCGGCGGTGGCGCCGCCTGGGGCGCGGTCGAGGGCGCGATGGGTATCGCGGCGAAGGCGTTGGTGGCCTGCCCGACCAGGGCCGACTGCTGACGCAGCTGGGTCTGCTGGTCGGCGGCCTGCTGGGCGATCCGCGCCGCCTCGGCGGCCGCGGCCTGCTGGCGGGCGCGTTCCGCCGCTGCCGCCGCCTCGCGGGCCTTGCGCTCGAGATCAGCCTGCTTGGCGATCAGGCCATCAAGCAGGCCCTTCTGCCGCGTCGCCGCCGTCTGGATGATCTGTTTCTGCGCGGCGACATCGTCGAAGGCCGCCTGGGCGGAGGCGAGAGACGCCTGCGCGACCGCGCGCGCCGCGGTGAGGTCGACGCGGGCCAGGCGTTCCTCGGTCTCGGCGGCGTCGGCCCGCCGGGCGAGCGCGTCGAGCGCGCCGACCCGGTCGAGCGCGTTGCCAGGGCTTCCGCTGAGGATCGCGGTCAGGGTGTCGAGGCCGCCCGCGCGGTACGCCGTCGCCGCCAGGTCCCGGCGTTTGTCAACAGCGTCCTGGACGGTCCGATTGGCGCGGGTGACGCGCGCGGCGGCGTTCGCGGCGTCGGTCCGGGCCCGGTCCAGCCGCAGCCTGCCGGCGTCGAACGCCTCGGTGGCCGTGGTCATCTGTGTGTCGAGGCCGGCCAGTTCGTCGCGGGTGGCGGCGATCTGGGCCGTCAGCCCGGCGATGGTGTCCGCTCCGCCGCTCGTGGCAGCGGGCGTGCCAGTGGGTGGCGTGCCAGGCGCCGCCCACCCAGGTGACACTCCGGACCCGAGGACAAGCCACCCGGAGATCAGAAATCCCAGCGATGCGCGGGCGCCTGTGGGCAAGCCTTGCTGGCCGCCCGTGGCGGTGGCTCTCCTGGGCCATCGAGATGTCCTCGATGGGGCCGATGACAGACCACTGACACTATGGGGGCCCTCCGATCGTGTATTGCACACGGCGCGTCACAGTAACTGTCTGAAGTTGTACAGTCACGCATCCGCGCCGCTCGACACGGAGGGTCTCGGGCTGCGCACCGCCGGCACACCCTCGTCGACCACTCGGCGCCCAATTTAGCGAATTCACACACAAGAAACAGAGCAGTCACTGTTCTGGAACACGGCCTAAAGAACCTTCGACACCGGAGGATCCGGGACGAGTGCCGCGGCAGCGAACCGGGGACCGTAGTCCGCGCGGCGGCTCGCGCGGGGGGAGATCGACGGGAGAGATATGTCCCCACAGGAACTACAGGACGCAGTCACCAACGCAGGCCTGTCCGCCAACGACGCCTGGATGCTCGCCAGCTCCGCGCTGGTGCTCTTCATGACGCCGGGCCTTGCGTTCTTCTACGGTGGCATGGTCCGTACGAAGCATGTCCTCGGCATGCTGATGCAGAACTTCTTTGCCATCGGCATCGTCACGCTGGTCTGGGCCCTGGTGGGCTACAGCATCGCGTTCGGCCCGGACGCCAACGGCTTTTTCGGTGGCTTCCACTACGCCGCGATGCAGCACCTGGGTGACCCGACGGCCATCGGGTCGATCAACCCGCAGGGCAGCGGCACGCACCAGACGGTGTTCGTCGCCTTCCAGATGATGTTCGCGATCATCACCCCGGCGCTGATCACTGGCGCCACCGCCGACCGGCTCAAGTTCGGCGCGTTCTGCCTGTTCGTCACCCTCTGGTCGATTCTGATCTACTCGCCGATCGCCTACTGGGTCTGGAACGCGAACGGCTGGCTGTTCAAGCACGCTGTCATGGACTTCGCCGGTGGAACGGTCGTCCACGCGAACGCCGGTATCGCCGGTGTGGTCCTGGCGCTCGTGCTCGGCAAGCGCAAGGGCTGGCCCGGCGGCGACTTCCGTCCGCACAACGTTCCGTTCGTGCTGCTCGGCGCCAGCATCCTGTGGTTCGGCTGGTTCGGGTTCAACGCCGGTTCGGGCGTCGGTTCCGGCTCGCTGGCTGGCTGGGCGTTCCTGAACACCCAGATCGCCACCGGTGTCGCCTCGCTGGCCTGGGTCGTGGTCGAGTGGCTGCGTGACGGCAAGCCGACCACCCTCGGTGCCGCTTCCGGCGCCGTCGCCGGTCTCGTCGCCATCACCCCGGCCTGTGGTTTCGTCTCGCCGATGGGCGCGATCGTCGTCGGTGTCCTCGCCGGCGCCATCTGCGCCCTGGCCACCGCGGTCAAGGGCAAGGTCGGCATCGACGACGCCCTCGACGTCGGTGCCGTCCACCTGGTCGGCGGTGTCCTCGGCGCCCTGCTGAACGGCTTCCTGGCCACCACGGACGTGAACCCGCTCGGCAAGGACGGTGTCCTCTACGGCGGTTCGTGGAGCGTTCTCGGCTGGCAGGCCGCGGGTGTCGGCGCCACCGTCGGCTACTCCGCCGTCGGCACGCTGATCCTCGGCCTGTTCATCAAGTACGTGGTCAGGGGCCGGATGACCGAGGACGAGGAAGAGATCGGCATGGACGAGGTCCTGCACGGCGAGTCCGCGTACCGGTACAGCTCGGTCAGCGGCGTGGGCGCCATCGGCGCCACGTCGGCCCCGAGCTTCGTGCCGGAGGACGCACAGGCCTGACGGGCCAAAGCCGAGGCGGTCCCGCCGGGCGGAGGGGCACTCCACCCCGTCGCCCGGCGGCCCGAAAAGCTGGTGGGCGGGGGTGCGTCGGAATGACGCACCCCCGCCCTTTTTGTCCCTCCGGTGGCGTGGCGGGCTGGAATCCAGGTGTTCTGAGGCCGTCGGCGGCCCGTGCCTTCCCTGCGTCGTTTCTGGCTTCACGGAAGGGAAGGCCCGCCGCCCCGGGTGAGCCGGAACCGCTCGCCGTGCGGTCAGGGGCCCGTGGGTACCTGGCGAGAACGGCTCCCAACGTCAGCCAGAATCGGTATGACAGTCGATGAGCCTTTCCGGGATGCCCGGCTCGTCAGGGTTAGACCGGTTCGCCGACGGCGCTGGAAAAGTCTCAATTGGTATCTACTTGCGAGACCTGCTTCGACGGCTGATCGACCGTGAGCTGACGTAGTCGTTTCGCCGCGCCGCTTACCTGGTTTCTCGCAGGCCGTCCGTACACGGTGGGTGCCTTGGTCCCGCTCTGACCAGACGGCGGCCGGTCTGGTGATGTTACCGTCCGTGCACGTTGGTAGGGCTCTTGGTCGAGTCGAGTGGGAACTCCCTGCCTGATGCCGATCACTCTTCGTCACGGCCGCTCGGTGGTGCTGACCCGCGCCCGCCTACTGAGGGGTGCGGTAGTTGTGCAGGTCGCTACTTATCGGTTCACTTGGCTGTCGGTGGGGGTAGCCTCGCCGCCGTCCGTCGGGCCGAGTCGTCCGAACGGGTAGGGCCTGACCAACGGGGCTCAGGCCTGACAAGGGAGAGGAAAGACAATGACGAAGCTGGTCACCGCGGTGATCAAGCCGTTCAAGGTAGACGACGTCAAGGCGGCCCTCGAGGCCCAGGGTGTGCACGGGCTGACGATCTCCGAGGTTCAGGGGTATGGCCGGCAGAAGGGGCACACGGAGGTCTACCGGGGCGCCGAGTACAAGGTCGACTTCGTCCCGAAGATCAAGATTGAGGTCGTCGTCGACGATGAGGCTGTAGACGAGCTCGTGGCTGTGATCGCCAAGGCCGCTCAGACCGGCAAGATCGGTGACGGCAAGGTGTGGGTCGTCCCGGTCGAGACCGTCGTGCGCGTGCGCACCGGCGAGCGCGGCTCCGACGCCCTCTAGGGCAATCCGCCGGAACCGGGCGCCGAGCGTCCTCGCCAACGTGATCTGGGGTGGACGAAGTAGGCCGAGGTCGTTCGGCCCACGGGTCGATGCCATGGTCGCTTGACGAGTGAGAACCGTGGGCCGCTGGACCCACCCCCGCTGACGGGACGCTTCCCCGGGCGCGGACGCTCCAAAGGTACGACGCCTACCGACCGCGCGGCACCGGGTGACCGATTGCCGCCCCACGCTCCGGACGCGCCCGCGCCCGAGGCGATAACCGATCCAACCAGAATCGAGTCTCGGGGGCGTCCCGCGAGCGCCCCCGAGCAACTCCCGACTGCTCTCGCTGCGCCTCCCGAGGCGACAGCGTGACAAGCGGGGGGTCCGCCTGAAGCGGACCCCCCGCTTTTCGCTGCCACTGACGTCCGTCTGCCCCCGGCGTCCCGACGCGACCCGCGCCCCAGCGCCTCCCACAGGGACGCGCCCAAGCCCGCGGGCCGCGTGGTCCGGCGCCCGTCCACCGAACAGGTGGATGAGTGATCTTTTCCATCGTTGTCACCGGTCTGGCTGGGTCTCCTGCAGTCTCAGCTGAGGTCCGCCGTTCCGGGTGGGATGGAAATGGCTCGGGGTACTCCGGGCATGAGTCTGACTGAGCTGACGGATGTGGGGGTGGTTCGGTGGACGGGCCGATCGGCGAGCCCAAGGCCAGTACCGGCGCCGCCGGCCTCTTTGGGTCTGATGACGCGACGACGCCGGCGGCGGGGGCCCCGCCGTCCGGCACGGATGCGGCCCGCGTCAGCCCGGCGGCCGAGCTCGCGGTGCTTCGCGGCCGCGACAACGCGTTTCCCGACCTGGTAGGGCCCGCGCTGCGCGCCGCGCTGACCGAGCAGGCCGATGCGGCGCTGCGCGCCCTGTTCGGTGCCCCAGGCCCCGGCGTCGCGCTCATCGCCGTCGGAGGCTACGGCCGGCGCGAGCCGGCGTTCGGCACCGACCTGGACCTGGTGCTGGTCCACGACGGCAAACGCGGCGCCGCCGCGCTCGCCGCCATCGCCGACGGGATCTGGTACCCGGTCTGGGACGCGGGCGTCGGCCTCGACCACAGCGTGCGCACCGTCGAGCAGGCCGTTTCCGTCGCCGACAACGACCTGAAGGCGGCCCTCGGGCTGCTCGACGCCCGCCTCGTGGCCGGCGACGAGGCGCTCGCCGCCCGGCTCAGCGAGACCATGCGCACCCGCTGGCGCGCCCGTGCCCACCGGCGGCTGCCCGAACTCGCCGAGCTGCACACCGAGCGGGCCCGGCGCGTCGGCGAGGTCGCCTTCCTGCTGGAGCCCGACCTCAAGGAGGGCCGCGGCGGGCTGCGTGACGTCCAGGCACTGCACGCGCTGGCCGCGGCCTGGGTCGCCGAGGCGCCGGACGAGCGGGTACGCGCCGCCCAGCGCCTGCTGCTCGACATCCGTGGCGAGATCCGCCGGCTCGCCGCCGGCCGGGACCTGGACCGGCTGCTGCTGCAGGACGGCGACGCCGTCGCCGCCGCGCTCGGCTACGTCGCCGGCAGGGTGCCCGCAGACGCGGCAGCCCTGGGCTCCGCGGCCTCCGCTCCGGCTGGCGAGCCGGACTCGCTCGCCCTCGGGCGGGCAGTCGCCGACGCCGGCCGCACCATCTCGTGGACCTGGGACTCCACCTGGAACCGGGTCAACGCGGCGCTGCGCTCCCGCTCCCGCTGGCGGCCCGCCCGGCCGATCCGCCGTCCGCTGGACGCCGGCGTCGTCGAACAGGACGGTGAGGTCCAGCTCGCCCGCGACGCCGACCCGGCGGGCGACCCGGCGCTGGTCCTGCGGGCCGCGGCGGCCGCCGCGAGGGCGGGAATCCCGCTCGGCCGCTTCGCGATCGAGCGGCTGGCGCGGGACGCCCCGCCGATGCCCGACCCCTGGCCCCCTGCCGCCCTCGACGCGTTCGTCGCCCTGCTCGCCACCGGCGACAACGCCGTTCCCGTGCTGGAGGCGCTCGACCAGGTCGGCCTGCTCGTCCACGTCCTCCCCGAGTGGGCGGCCGTGCGCAGTCGCCCACAGCGCAACCCGTATCACCGCTACACCGTCGATCGGCACCTCATCGAGGCGGCGGCGAAGGCGGCGCCGCACACCCGCGACGTCGACCGCCCCGACCTCCTGCTGCTCGGCGCCCTGCTGCATGACATCGGCAAGGGCTACCCGGGCGACCACACCGACGCCGGCATCGTGCTGGTCGAGAAGATCGGCCCACGCCTCGGCCTGCCGCCGGCCGACGTCGAGGTGCTGGTCGCGATGGTCCGCCACCACCTGCTGCTACCGGACTCGGCGACCCACCGCGACATCGACGACCTCGCCACCATCGAGTCCGTCGCCCACGCCGTGGGCAGCACCCGGGTGCTCTCGCTGTTGCACCGCCTCACCGAGGCCGACTCGCGCGCGACCGGCCCGACCGCGTGGAGCGCCTGGAAGGCCCGCCTCATCAATGACCTGGTCATCCGGGCGGCGGCCGTTCTCGGTGGTGGTCCGGTGCCGTACCCGGGCGAGCTGACCGAGCGGCAGCGTGACCTGCTCGCGCTGCCCGACGAGCACCTGGTGCAGGTCAACAAGCTGCCCGACGAGGGCATGTACGAGATCGTCGTGCTTGCCCCCGACCATCCCGGCCTGCTGGCGGTGACCGCGGGCGTGCTCGCGCTCAACCGGCTGGACATCCGGCGGGCATCGGCGCGCGGCGCGAACGGCCGGGCGCTGCTGCAGGCCGCCGTCGCCGCGGCCTACGGCAGGGAGCCCGACCCGCGCCGCCTGCTGACCGACGTGCGGCGCGGGCTGGAGGGCCGGCTCGACATCGGTGCCCAGCTCACCGCCCGGGAGAAGGCCTACGCGACCCGCCAGCCGTGGCGGACCCCCGGGCCGCCGCGGGCGACGTTCGACGACTCCCGCTCGCTCACCGTGCTGGAGGTGCGCGCCCCCGACCGGGCCGGGGTGCTGTTCCGGATCGTGCGGGCGCTCGCCGGCGTCGGCATCGACGTGCGGACGGCGATCGTCGCGACGATCGGGCTGGACGTCGTCGACGCGTTCTACATCCAGGAGCTCGACGGCACCGAGGTCGTCGGCGAGGCCCGCCGCCGCGAGGTGACCGACGCCGTCGTCGCAGCCCTGACCGCGGGCGACCCGGCTACCGACACCCCGAAAGCGGATCCGCGTCCTGGCACCTGACGCGCGGTACGCCGCCTCCGGCGGTCGGGCATCGACTCCTTCATTGTGGTCGCGTGGACGGCGCGTTCGGCGGCCACAGCGAAGGAGTGGATGACTGCCGTGATGTCACCTGGTCAGGGACGGCCACGGGCCGTCCCTGACCAGGGCGCCATCAGCCGGACAGGTGCTCCAGGCCGGTACTTGTCCAGATCGCGCGGCGCGGGCCGCGGCGCGGCCGGTCAGCTTGCGACGAGGGCGGTGTCGAGAGCGTCGAGCTCGGCGGTGAACTCGGCGTGCAGCGCGGCCTTGTCTGTGTCGTCGAGCCAGGTGGCGTCCACGCCGCCCAGGACGAGGGTGCGTACGGTCCGCTGGTCATAGCCGAGGGCGGTGCACAGCTCGACGTACTCGCGGCCGATGTCCGTGTGGAACATCGTGGGGTCGTCGGAGTTGAGCATGACGTTCAGCCCGGCGGCGACCATGTCCTTGATCGGGTGGGCCTTGAGGTCCGGCCAGCCGTAGACGACGGCGGTCGAGGTCGGGCAGCAGGTGAAGTAGATGCCGTCGTCCTTGCAGCGGTTCACCACGTCCTGATCGGACAGGATGTGGTAGCCGTGGTCGATCCGCTCGCAGCCGAGCACGTCCAGGCAGGTGGTGATGTTCACCGGCGGGGCGTCCTCCGAGGCGTGGCTGGTCAGCCGCAGGCCGCCGGCCTTCGCCGCCTGGTACGCCGCCAGGAACTTCTCCGGTGGGTCGGGCGCCTCGGCGCCGTCCATCCCGAGGCCGATCAGCTCGTCGACGCGGTTCGCCAGCACCTCCTCGACCATCTGGCGGGCCAGCTCCGGCGCGTCCTGCCGGTAGACGTCGGCGATCAGCCTGCACCGCACGCCGAAGTCGGTCTCGGCCGCCCTGATGCCGTCCACCAGGCCGCCCATGATGGTCGCCATCGGGATGCCGCGCCGGGTGTGCAGCGTCGGGTTGAAGAACATCTCCCGGTAGCGCAGGTTGCCGAGCTTGACGCCGTCCTCGAGGGACTCGTAGGCGCAGCGCGCGAAGTCCGCCCGGTCGATGAGCGTCGAGGACACCATGCCGAAGATCTTGAGGAACTCGTAGATGGTGTCGTAGTCATAGAGGCGGGCGACGTCGTCGGTCGGCAGCGCCACGTCGTGCTGGCGGGCCAGGTCGGCGAACGTCGCCGCCCGGACCGTCCCCTCGAAATGGCAGTGCAGCTCGACCTTCGGGACCTTGCGCAGGTATTCCGGGTAGTTCATCGATCGCCTCCGCGGACTCCGGCCGGCTGGCCGCACCAGGCCGCCTCGTGGCCACGCGGCCCACGGTAGGTCCCAGCGGCGCACCCGTCGTTTCGAATCGGGAACGTCCAGGTCACGGGGCCAGCGTCCAGAGACCGTAAAGAGAGCGGGCTGTCGACGGACTATGAGGGCTTCCCGATGTCCAGTATTCGCGAGGCCTACGACCAGACCGGCGACCGCGCCGTCCAGGACTACCGGGCCCGGGGCGGGCCCGAATGAGCTCGGCCGGCCGGTCGTAGGCACATCTCAGGGCCAGCCCGACACCGTCCCGATGCGACCACCGCGGCCAGAAGAAATGGTCGAAGGTGAGAGTCGCCCACAGGACGCTGGTCAGGCGACGAAGGCGGTCAGACCGTTGGTCGGGTGGACGGCGACCTGCGGCGGGCCGGCGGGCAGCGAGTCGGGCCGGCCCTGGCCCGGCCGCCGGCGCGCCCTGCGGGGCCGGCCGACGGTGGTCAGGAGCGGCCCGTCGGCCAGGCAGGTTGGACCAGTCGCCGGCTGGGTGGCGCGCGGCTCGTCCGTCTCCTGGGCGTCCGTCGGCGCCTGGGCACCGACCGGCACCGGCGGGTCCGCCGGGTCCTCGGCGCCCGCGGGCAGCTGAGTGCCGACGGGCACCGGGGCTCCGACTGGCACGGGGGATCCGACCGGCGCCGCGACTCGCACGGCGCGCAGCGGCTGGCCAGGGACGAAGCCGAGGCCCGCCGGGCGAGCGTTCTCCCGGGCGACCAGCTCGCGGCGGACCTGCTCCAGCAGGTCGCTAAGCCGGACGTCGAGGCCCTTGCACACCGCCGCGAGTACCTCGGAGGATGCCTCCTTGCGCCCGCGCTCGACCTCGGACAGGTACGGGACGGAGACTCGCGCCGCCGCCGCGACATCGCGCAACGTGCGGCCCTGGTCGGTCCGGTAGCCGCGCAGCGCGTCCCCGACCAGCCTGCGCAGCAGCGGCGTCTCTCCCGACTCGGCCATCCGCCCGCCTCCCCAGTAACCAGGCCCGGCTCTCCCTGACACGCAGGAGGCGGCGTGCGGAGGTCTCGCCGGCAGGGTCCCTGCCGGATCGGCGAAGCCGATCTGGGAGGTAGGGCAGCGAGGGCGAGGCCGGAGCACGCCGCCGACGGAGTGTCAGCGGTGGTACTGAACCCTTTCCATTTATGTGTCGACTTGTCAACGTCAGGCCTGCTTGCCAACGGCATGGAAAAGGTTAACTGTGCCATTCCCGTCCCACGGCCGAGCGCGACCCGGCGAACCGCGACCAGAAACGACAGCCGAAAGGGCCCACTGATCATAGGCCGGAGCGGCTGGCCCGGTCCGGTGGTCGGGCCCGCTCGGGGGCCCTCCCTGCTCACCCTGGTCGGACGGTGCCCGGCCCGGTCAGCGGACGAGTTCAGTCGTCGCGGTGGGCGGTGTCTGGGGCGAAGGCGGGCAGGCAGACTGAGATGTAGTCGGCCCCGTCCGCGCCCGGGGTGCTGTAACGCACCCATTCGCCGGCCGCCGTGTGGATGGCCTGACCGGCGCCGACCTCGATCGCCCCGCCTTCGTGCTCGACGGTGACGACCCCGCGCAGCACGACCGTGTACTCGTCGAACTCGGGGCGCTGGCCCGGCTCCTCCCAGCCGCCGGGAGCGGTCATGTGGGCGATGCTCACACCGGGCGTGCCGGTGTTCAACCGGCCCACATACTCGCGAATGATCTTCGGCTCGACGGCCTCGATGATGGTCGGCTTCTCGATGATGGTGGGCATACGCACATCATCGCCGAGCCGGCCCGGCCCGCCGGCTGAGCCGGTCGGTCAGGCCTGCCGAGTCGGTCGGTCAGGCCGGCCGAGCCGGGAGAGCCGGCCAGGCGCCGGGCGCGAGAGTCAGGTGCGGTAGCCGGAACGGCGGCTGCGCCGGGAGGGCACGGGCGGAGCTGACGACCTCGTCCACCAGGCCGTAGTCCTTCCCTCCTAGGCCAGCCTGCCCCGGCACCGCCGCCCGCGCGCCCCGCCTCTGCCGCCAGCAGATCTGCTGCGGGCAGATTCGGCCGGCCGGCCGATCCGCCGGTCAGTCCGCGGCGCGGCGGGCGCGGTGGGCGTCGTCGTGCAGCACGCCGAGGAACGACTCGGCGATGCGGACCTGCTCCTCCAGCGAGCGCAGCTTCTCCTCGGCGAGCGCAATCCAGGTCTGCAGCCGGTCCAGCAGCTCGGCGCGTCGGTCCGAGGAGACATCGTCGCTCGTCGCCTCGTCACGCAGATCGATGAGAGAGCGCATCTCCTCGAGGGCGAAGCCGAGCGGCTTCATCTTCTTGATGAGCAGCAGTCGGTCGATGGCCTCTTCGTCGTACAGCGGCGCGCCGGCACCATCCTCGCCGACGGCGGCGAGGATGCCAGCCTCCGCGTAGAAGCGGGTGGTGCGCAGCGACAGGGTGACCTTGTCCGCCACGTCGCCGATCTGGTAAGTCCCGCTCTCAGCGCCGGCGGCGGACGGAATGCTGTGCGTGTTGGACAACTGACCCCTTAGCTCGATACCGGACTCGGGACGGGTGAGTGCTGTGGGTGCCTGGACCCCTGGCCTCCCGACGCTTGCGCGTCGATGGTGTGGCGACCGGTCAGGTCGGCTCGGTGGTCAGGTGCCCGCCGGTAGCCGGGTCCGCGGGCTCGCGGGTCGCGTCATCGTGCAGCCCGGCGACGAAGTCGGCCGCGATGCCGGCGCGTGCCCGTAGGTCGGCGAGCTTCTGCTCAGCGAGCGCGGCCCAGGTCTTCAGCCGCTCCTGCAGCTCGTGGCGGCGCTCGGGCGCCAGGTCCGGCAGGCGCAGCTCGTCGCGGACGGCGAGCAGTGACCGCATCTCCTCGAGGGTGAAACCGAGCGGCTTCATCCGCTTGATGAGCAGCAGCCGGTCGAGGGCGTCCTCGTCATAGAGCCGGAAGCCGCCCTGCGTCCGTCCGACCGGAGTCAGCAGCCCGGCTTCCTCGTAGAACCGGACTGTGCGCAACGACAGGCCGACCTGGCGGGCCACGTCCCCGATCTGCATGACAGGCGCGGGAACGTCGATGGCCGCGGCCCGCGTTGGAGTGTTCGGATCCCGCCGGGCGGTGAACAAAGGTTGCCCCCCACTCACGTCGAGCGTCCAGTTGCCGAAGGCCGGCCGCCTTCGGCGGGAACTTTACGGCACTTCATCCCCGTAACCTAACTCAGGCCATCCGGATCTTGGCGACTGCACGGCACCTTGGGCGCACCGCGTCGGACTTGTCACCGTGACGACGCCCGTTCCGCGGCGGTGCGGCCTTTCTGACGGCAGCGCCGGGAGGACCGTCACGGCGTTCAGGGCTGGTCTGATGCGTGGCGGGTGCCGCCGTCCTCCGCTTCGCTCGCCGGCCCTGGCGGGCTGCGCGGCGGGTCCGCCGGCGGCACCACAGGGCGGGTGGCCTTCCCCGTCTCGCCGGTGACCGGCTTTGCGCGGGCCGACGCGGGAAGCGGCCCCGTCCTCGGGCCGGCTGACGGAAGCGGCCGCGTTGTCAGGCCCGACGGAAACGGGCCAGTGCCCGATCCGGATGGCGGGACCGGGCCGGTCCGCGGAAGCGGGCCCGTGTGGGTCCCAGCGGTCGGCATGGGACCGGTTCTCGACCCGAGCGTGGGGATGGGACCTGTTCCCGGCAGTAGCCAGGGATCGGGACCGGTACTTGGCGCCGATCCGGTTCGTGGGCCGGTTCTGGAGACGGAGCTGCGCCGAGGCCCGGTACCCGGGACCGGGCCGGGCGTCGACCCGACTCTGGGCCCGAGCCGGCGGATCGGCCCGGTTCCCGGCCCCAATGTCGGGATCGGGCCTGTCGTCGGGCTGGTCGCCGGGAAGTGCCCGGCTCCGCGGGGCCGGGTCGGGAGCCTGCCGGATCTGGGCAGCGGTCCAGTGGTCGGACCGGTCAGTGGGATCGGGCCGGTACCGGGGGACGAGGGCTGGATTTCGTCGTCGCGGGTGGTAACCACGTTCGAACCGTTGGCGCGGCGCTGGTCCAGGAACGCGGGCAGCCAGAAGATGACCATGAGCATCCCCAACGCGGCGGGAACGATCATCGCGAGCGCCAGAATGACGCCCAGCCGCGGGCCGAGCGCGAGCGCGAGCCCCAGCCAGCTGGTCAGCCCCGCGAAGGCGGCTCCCTGCAGGCCGGTACCCTGGCCGGGCCGCTGGCCTGGCAGCGGGACGACCGCCACGGCATCGTCGTTCGGAAAGTCGCCCGCGCCGTCGCCCAGGTCGTCAAGGTCGTCGACATCGTCGACGTCGACGAGACGGACCGGGGCGAGCGCCTCCGCCGGGGACAGCTCGATCGGCGCCGCCGGGCGCATCAGGGCGACCGACCCGGCCAGGCTGGCGACGGCGAACAGCCCCCGGGCCGGCGAGAACGCGATCGCGGTGACCGGCAGCTTCGTGCTCAGCCGGCCGATCGGCTCGGTCAGGTCGGTCAGGTCCCACAGTGCCACCTGGTCGGCGCTGGCGGTCGCCAGCCACCGCCCGTCCGCGCCGAACTCGACGGTGGTGACCCAGCCGGCGTGCGCGTCGATCGAGGCCCGCGGTGCCGGCGCTGACGGGTCGACGGTGTGCCACAGGTCGACCCCACCGTCGCTGCGCCCGACCGCGAGGGTCTCGCCGTCCGGCGCGACGGCGACGTCGAACAACGGGCCCTCGCCGGCGCTCAGGTGGCTGCGGCGCACGGGTACGGACGAGACGTCCCAGAGTTCGACCCGCTCGCCGGCGGTGACGAGCCATCGGCCGTCCGGGAACATGGCCGCGGCCCGGACCTCGCGCCGCTCCCCCGCGTGCCCGAGCACCCGGGGGTGCGTCGGGACACTGACATCCCAGACCCGGGCGGACTCGCCGGCGAACGTGCCGGCCAGCCGGGTGCCGTCGGCCGAGAAGTACAGCCCGGTCAGGCCGCCCGGGTGGTCGAGCAGCGCCAGGGGCGCCGGGCCGCGCGGCCGGTCGATCCGCCACAGGACCGCGCGAGCCTCGTCGTAGCCGGTGGCCAGCCAGCGTCCGTCTGGCGAGAACGCCACCGCGGGCCCGGCGGCGAACCGGGTCCTGACCGCCCAGCGCTCCCTGGGCAGGGCCGGGTCGGTGATGTTCCACAGCCGGACGGTGCCGTCCCCGCTCGCCGTCGCCAGCCGGCGGGCATCCGGCGAGAAGGCCACGGCGTAGACCGGCGTGACCAGATCGGGCCGGGCCCTGGCCCAGATCGGCAGGTCCTCAGCGCGGGGCGCCTGTGCCCAACGGGGGTGCCGCTCGCGCCGGGCGAGCCACCGCAGCGCGTCCCACGGCCAGCGCCACATGGGAGCGGCGGGCAGGTCGGGAGCCGTGGTGGGCACCAGCTGCACGGCCAGCGTCCAGCGCAGCGCCCGCCGGCGGCCCGACACCAGCGACCAGACCAGCGCGATCGGCCAGGCCAGCAGGCGGGGCAGCCACGCACGCAGCCAGCGGGCCCAGGCCCACCGGCGGCGGCCGGGGCGGGCCAGGACGCCGACGACGGTGAACGCCCCCGGCTCCGCCGTGTCGGGCGAGTCAGCCTGGTCGGCGCCGCCGCTGCCGGCGTAGTTCGTGTCGGCGTCGTGCGCGGCATCGGCCTGGCCCGCCGCGCCGGTGTCGTGCGCGTCGTCGGCCTGGCTGGCCGCGCCGGCGTCGTCGGTCTTGTCGGCGTCGCCGATGGCCGTGCCGGGCGGGTCGTCCGCGGCGGCGAGCGGCCGCGCCGACAGCCCGGTAACCGACTCCACCGTGGACCCACCGGCTGGCCCCGAGCCGCCGGCCGGCCCTGTGACGGGCCCGGTCGACGCGACGAGCGTGAACGGCCCGTCGATCGGTGGCAGCAGCATGGGCCCGGTTTCCGGGCCGGGCGGCGGGATGGGCACCGGCCCGGTCGTCGGGTCGTCTGGAATCAGTAACCGGATCAGGTCGCCGAGGCTGCCGCCGCCGGTCGGCCCGTCCGGCGAGTTCCTGGTCTCGACCGGCTCCGGCATCGTGTCCGGCACCGAAGCGGGCGAGGCCGCGCCGGGCGTGCCGGCTCTGCTGGTTGTGCCGGCCGTGGTGGCTGTGTTGGCCACGGTGGTCCTGGCGCCCTCGGCCGTGCTCGCGGGTGGTGGAACCGGCGCGGGTTCGGTCGTCGACGTCTCGGTCACCGCGGCTTCGGCAGGGATGGGTGGGGTGGGTTCAGGTGCCGGCGACACCGGCGGCGGGGCCGTGGGCACAGCAGCCTCAACCCCCTGTGGTCCCGTGACCCTTCAAGAATGGCACTCGGCGGCTGCCGGCCCGGCGCTGGGTTGGCGGCTTCGGCCGACCGGCCAGCGGCTACGCATCGGGGACGGGATAGCCGAGCAGGAAAAGAGCCTCCGCCAGCGCGATCTGTTCGATCTCGCTCGGCGCGACGCTCTCGTTCGGCGCGTGCATCAGACAGGCCGGCTCCGCGACACCGATCAGCATGATCTCGGCATCCGGGTACGTCCTGGCGAACGTGTTGCACAGCGGGATCGCGCCACCCTGCCCGGCGGTGGTCACCGGCCGGCCGTAGGCGGTCGCCATCGCCGCCGCCATCGCGCGGTAGCCGGTTCCCCCGGTCGACGCGCGGAACGATGCGCCGACACCCTCCAGCTCCACCGTGACGTCGGCGTGCCAGGGGGCGACGGCCCGCAGGTGCTCGGCGAGCAACTGATAGGCGGCCTCCGCGTCGACGCCGGGCGGCACCCGCAGGTTCAGCCGGGCCGCGGCGCGTGGCTGCACCGCCGAGGGCGCGCCCGTCAGCGGTGGCGCGTCGAGCCCGATGATGGTCAGCGCCGGCCGGGCCCACAGCTGGTCGGCGACCGTGCCGCTGCCGAGCAGGTCGACTCCGGGCAGCACGTGCGCGTCCGCGCGCAGCCGATCGGGTGAGTACGCCTCGCCGTCCCAGACCCCACTGTTGGCCAGGCCCGGGACGGTCACGTCGCCGGCCTCGTTGTGCAGCGTCGCGAGCATCGCGACGAGCGCGAGCAGCGCGTCCGGTGTCGGCCCGCCGAACGATCCGCTGTGCATGGCACTGGTCCCGGTCGTGACCCGGACGATCGCGCTCACCATGCCACGCAGCGCCGTCGTCATGGTCGGCACACCGACCGCGGCGTTGCCCGAGTCGCAGATGACGATCGTGTCGGCCGCCAACAGGTCCGGGTGCTGTTCGACGAACCGCTCCAGGCCGCCCGTGCCCTGCTCCTCCGAGCCCTCCACGACCACCTTGATCCCGACCTCCGGGGCGTCCCCGATCGCCCGCAGCGCGGTGAGGTGGGCCATCAGGTTGCCCTTGCAGTCGGCGGCGCCCCGGCCGTACCAGCGGCCGTCGCGCTCGGTCAGGACGAAGGGCGGGCTGTCCCAGAGCGTCTCGTCGCCCGGCGGCTGGACGTCGTAGTGGGCGTACAGCAGGACCGTCGGCGCACCTGGCCCGGTGCTCGCCGCCGGCTGCTCCGGCCCGCGCTTGGCCGCCGGGTGCTCCGGCCCGCGTTTGGCCGCCGGGTGCTCCGGCCCGGTGCTCGCCGCCGGGTTCGCCGCGCGGGGCGGGCGGTGACCGAAGACCGCGATCGAGCCGTCCGGCGTCTCCAGCAGCCGCACCTCCGGCAGGCCGGCGTCGCGCAGTGCCGCGGCCACCAGGTCCGCGGCACGCAGGCAGGCCGCCGACCGGCCGTCCGTCGCGCCGGGCTCTCCGGCGGCTTGACTCATCGGCCCGGCGGCCGGATCGAAGACACTCGGCAACGCGACCAGTTCGGCGAGATCCGTGCGTGCTCGTGGCATCAGCGCCCGTACCCGGGCGGCGACGTCGGCTGCCACGCCCTGCGTGACGGCGTCGGACAGACCAGTGACCTGCTGGCCGAGAACGGGCATGGCCCCTATCTGACCACGCCTCGGACCGGTCCGCCGGCAACGGGGTAACGGATGACTACTGTCGCAGCTGGCAACGTTCGCCCCGCCGCCACGGGCGCGCCCACTTGTCAGTGCAGGCGCGCGCTATAGCGCGCGCTCCAACTCCAACGGGCGGACAACTCCAACGGGCGCGACCCGCTGCCCCTGCCCTCGGTCTCCGGGCCTGGCGGACGTTCAGGTCGTGAGGGGCGAGCAGATGACGGACACCGAGTGACGGCTCACCGGCACGCCGCCAGGAGCGGGCAAACCCTCGCGGCTACGGCACTACAGCCGGGTGCCCGGCGGCCTGCCTGGGATCCTGGGAGGCCTCAGATCGGGAGAGGCCTGAGATTCTGAGAGGCATGGACGAGCGGGCGGGCGACGACAGTCTGGCGGCCGGGTTGGACCCGGTGACGCTCTCGGTGCTGGCCAGCGCGCTGGCGGGAATCGCCGAGGAGACGGGGACGCTGCTGGTCCGCAGCGCCTTCTCGTCGAACATCAAGGAGCGGCGGGACTGCTCGGCGGCGCTGTTCGACGCGGCCGGGCGGATGGTCGCGCAGGCGGCGCACGTCCCCGTGCACCTCGGCGCGCTGTACGAGTCGGTCCGGGTGGTCGCCGAACGGGCCGGCGGGCTTGGGGCCGGGGATGTCTGGGTTCTCAATGACCCGTTTGCGGGGGGCAACCATCTACCGGACGTCACTCTGGTCAGCCCGGTCGAGCTTGACGGCGCGATCGTCGGCTACGCCGCCACCCGCGCGCACCACTCCGACGTGGGCGGCATGCGTCCCGGCTCGATGCCCGCCGACTCGCGGGAGATCTTCGCGGAGGGGCTGATCATCCCACCGGTCCGGCTGGTGCGGGCCGGTGTCTGGCAGGACGACATCCTCGAGCTGATCTGCGCGAACTCCCGCACTCCCGATCTGCGCCGCGGCGACCTGCGCGCCCAGGCCGCCGCGAACCGGCTGGCCGGCGTCCGCCTGGCGGAGCTCGCCGCGCGGCACGGCACCTCGACTGTGCTGACCGCCTTCGCCGAGGTGCTGCGCTACGGCGAGCGGCGCAGCCGGGCACTGGTCGCCCTGCTGCCGGACGGCCGCTACGAGGCGGCCAGCGAGCTGGAGGGCGACGGCGCGGACGACGTCGACATCCCGCTGCGGGTCGCCGTGACGATCGCCGGGGACTCGCTCACGGCCGACTTCACCGGCACGTCGCCGGCGGTGCGGGGCAATGTCAACTGCCCGCGCGCGGTGACCCGCTCGGCCTGCTGCTTCGCGCTACGGGTACTGCTGCCCGACGACGTCCCCGCCAACGACGGGACGTACGCGCCGCTGACCGTGGTCACCGAGCCGGGGTCGCTGGTCGACGCCCGCCGCCCGTCGGCCGTCGTCGCCGGCAACGTGGAGACGTCGCAGCGGATCGCCGACACGGTCCTCGCCGCCCTCGGCCAGGCCGTCGCCGCGGCCCGCGCGTCCGCCGCCAGGTCCGGATCCGGCGTGGGTCCGCTGCCCGTGCTGCCCGCGCAGGGCCAGGGGACGATGAACAACCTGGTGATCGGCGGCGACGGCTGGACGTACTACGAGACGCTCGCCGGCGGAGCAGGTGGCTCGGCGCGGGGGCCGGGGCCGTCCGGGGTGCATGTCGGGATGACGAACACGCTCAACACCCCGATCGAGGCGCTGGAGCTGGAGTACCCGATGCGGGTCGAGCGCTACGAGCTGGACGAGACAACCGCCGGCGCCGGCCGGCATCCCGGCGGCGCCGGCCTGGTGCGCGCGATCCGGGTTCTCGTTCCCGCGACGCTGTCCGTCCTGACTGACCGCCGCCGCCACGCGCCCGCGGGAGCCGAGGGTGGTGGGGCCGGCGCCGTTGGTCACAACGAGGTGGACGGCATCCCGCTCCCGGCCAAAGCCAGCCGTCTCCTGACTCCGGGTTCGGTCGTGACGATCCGCACTCCCGGCGGCGGTGGCTGGGGTGTGCCAACCGTCTGACACGCAGCCGACGGAGTGGCAGCGGTGGTACTGAACCGGCACCTTGGTGCGGCGGTCGGCCGGAACCGGGCGCGGAGCGCCCTTCGCAGACCTCCCAGATCGGCTCCGCCGATCCGGCAGGGACCCCGGCTCCGCCTGTCGGACGCTTCGCGTCCTCCCTGCACTGAACAGGGCGGATCATTGAAACGGGGGCCGGCACGGTGCAAGGTCAAGGTCAAGGTCTTGGTCGGGTTGCGTTGTCCGGCCACGGATCGGTGGTTACGTTCCAGCGCAGGCCACCGTCGCTCCGCCTAGGGAGCCGGCGGGTGCTCGTTGGCCGGCGAGGCGCCGGGCGGCGGGGTGACGGGTGACGGGAGCTGCTCCGGGCCGCTGCGCTCCACCTGGATCGTTCGCACGGAACGCCAGTTGACGAGCATGGTCCGGCCGTCCGCCAGGTGCAGCTGCTCGACCTCGCAACGGAAGACCGCTTGGGCGACGCGCCGGCGCAGCTCCACCAGGTCGGTGTCCGGCGGCAGCTCGAACACCTGGCCGTCGATCACGATCCGCACCCCGACCCCTGGCCGATCGGTCCCTGTCACGCGCCAACATTCGCACACACGTTCGAGCAAGGCAACGCCGTGGGGCTGCGTCCGGGCTCACGTGTCGCCCTGTGGGGGGGCTGGCGCGCAGCGGCGCCGTCAGCCCGAAATCGCCATGTCCTGTCGGCCTTTTCGGGTCTGCGCGGGTCTTGGGTTGATCCGGTGTGGGCCGGATGTCCCCGGGTTCTCTGGCCTGAGGTCCTTGCGCTTGTGGTGAGGTTGCCCTAAGTTAGGGGAACTTGCGTTAGGTTAGGTCACCCTAAGTGGGTGCAGGTTGTTCTGGAGTTGGTCGTGGCGCTTCTTGATGGGGCATGGCTCGTCCCTCTGTCGCGCATTGGCTCCGGCTGGCTGGTCGGCTCGGCCGGCTGGCGGCCCACGGTGGGGCACCTTGCGTCTTTTATTAGGTTCGCCTAACCTAAGTCGCAAAGTTCGCGACTGGGCGACAACGGGCGCCGGGTCCTACGAGTGGGGAAGGGAAGAGACGACGGTGCTTCCCACTTTTGTGATCGGCCTCCGCGAGGGCCTGGAAGCCTCGCTGATCGTCGGTATCGTCGCGGCTTTCGTCCGGCAGCGCGGACGGAAGGATGCCCTGCGCCAGGTCTGGCTGGGAGTCGGGCTCGCCCTCCTGCTGTGCCTGATCGTCGGCATCGTCCTGCAGGTGGTGAACCAGGAGCTGCCGCAACGCCAGCAGGAGGGGCTGGAGACCGTCATCGGCCTCATCGCGGTTGTGATGGTCACCTACATGATCGTTTGGATGCGCCGGAACTCGCGTGACCTCAAGCGCTCACTGGAGAGCGCGACCGCGTCCGCGCTGGAGACCGGGTCGACGCGCGCGCTGGTCGCGATGGCCTTCCTCGCCGTGCTGCGAGAGGGCTTCGAGACAGCGGTCTTCCTGATCGCGGCGTTCAACGCCAGCACGTCGCCGGCCACGGCCGGGACCGGCGCGCTGCTCGGTGTGCTGGTCTCGGTGGTCATCGGCGTCGGCATCTACCGCGGCGGCGTGCGGATCAACCTGTCGCGGTTCTTCCGGATCACCGGCCTGGTCCTCGTCCTCGTCGCCGCCGGGCTGTTCGCGACGGCGATGCACACCGCCCACGAGGCCAACTGGCTCAATGCCGGTCAGAAGCAGATGTTCGACATCTCGTGGCTCGTGCGGCCCGGCACGCCGCTGGCCAGCGTGCTGACCGGAGTGCTGGGCCTGCAGCCGCGTCCGGTCGTCGCCGAGTTCGTCGTGTGGCTCGTCTACCTGGTGCCGCTCGTCCTGTTCGTGGCGTGGCCCAACGGGCGGCGCCGGGCACCCGCGCCGGTGCCGGTCGCGCCGGCACCGGTGTCGGCCCAGCCCCCGGCCAGCGACCCGACGGTGGCGGCGGCCGCGGCCGCCGAGCCCGACAGGTTGACGGCTGATGCTCGCCCGGCGCCGGCGTCGCAGCCGTAGCCAGATCGCAGCCGCGGCTGTCGTCGTAGCCGCGGGCCGCAACCGAGATCTGAGGGACCGCAAGGCCATCAGCCTCGCCACCTGCCTACCGCCCTGGCCGGCCCAGGCCAGGGGCGGTAGGTGCCTGGACAGCTCGAAGTTTCCCGACCACGGCTGTCCGTCTGAATACTTCTCGCTCACCGTACTGGGGGTAATCCGTGCGCCGCGCACCATTCGCGTTCAGCGCCATCGCTATCATCACCGCAGCATGCGCCGCCTGCGGAGGAAGCTCGTCCTCCGGGTCGAGTGCCGGCAAACAGACCGTCAACGTGACGATCTCGCCCAAGGGCTGCACGGCCGATCCCAAAACCATTCCCGCCGGACCGACGACCTTCAAGCTCGTCAACAAGGACGCCGACGCCATCACCGAGGCCGAGCTGATGAGCGGGGACACGATCCTTGGCGAGAAGGAGAACCTGACCCCGGGCCTGACCGGGTCCTTCTCGCTGAACGTGAAGCCGGGCAAGTACCAGCTCTACTGCCCCGGCGCGAAGGGCGGACCGGAGAAGGTCGACTTCGTCGTCACCGCGGCCGCCTCCGGCACCGCGGCGGCGACGCTGGCGCCGGCGGTGGTGACGCAGCTCAACTCCGCCGCTTCCCAGTACGCCGACTACGTGCGGGCCCAGGTCGGCGAGCTGGTGACCAACACGGCGCCGTTCGTCGCGGCCGTCAAGGCCGGCGACCTCGCCCAGGCAGCGGCCCTCTACCCGGCGCCGCGCCTGAACTACGAGCGGATCGAGCCGGTCGCCGAGTCGTTCGGTGACCTCGACCCCGCCATCGACGCCCGGATCGACGACGTCGACGACCCGGCGAAGTGGACCGGCTTCCACCGGCTGGAGAAGGCGATCTTCGCGGACAAGTCGCTGGATGGGATGGGCCCCATCGCCGACCAGCTGCAGACCGACGTCGGCAAGCTGAACACGCTCGTGGCCACGGCCACCTTCCAGCCTGCACAACTCGCCAACGGCGCGACAGAGCTGCTCGGCGAGGTCGGCAAGACCAAGGTCACCGGCGAGGAGGAGCGGTACAGCAAGCTCGACCTCGTGGACGTGCAGGGCAACGTCGACGGCGCCAACAAGGCGTTCACCCTGCTCCAGCCGGCCCTGGCGAAGATCAACCCGACGCTGGCCTCGACCGTCCAGACCCGGTTCACCGATCTGTACGCGGCTATCGCCCCCTACAAGCAGGGCACCGGATACGTCTCCTACGACACGGTCACCGAGGTCCAGCGGCGGACGCTGTCGCAGGCCGTGGACGCGCTGGCCGAACCACTGTCGCAGGTGGCGGGAACGATCGTTCAGTGAACCTTTTCCATTGCCGTTTACAAGCAGGCCCGACCTTGACAACTCGACGCATAAATGGAAAAGGTTCAGTAGCGCCAGATGCCGTGCGGGCGGTCGCCGGGCTGGAGCCCAGGCGGCCGCCCGCCGACGCGAAGCCGCTTCACCGAAAAGCATCGTTTCAGCGAAGAGCGCCTTTTCAGTTCCGCGAAGAGCGCCTTTTCGGCGAAGAGCCAGCTTCACCGAAGAGCCCGTTCACGAAGAGCATCGAGGAGTAAGACGCGATGGCCGAGCAGCGTGGATTCTCGCGACGCCGGGCGCTGTTCGGCGCCGCCGGGTTGGCCGGAGCCGGGGCGGCGGCGACGCTGGTCGGCTGCTCGGACGACTCGAAGGCGTCGAGCGCAGCCCAGGACGTCGTCGCGTTCCACGGCCCCCAGCAGGCCGGGGTGAGCACGGATGCCCAGGACCGCCTGGCGTTCGCGGCTTTCGACGTCTCACCCGGCGTGACGCGCGACGGGCTGCGCGACCTGCTACGGACGTGGACGGACGCGGCCGGCCGCATGGCCGCCGGAGCGCCGGTCAGTGACGTCGAGACGGCACCGCAGTCGCCACCCAGGGACACCGGCGAGGCGCTCGGCCTGTCCGCGGCGAACCTGACCATCACGTTCGGCGTCGGCCCGTCACTGTTCGACGACCGCTTCGGCCTCGGCGCCCGCCGGCCCGCGGCGCTCGTCGACATCCCCGCCATGCCGGGCGACAACCTCGACCCGGACCGCAGCGGGGGAGACCTCTGCGTCCAGGCCTGCGCCGACGACCCGCAGGTCGCGTTCCACGCCGTGCGCAACCTGCGCCGGCTCGCCCAGGGCAGCGCCGTGCTGCGCTGGTTCCAGCTGGGCTTCGGCCGCACCAGCGCCACCAGCTCCGCCCAGGCCACCCCACGCAACCTGATGGGGTTCAAGGACGGCACGAACAACATCAAGCGCCAGGACACCAAGGCCCTCGACACCCACGTCTGGGTCGGCGCCGACACCGACCAGCCGTGGATGCGCGGCGGCACCTACGTGGTCACCCGCCGGATCCGGATGCTGCTGGAGTCGTGGGACCGTGACTACCTGGCCGACCAGGAGAACGTCTTCGGCCGGCAGAAGGAGAACGGCGCCCCGCTCGGCGCGGCGGGGGAGTTCGACCCGGTGCCGCTGGCCGCCAAGACCGAGGACGGCAGCCCGGTGATCCCGGCGGACGCCCACATCCGGCTCGCCGCCCCGGCGACCAACCGCGGCATCACGCTGCTGCGGCGCGGCTACTCCTACACCGACGGCGTCGACCCGGAGACTGGCCAGCTCGACGCCGGTCTGTTCTTCATCGCCTTCCAGCGCGACCCGCGCTCCGGGTTCATCCCCGTCCAGCGCCGGCTCGCGGCCTCTGACGCGCTCAACGAGTACATCCAGCACACCAGCAGCGCGATCTTCGCCATCCCACCCGGCGTGGCCGCGACTGGCGGCGACTACTGGGCCCGCGGCCTGTTCGCGTAACGCCGGCCTGCCGCCAGGACCGCGTATGCCGCACCTGCCAGGCCGACGTGCCGATGGGGTGATTACGGCGATCAACAATCGTTTGTAGTGGTCGGCACGATTCGCGGCCGCGCCGGAGCCGGAGTGGGGGCCGGGCTCGCCGTCGGCACGACACCGATCGCCCCGCATTCGGATCCCATCCGGTTCAGCAGGATCGGGATGCGATGGGCGGCGATGTAGGCGTCGACAGCCTGCTGGGAGCCCTTCCACCAGCCGTAGTCGTCGACGATGAGCACCCCGCTCGGCGTGATCCGCGGGTAGAGGTTCTCCATTTCGTGGCGCGTCGACTCGTACCAGTCCGTGTCCAGCCGCAGCAGCGCGATCCGCTGCGGAGCCTGGCCGGGGACGGTCTCCTCCACCGGGCCCTTGACGAAGTGGATCCTGTCCTCGGGGTAGCCGATCCGCGCGACGTTCTCCATCACCTGCTCCAGCGGCATGATCGACCAGGCGGAGGCCGGGTCGTCCGGGTCGGAGCGGGCCAGCAGTTGTTCCGCGGTCTGCCCGTCGGGGGCGACGTCCACGCCGGTCGGCGCCGTCATGCCCTCGAAGGTGTCGAACAGGTACAGGTGCCGGGACATGTCGCCGGCTTGGATCAGCGTCCGGGCCGCCGCCATCGTCGAACCGCCGGCCCAGACCCCGCACTCGACGAAGTCGCCGGGAATCTTGTTGTTCACCAGGTAGCGCACGGCCTGGATGAGGGCGAAGATCTTCGCCTGGTCGGTCATGGTGTAGGGCGAGATCTCGCGAATGGTCGAGACGGCCAGAGCGTCCATGCCAGGCGTCTCGAACCCGGGCCGCCGCCGGACGACGTCAAATCCCGTCTGTCGGACCGCGCTACGCAGAGTCGACTTGGCCTGGTTGGCGTATGCCATGACCTGTTTTCTGGAAGCCATGCACCCTCCTCGGCTACGGGTTGCCCGGCCGCCACCGGTGGGTACTGGCCGGCCCGTGCACGGTGGCGCTTTGGGGATGATTTCATAGCGTTTCGCGGCCGCTGACGGCTGGCCACCAGCCTGTCCGGCCGGTGTGAGGCCCGGCCCTGCAGGGCCCCGCGCCTGGCCGGCCCGCGACTGACCAGCGAGAACCGCGGCCGCCGCGGGGCCGGGCGCCAGGTCCGCGGCGCCAGGTAAGGTGAGGCCCGAAGGGGAGTAGCTCTGCTGCTCGGTGTCGTCGCGCCATGGTGGTCTCGGGTCGCGGCGCAGGGCGGCCCTGTCGTCGACATACTGGCGGCGTCGCGTGACTGGCCGGCGACGGCCGGCCGCGGCGCAGGCCCGGCGGCCGGGCCTGGTCGGTCTCGCGCCGGTCGGGTGGGCGAGACCTTCGATCCGGTATCTGCCGGGTCGAAGGCGACTGCCCCGGCCCGGCCCGAGAAGAAGGACCAGGCCGTGAGCCTCACCGCAGCGTTCGTCACCTTCGGCATCATTTTTCTGGCCGAGCTGCCCGACAAGACCCTGGTCGCGAGCCTGGTGCTCGGCAGCCGGTTCCGCCCCCCGCACGTCTGGGTCGGGGTCGCCGCGGCCTTCCTCGTCCACGTGACGCTGGCGGTCGCCGTCGGCAGCGTCTTCACTTTGCTGCCGAAGCGGATCGTCGACGCCGTCGCGCTCGTCCTGTTCGTCGTCGGCGCCGTCCTGGTGTACCGGGAAGGCAACGAGAACGAAGCGGAAGCGGAGAAGGAGGCAGCGGCGGCGCTCGACGCGACGAGCGGTTCGGCCGGTGCGTCGAGCGGCCAGGCCGGGCCGGCGACGGCCGGTGGGAGTGGGGCTGCCGTCGCGAACGAGACCGGGCCGGTGGTCCAGATGGCCGCTGTCGGTACCGCCGTGGCAGGCAAGAAGGGTCGGGAGGCGCCGGGCGGGTTCTGGCGGGTGGCCGCCACCTCGTTCACCGTGATCTTCATTGCCGAGATGGGCGACCTCACCCAGATCTCGACGGCCAACCTCGCGGCCCGGTTCGGCTCACCCGTCTCCGTCTGGCTCGGCGCGCTGCTCGCGCTCTGGACCGTCGCCGCGCTCGCGATCGCCGGTGGTCGCGGGCTCCTGCGTGTGGTCCCGGTGAAGGTCATCACCCGGGTGGCCGCGGCAGCCTTCGTCGTCCTCGCGCTCATCAGCCTCGTCGACGTCATCCGCGGTTGATCGGGGGGATGGGCCGGGCGGCATGCTCGGGGTATGGCTAATGCGATGCGGCGGCGTGGTGAGCGGCGTGGTGATCCCTGGGCTCCGGTGGTTCCTGATCTGCCGGTGCCGGTGCCGGATCCGGAGGCGGCGGCTGGCAGCCTGG